>Ga0310823_100819_pt1 | contig 14822 bp, 14 predicted proteins | sample P4_ome_3_FD_201316 | JGI IMG/M metagenome (GOLD analysis project Ga0310823, IMG submission 201316) | Sorghum-adapted microbial communities from Joint BioEnergy Institute, Emeryville, California, United States - P4_Day56_Rep3 | ecosystem: Engineered > Bioreactor > SSF (Solid state fermentation) >...
TATGACCAGAGGCGCGGACTTTATACCACCGATGAATGCTATCATCCAGAACGAGACAACGCCGATAACAAGGTTCCGTGCTGCGCCTCGTGTAATATCCAGAAAGGGATGCTATCAGTAGAAGGTTTTAGGAAAAAGATCGCCGGATTCATCAATAGTTTAAATCGGTATCACACTCAATATGTTGTGGCAAAAAAGTACGGACTTATCAAGGAAACGAACGGACAAGTTATATTCTGGTTTGAAAGGGAGAAACTTGCCAGATTGGAGGAAACGAACCATGACTGACCGGGAAAAGAAGATAGCGGAGATTCGGGAATGGCACGAAGGGAAAAGGGACTCATTTCCGCAATTCACGGTATTTGAAGCGGTTGGCGTGATGCTAGATGAAATTGACCGCATTGAACGCGAATACGCCGATGAGCGCGCCGCACACAATGCACATGTGACGGAGTTGTGCGAGCTTGAAGAGGAAAACCGGAAGCTGCGGGAAGATATTGAGCGGATAATAGAAATTCTGAAAAACGGACAACAAGCACATTGGCAAACATTCAAAATCAGGCAACTATTGGGGGTTACGATGGAATGAACATAGAGCGAGAAATCCGCAGTCTAATTAAAGATTTAGAAGAATGCGACCAGCCGTATGAGGAAATATTTGACCAGATAGTCAGGCTCGTAAACGAACGTGTTGGAAAGCTGTTGCAGGAGATTGATCGGTTGAAAAAGCAAGATATAGACGTAATTATCAGCTATGCAGTAGAACGGCAAAAACTGATCGAGGGGCTGCGTCATTACGCCGATCGTCGAAACCATCCTCCGTTTTGGCTGTATGATGACGGGAAGTTAGCCCGCGAAATCCTCAAAGAGATAGGGGTGACGGATGTATGATCGACACACAAACCTTACGGGCGGTAGCCGGATATCCGGGGACGAGCAAGGAAACATTGATTATGTTTTTGCTCAAGGCCGCAGATGAGATCGACCGTCTGCGGGCCGAGCGCGAGGCGCACGCCGAGACGGCGGCGGCGCTTGAGCGGGTGAAGGCTGACATCGCCACTGTGATGGACCAGCTCGCTGATGCCGTCGACGAGCGAGATCTCGCGTCGCTTGAGCGGGACAAGCTGATCGAGGGGTTGCGGTGGTATGCGGAGGCGAAGAATTACAGGCGAGAGTTTCGCAGCCGTCATGGAACGTTGGTAGAACCGGCAGAAGCGATTTATTACGACTGCGGCCAACGCGCCCGCGACATCCTCAAAGAGATCGATCGTGAGCATCCTGTTAAAATTTACGATCAATGTGTCGGTTGTGAGATTGAGTCGTTACGCTCCGAAGTCGACAGGTTGAAGCACGGCGGATGGATCAGCGTCAATGAGCGGTTGCCGGAAAATGGTCGTCGTGTAATGGTGATTGACAAGCATGAAAATCAAACGGTTGCATGGTGCGAACACGGTCGTTTTTGGCCGGACAACTTGCAGTTTAGCCCGTCTATGATCACCCACTGGCAACCGCTGCCTGAGCCGCCGAAGGAGGATGAAAGTGATGAGTGATATTCTTTCAGCAAAAGACGTAAAGATTCGAAAACATCACGTATGTTGGGGGTGCGGTATGAACTACCCTCCCGGAACCCGGATGAAATCTGTTACTGTTGTCGATGGAAAAATCGCAACGAACTATTGGTGCTCGACATGTCAAGAATATTGGAATCGTCATCTTGATTACGACGACGAAATCACATTTGGAGAACTCCGGCGCGAAGACCCAGAAGAATGGTGGGCAATTAAGGATGAATTGGAACAGGATAGAAGAAATTTTATTAGAAATTGGAGCGATAGAAAAATGAATGATGACAGAATTGCGGATATAATTGCGGATATTAAGAAACGAAACGAACACCGAAAAACAATCAAACAAAAATGGCGATCGTCTGATTCTGAAAAAATCAAGAATAATGAACTTGTTGCTGATGTATTTACAATCAAGCATTTAAATGATGAAGTAGAAAATGATATTGATTTCTTATTGAATGAAATTAAAAGGTTACAGACTGATCTTGTAGATAGTGTAGAAAATTACTTAGCAATGGAAAGCTTATGGTTTAAAGAACAAAAAGAAAATGAAAATCTTTGCAATGAACGAAACAAAATTATCAAAGGGATAAAGTATTTAATACGGGAGTTTGAAAAAATTCCTGTAAGTTCAAAGACAGCATGCGCCGAGGACGCTTATAAAAAAATGATTGAAATATTGAAAGAAATTGGAGTGAAGATTGATTGAAAAGTAAATAATTATCTTCGCAACATATATTTCACCGTCATGGGTTTCATACACTTATTAAAGAAATTAAAATAGAAGGAAAATTCGAAGATTATTACTTAGGGGAAGATAATATTAATGAAGATCTATTGCTACAAAATCTACCAGAAGATTTTCTTCCAATAGATCATGAAAAAGTATTGATTACAGTACAAGAAGTAAATGAAAATGGTGAAGTAATTGGTGCAAAAGGACAAATAGGCTTGAAAAAGTTTTGTAATTGGGAAAAATATTTTAACGCATACTGTCTAGAACTTTGCAGAATATGAGGATGGTATACTGTGCTTAATAATGATAAAGAACAAATTAAAAGAAGAAAATATTATGTTAACGGAGTTTTAGAAGAACTTCAAAAACTAGGTTATTTACTTGAAGACGCAAAAAAAGTCTTTTTTCGACACTATCGCACAATGGCAAAATCATTTGGTTTTGAACTGAATGTTGATGAATATGCTAAGTTGATTCACGAATTTGAAAAATCAAAAAAAGAAAAGGTGAAAATAAAAAGAGATTTAAGAACAAGAATAAAGGATAATTTGCAACATAAAAATAAATATTTTTTTAGACAAATATATACCATTAGCAATGATGGAAAAAAAATAGTCCAACAAAAATACAGTACAAAAATAAAATTTATTAATGAATTGCATACATATTCATTACAATATAAGATATGGAAATGCGAGTCATGCCATTGGAAATTTGTTGGAAATGTCGAAAGATATGGTATTCAACAACTTGAATATCCTATTTTTTGTCCAATGTGTGGGCGAGAAATCGAAGATTAAACATAATAAATAATAGGAGGAATATTTTCTTGTGTTTATACTGTAATTTTCATAAACATACCCATGAAAGCAATATATATGTCCCGGATAGTGCTGTTACAATTAATGATTATATAAAGAGAACAAAGGAACTTGATCATAAGATTTTAACAAGTCTTGAACATGGATTTCAGGGACGTTATTTAAATACATATGATCTCGCTAAACAAAACGGATTAAAATTCATATTTGGTACAGAAGCATATTGGGTTAAAGATCGTCATGAAAAAGATGATACTAATGCACACATTTGCTTATTTGCTAAATCAGAAAAGGGACGTAAAGATATAAATCGCATCTTATCAGAAGCAAATATTAGTGGGTATTACTATCGACCAAGAATTGATTTGGAACTGATCTCAACATTAGATCCTAATGAAGTATTTATAACAAGCGCATGTATAGCATTTTGGAAATATGATGATATCGAATTGATTGTAAAAGACTTACATAATTATTTTGGAAGTAATTTTATGCTTGAAGTCCAAGCGCATAATACTGAACCACAAAAAAATCTACACAAAAGAATAATCGAATTATCAAAAAAATATGGAATTGAATTAATTGCTGGGTGTGATAGTCATTACATTTATCCTGAACAAAGTATTGATAGGGATGCCATCCTTGAAGCTAAAGGAATTTATTATGAAGATGAAGAAGGATGGTATATGGATTATCCTGACGGGGAAGAGCTAGTCCGACGCTTTAGAGAACAAAGCATTTTATCCGAAGAACAAATTTATCGTGCAATAAAAAATACAAAAATATTCTTAGAATTTGATAATTATAATCCAGATCAAATACGTGTTTTTAGTAAAGAAATTAAGTTGCCTACGTTATATCCAGAATTAACGCAAGATGAAAAAAATCAAAAATATAAAGAATTATTAAATGAAAAATGGAAAGAAATTAGATTAAAAATTCCTAAAGAAAAACATAAACAATACATAGAAGAAATTAAAAAAGAAGCAAATATTGTTATTAATACGAAAATGGTTGATTATTTCTTAATTGATTATGAGGTTGTTAAAAAAGGTATAGAAAAAGGAGGCATTATTACATCTACCGGGCGCGGTTCTGGGGTTTCATTCTATATAAATACATTATTAGGTTTTTCAAAAGTAGACCGAATTTCTGCTCCTGTAAAACTTTATCCAGAACGTTTTATGAGTGAGAGCCGCATTCTTGAAACAAAATCTTTACCAGATTTAGACTTAAATTTAGGTACACCAGAAATTTTTGCTGAAGCACAAAGAGAAATTCTAGGTGAAGAACATGCTTTTCCTATGATCGCATACGGAACATTTAAGGATAAAGCTGCTTTCAAATTATATGCAAAAGCACAAAATGTACCATTTGAAATAGCAAATGAAATTACTAAACAAATTGAAGAATATGAGCGTGATTTAAAACATACTGATGATGATGAAAAAGATTTGATTAATATTTTTGAATATATTGATGAAAAATATCACGAAATTTTAAAAGAAAGTCAAAAATATACCGGAATTATTTCTGATAAAAAACCACATGCATGTGGATGGCTAATATACGATGGAAATATTAAAGAAGAGATTGGACTTATCAAATTAAAAAGTGAATCAACAGGCAATGAAGTAATTGCTTGTTTAATTGATGGTGATCTTGCCGAAAGATTTAAATTCTTAAAAAATGATTTATTAAAAGTTGATGTCGTATTAACAATTGCGAAAATCTATAATCGAATTGGAATTCCGGTACATACAGAAACGGAATTGCTTAATCTTATTCGTGGAAATCAAAAAGTTTGGGATATTTATGCAAAAGGATATACAGTTGGCGTTAATCAAATTGAAAAAGCAGCAACTACTCAAAAAGTAATGAGATATAAGCCACAAAATATTTCTGAACTTACAGCTTTTATTGCGGCTATACGCCCATCTTTTAAATCAATGTATGAAATATTTGAATCACGAAAACCATTTTCATATGGAATTCCAAGTTTTGATTCCTTAATACAGACGGAAGAAATGCCTAATTCTTTCGTTTTGTATCAAGAACAAACTATGGCAACACTCCAATATGCAGGATTTCCGGTAGATGAAACATATGGTATCATTAAAGCGATAAGTAAGAAAAAACCCGATGTTGTTAAACCGTTAAAAGAAAGATTTATTAAAGGATTTAGTGAAAAAATAGTTAAAAATGAAAAGACAGATCAAGAAAAAGCAATTGAAATGTCCGAAAAAGTTTGGAAAATAATCGAAGACTCATCGGATTACGGATTCAATGCATCACATGCTTACAGTTATGCATTAGATTCTGCGTATTGTGCTTACCTAAAAAGCCACTATCCATTATATTTTTATGAGGTTTTACTTCAACATTATTCTGAAAAGAAAGATAAGAAAAAAATTGCTTTACTGAAACAAGAAATGCAAAAAGCATTTGGAATTAAAGATGGTGGGTATAAGTTTAGGAACGATAATCGAACATATGTTGCGGATGAAACAACAAATACAATTTTTTCGGATCTATCAAGTGTTAAATATATGAATACAAAAATTGCAGAAGAATTATACGCACTTAAAGATAACCAATACTCAACTTTTACCGATCTACTCGTTGATATTGAAGAAAAAACATCGGTTAATTCACGTCAACTAGAAATATTAATTAAACTAAACTACTTTTCCGAATTTGGCGGTAATAATGAACTTCTTGAAATACTCAATGTTTTTAAAAATGGAAAAGAAGTATACAAAAAAACACTAAAAAATGAAACAAAACAAAAAAGAATTGAAATCATTAAAAATAAAGAAATGCTAATTAGACAAAATTTTAAAGAAAAAAAGTTGTCGCCAATTAAGCAGATTGAGTTTGAAAAAGAAGTGTTAGGATATCCTGTAACAACATATAATTTGCCTGAGTATCATTGGCTTATTTTAAATATTGATACAAAATATTCTCCTAAACTCACTCTTTACAATCTTGTTAACGGGCAAGAACATGTTGTTAAAATGAATAGAAAGACATTTGATAATTATGAATTAGATGTTGGAACAATATTAAAAAACTTAAAAGTTGAAAAGCGATTTAAAACTATAAAAACAGAAAATGGATTTGAAAAAACAAATGAATATGAATATTGGTTACTTAGCGGGACAAAGACACAAATATAAGGTGTTGGTAAAATGTCAAAATATAAACGAATATACTTAAGATATAAAACTAATTATGGAAATATAATATGGTATGTGGCAAGAAGCAAAAGTTCTTTAAAGAGATACATAAATTCAAGAAAAATAAAAAATGAAAACATTATCTGTATTACTAATAAAAGACCATCTAGCTATGATAACCATTCATTAGAAGACGTATTACGAAATATTGATGCATATGATTATTACTTAAACAAAGGTGATATATGAATAAGGGTAAAAAGTTCGAGAAAATGTTTAAAGATAGTTGCGAGAAAACGCCTAACGTCACTGTAATTAGATTTCGAGATTCAGCAAAATGGTTAAAAGGAAAAAAATCTTTTTTTACACCAGATAATATTTGTGATATACAATTATATGCCAACGGAATGTTATATTTATTAGAATTAAAAAGTACCGAGGGATCAAATATAAGTTTTAATCCCAAAAAACCTTACGAAAAACCTTTAAATCCAAACACTAAGGTAATGATAAAACATAATCAAGTAAAAAACTTAATGAAATTCGCTGAAAAGAGAAGTGTTATTCCGGGATTTATTATTAATTTTCGAGAGAAGAAATTAAAAAAAATCGAATATCAAGATGAAACTTACATGATTCATATTAATGACTTTATTAAGTTCGCCAAAGAATCAGATAAATCAAGTATAAATAGAGATGATTGTAAAAAAATCGGAATACCTATCGCTTCAAAAAAGAAAAAAGTAAATTTTGAATATGATATTACATATCTCATAAATATTTCTCCAAAAATATTTATTGATATCGGATATATGGATAAAAATGAAATTGATAGAATTGCTAAGTGGTTACATAGCCTAATTAAATAATGCATATCAGCATGCTTCGGGTTCCCCGAAGCTTTTTCTTGTCTTTGTCAATAAATTACCGTATTATATATATGCCAATCTCTTTATATAAAGGTGATACAATGTTTTCCGAAAGCATATTTTCGACATTTTATGGCCGCGTATCAACTGACTCCGACGAACAGACTTCAGCACTAGAAAATCAAGAACAATACTGGTTAAATTATTTTGAAAAAAATAATCTTAAATTAAATCCCGATTGCGGTGCTTATTATAGTAGAGAAGGTAATTTGGAACCGCGCAAAGGATACTATATAGATGAAGGAATTTCTGGTTATAAGAGCAAAAAGTATCGCAAAGCTTTTTTGCGAATGATTCAAGACGCAAAACTAGGAAAGTTCTCAAAAATATACACACGTAGTATAAGTAGATTTGGTAGAAATGTAACTGACATCTTAAATACAATTAAAGAATTAAAGAAATATAATGTCGGAGTATATTTTGAAGATATTAATGCGGACACTCTAAATCCAAATGATGAATTTAAATTATTAATTTTTGCAGGCATAGCACAAGAAGAATCTCGTTTAAAATCGGCATCTGTTCAAAAAGGAAAAATGGTTGCTGCAAAGAATGGAATATGGGCTGGAAGAGAACCATACGGATATGATATAAATAACGGGAAATTGGTAATAAATGAAGAAGAAGCAAAAATTGTAGAGTTAATTTTTGATCTATATTTGCAGTACGGATGGGGGCTGAGTAGAATTGCGAAACATTTGAATTCTAATAATACACCAAGAAAAAGAAGCGCGAAAAAATGGGATCATTCTTTAGTTGGAAAGATATTAAAAAACCGCATATATATAGGAGAAGTATGGTTGCATAGAACGTATATCAAAGATCCTCAACAAAATATAATTGAAATCGTACCGGAATTTGAGCAAATAAAATATATTGATGAAAACTTGCGTATTATTGATGATAATAAATTTAATCAAGTACAACAAATAAAATCTGAAAGATATAGTATGTTTGGCGATTTTAAGTACAAGATGGTTGAAGAAGTGGATGACTTAGGTAATAGAAAAACTAAGAAAGTGCGAATAGGTATTGATAGAAAGAATCAAAGGTATTCTGGTGCCCATATTTTCAGCAACTTATTGCGATGTAATAATTGTGGTGGCATGTTAAGATTTAAAAAACAAAAAAGTACCAGTGGTAAAATCCATAGTTATTATTTTTGCTCAAATAATGATAGATTAGGAAGTTGTGAATTTAGAAATTTACAACGTGAAGAAGAATTAATTGAGTGGATTAGACAAGAAATTGATGAATATCGTTTAGATTACAGTAGACACGAAAGAAACTTTGCTTATTTTACTGAACTAAAATTTGATTTAAATGAGGTGAAAGATAAAATTATCTCGTTACAAAGAAATTTAGAAGAATTAAAGCAAGATAAAGAAGCTAATTTTAAGCTATATAGTAAAGAACTTATTGATGAAAATGAATTTGCTAATCGTGATAAAAAACTTAAACATGAGATATCTCAAGTAGAAGATGAAATATATAGATTAAATAATATTGATAGAGAAATCGAGATCGTAAGAAAAAAACATGATGAATTTGTTCAAGCCCTGAAAGAAATTGATCTTGAAAACTTAGACAATATAACATTGCGTAAGATAATTAAAGAAATCAAAATATTTACTCATATAGATGGGAAACTATATCGATATATTGAATGGAAATATCTTGACGAAAGCGAAGAATTCTTGCTTGACGAACATATTAATAAACTATTGGAACAATTCAATTTGACTAATAGCGACTCATAAAGTCGCTAATTTTATTGTACAAGGATTACCTTTTTATATACGTCTTTCAGGCGATGAATATAAAAAGGTAATCCAAGATACTTCCCACGTAGGCCAAGAAGTTATTTCTTGAATAACTAAGGGATCAAATCCTGCAAAACGCCGACTATTTATTTATCATTACAAATGAAAAGAAAATTCATTTTATCTAAGTTTCGCATTAAAATAAAATTGAGGTGACTATCAATGTACATATTTTCTAAAAGGATTAAATGTCTTGATTGCGGGGGAAATTATCGAGCAATCAAAGAAAGAGGTAAAAACAAATACATTTGCTCAACTTATAATAATTATCGAACATGCACAAGATGGAAACTTAATGAAGAATACTTAATTGAACTCGTTAATAATCATTATTATACAGAATTAATAAAACAAATGGTAATAACGGTAAAGAACAAGAAAGATAGTAGACCAATTTTAACGCCAGTAGAAATAATGAGTAGAGTTGATCGAATTGAAGTTAGTCCAAGCAAACAATCTTTTACAATTTTCTACAATGATAATACATTTACAAAGATTACACCATTCAGAGAAATTTATTGGGGAGAAGAATAAAACTTCTCCCCTATTGAAAATATATTTTAGGATGACAATAGGTTTAGCGAGGGAGGCTAGATCCGCATTTTTACATTGATTTAGGATGACAAAACCACAATATATTGTGGTTAAAATTTAAACTACATACTATATATTGATGTAAAATCCCCATAAAAGCATCATTTCATTGGATATGAAATTGAGTAAAAAAGCCCCGTCAATTAATCATGACGGGGCAGTATTTATTATTTTTTATCTTGAAGTTTTAAGCCTTCATCAACAATGATTTCGATAAGTTGCCATTGTTCCTCGGTAGGGGTTATCTCAAACTTTTCTAACAATTTCCAAATAACATCTAAAGACACTTCTTTTTTATCTACGTCATCATCTAAGATATTATCGATATAATCAACAACAACTTTTGCCAAATCTAAGGCGAAAGTTCCTTTGTTTTTGAATTTTTCATCTTTGCTGATTACAACAAAAATTAACTCAACAATCTCAATAATTCGCCTACTTAGATTTACATCATCGTGATCAATAATTTGCTTTTTTCTTAAATAACTAATTAGGAATCCTAGCCCAAGAACAAATAAAGTGATGCTACCTAAAATAATTAGATCATTCCACATTATTTATCACCTTTTATTTTTTATTTTTCATAACATAATCAATTGCACGATCAAGAAGAACAGCAATTTCACCACGAGTAATCGGAGCGTTATGATCCAGTACTCTTTTACCATCTACCATCTTACCAGCTAAGATACCTATGTCGTAAAGTTTGTCGGCAGATACAGCAATCCATTCTGGCACATTGTCTGTAAAGTATTTGCTAAAGTTTTTCATAATTTCTTTTTTCACCTCTTCGCGTTTAAAATATTCTTTAATAAGTGGGATGAAATTGTCTTGTGCGGCCTTTACAGTGTTTCCACCAAAAAAAGCAGTACCGGGACATGTTTTTGTTTCATATCCCGGTACTGCTGATTTGCCTGCGTATTTATCTATAATGTTATCAGGTATCCTTTTCCCTGTGTTTAAATCATACCAATGATGATATACGATATGATTTGTGTTAATTGGTATGTCAAATTTCTTTGCCATAATTGCATATAGTCCAATAATTGTTTGCTTTTGCTTGTCTGAGATTTTGTCTCCACCTGTATCAAAGTTGCCAATATTCTCGACACAAACTCCGTTTGAATTAGCCCCTTTGATTCCAGCAGGAGCTTTATCAAATGGCCTGCCTAATGAATAAGCTAATTTACCATCTGGGAATGTTGTGATTTGCTGTGCGATATCATCAAATTTTCTATCTTTAATGTGCGAATTCCTCATTGAATTTAACAAATCAAAATGATTTTTCCCATTAAATGAACCGTAATCTGGCTTCCAAGTATGATGTACTTGCAAAATAGTTATTTTACGTTTAACAGTTTGTTTTTCGAGCCAAATAGCAAATTCATTTAGACTATCAAATAAAATAAAATAGCTATCCTGTTTCATTAGCATTGCCTCCAATTAGATCGTTGGGATATTATCGTTGTTATCATAATTGTTAGTCCTACTGTTATAATTTTTATTTTCAAAATTTTCTTCATCGAGAATTTCACTTTTTCGCCTTTTAATTAAATTCAAAAACCAAGTTAAATCATCATGACCAGCTTCAATCATATTTTCAACAACACTCTGAATCTCACGATAAAACATAAAGGCATAAGCAATTGTTGTAATGGTAATAGCGATCTCAGGTAAAAATGGCGTAAATCTAATCAGTAAACCACAAGCAATCATAACAACTAAAATGCTAAGTAACTTCTTTTTTGTACCTTTCCACATTGATTCAGATGTTATCTTTTTAGCTTTGATGGCTTTCCAAAATCCACCGCACTTTTTACTAATTGCATAGTATTTAGTAATCACATCCAAAACTAATGCAATACACAAGCCTATTGTTGGCGGTACATATGCTTGGTCAGGAAATAGCACATATGAAACTCCAGCTACAAATAAGCCCCATATTGGTCTTACTTGTTCGATTACCTTAGAGCCATATTCATACATTCCATAAAGTAGCTCTCGAATTTCGCTTTCTCTCAAGACATATCTCCCACTTTCTTTGATGAAATTAAAAAGAGAGCGCCATAAGACGCTCTCTTAAATAATTTATAAATTACAAAATATAAACATATCCTCCCGGAATATTATCGCCACCTACAAACAATGTTGAATATATTTCGCTTATTCCCCTAACCCTAACTGTGGTTTTACCTAATATTACTGATTCACCATAAGCAGGAATTATAATGTTTGCTCTTAAATATCCTGACATGATAGTAATACTTGATGGAAGGTGGCTGGCATAAATCACATTCATGCTTCCTCTAATATCATTTCTAAGAGGAATCATTATTCGCCCTGATAATTCATCTTTTTGTTTTACCAAAATGCTACCGTTAATCTGACTATAATTATTAATTTTTAAATTCCCAACAAGGATATTCTTGTTAACAATAATGCTTGAAGGGAAGTTATTGTGAATTCTTAATTTTAAATTACTGCTCAAATTTTTACTATCTGCTCGTTTTACAACCAAATTACTTACTAAGTTTCTTTTGTTAATTATTATATTTGTCGGCAAATCCGATTGATCATATTGATACTTTAAAACAAACAATGAAGCTTGAATTTGGTTATAATCTGCAATACGTGCTTTAATGTCAATTGAAGACGGTATTTCAGATTTATCTGATTTTTTAACAATTAAATTTGAATTTACAAAATATCTGGATACTACCATCTTGCCATTTACAACTTCATGTGGCAATGCTCCACCCTTTTGTTTGATTGTTAAAGACGACGATAAATCCCCATCTTCACTTTGGCGTACAATAATATTTGATACAACATCTCTTCTCGATACTATAATGTTTGCTTCAAGCCAATAATTGAAGTTATGAATGTGAATTCTTGCTGGTAAATCCCGTTCAGAGCCATATTCCCTAATATTTAGCCTTCCTTGTATTGAAGATTGTCCAACCGCATAAACAAACATGGTCGATGGTAACTCTGAACGACCAAAGCTATAAATAACATTAAGTGTGTATTTCACCTCAATTATTGGCTTATTTATACTACTTTCTCTCGTTAAGAAACTTTCGCTTTGGTTATATGATTCACTCATGGCTTTTATAATAAAGCCATAATTAGCTTCTCTTCCTTCATACCATTCGATAACTTTTTCGGTTACATCTATTTCTGTATATCCAGTTTCTTTTATATTTTGTACAGCAACAATATCCTTAATTGCTGGTTGGTTAACCCATGTAATTCCTGTTTCATCCCAAGGGGCCGCTGCTGTATAAACACCAATTTGATGTTCATTTGTATTAATCGACGTATTGTAGAGTTTAAGTTTAGCACTTTTTATTGATGCATTAACGGGTATAACGTTAGCATCAAACTGGATAAATGAACGGAATTTCTCGCCTAAGTCCTTTTTATATCCAACTACCATCAACTGCTCTGTGCCATAGTTAAGCGTTGGGATACCGCTACGCACAAATGCATCTTTTACCGATGATAATTCAATCGTATATATAGGTGGTTCAATTATCTCAATTAATCCAGACATCCTATTTTGGGGAGTAATTGATATACGACTCACAACATCACTTCTATATGGAATAAAAAGCCTTGCTCGTTTTTGGTTTCCTAATACGGGCGGATATCCGGGCTTTATAACAACATAATCACTATAAATGGTAATTTTTGATGTTAAATCGTCATATTTTGTAACTATCAATGATGATATAATTTCAGATTTTCCAACACCGATAACTTTGACCCTACCAGCCATTTTGTTTTTGGCTGGTATTATTATATGTCCCTCTAAATTTGAAACCTCATTCAAATAACCACTTCCCATCTCATTGTATTGAGACTGGATCAGCCTCTACGTTAAGCTCAAAATACTGCCCCCCAACAACTTCTATGTTAGGTGTTAATCTTATGTAAAATTCTAATGTGTCTCCATATGCCAATACTAGATTGTAATTTAATTCTGATTCAGGAATAAATGGATCATTGGTTTTGCTTATTTCAATGTTTAATACATTTTCATCATACATCTTTTTCAATCTAATATTACTTAAAACATTTGGATTGGTGTTTTTTATAATAACCTTCATTACATGAGAAGTTGTTCCAGCATAAATATCACCAAAATCAAGATACTTGATAACATCTCCAAGGTTTGTAGAATAATAATTACCCGAACCATCCATAAACATTAATCCAGTATAATCGCCTACAAAGTTTACCGTTACCGTATTCTCTCCACCATATATATCTCTAACATTAATTGTAAGAACATTGTTTTGCCCTATATATATTTCATTTTCTTTAAACAATTTACTAAATGTGATTGGTGGCGTTATAAATTCAGTATATTCATCCCCATCTGTCGGATATATTTTTTTTCCATTCAAATATACATTGTATTGTACATCATCATTATCGTCGTCTGTAATTGTTGCGTCTATTTTCATTCCAATCATCGAAGTTTCGATCATTGGTACTTCGTTTGTTAATGTTACAAAGAAATCAAAATTTGTTTCATTAGAGCCATTTGTCACATATAAACGAATCAGGTTTAAACCAACTCTAAAATAACTATTTGCTATTTCATGACTAATTTCCAATGGTGGAGTCTGCGGAGATGTATAACCAGTTTCAGGATAAATTTGGACTCCATTTATTTCAATTCTATATTGAACATCTAAGTTTTCATCTTCTGTAATCGTACCCGATAAAATTACATTTTCATTGTGTATTGTAGTTTTGTCTAAAGAGCCTTCAAACTTTATTGGTGGCAAAAATTCAATCAATAATACAGGACGAAAACCGGTATTTACATTAACAGTTGTGCTTGTAGGAGAAATGTAACTAAATCCACCTACACTTGAATAACCGCGAACAGTCCTATTACCCGATCCTGATGTATTTGTGGTACTCGTTTGACTCCAAATACCATTCCAATTCCATACAGCATTATCCGATCCGACAGGGCCATTAACTATAAGTCTGTCCCATTCATTTTCTTTATCTATACTTGAAACTCCGCCCGTCAGGAGGCGAATAGTGAAATTATTTTTGCTTAGCGACGTTTCTTCCATCATTTCGACTTCATACACATTCCAAGTCCATCCATGGCTATAAACACTTGAGTTAGCAAGAAGTCTCCAATAC
>Ga0310823_100820_pt1 | contig 14817 bp, 12 predicted proteins | sample P4_ome_3_FD_201316 | JGI IMG/M metagenome (GOLD analysis project Ga0310823, IMG submission 201316) | Sorghum-adapted microbial communities from Joint BioEnergy Institute, Emeryville, California, United States - P4_Day56_Rep3 | ecosystem: Engineered > Bioreactor > SSF (Solid state fermentation) >...
GCAATGCTTCTCGACCGCTCCGATATGGAAGCTCCAACCTACCTAGAGGCTAAATGCACCGCCCGCCATCGACCTCCAGCGCCACGCCTGTGATGAACTCGGACGCCGGGTCAGCCAGAAACAGCGCGGCATTGGCCACATCGCTCGGCTTCGACATGCGGCCAAGCGGGATTGTCGCGAGGAACTTTGCCCGATTCTCCGGCGTGTCGGGCATGCCCATGAACAGCTCCAACATGCCGGTCTCACCGATGACTGGGTTTATGGCGCAGACTCGGATCTTCTTCGGCGCCAGCTCTGCGGCCATGGATTTCGTCAAGATAATCGCCGCACCTTTGGAGCCATTGTACCACGTGAGCCCCGGCCGCGGGCGCACGCCGGCTGTCGATGCCGTGTTGATGATGACGCCCCCGCCTCGCTTCTCCATCTCCGGCACGCAGGCCAGCGTCGAGAGGTAGATCGCCTTTACATTGACGTCGAAGATGCGGTCGAAATCCTCCTCCGTGACGTTCAGCAGCCACTGATTCTTGTGCGTATAGCCGGCGTTGTTGACCATAATATCGACGCCGCCGAACACCTTCACCGTTTCGGCCACCATTGCGTCGACGTCGCTTTTCTTCGAGACGTCGCAGGCGATGTGAGCAGCCGAGCTGCCGATACCGCTGGCGACATCGCGGGCGCCCTGGCCGTTGATGTCGGCGACCATGACCTTGGCGCCCTCTCTTGCGTAAGTCTCAGCGATGGCCTTGCCGAACCCGGATGCGCCGCCGGTGACGATTGCGACCTTGTCCTTGAGCCTCATGTTTCCTCCTTCCTTATTGTTCTGATCGGCATCTTATTCCGTTCGGCTCCGGGCATCGGCGCAGGACGGGGCAGCGTCACTCGTGTTTCTGCCGCTCGACCATCGCCCGATACGGACTCGCACGATACGTTCCCAGCACCTTCAGCTCCGAGGAAAAGAACGACAGCTCCTCGAGCGCCAGCCGAACGGGCCGATCCGCCGGATGGCCTTCAATATCGGCATAGAACATCGTCGCCGTGAAGGCGCCGTTGAGCTGGTAGGATTCCAGCTTCGTCATGTTGACACCGTTGGTCGCAAATCCGCCCAAGGCCTTGTAAAGCGCGGCCGGGACGTTCCGAACTCTGAAGATGAACGTGGTGACGAACGGCCCCTGGCCTGGTTCGGCGTCGTCGGGTTCCGCTGCGAGGATGACAAAGCGGGTGGTGTTGTGGGCCTCGTCTTCAATGTCGCTCTTGAGGATCTTGAGACCGTAGATCTCGGCAGCAAGGGTCGATGCAATCGCAGCGAGGCTCAAGTCGTTCCGTTCACTAACGATCCGGGCCGAGCCCGCAGTGTCCGCCTCGGGCACCGGCTTGAGGCCAAGCCGCCGCAGCGTATTGCGGCATTGCCCCAGCGCCTGCGTGTGGCTCATCACGCTCTTGATCGTCTCGAGGCTTGCCCCCGGCAAAGCCATGAGCTGATGGCGCACGCGCAGGAAGTGCTCGCCGACGATGAAAAGTCCGGCATTCGGCAGCAAGTGGTGGATGTCCGCGACGCGGCCCGCAACCGAGTTCTCGATAGGAATCATCGCGTAGCGTGCGTCACCCGACTTCACCGCGGCCAGCGCATCCTCGAAGGTCGGGCAGGGCATCGGCTCGAGGTCAGGAAAAACCTCGATGCAAGCCATATGCGAGTTGGCGCCTGGTTCGCCCTGATAGGCGATGCGGTCAGCGCCGCCAGTCCTCCGGCTGTGAGCGGCTTGCTGTCCGGGGCGGCTGGCACCGGCCGGAGATCTGGTCCTTGTCTGCGGCATGATGTTCAGGTTCAGGATAGATGGAGCAATTGGCGGGGTTTCGGCTCAGAACTCGGCTCGTGTCAAGCCGCAAGCATCTCGCGCGCCCTCTCCAGATCAGCGGGAGTATCGACACCGAGCGGAACGGTGTCAACGAGCGTCACGTCGATGCGCATGCCGTTCTCGAGCGCGCGGAGCTGCTCAAGCTTCTCACGCAGCTCGAGCGGTGACGGCGGGAGGGCTACGAACCGCTCCAGCGCCGCACGGCGGAAGCCATAGATGCCGATATGATGATAGAGCGGGCCTTCGCCGAAGGGCGCCGTCGCACGGGTGAAGTAGAGCGCGCGGAGCTGACGCGCCCCATCACACCCTATCGAGGTCCCAACGACCTTCACGACGCTCGGAGCGACCCTCTCGTCGGGCTCCCTGATCTCGGCTGCGAGGGTGGTAATATCCGGCCCGGGGTCCATCAGCGGCGCCAGGCATTCGCGAACCAGGCGCGGCTCAAGCGTTGGCAGGTCCCCCTGCAGATTGATTATGAAATCGGCAGCGCCGGTTGCGTCGAGTTTCTGCAATGCTTCGTACACGCGATCCGAGCCGGACGCATGATCCGCACGCGTCAGAACAGCCTCCCCGCCCACATCACGAATAGCGGAAGCGATCTCCTCCGCGTCTGTCGCGACAACAACGCGGCCGACATCGGCCGCCCGCGCACGTTCCCAAACGTGGACGATCATCGGCTTGCCGTGGATGTCCGCCATCGGCTTGCCGGGAAGGCGCGTGGCCTGCATACGGGCCGGAATAACGACGAGCGTGCGGGTCATGAGTGTGCAGCTTCGAGCAGGACTGACGTTTTGGCGAGTGACAATTGGTCTCGGCACGAGCGACTGGACCGAACCGCCACCCCGGTTGCATGAAGATTGGGACTTTCTATAGTCGGCCGCCGATCGAGGCACGAGTCATAAGAAGCGACTGGCGCGGGCAGAGGGCTGGGGATTCGATGGATACCAGGGAGTTGAACAAGATCGCCGGGGCTGTAATCGCAGCGCTCCTCCTTATGTTTGGATCGGCGACATTCATCGATATCCAGATGAGCCATAAAAGGCTGGCCAAGCCAGGATACGAGCTGCCGGTCGAGACCACGACTGCCGCGGAGTCGTCCCAAACCTCCGCAGCTGCTGGCCTGAACTTCGAGGAAATTGCCAGTCTGCTGCAGAACGCTAGCGCCGATAGCGGACAGGCGGCGTTCAAGCGCTGCTCGACGTGCCACACGCCTGACAAGGGTGGCCGCAACATGACAGGGCCCAACCTCTGGGGCATTGTCGGCAGACCGAAAGGTTCGCAGGAAGGCTTCAACTACTCGGCAGCCCTGAAGGAAAAGGGCGGCGAGTGGGGTTACGAGGAGCTGGCCAACTTCATCCACAACCCGCGCAGCTACATCCCTGGCAACAAGATGGCGTTTGCCGGCATCAGGGATAATGCGGAAATCGCCGATCTGCTCGCCTACCTGCGGACGTTGAGCGACAATCCGCCGCCGCTGCCAAGCAATTAAGTGATGCTCAAGCGGGCCCTAGCATCGCGGCTCGCGGGGCTATTGGCCAGATTGTGATCGAGCTACGACCGTGTGCGACCCGGCCATAGATTGGCGGGGTCGCTTTTGCTGTTATAACGGCGTCGATGGTTGCTCCGGAGCCACGGAGGCCTCATTTGTTGGCCCGTGCCCCGGCGAGGCATGGGCCAGTGTTCCACCACTTAGGCGGGAGTATCGTGTGGCCACACGCGTCAACGGTAGCATAGGCAGAGGTCTTTTGGCGCTCGCCGCAGCGGCAATGGCCCTTAGCACCGGTGTTGGTAGTCTTTCGGCAGGCAGCGAGACACGGCATCACGCCCTTTCGCTCGTCGGCGAGCCAGCATACGGACCGGATTTCAAACACTTCGACTGGGTCAATCCGGATGCGCCCAAGGGCGGCACCGTGCGCCAGTGGGCCATGGGCTCCTTCGACAGCCTCAACCCCTTCTCCGTGCAAGGCAGCACGGCGGCGGGCGTCGGCCTCATCTATGATACATTGATGACCTCGAGCCCAGACGAACCCTCGACCGAATACGGTCTTGTGGCCGAATGGGTCTCCTTTCCCGACGACTTTTCGAGCGCCACCTTCGGCCTACGCCCCGAGGCTCGTTTCCATGACGGCGAGCCGATCAAGCCGGAAGATGTCATCTTCTCGCTCGAAGCCCTCAAGAAGGCGCACCCGCACTACAACGCTTACTACCGTAACGTCGTCCGCGCCGAGAAAACCGGCGACCATGAGGTGACCTTCACCTTCGACCAGAAAGGGAATCGCGAGCTGCCGCAGATCGTCGGCCAGCTCCCGGTGTTGCCCAAGCACTTCTGGGAAGCGACCGGCGCCAACGGCCAGCCGCGGGACCTGTCTCGCAGCACCCTGGAAATCCCGCTCGGCTCCGGGCCCTATAAGATCAAGTCGTTCGATCCAGGTCGCAGCATCGTCTACGAGCGGGTGAAGGACTGGTGGGCGAAGGACCTGCCCGTCTCCAAGGGCCAGTGGAACTTCGACGAGTTCGTCTTCACCTATTTCCGGGACCGGGTGCCGGCATTCGAGGCCTTCAAAGTCGGTCAAATCGACTACTGGCAAGAGACGAGCGCCAAGGCCTGGGCGACTTCCTACGACTTCGAGGCCGTCCGCCGCGGGCTCGTGAAAAAGGAAGAGATCCCAATCCGCCGCGTGACGCCCATGCAGGCGTTCGTCATGAACCTGCGCCGGCCGCAGTTCCAGGACATCCGCGTGCGCAAGGCCTTCAATCTGGCCTTCGACTTCGAATGGATGAACAAGAACCTGTTCTTCGACCAGTACAAGCGGACGGAAAGCTTCTTCGGCAATTCGGAGCTGCAGGCAACCGGGCTGCCAACAGGGCGCGAGCTCGAGATCCTGAATGAGATCAAGGATGAAGTTCCGCCGGAAGTCTTCACGACGGAATGGAAGAATCCGGTGAACGCCACACCCCAGGACCAACGCAACAACTTGCGTAAGGCGGCGCAGCTCCTGGCAGAAGCCGGCTGGAAGCCCCAGAATGGGGTACTGACCAACGCAAAGGGAGAGCAGCTCGCCGTCGAGATTCTGATCGTTCAGCCGGATTTCGAGCGCGTCGTCCTGCCGTTCAAGACGAACCTGGAGCGTTTGGGCGTTCGGGTTTCCGTTCGCATCGTCGACACCTCGCAGTACCAGCGGCGCACCGACACCTTCGACTACGACATCATCGTCGACTCTTTTCCGCAGTCGAACTCGCCGGGCAATGAGCAGCGCAACTTCTGGGGCTCGGCAGCTGCCGATACACACGGCAGCATGAACTCCATTGGCATCAAGAATCCGGCCATCGATAAGCTGATCGACAAGATCATCTATGCCGCGGACCGCGAGGAGCTGGTGGCAGCCACCCGTGCGCTCGACCGCGTGCTGCTGTGGAACTACTACGTCATCCCGCAGTGGCACTCGCCGTTCGACCGCATCGCCGTCTGGGACATGTTTGGTCGGCCGGATAAGCTGCCGGAGCAGAGCCCCTCGTTCATGCGGGTCTGGTGGCTCGACGCTGAGAAGCAGAAGGAACTCAACGCGAAGCGGGGGCGGGGATGAGACGGGACCGCGAAGCCCTCTACGGCGGCACTCACAATCGGCTGTTGCGCGCCGCGGTGGGTCTTCTGTTCGGGCTCTTCGCCGCCGTGTCCGCGACATCGGCCGATGAGATAGAGAGCCACGGCCTATCAGCATTCGGCGAGCTGAAGTACGGCCCGGACTTTCAGCACTTCGACTACGTCAACCCGAACGCGCCAAAGGGCGGCCGCCTGGCGCACATCGGCCCGGCCGCAACCATCACCTTCGACAGCTTCAACCCATTCATTCTGCGCGGGGATGCTGCCCAGGGGCTCGACCTTCTTTTTGACAGCCTCATGGTCCGCGCCATGGATGAGCCGGACGCGGTTTACGGCCTCGTCGCCAAGACGGCCAAGCTTGCAGCCGACCGCCGCTCGGTGACCTTCCAGTTGCGCCCCGAGGCCAAGTTTTCGGACGGCTCACCGGTGACGGCGGAAGATGTCGTCTTCTCCTTCGATGTTCTAAAGACCAAGGGACACCCGCATTATCAAATCTTGCTGCGGGACGTCGTCCGTGCCGAGGCCCTGGGGCCACATGAGGTGCGCTACGTTTTCCGGGGAGAGAATCTGCGTGACCTGCCGCTGACGGTCGCCACGCTGCCCATTCTGTCGAAAGCCTACTATGCGACTCGCGAGTTCGATCAGACGACGCTCGAACCACCGCTCGGCTCCGGCCCTTACCGCATTTCGGACTTCAAGCAGGGCAGCTTCACCACTTTCAAGCGCCGTGAGGACTACTGGGCGAAGGATCTTCCCGTAAACCGCGGGCGCTATAACTTCGACGAGATCCGTTACGAATACTTCCGCGACCGTACCGCTCAGCTCGAGAGTCTGAAGGCGGGCGCCTACGACCTCCGCGAAGAGTTCACCTCCAAGGACTGGGCGACGGCCTACGACATACCCCAGGTGAAGGATGGCCGGATGGTCCTGCTGACCTTGCCTGACGAGAGCCCATCGGCAGCGCAGGGTTTCTTCATCAACAACCGAAAGCCTAAGTTCTCTGACCGGCGCGTGCGTAAGGCGCTCGACTATGCTTTCGATTTCGAGTGGACCAACAACAACCTCTTCTATTCGCTCTATACCCGCACGGCGAGCTACTTCGAGAACTCCGATATGAAGGCCACGGGCAAGCCATCGCCGGAGGAGCTGGCGTTGCTCGAGCCGTATCGCGACCAGCTGCCCCCCGAGGTGTTCGAGGAAGCTTACGTGTCCCCCGTCTCCGACGGATCAGGCTCGGATCGGCGCCTGTTGCGGACGGCGGCCAAGCTTCTGGAAGAAGCCGGTTGGGAGCTCAAGGGTAATCAGCGGGTCAACAAGAACGGCGAAGTGCTCTCGATTGAATTCCTAATTTACGAGCCCACGTTCGAGCGCATCATCGGCCCTTACATCAAGAACCTGAAGTCGTTGGGCATCGACGCCAATATTCGCCGCGTGGACCCGGCCCAGTTCGAGCGGCGTGTGAAGGCGTTCGATTTCGACGTCATCACTCAGCGCTTCTCCATGCGGCTGACGCCGGGCGCGGAGCTCCTGAACTTCTTCGGCAGCGAGGCCGCCGATACGGAGGGCAGCTTCAACCGCGCGGGTATCAAGAGCCCCGTCGTGGACGCCCTGGCGATGAAGGCGTTGGAGGCCCAGTCGCGGGAGGAGCTGGTGACGGCCATTCGGGCACTGGACCGCGTGCTGCGCGCGGGCCATTACTGGGTGCCGCAGTGGTACAAAGCGTCCCACTATATCGCGTATTGGAACAAGTTTGGCCGGCCGGAAACCAAGCCGAAATACGACCGCGGCATAGTAGACACGTGGTGGTACGACGCGGAGAAAGCTGCAAAACTTTAGGCTTTACTACGCTCCAGGGCGGAAGGGAGCAATAGACGCCGAATGGGCGCATATCTTCTCAAGAGATTACTACTCATATTCCCGACGTTGTTCGGGATCATGGTCATCAGCTTCGCCATCGTGCAGTTCGCCCCAGGCGGGCCGGTGGAGCGGGTGATCGCGCAGATTTCAGGCACCGATGTCGCGGCCACGTCGCGCATCGGCGGTGGTCAGGGCGACGGACTTGCGGGACCCGCGGCCGCGCAGCAGGCCGGGCAGGATGCCGTCGGCTCCAAGTATCGCGGCGCCCAGGGCCTCGATCCGGAGTTCATCAAGCAGCTCGAGAAGCAGTTCGGCTTCGACAAGCCGGCGCACGAGCGATTCTTCATCATGATGAAGAACTTCCTCGTGTTCGACTTCGGCAAGAGCTACTTCCGCGATGTCGGCGTCATTGATCTCATCATCGAGAAGCTGCCGGTGTCGATCTCGCTCGGCCTATGGATGACGCTGCTAACCTACCTCATCTCGATCCCGCTCGGAATTCGCAAGGCCGTCCGCGACGGCGAGAGGTTCGACATCTGGACCAGCGGCTTCCTGGTGGTCGGCTACGCCGTTCCGGGCTTCCTCGTGGCGGTGTTGCTACTCGTGCTGTTCGCCGGCGGCTCGTTTTTCCAGTGGTTCCCCTCGCGGGGCCTCACATCGGACTACTGGAATGAGCTGACGCTGTGGGGCAAGGTCATCGACTACTTCTGGCACTTGGTGTTGCCGATCACCGCGATGGCGCTCGGCGCCTTCACGACGATGACCTTCCTCACCAAGAACTCGTTCCTCGACGAGATCCGGAAGCAGTACGTCGTCACCGCGCGGGCCAAAGGGCTGAACGAAAGACAAGTACTCTACGGCCACGTATTTCGGAACGCGATGCTGCTGATCATCGCCGGTTTTCCCGGCGCCTTCATCAGCGCCTTCTTCACCGGCTCGTTGCTGATCGAAACCATCTTCTCGCTGGACGGTCTGGGGCTGCTCGGCTTCGAGAGCATCATCAACCGCGACTATCCGGTCGTGTTCGCGACCCTCTACATCTTCTCGCTGGTCGGCCTGGTGGTGAACCTGATCTCGGACTTCGTCTACACACTGATCGATCCGCGGATCGATTTCGAGAGCCGGGAGGTCTGAGCCATGGACATGCGCACAGACGACAAGTTGAAGACAATTGCGCCCGGCGAGAACGCGGCTAGCATCGAGGTCCAAGAGAAAATTGCGACCACGCCCGGCTTCCAGCGCCAGCCGACCTCGTGGATCGGTCGCAAGCGTGGCGCGGCCGGGCGATTCACGCTGTCTCCCATCAACCGGCGGCGTTGGGAAAACTTCAAAGCCAACCGGCGCGGCTATTGGAGCTTCTGGATTTTCCTCGTGCTCTTCGTGCTGAGCCTTGGCGCGGAGTTCATTGCCAACGACAAGCCGCTGCTCGTCTCCTACAAAGGCGAGCTGCTTTACCCGGTGCTGGTCGACTACCCCGAATCGAAGTTCGGCGGCTTCCTGGCGACAACGGACTACAAGGACCCGTTCATCATCGACGAGATCGAGAGCAACGGGTGGATGATCTGGCCGCCGATCCGCTACTCCTACACCTCGATCAACAAGGATTACCCACGCATCAAGGGCCCTGAGGACCGCTGCCTCGGCTTCCCTGCGCCGCCACTCTGGGCGACGAGCGCAGAGCTGTGCGAGGCACCAGCCGATCAGCTGGCGCGATTTAATGAGCTTGGCAACCGCAACTGGCTCGGCACAGACGACCAGGGCCGCGATGTGCTGGCCCGCGTGATCTACGGCTTCCGTATCTCGGTGCTGTTTGGACTTCTGCTGACGTTCTTTTCGTCGGTCATCGGCATCACGGCAGGTGCGGTGCAGGGCTATTTCGGCGGCCGGGTCGACCTCTTCTTCCAGCGCGTGCTGGAGATCTGGTCGTCGATCCCGTCGCTTTACGTGCTGATCATCATCTCGTCGGTACTGGTGCCAGGCTTCTGGACGCTACTCGGCGTGCTGCTGCTGTTCCAGTGGGTATCGCTCGTGGGCGTAGTACGGGCGGAGTTCCTGCGGGCCCGCAACTTCGAGTACGTGACGGCGGCCCGCGCGCTCGGCCTCTCCGACCGCAAGATCATGTTCAAGCACCTGCTGCCGAACGCGATGGTGGCCACACTAACGTTCCTGCCCTTCAACCTGTCGGGCAGCATCACGGCGCTGACCGCACTCGACTTCCTCGGACTCGGTTTGCCGCCCGGCTCACCGTCGCTCGGTGAGTTACTGGCCCAGGGCAAGGCGAACCTGCAGGCCCCGTGGCTCGGGCTTACGGCCTTCTTCACGCTCGCCACGCTGTTGAGCCTGCTCATCTTCATCGGCGAGGCCGTGCGCGACGCGCTCGATCCGCGCAAGACATTCCGGTGAGGTCAGGATGAAGACTGGTCACCCCCTCGTCCAAGTTCGCGATCTTTCGGTCGCGTTTCGGTCGGGCGACACCACAAGTCTCGCCGTCAAAGGCGTTTCGTTCGAGATCAACAAGGGCGAGACGGTCGCCCTCGTCGGCGAGTCGGGCTCGGGCAAGACGGTGTCCGCCCTGTCGATCATGCGGCTCCTCCCCTACCCTGCCGCCTCGCACCCGTCAGGCGAGATCATCTACAATGGCAAGGACCTGCTGAAGGTCTCCGAGGCGGAGATGCGGGACATCCGTGGTGCACGGATTTCGATCATCTTCCAGGAGCCGATGACCTCGCTAAATCCGCTGCACACCATCGAGAAGCAGGTGGGCGAGGTGCTGAAGCTGCACCGGGGCATGGACGACAAGGCCATCCGCGCGCGCGTGCTGGAGCTGCTGCGCCGCGTTGGCCTGCGCGATCCCGAGAAGCGTCTCTCCGCCTTCCCGCACCAGCTTTCAGGTGGTCAGCGCCAGCGCGTCATGATCGCCATGGCGCTCGCTAACGAGCCGGACCTGCTGATAGCCGACGAGCCGACGACCGCACTCGATGTCACCATCCAGGCGCAGATCCTGGAGCTTCTGAAGGAGCTGCAGTCCGAGCTTGGCATGGCCATGCTGCTCATCACGCACGATCTCGGCATCGTGCGGAAGATGGCCGAGCGCGTCTACGTGATGAATAACGGCAAGGTGGTGGAGGAAGGCAAGACCGCGGACATCTTCGCCGACCCGAAGCACCCCTACACGCGCCATCTGATCAGCGCCGAGCCAAAGGGCGAGCCGCCGCCGATGGATCCGACTGCCCCGATTGTGGTCCAGACGGACGATCTCAAGGTCTGGTTCCCCATCCGCAAGGGCCTGTTGCGGCGAACGGTCGATCACGTAAAGGCGGTGGATGGACTGTCGCTCAAGCTGCGCGCCGGCCAAACGCTGGGCGTCGTCGGCGAGTCTGGCTCGGGCAAAACGACGCTCGGCCTTGCCATAATGCGCCTCATCTCCTCGAAGGGACAGGTGGCCTACCTCGGCAAGCGCATCGACGGCCTCAACTCGAAAGCCATGCGGCCGCTGCGCAAGGAGATGCAGATCGTCTTCCAGGACCCCTATGGTTCACTGTCCCCTCGCCTTTCGGTCGGACAGATCATCGAGGAAGGCCTGCTCATCCAGCAGCCCCACTTGAGCTATGAGGAGCGCCGCGCCCGCGTGGCCCAGGCGCTAAGCGAGGTGGGGCTCGATCCCGAAGCCCAGGACCGCTACCCGCACGAGTTTTCCGGCGGCCAACGCCAGCGCATCGCCATTGCGCGCGCCATGGTGCTCGAGCCGAAGTTCGTCATGCTGGACGAGCCGACCAGCGCGCTTGACATGTCCGTCCAAGCGCAAATCGTTGATCTGCTTCGGGACTTGCAGCAGCGGCACAATCTGGCCTACCTGTTCATCAGTCACGACTTGAAGGTCGTGCGGGCGCTGTCGAGCTACGTCATCGTGATGCGCAACGGCAAGGTGGTGGAGGAAGGTTCCGCTGAGGAAATCTTCCGCGCGCCGAAGTCCGACTACACGAAGGCCCTGCTCGCTGCCGCATTCGACCTCAAGGTCGAGCATCGCGGAGCGCTCGCCGTCTGAGCCGATCGAAGCGGGGGGAGCTGATGGCGCTGCTCATCATAGGAAGCCAGCGGACGGAGGAGTTTGCAGCCGCAGCGCGGGCGTTGAATGCCGGCCTCGACATCCGAGCGTGGCCCGAGGCGGGGCGCATCGAGGACATCCGTTACGCGCTCGCCTGGGGGCCGCCCATGGGCGTGCTCAAGACCTTCCCTAATCTCGAGCTCATCATCTCCGTCGGGGCGGGCGTCGACCATTTGTTGAAGGACCCCGAGCTGCCCGACGTTCCCATCGTGCGCTTCGTCGATCCCGATCTGACAAGCCGCATGGTGGGCTATCTCGTGCTGCACGTGCTGTTCCACACCCGCCGCATGTGCGAGTTCCTGGAGCTGCAGCGGCAGCGCAAATGGGAGTATCGCGGCGAGCCCGCGATGCACGAGGTGCGCGTCGGCCTGATGGGGCTCGGGGTCATGGGTGAGGCGACCGCGAAGGCGCTAAGGCCCCTCGGCTTCCAGCTCCGCGGCTGGAGCCGCAGCCAGAAGAGCATCGAAGGAGTGGAGTGCTACGCTGGACAGGAAGGCCTCGATGCATTTCTCGCCGGCACCGACATCCTCGCCTGCACGCTGCCGCTAACACCTGAGACCCGGGGAATCATCAACCGCGACCTCCTCCGCAGGCTATCCCAGCAGGGACGGCATCCGCAGTTGCCGGGCCCCGTTCTCATCAACGCGGGGCGCGGGGGGCTGCAGGTTGAAGCCGACATCTTCACTGCACTCGATGCCGGCGAGCTGTATGCGGCCTCTCTCGATGTTTTCGAGACCGAGCCGCTGCCGGAGACGAGTCCACTCTGGAGCCACCCACGAGTCATCGTTACGCCACACAACGCAGCCGAAACCACGCCCGAGGCCATCTCTCGCTACATGCTGCGCCAGATCAGGCGCCATCAGGCCGGAGAGCCGCTGGAAAACGTGGTAGATCGTGCGCGGGGGTACTAAGTCAAAAGTTCAGTGGAATTAAACCGTTTGAGCAGATGATCTGCTACTTGCGGGCGACTCGCGGTAGGCTCCCGCCATCAACACGATCCTCCCTGCTCGACGGCCTGGAATGTCATCCGACGATACCTTTCGCAGACAGCTCAAACACGTCATTGCTGCACTCGAGACCTGGGCAAAGGAGATGGCGCCCTGGGCCAAAATCGAGCTGGGCCCCATAGACGGCGCGTGGCGCATCAGTGCTGTTCCGCACGCCCCCACAGCGTGCCCCTTCGAAATCATCCTCCGCCCTGATCGCAAGTTCGACATTATCGTTGGCGGCGAGATCTACGAGGACCAACCGTTCGATGCACTAACCGACATTCCTCAGATGGTCCGTTCCATCTCCAACGGTCGCGTCTTGATCCGCCGCTGGAGAGGACAGGCGACCGGGATACTGTACAGCACAGAAACATTGATCGATCTGCCGGGGACGAACGAAGGTCATTTCCAACGGCCCAACCCTGACGCTCCTTCGATCGAAGGCGTGGAGCTGGAGGCCGAGTTGGAAGCCTTTGCGCCGTATCGGCGGTGACGGCTGATTGAGCGCGTTCCGCGGCGACTCTGTCGTCGGCATGTGGGCCGAACTTGGCAGTGCCCGGACTTAGCCGCTTTCCGCTCGACCTCGCGTGCCCCCTTCGACGGGGCACGGATGCTAGCCACTGTACGCCGATAGGGCCGGCAGGCGCTTGATGGCCGCGATCTCGCACCCGGTCTTGGATATCCGCTGGGCGGCCTCAGCCAGAGGCTCAATGGTAACCGCCATATGATGAGCATTCGCGTGCACCATCATGACGGCATCACACATAATGCCCACGTGACCAGGCCAGAAAACGAGATCGCCCCGCTGCAGACCGTCTAGGTTGGGCGTTATCGGGATAGGGTCACCGAGCTCGGCTTGCTGCATATCCGTATCGCGCGGCGCCTTTAGACCCGCAGCCTCCATCGAGATCTGCACCAGACCGGAGCAGTCGATACCGACCCGTGTGCGGCCGCCCCAAAGATACGGCGTGCCGATGAACCGCTCGGCGACGTCCACGAAGTCTCGCGCCCCGCGGGCCAGCTCCGTCACGTGCCGATCCACGACAAAACCCCCGCCGGCCAGCTTGTAGAAGCGGTCGACCTTCTCCTCCACTGCGAGCTGGGCGTTGATGCTGAGGTGCATGATCGGCGGCGACTTGATGTCGGGCACCGGGTAGAGGAACGTCCCGAGGGCAGAGACCCTGTGCGTCGCCGGCCGGATCTCCGCGGAAAGCGCGTTTGCGGGCACGTAGCCGACGTAGCCGTCCCGCTCGAGCTGGATCCAGGCCCAGCCGTCCGCCTCGTCGTACACGGTGAGGACTTCGCCAAACAGCGCCTCCGTGTCGAGCCCTGCAGTCGCAGCCGGGCGTCGCCGAAGCGCAACTGCAGTGCGGATCACCTGTTTTTTCGTGCCCGCGACGAAGCGCGGAGTCTCGACCTTTCCGCGCAGGGACTCAGCTGCCAGATCTTCACGGTATGCATTGAGCCGCGGATCGAGGCGCGGCTTCTCTACGTCTGCCTTCACGACCTCTTTCCCGTTGCTGGTTTGTAGGCGCGCCGTAGCACCTCGAAGACGGCGCGCGCTGTCTGGGGCTCACCGCCTTTCGGGCCAAGCGGCCGAGCTGCAGGACGCCAGCCGTAGATGTCGAGATGCGCGTACGTGCCTGCGTTGCGTACGAAGCGGCGCAGGAACAGCGCCGCAGTCACGGAGCCGGCGAAGGGCCCGTCGGAAACGTTGCTCATGTCCGCCACCTCGCTGTCGAGGTTGCGTTCGTAGCCGCTCCAAAACGGCATGCGCCACATGGGATCGCCGATGGCCATGCCGGTCGACATCAGCTCCGACGCGAACGCGTCGTCGTCCGTATAGAGTGGCGGCACGTCAGGACCGAGCGCCACGCGCGCAGCACCCGTCAGGGTAGCGAACGAGATGAGCCGCTCGGGTTTCTCCTCGTCGGCGAGCGTAAGGGCATCGGCCAGAACCAGGCGGCCTTCGGCATCGGTGTTGCCAATCTCGATCGTCTTGCCTGAGCGACTGCGCAGCACATCACCAGGACGGAAGGCGTCGCCGCTGATGCTGTTCTCGGCCGCCGCGATGAGCACGCGCAGGCGCACTGGAAGCCTGAGCCCCATGATCATGTGCGCGAGCGCAAGCGCCGCCGCGGCACCGCCCATGTCCTTCTTCATCAGCAACATGGCGTTCGCCGGCTTCACGTCGAGCCCGCCCGTATCGAAACAAATGCCCTTGCCAACCAGCGTCACCTTGGGCGCGTCAGGAGCGCCCCAGACGAGGTCGATCAACCGCGGCGGCCTGGTGCTCGCGCGGCCGACCGCGTGGATCAAAGGAAAGCCGGCTGCGAGCTCACTGCCTGCGATCACGTCGATGTTTGCCCCGTGCTGTTCGGCGAGATTGCGGGTGGTCGCCTCGAGCTCCGC
>Ga0310823_100828_pt1 | contig 14695 bp, 16 predicted proteins | sample P4_ome_3_FD_201316 | JGI IMG/M metagenome (GOLD analysis project Ga0310823, IMG submission 201316) | Sorghum-adapted microbial communities from Joint BioEnergy Institute, Emeryville, California, United States - P4_Day56_Rep3 | ecosystem: Engineered > Bioreactor > SSF (Solid state fermentation) >...
GGGGCCGGCCGGCGATCGTGTGACGAGCGCGGGTGTACCGCCGAACAGAAACCTGGGCACGGTGGCGCTCCTAGGTGACCGTGATGTTGGCGAACGAGAACTGGTTGCTGGCCGAAATAGTGGCGTACAGCGATACGTAGCCGCCGCGGTGCGTGGCGTCGTTGCCGACGACCGAGGATGAGCCGACGCGCTCTAGAGTCACCGAGGTCGGGGTCACTGTGAACCGAAGGGTCGCCGTGGAACCGACGGACAACGCCGGCGTCGAAGCGGTTCCGAGCGAGGAGGTCGATCCCGAGGTCAGCCGCTGCAGGACGAGCTGGCCGTTGACCCGAAGGAAGCCGATGTAGCCGGACAGGCTGCCGGATGCGTCGGTGGGGGCGGCGACGATCAAACCTGCATGGCTGGTGGTGTCGGAACTCGCGTCGACGCGAATGTCTACCTGCACCTGGTAGGTGCCCGTCGGTGACGGGACAGGGGAAAGCCACCCACACAGCCAATGGGCACCCCCGGCGGCGGCGGGGGGTGTCTGCCACCAGTTTGGTGGCACGAACTGGCCGCGGCCCGGGGCGCTCGACCCAGGGACGAAACCAGGTGGCCACGTTTGACCGTCGAACGTCAGGTTCGTGCGCCGGTACACAGATGGGGGAAGCCCGATGTATTGAGGCTCCCGGGTGAACATCCCGTGTACCCCTTCCGCCAGCACCTCGTCTCGGGCTACCTGACGGTCGATGGTCCATATCACGACGCGCATCCCAGCGGCCAGCAGCGTCGCGACGGTGTTCGTGGATGCAGCGGTCGACAGCCCGACCCACTGGATGCCGGCCGCGAGCAGGGCCGCTGGGTCCAGGCCAACCCCGTCGGTGTGGAGCAGCATGCAGGGGATACCGGCCGCGGCCGCCGGCGCCAGGTCGGCCAGGGTGAAGCTCTGGATGATGACGGTCTTCTCCCGGTTTCGCCGTAGGACGACCTGCGTGGCCTTGGCGACCGCGGCCGCCGACTGGCACTCGATCGTGACGATCACCCGGCCACCGGTGACGCGCAGTATGTCGTCCAGCGTTGGGATGGCTCGGGCGGTGTCGTACACGCCGACATCGAGGTTCGGTCGGATGGTCGAGAGCAGCGCCGCGTAGTAGTAGCTCTCGGGGTTAGTAATGCTGAACCCGCCGGGGATGGGGTTGACCGTGCAGACCGCTACCCCGTCCGCGGTGACGTTGCAGGTCACGTCGACCGCGATCCCGGCCGCGGCGAGGGCGGCCGCGCCAGCGAGGCTGTTCGCCGGGTAGACCGGTTCCCCGGTGCGTGAGGCGATGATGAGCGGGCTCGGCGGGTTCGCGACGCGAGCGACGGTTCCAGCCCGGCCAGGGGTCCACTTACCGAGCGAGGCCGAGTAAGCCAGTGGCGTGCTGTCGGCGGGCGGCTCGGTGATCTCCACGTCCAGGAAGGCACTGAGCTCGTCGGCAGCAACCGGGAACGGGGGTAGGTATCGGCGAGGAATCAGACCGTCGCCGTCGAGCGGCACCAGACCGCGAGACTGCCCAACGGACCCCTCAATCGCATCGAGCTCGCTCTGGATCGCGGCGACGTCGTTGGTGAGCACCGTCGTGGCCGCTGCGAGCTGGTCGACGGTCTCGTCCAAGTCGGTGGCGTGTAGCAGCACCCGGCCATGACCCCAGTCGGCGATGAGCTTCTGCACCCCGTCGGGCCCGAGGAATGTGAACCGGCCCAGCTGGTCGGCGGTGACCACCTGGATCGGGGTGCCGTCCGGTGTCTGCAGGTCGGTGATCTGCTGGCCGGCGAGGTCCCGGATGATGACGGTGGCGCCAGGGATTACGGCCCCGTCCGGGCCGGTTACCACCGCGTCGGGCCCGCCTCCGAATGGATGCCTAGCCATAGCGCCTCACCTTGATGATCGGGATGAGCCCGCTCGGGGTGCTGGCCAACAGGTTCGGCAGATTGAAGGTCGACGTCCCGTTGCCGCTCCCGAAGCTGGTGCCGACCAGGCCGAACAGCTCTGAGTACTCGGCACGGCTGATCTCCGCACCGTCGCAGATCGCCCAGGTCGAGGGTGCGCTCGAGCCAGCGAAGTACTGGACCGACCCGACGGGGGCGAAGTCAAGCCTCGCCCACAGGCCGAGCCCGGTAGGGCTCTCGCCGAGCACCGGGTTGCCGGCGGCGTCGACGAACATCCACAGCGGCGTGTTGGCGTCTGGCTGCCGTTCGTACATGACGAAGATCGGCGGCGCCGATGCACCGCCAGGGCGGCGGATCTGCAGGATCGGCCTGTGCTGAGGGTCGGGCCATGGCGGTGCGGACGAGTCGTCACCGCCGCCGGTGGCAAACCTGGTCTGCCCGCCGGAGTCGGTCACTAGCATCACGCCGCCGCGCACCAAGAGCTTGGACCCGGCGTCCACCGCCTGGGTGCCGCGGCCGCCGGCCTCGAGCCGGGTAACACGCTGCTGCAGCTCCTGGAACCGCTCCAGAAGCAGCGCGAGCGTGTCGGACGGACGGTTGTAGCCGGGCACCTACATCACCTCCGGGGGTCCGACTGAGATGGGCGCCATCGTGAGGACCACCTCGCGCACCGCGTCGCGGCTGGCCGGTGTGACCTGTACCTGCACGACCCGGAAGTAGCTGTCCACTCCTGGCCTGCCGCCAGGGCCGGGCAGGTGGTAGCAGGACGTCAACCGGACCCGGGCGAAGTCGCCGGGCAGGATCTTGCCCGGGGCCGGGGCGTGTTCCCCTCGTAGGGTGATGACTGGCACGACCCGATTGCCGAGCGCGATGCGGAGATCCTCGGCGGCGTGCGCCGCCAACGTCTCCGGTTCGATGACGTCGAGGTAGCTGGATATCCCGTCGAGCTGGGGGTAGCCAGCATCGGTCTCGGTGGTGTCGATGGCGGACGCAATGAGCTGGCCCGAGCCGGTGCCTGCACCGAGCGCGAGCCAGTGGTTCGCGCTCGAGGCTCCGTCGCTGGGCCACCGGTACTCGGCGATGTTGCCCGCGAGGGGCTGGCCGGGGATCTCCCGGTACCAGAGCAGTTGCGGGTAGACCCGACCCAGGAACGGGTAGCCGAGCCGCAACGCCCACGTCGGCCGCTGCTGCGCGTCGTAGGCGAACTCCTCGCGCAGGTCGAATCCGTTCTCGACTCGAGACAGCTCGGCGATCGCTTCCCCGACGTATTTATTGATCGCGTACGATCGATCCCGCTTGACGCCGCTGTCGGTGTCGGGGCGCACCTGGAGGTGAATGTCTCCGGCGGAGGCGCCCTGTACCGCGTCAACGAGAGTCCGAACGATTTCGAACTGGTCGATGTTCTCGAACTGGGTGTTCTCAGGGATGCGCCGCCGGTCGAGGTAGGACAGCGGGCCTGCCGCGGAGACGCGGAGCGTGCGACTCCGGAGGTTCGGTTCGGTCGTCCAAACAATGCCACCGGCGACGAGAACCTCGTCCTCCTCGATCCACAGCACTGACTTCCGCTCAGGAAGGAGCGGGACTGGGTGGTCCGGTGCGTCGAGGCTGACCTCTCCCTCGATGACCGTCGGCGCGCCCAGGCTTAGCGTGTACCGGCGGATGCTCATGGGCAGGCTGTGGCACAGCTTGCGCTGGGTGAGCAGGTCAGATGTCCAGACCCTCATGGGCATGGCTCACCTGCCCGCGGGCTGGACGATGATGCGTCGTTCGGCGATCGAGCATAGGGTGGAGGGGTCGTCAACCCTGGCCACGCCGGTGACCGAGTACTCCTCGCCCGGGGTCAAACCGGTGACCAGGAACGAGTTGGCCTTCTGGTCTCCGCCATCGATCAGGTCGGACACCTCGCTGGTCCTCACAGCGTCGCGGGAGTTCGGCAGGCGCTGGTAGGAGAGGGGACCGTCGATGCGCGCGGAGAACGCGACCCAGCCGCCGCCGGCGAGAAGCCGAAGCCGGGCAGCGACCGTCACCAAGACCTGCCCTTCCGGTGGCGCGACAAAGACGCCTTGGGGACCACCGGCCAGCGGAGCCCAGGTCTCCGAGGTTGTTGACTCCGGGGTGTCGCTCGTGAACTCGACGGTCAGCGACGACGGGGGTAGCTCGATGCCGGCCAGCCACCGGCGACGGTCCACGATGGTCGTCGGTTCGGTGGCGCCGGCGCCGACGAGCACCTCGGCGAGGATCTCGCTGTTCGGGGGTGGTGTGGGGGCGGCGGGGAGCGCTGCCGGGGTGCCGGTCACTGGCTCGACGGTGTAGGTGGTGCTGCCGGCGTTGTCGACCACCCGCGCCACGATGAGGTCGAGCCGGTCGAACGACGGATCTGCCGGGGTGAGCGCCTCCTCTGCCTGTGCCGTCAGCGCCACCGCGTAGCCAGCCTGCGTGCCCGTCTCGGTGCCAGGGATGATCGCCAAAAACGGGTTGATACGGACGGCCAACCCGGCTGGCGCGGCGGTCACCAGCCCCGGGTGGCCGGGCGTCCAGCGGATTCCTCCGCGCACACCGATGGGGGAGTCGCCGGCGACGAACACGCCGAGCGCCAGCAGTCGCAGCGCCTCAGCGTTGATGGGCTGCGGCTGGCCATCGACCCAGACGCCCGTGAGTGCAGTAGGCATGATCAGCTCCAGCAGGGGTAGGCGGTCATGGACAGACGCGGGTGGCCGGTGGTCGTCCCTGCGAACCGGATTGCGTTGCGGCCCTGGGCGAGCAGCCACCAGTCGGTGCCGTAGGTAATCCAGCCCGATCGGTCGCCACCGGCTTGGTCACGCACCTGGCCGGTCGAGGCATCCAGGCGCAGGTATTCCCCGGCGCGAAGGGTGAGGCTGAGCTCGAGCACTGCCCCGGTGGTGTCGTTGACGATGCGCGGGTTGGTGACCGGCCCGGTGATGATGGCGGTCCACGGGGCCGGCATGCTGCCGATGTTGTCGATGAGCAGGTGACCGGCGCCGCCAGGCGAGCCGAGCACGATCGGCAGCGTGATTGGCAGCGTGAGCCCAGGGCCCGGGCCGGTTGAGATTCCTACCTCCCCGGTCGCCGGGTATAGGCCGTACCGGCGAGCATCGGGGGCCAGCAGCGACACCTGGGCGGTGGCAGTGCGGGGGTTTGGCTTGTCGACGAGCAGCTGGCCGGTCCGCCGGACCAGCGCCCAGGTCGGCTGCGGTTTTGAGTCGACCACGAGTCGGGCGGTCGGGGTGAACGGGACCGCGGCCTCGAGTTGGGCGAGCGCAACGTCCCGGCGTTCCTCGTCGGGCGCGCTGATGGTGATGGTCAGCCGGATGGTCCGGCCAGTCATGTAAGCCGGTCCGGCCCACACGCCGTGGTCGGTCGGTTTGTTGGTGGTGGTCCCGCCGGCTTCTGGCGAATCCCACCAGCCGTCAAGGTCGGTGAGCACCCAGGCGACGTGGTTGGCGTCGACCTCGCCGACCACGATGTCGCCGAGCCGGGCCCACGTGTGGCCGAGCCTCATGCCGACCGGGAGACCCGGCCCTGACGATGCAGGTGGGGCGGAGAGGATGGGCACCTATCCTGCCCTCCTCATCTCCCAGGCGATTCGGGCTCCCAGCATCTCTAGTTGCTCCTCCGCGGTCAGGTGTGACCCGTGGAGGTGGATGTTGGTCTGGTGACCGGCTTGTGTCGCGGTCGGTGCCATCGCGAACGGTCCGGTCAGCGTCGCCGCGAGGTTCTCGATCGTCGCGGCCAGCCCGCTTCGGCTGTCCTCGAGGCCGAGCCGGAGGCCAGCGCCGATCTGCTGGCCGAACTCCCTGAACAATCGGCTCGGCGAGCGGATGCCGAACACGGCCCGAACCTGAGATGCCAGGCCGTTGGCGATGCTCTTGCCGGTCGACCAGAGGTCCTGGGCTCGCGACCACAGGCCGCTGATGAGCGACGAGATGATGTTTCGGCCGATGGTCCAGAACGAGCTGGCCAGGCTCGCCGCGGCGCCACGCAGCGAGTCGAACAGCGACCGGCCCACCTGGAGCGCTGTCGCAAGGCCACTCCCCAGCCCGCTTGCCAGCCGGTCCACCCAGTCACGGACGGTCCGGAGCGCGCTTCCGACCCCGCCGAGCAGCGTGTTGATCAAGTTGAGGGCGCCGTTGACAACATCGAGGGCGGTCTTGAGCGCCCAGAATGCGAAGGCGAGTGGACCAACCTTCACGTTGGCTTCCAGCATCAGCTGGATGAGCAGGAGGAAGGCGTCCAGCAGGCTGTACCCGGACGGGCCCTTCTCGGTGAATGCGGTGAGGAGTCTGGTGACGCTGACGATCAGCTGGACGATCGTCGGCAGAAGCTGGAGGAACGCCGGCAGCAGCTGCCTGACCGCCACGATGGCGAGTTCGGCGACCATGGGCGACAGCGGCACCAGCGCCAAGGCCAGGTCAAGGAACGCCTGGAAGAGCGTCGGGATGTGAGGGATCAGCTGCCGCACGGCGTCCAAGAGCGCCCCACCGACCTCACGGGCGAGTTCGAAGAAGAGCGGCACCAGTGGGCGCGCGGCGGCGATGAACTGCGGCAGGTACCGAAGAAGCTGGCTGATCAGCGTCCGGGTGAGCTCGAACAGCAGCGGCTGCAGCTCCTCGAACGCGCCGATCAGTTCGCGGGCGGCCTGCTGAGCGAACGCCGTCACCAGCGGGATCAGCGGCCGTAGAGCCGCCGATACCTGGCGCATCATCTCCGCGAACTGGTCGAGAGCCCGCGATTCCAGGAGCGCCTTCAGTAGCTCGTCGAGGAATGCCGATGCCAGCGCGGAGACGAGCTCAATGACTGGCGCGAGGAGCATCGCGAGGGCGGCGAGGCTCTGCGCCAGCCCGACCAGCAGAACCGCGGCGAGCTTGCCGATCACGGGCAGCAGAGGCGCCAGCGCCCGCATGATTTCGCCGAGGGCCCGACCGACAGGCTCGGCGGCCGGTACGAGTGCGTAGAGCGCGTCAGCGACGGCCTCGGCGAAAACGACGAGCCCGGGAAGGGCAGACTTGAGGAGCTCGACGAGGATCACCGCGATCGGCCGCAAGATCTCGCCGAAGACCGCGCCCAGCTGGCCGATCGCGGGCGCCATTTCCTGCAGCCCGCGACCCAGGATGTCGAGGACAGAGACCAGGGCTGGCGCGACGCCGGTAACAAGGGAGGCGATCGCCGGCGCGAGCCCGTTGGCGATCGCGTTGACGAGCGCGATGAAGACAGGGGTGGCCTGCTCGCCGAGGTCCTCGAGCGCGTAGAAGAAGTTGAGGAGTGCCGCCTGGCCCTCGACGGAGTTGGCCCAGTTGGCGAAGGCGCCAGTGATGGCCACGAGAGCGCCGAGCGCACCGCCCGGTCCGGCCGCCTTGTTGGCCGCCTCCAGGATCGCGCCGACGCCGCTGGCGACGTTGCCGATGACCCGGCCGAGCTGCTTGAGGACCTCGAGGCCCTCCTCGATCCACTCCCGCAGCTGGCCGGTTTCCTTGGCGTGGCGGACGAACTCGGCCGCCGCCTGGGCTGCCAGATGGAAGCCCATGGTTGAGTCGGCCAGGATGTCCCCGCCGACCTCGGAGATGTCGAGGAAGATCTGCAGCATCGGGCCGAGGCCCGACAGCAGGTTGTCGACGAGCTCTTTGCCGTTGATGAGGACGCGGAAGAACGAGTTCTTGGTGGCCTCGGTGTCGATGTACTCGAGGGCTCGGCGGAGGCGGTAGTTGATGACCCCGGCGGTGGCCGTGAGAGCAATCTGCAGCTCCGGCAGGAACGAGGTGGCGAGCCTGGCGACGCTCTCACCGAGGCCGTTGAAGAGCCGCTCTTGGACGTCAAGCCTCAGCTGGGTGAAGGCCGGAGCGAGTTCGGAGATGCGCAGCACGAAATCGCGCGCAGCAGGGGAGAGCCGCTCGAGGGCCTCCGCCAGGCGCTCCTGCTCGGCGGCGGACAGCTTCCCGCCGGCGGCCAAGGTGGCGTAGGCGGAGAAGGTCTCCTTGAGCGCATCGCCGACACCCTGGACACCGACCGCCAGCGTGGCGAACAGGCCAATGACCGTCGTCAGAGCGGCGGGAAGAATCCCGAGCGCCTGCCAAGCCGGGATGACGGCGCCGGCGAAGGCGAGCAGGTTCGCTGCACTCGCCGCGAGCCAGGTCACCAGCACGGACAGGCCGGAGACGATGCCTCCGATGAGGACTGTCCGGGTCAGGACGCCGCCGGCCGTTCGGAGCGCGCTCAGGAGACCATTGATGGCTGTGCGGGCCGGGTTGGTGTCAGCGTCGACGCGGATGGTTGCCCGGGTGGTACGTGAGACGGTCTGGGCAGCGGCGTACGCCTCGGACAGGAACGGTGACGTGTTGGCCCTGGTGTCGATGACCGCGCGAATCAGGGCCGCCGCGCGGTTGACACCGCGGCGCAGCTCCGCGGCGAATCCGCGGAGCTGCGCAACGACCGAGATTTCTAGCCTGCCGGCTTCCTCGGTGTCACCCGGCTGGGTCACCTTCCTGGACCACCCTCACGCGGCCGGCGGCCGCCATGCGGCGCGCCATATCCAACAGCGTCACTGACCCGGGGGTGGTCTGTGGTCTGTCGGGCCGCGGCACCTTGATGGGCTCCCGGCGCCGTCGGTCCGCGGTGAGCACCGAAGTCTCCTCGAGGAGGAGAGCGAGGAGCTCGTGAGTCAGGTCCCAATGCGGGGCCTGCGGGTTCCTCTGGCGTGTGGCTGCCTGCTCTGGAAGTGCCCGTAGGTGCGCCCGGAGCAGGCGGAGCCCGATCAGGTCTGGGTGCGTAGCCGGGAGCCAGACCCGGCGCGCGTCAACGCCTTGCGCACGGAGGTCCGACTCGATGTACCTCCACCGTTGCTGGAGGAGGTACCGAAGCCCAATGCTTCCCCCAGGCTCACCCCGTAGACCGACCACGCGAACTTGGCCACCTTGATGTAGTCCGGGATGGACGGGTTCTTCGACCGCCACCGCGGCCACTGCTCCTCGCCGATGAGCCGCCGGAACACCTCGTGGATCGCGTCGAGCAGGTTCACCAGGATCAGCGGCCGCTCACGAACCTTCGCGAACAGATCGGTGAGGTCGGCGCTGTCGGGGTCGGCCGGGTTTCCTTCCGCCGCAAGGTCGACGAGGATCGTGATCAGGTCGTCCAGCTTGTGCTCGAACAGCGGGTCGAGCACCGCGGCCGGCAGCTGGACGGGAAGCGTGAAGGTCTCGCCGCCCAGCTTGATTCGCGGCGGCTGGGCGTTGGCCTCGCGCCGCGCGGCGTCCAGATCCAGCTCGTACTCGTCCATCGTGGACATACCAGGGGGGTCCTTCCTCTTCGTGTGGTGGTTCGGCTCGGTCGACTACGCCACGGCCAGAGCGGGGTCGTTGGTGAGCAGGTACCAGTCGTCCTGCCCCTCCGCGCCGAGGATCGACAGCCGCAGCGGCAAACGGGTCTCAGGCTGCTTGTTCAGCTGCAACTCGACCTCGGACCGGTTGAAGCAGCGGGCGGCGCAGAACCTGTAGTGCTTGGGCCCGTCGTAGACGTCGAGGACCGCGGATACCTCGGTACGGCCACCGAACGCGGGCGGCCTGTATCGGTAGAGGCCATCGCCCTCGTTGGTGATGGTGCCGCCGCCGAAGACTGCCTTGAGGTTGTCGCCCTTCCACTCCATGAGCTCAATGTCGATGCCGGCCGCGGTAGAGACCTGCATGATCATCACCGGGTAGTCGGACTGGTGGGCCATGACCGATTGGAACTCGGGCGTGACCCGGAAGCGAGCCGACTCCTGGTTCGTGTAGCCAACGTCGAACCAGCCGGTTCCTGGCTGGCTGAGGTCGGAAGGCATGGTGGCGCCAACAGCTGCAAGCCAGAGCCTCACCAGCTTGGCCTGCAACAGGTTCGCGGGGTTCGGACCGGTCATGGTGATGGCTGCCTCTCATCTGGTTGGCGGACGAGAGGCACGCTAAGGACGCGCCCAGGCTTACGTCCTGGGCGCGGGATGCTCCACTGTAGTCACGCCGGCCGGAGGTGCAGGGTGACGGTGTGCGCCCAGCAGGGCTGTTTGGTCGCCTGGTCCGGTTGCCACCGGGCGGTGCCGACCGTGTGGGCGTGGATGACGACGGGCTGGCCCGGCTCCTCGATCTCGCGTGCCATGCGCAGCACGTGCTCGACCGCCTGGTAGAGCAGGCGGCGAAGCTGCTCGGACCCGGGGCTGCCGTCGAGATCGCCCCACATCTCGATGTTCACCTCGCCGATGAGGCGGGTGTCGAGCACGCCGTCGTCGCCGCCCGCGCTGGGCGCCACCCGAAGGTGGGGGTAGGGCGGCTCGTTCAGCCCGCTCACCCGGGCAGGGTCGACTCCGCCCATCGCGGCGAGCAGTTCCGTGTTCGTCTGGAGTCTGGCGAGGACGATCCGCACGGGATCGACGTCAGCGAAGCTCACCATGGCCGGCTCCTACAGGCCGAGGCGACGCTTGATGGCGCGCAGAACTCGCCCGAGCCAGCGGGTTCCGTTGTCGTGGCCGTTGCCGAACTCCGACTCGGCGATCCGTGGCCCGGTGACGATCACCTTGCCGGTGACCTCCGTGCCGTTGACCCGCACGTCGGTGCGGATGTCGTGGATGATGCCGCCCTGCCGGATGTGCAGCTTGCACCGGCAGTTCGCGGTCAGGCCAGGTGACGCCTCGGGGTCGCGTGGTTCCCGCAGCCACTGGGTCGGGCCGACGTCGTAGTGCTGCCGGTCGTAGTTCGGGCTGGGCAGGAGGAACCGCAGGTTCATAGGGATCTCGGTGCCGTGCACCAGCCGGTGCTCCGGGCGAACGTTGTGGTCCTCCATCGTGACCCACACCTTGGTGTCGGTCGCGGTTCGCTTGGCCTCCCGCACGAGCTCCTCGGTGATGCGGTTGACCCGCTTGGCGACCAGCCGCGCGACTTTGTAGTCCAGGTCGCGGTCGGGAACGAACGTCGTCACAGCGGACCTCCTGGTTGGCCGCGGTCCGGGTCCGGCGGGTCCTGCCGCGCGGTGACCCGTACGTGGTCAACGTCGGGGTGGTCGGGTACAGCGCTGAGCCGGGGCTCGCCGTAAACGACCCACCGACTCCCGTCCTCCCGCTCCACCGTGTCGCCGGCGTGCACCGGCCACACCGACGGGTCGAGCCGTAGAGACCAGGACCCATCCGGCTGCTGGCCCGCAGCCCCGTCAACGAACTCGGTCCACGTTCCACCACCGGGCACCGGGAGGCCGTGCCCGTCCCGCGGCTGCGGGTGCGGCAGTCTCAGCACCCTGTACCGGCCATCGGCGAGCACCACCACCATCAGTCCGCCCTCGCCCTCGCCCGCATGGCCTCCCACTGCGCGACCGCCCGCGCCGCAGCTGCCCGCACCTTCGGTGACACCTTCCCGCCGCCGCGCGCCCAGCGCCTCATCGTGGCGACCGCGACCGCGATCGCCCTCGAGGTCGACATGCCGCGCCGGCGCAGCGCGTTGGCCACGATGCGGATGTAGCGGGGGAGGCCGCCTGCCCGGTCGACCCAGTTCTGCCGCCCGCCTGGTGTTCCCAGACGAGCGTCGTCACCGACTCGCCCACCAGGGGTGATGGTGAGCGCCTTCGACTCCTCGATGATCGCCGCCTCGAGCTCTGCATCGCTGGGCAGTTCAATGCGCTCAGCGTGCAGCGTCGGTACGAGCAGGACGGCCATGGTTGGCACGGTACTGGCGGGGCGGGGGTTGCGTACTCGCTACTGTCCACGGGCGAGGGTAGCCAGGATGCCGAGGGTGAACTGGCGCAAACCAGGGCCGGCGTCGTACTCCGGCACCACGCGGAAGAGCTCCTCGATGCCAGCCGAGAACACCTCCCAGTGCAGGCTCGCGGGATCGTCCGGCTCCGGCAGCCCGTCCTCAATGTCCTCGTACGTCTTGCCCACGTAAGGATCGATCCAGTCGTCCGGGTAGACCCACTCGCCTCGCGCGTAGTGGCTGCCACCCGGCAGATCCTGCCGGTCGCGCGCCAGCTCGAGGTTGCCGTCGGGTCCGGTTGCACGGCGGCGTAGGTAGCTGAACTCGAGCTCCTTTAGCCCCGGGACCATCTGCTCCATCCGATGCGCGAGCTCGTGCACCATCGTCTCGAGCGCGTAGTCGCCGAAGCCGTCGGACGGCACCTGGTCAGCCTCGGTTGGCAACACACCAAGCAGCTTTCTGTCCGGATAGTAGGAGCCTCGAGCGTCGCCGGTCACGTAGAGCTCGTCCTGCGCGGACAGTCGCAACCAGTCGCTCGGGAAGAACTTCTCCGCGGCCTTCAGTCGCTCCCTCCAGTCGGAGCGCAGCGGCACAGGGCTGCGCCCGTACCACTCGGTGACGTACGTGTGCGAAACGCCGCCCATCTCGCGGAGCTGAGAGAGCAGCGCGAACAGGATCTGCTGCCGGCGTTGGGCCAGTTGAGCCCGGGCCGGAGTGCGCTTCGGAAGACCTCTGACGCCCTCCTCAGTCACCACGATGGGACCGGTCACCGGGGCCAGATCCTCCGGGGTAAGCAGAGCCTCAAGTCGCTGGATCTCCGGGTCTGCCCGGTAGGCGGCCTGCAACGCCTCGTCCAGTGCCGCGCCAGCGTCCAGCACGGCGTCGAGGTAGCGGTGGTACGCCTCCGGCGGCATCTGCACGCCGTTGGCGTCTTCCTCGTATCGAGGCCAGAGTTCCTCGGGCATGTCCGGGTCCAGGTCGGGGTTGCGGGTTCGGGCCTCTCGTTCGACCCGGCGGAGAGCGGCCTCGAGGTTTGCAAGCTCTCGCCGTTCCCTGGTGAGCACGTAGTCGTTGGCTACACGCATGTCGATCTCGTCGGCAGACAGGCCGTACTCCCGAAGCTGTTCCGTCAGCTCCTGTTCCCGCTGAGCAATCCGTCTGCGGGTGTCCTCCATCTGCGCCCGGACCTTCGCGACGCGACGCTCGCTCTCTTTCTGGGCTGGAAAGTAGTGGCCCCGGGCAGACATCCAGTCAGCACGACTGGCCGGAAGGACGGCACGGGCCGCCTCGATGCGAGCCCGTTGGGCTCTGGTCAGCCGTGGGCCGCTCGACTGCCGCCGGGTCGTTGCCCGGCTGGGCGCGCGGCCGGTGGCCGGGCTTGCCGCCCCCAGCTTCCGGATGAACCGGCCACGCCAGTCTCGTGGATGCAGTTCTTCTCGCCACACGCGAGCCTTGGTCCAGGCTGGGAAAAGCAGAACGCCCACACCGACCTCCTCCGGTTCGGAGAGGACGGTATGGGCGTTGGAGGCCTTGCGTACTAGTGGATGGCGCCGGGGTTAGCTGTGACTCTTGGGAGATCCGGTGGGGTGCCGGTCACGGTCACAGGGCCCGGGATGATGCGGAGTGCCTGCAGGTACAGCCACGCCTCGTCACGGGGTCCGGTGGGCATGTAGAGCGGCCCCGTCGGTGTCATCGGCACTGGCCGGCCCGCCTGCTCCACGCACTCTTGGTGCGTGATCCGGTCTGCGGTCCAGGTCCCCTTGTCGTCAACTTGGAGAAACCGGCCGTCAGGCCCCGCTACCTTCCACTTCGGCACCCCATCAGCGTACGCCGATTATGGCGTAGCGCCGGCCGGCACCTCGGTGTCGAGGTCGGGCACCTGGGGTGGTGTGCCCGTGATGGTGTGCGGGCCGGGGATCATGTGGAGCGCGAGCAGGTACAGCCCGACCTCATCGTCGGGGCTGGTCGGCTGGTAGGCGGGCCCGGTTGGCGTGACCGGCACAGGCCGGCCAGCGAACGGCAGCACGTCGATGGTCGTGGTGGGATCGGCCGAGACAGACTTGCCGTCGTGGGCCATCCACCGACCCTCGCTGCCCTCTACACGCCAAGCCATGGCTCACCCCCAATCGTGGGGGTCGACTGCCCCCACACACATCGTATCCGAAAGCGATTGAACCGATAATCACTCAGGTCGATTGGAGAGCGATGAGCCGATACATCCCACCCGGCGGGGGACCGACCCGCGTCGACCCAGGCGACCTCACACCACGGCAGCGGCGGGCCCTCCGGCGCCTCGCCCGCCGTCCGCAGCGACCGACCGCTCGGAAGACGATGCGGGGCGACGCCGACCGTACGTCGCCCCGCACCCTAGACCCCCCCGGGCTGGCCGAGCACGATACGGACCGGTGACAGGTTGTGTCCTGTCGTACAGGCGATCTAGCCTGCGCTTGTGTCGCTGCTCGTCGTGGAAGGGCCGGTACCTGGGTGGGTCGATGAGCCGCCACCGCGACCCGAGGATCTGACCGATCCGCTCGCGCAGAGGCTGTACGCCAAGGTCGAGGTGGCGGCGGCCCCCGCCGGGCGGTGGTTCATGGGCGCCTGCTGGCGCTACACCGGCAACACCAGCGGCGGGTACGGCCGAATCAAGGTGGGCGGCAAGCTGCGCCAGGCGCACCGGGTCGCGTGGGAGCTGGAGCACGGCCCCATCCCGCCCGGGCTAACCCTCGACCACATCTGCCACGAGCCGACCCTCTGCCCGGACTGGCGAGTCTGCCCACACCGGCAGTGCATCCGGCCCGACCACCTCGGCCTGGTGAGCCGACCGGTCAACGCCACCCGTAACCTGTCCCCGCCCGCGATCTACGGCCGGGCCACCCACTGCGTGCACGGACACGAGCTGGCCGGCGCGAACCTCGTCATCCGGTCGCGCAAGCCGCGCCGGCCGGGCGAACGTCGCCGGCCGCGCCGCGACTGCCGCACCTGCCTGCTGCGTCGGTGGCGGGAGTGGAACGCGCGGCTCAACGCGATGGAGGCCGCTCGCGAAGCGGCGATGGCAGCAGCGGCCGTCG
>Ga0310823_100838_pt1 | contig 14542 bp, 11 predicted proteins | sample P4_ome_3_FD_201316 | JGI IMG/M metagenome (GOLD analysis project Ga0310823, IMG submission 201316) | Sorghum-adapted microbial communities from Joint BioEnergy Institute, Emeryville, California, United States - P4_Day56_Rep3 | ecosystem: Engineered > Bioreactor > SSF (Solid state fermentation) >...
CAGGTGAACCGCTGCCGGGTCTCCACCCGAGCGAACCGGCCCGCGACCCGGTCCAGGAGTCGACTTTCCAACGCCGGCCACAGGCCGACCTCTACGCTGTGGCCCGCGGCCACCGCATCGTCTTGAGCCCACACAACCCGAGATGATCATGCGGTGGCCGCGCCACGTTCCCGGCACCTCCACGAACAAGATCACGAAGTCCGGCTGTAGTACTAGCCGAGCATCTGCTCGACCCGGCGCGCCACCGCGAGCAGGTGCGGGTCGTCCCCGGGGAGAGCCTCCAGCGAGATCCCGATCGGCAGCCCGCCCGCCGTCACGCCCGCGGGCAGCGAGATCGCGGGCATCCCGGCGGCCGAGCCCGGGCCGGTGTTGCGGATCGTCGTGGTGAAGACCGGCACCTGCCTGCCGTTCAGCTCCGTCGTCTCGTCGTCGCCCACCGGCGGGGCGGGCAGCGGCACCGTCGGGTAGACCAGCGCGTCGAGCCGCTCCCCGTCGGGTCGCAGGGCGGCGCGGTAGGCCTCGCGCAGCCGCTCCCGGGTGTCGAGCGCCGCCCGGTAGACGTCCGCGGTGATCGCGCCGCTCGCGGCGAACTCGAGCGCGGAGCGCACGTCCGGCGAGGCGACCTGCGCCACCACGTCGGCGAAGGTCAGCTCCCGCTCCGGCCCGGGCAGCGTCGCGAGGTAGGCGGGGAGGTCCTCGACGATCTCGAAGAACACGATCGGGAACCCGCAGTCGACGTCGAGCTCGTGCGCGCCGACGACCTCGGTCTCGACCAGCTCGACGCCCGAGTCGGCGAGCCGGTCCAGCGTCCGACGCGCGCACTCGGCGACCTCCGGGTGCAGGTCGGTGTAGAAGCCCGCCCGGGGCACCCCGAGCCGCAGCCGGTCCGGCGCCGGGGCCGGGGCGTCGCCGGTGACGAGCTCGTCGACCAGCGCCGCGTCGGCCACGCGAGCGGCGAGCACGCCCGCGGTGTCGCGGGTCCGCGAGATCGGGACGATCCGGTCGCCCGGCCAGCGGCCCACGGTCGGCCGCCAGCCCACGATCCCGCAGTGGGCGGCGGGCACCCGCACCGACCCGCCGGTGTCGGTGCCCAGCGCGAGCGGCACGACCCCGGCGGCGACGGCGACCGCCGACCCGCCCGACGACCCGCCTGCCGAGCGGCTCGGGTCGTGCGGGTTGCGCACCGGGCCGAACGCGGAGTTGTTGCTGGTGATCCCGAGGGCGAGCTCGTGCATGTTGGTCTTGCCGATCACCGCGGCACCCGCGGCGCGCAGCCGCTCGACGGCGCGGTGGTCACGTCCCGGCCGCGAGCCGCGCAACGCCGGGGTGCCCGCCGTCGTGGGCAGGTCGGCGGTGTCGAGGTTGTCCTTGACCGCGAGCGGGACCCCCGCCAGCGGGCCCTCCCCCGCCTCCACGCGGTCGGCCAGCGCGAGGAACGCGCCGAGGGGCGCGACGTCCCGCGCCGCCGCGAGCGACTCCGCGATCACCTCCCGGGCGGACGATGCCGCCACGCGGGCGCGGACGTCGTGCAGGTCGCGGGGTCGGGTCGAGGAGGTCATGGCGACAAGCATCCCCCGGATCCGCGCCTTTCGGGGTGTGGGCATGCGGGCCGGCGAAGGAGGTGGGAGAGCAGCCCGCATGCCCGGCCCGGAGGACCCCGGGCTCCTTCGAGCCTGCCTGCCGGACGCGTCCGCGGCAGGGACTCCCACCGGTCGATTCCGCCGCCCCGGGCTGCCGGTCCCCGGCAACGTCGGAGGCTCAGGTCGGCGCCGCGGCGCGATCGACCGCCGCCGGGTGCCGGGCCAGCACCTCGTCGAGCCGCGACCCCACCTCGTGGCAGTTCGCGCGCACCACGTCCAGGAAGGCGGCGAGCACCGGCGACAGGTCGGCCGCGCGGAACGACAGATGCAGGTCGGGCAGGCGCACCCGCGGCTGCACGTCGCAGAACCACACGTCGTCGCGGTGCAGCAGGCGCATCCGGGTGGGCCCGAGCCCGACCCCGACCCGGCAGGCGGCCAGCCCGATGATCGTGTGGACGTCCCGGGCCGCGGTGGGGCAGTCCAGCGGGGAGGGCCCGGGGCCGAACGCGGCGCGCAGCGCGGCCACGACCGCCGGCTCCTGGTCGGCCGTGGCGACGATGAGGTTCTCCCCCGCCAGCTGGTCGAGGTGCACCACGTCGCGACCGGCGAACGGGTGCGTCCTCGCCACGACCGCGATGAGGTCGTCGGCCCCGATCGGCACCGTGACCAGCCCCTCCGCCCCGGCGCCGCGCGGGGCCCCGCGGCCGACCGCCACGTCGAGGTCACCGGCGATCAGCGCCGCCGCGCCGGCCGGGCTGCTCATCTCCCGCAGGTCGAGGCGGACGTCGGGCCGCGCGCGCTGGAACCGCCCGAGCACCCCCGGCAGCGGCGCCACGAGCGCCGAGCCGATGAACCCGAGCCGCAGCCGCCCGGTCTCGCCGCGGGCCGCCCGCCCCGCGTCGACGACGGCGCCGCCCATCTCGTCGAGGGCGCGCCGGGCCCGGGCGAGGAACGCCGCGCCGGCCGCGGTCGGGAAGACGCCCCGCGAGGTGCGGTCGAACAGCCGCTCGCCGACCTCCCGCTCGAGCGCGGCGATCTGCGCCGACAGCGGCGGCTGGGCGATGCCGAGCGACGCGGCTGCCCGCCCGAAGTGCTGGTGCTCGGCCAGGGCGAGGGCGTAGCGGAGGTGACGCGCTTCCACGGCGGCGACGATACGTCACAGATATCGCGCAGCGGTCTGTGAGATATGGAGATGGATGACGGGGGCGGCCGCCGGTGGGCTGGGCATCGACCAACCCACCGACGGGAGGACACCATGTCGCACTCCCCCGCCGTGGCCGTGCTCGTTCACGGCGCATGGCACTCCTCGCTGCACTGGGCGGCGACCCAGCGCGCCCTCGCCCACCACGGCGTGCCCAGCGTCGCGGTCGACCTGCCCGGCCACGGCGTCGGCGCGCCCGTGCCGACCGGCTACCTGCAGCCCGGCCAGCCCGGCTTCACCACCGAGCGGTCCGCCCTCGCAGGCATCACGATGGACCACCTCGCCGACGAACTGCTGGACCGGCTGGCCGACGTCCGCCCGCGCTTCGAGCGGGTCGTGCTCGTCGCGCACAGCGCGGGCGGGGGCCCCGCGTCCGCCGCGGTCGAGCGCGCGCCGGAGCTCGTCGACCACCTCGTGTACCTGTCGGCGTTCCTGCCGGCGGGCAGGCCGCGGTTCATCGACTACGTCGACGCGCCGGAGAACGCGGGCGCGATCCACGTGCCGCGGGTCGGCGACGCGGGCGCCATCGGCGCCCTGCGGATCAACCCGCTGTCGCCCGACCCGGACGAGGTGGCGACCATCCACCGCTCGTTCCTCGGGGACTGGCCCGCCGACCGGCCGAACTGGCGACTGCTGCTGCACCCGGACGAGCCGATCGCGTCGCTGACGGCCCCGGTCCCGGTCACCGCGGACCGCTGGGGCCGCATCCCCCGCAGCTACATCCGGCTGACCGACGACCTCGCGCTCCCGGTCGTCACCCAGGACCTGATGATCGCCGAGGCCGACGAGGTGACCCCGGACCGCAAGACCGAGGTGCACTCGCTGCCCGGCGGCCACTCCCCCTTCCTCACCCGACCCGACGGGCTCGCAGCGCTGCTGGCCGCCACCGTGCGCCGGCCGTGAGCGGGTTGCTGCTGCCGGTCCTGTACTCGGGGACCTTCGTCCAGCTGATGAGCGTCACCGTCCTGCAGGTGGCGGTGCCCGCCGTCCGCGCGGACCTGAGCGCGGGCCCCGGGGCGGCGCAGCTCGTGGTCGCCGGCTACACGCTGACGTTCGCGTGCTCGCTGATCACGGCGGCCCGGCTCGGCGACCGCTACGGGTACCGGCGGCTGTTCGCCATGGGCATGGCGGTGTTCACGCTCGCCGCGGCGGCGGGCGCTGCGGCGCCGGACGCCTCGGTGCTCGTCGCCGCCCGGCTGGTGCAGGGCCTCGGGAGCGGGCTCATGGCCCCGCAGATCCTCTCGATCGTCCAGACCGCGGTGCCCGCCGCCCGGCGGGCCCGCGCGATGGCGGGCTACGGCGCGACGATGGCGGTCGCGTCCCTGGCCGGGCCCGTACTCGGCGGGTTCCTGCTCGAGCTCGACCCGTTCGGCCTCGGGTGGCGGGCCGCGATGGCGCTGACCGTGCCGGTCGGCGCCGCCGCGCTCGCGCTGGCCCCCGCCCTCCCGCCGGGCGGCGCCACGGGGGCCGGGCAACGGGTCGACGGGCTCGGCGCCTGCCTCAGCCTGTCCGGGCTGTTGCTGCTGGTGCTCCCGCTGACCGTGGGCGGCGACCAGGGCTGGCCCGCCTGGGTGTGGGCGAGCCTCGCCGCCTCCGCGGCGCTGTTGGCGGCGTTCGTCGCGGTGCAGCGCCGCGTCGCCCACCCGTTGGTGCACCGCGCCGCCCTCTCGGGGCGGACCACGCGCTGGGGGATCGCGGGGATCCTGCTGTTCAACGCGGGCGTGCCCTCGTTCGTCCTGCTGCTGTCGCTGCACCTGCAGGGGGCCCTGCGCCTCGGCCCGCTGGCGACCGCGCTCACGATCACCCCGTACGCGGTCGGGGCGCTCCTGGGCAGCGGCCTCGCCGAGGCGGCGGCGCGGCGGTGGGGTGCGCGACTGCTGGCAGGCTCCGCAGGCGCGCTCGGCCTGGTCGCGCTGCTGACCGCCGCGCTGATCGGCAGCCCCGGCCCCGCGCTCTGGGCGGTGCTCGCCACCGGCGGCGTCGCGTTCGGGGCGTTCACCGCGTGCGCGTTCGCCCTGGTGCTGGGGACCGTGCCGGCCGCGGCGGCCGGCTCGGTGTCCGGACTGCTGCCGACCGCCCAGCAGCTCGGCGGCACGTTCGGCGTCGCCCTCGCCGGCGTCGCCTACACCGCGCCCGCCGCGACCGCGGGGGCCGCCTTCGCCCACGCGATGGGCTACGAGGCGGTGGTCTTCGCCCTCGCCGCGGGCGCCGGGGTGGTGCTGCACCGCGCCGCCGGCGCCGGTCGGCCGCGACCGGCGGGGGGCTCACCCCGTCGCGGGCACGGTGAACACCGGCAGGCCGGGGCGGGGCTCGCCCGCGCCGAGCGCGTAGCCCCCGGGAACGGGATCGAGGGCGAGCGCGGGGAACGGCGGCCAGCGGTCGAGCAACCGCGCGAACCCCGGCTCCTCCGTCACGGCGGGCAGGGCAGCGGCCAACGCCGCCAGCGCGGGCGCCTCGGCGGGGCCGGCGATCGCCGTGCCGCCGACCCACAGCCGCAGCGCCCTGCGCGGCGGCGCCGGTTCCCGGACCGGGTCGACCACCGGCACGACGACCGCCCGGTCGCCGTACGGTTCGGCGCGGTCCAGCACCAGCACCGCGCCGGCGTCGGGCACCGGCTCGTACACCCCCTCCCCGATCGCCGAGGCGGGTTCGGCGGTGCCGTCGGCGCGGACCACGAACACGCCCGTCACGTCGACGGCGTCGCGCCTCGGGGCGAGATAGGCGCCGGAGAGCGGTAGCACCAACCCCGCGCGCAACTCCGAGCCGAGCTGCGCGGGCATCCCGGTCACGCCCACCCGCGCAGCCCCGCCCTCCGGCGCGGGTAGCAGCACCTCGAAGACCCGCAGCAGGCTCGTGTAGCCGGAGACGGTCGTCTCGGCCAGCACGACGGTCGGCCCGCTCGTGCCCGCGAGCACCCCGGCGTAGAGCAGGCAGGTGCGACCGACGACCGGACGGGAGCCGTCGAGTTCCCCGACGGTGTCGGCGTCGGGGTCGGTGAGCGCCGTCCAGGCCGCGCGGAGCACCGAGGCGTCCTCGCGCAGCTCGCCCCGCGGCTCGGCGAGCAGGTGTCCGCACGGCGCGGACAGCTCCGGGCGGAGGGCGATGACCGCGACCACCGCAGCGACCACTGCGGCGACGAGGGCGGCGAGGGCGGCGAGGGCCGCCGCGAGCCACGGGGTTCTGCGCACGGGCCGATCGTCACCACCGCGGCCCGCCTGCGGATCCGCAGATCTACCGAGCGGCCGCCCGCCCCGCCCCGGGACGACGGTCCCCCACGAGTCCCGACCGACGGCTCTGCCCCGCGGCCCCGCCCGCGGCCGACGATCGCCCGGTGCTGTTGCTCTCGCGGTGGAACGTGGTGATCCAGATCGACGAGGACTACCGGCGCACGCGCGCGGTCGCCCGCCTGCGCACGCGCCGCGGCGAACAGGTGGGCACCGGGTTCGCCCACCGACACCCGACCGGACCGGACGCGCCCGGCACCGGCGACGAGCGCGCCGCCGCGGCCGCGCTCGCCGACCTCGCCGACCGGCTCGTCACCGCATCGGCTGAGGCCGACCCGGCTGCGCCCGCCGGGGACGGGCTCGACGACAAGCCGGCCCCGCACGACAGCAAGCGCTGGACCGTGGTGGTCGACATCGCGAACGACCACGGCGCCGTCCGGGCCCTCGCCCGCCTCCACGACCGCACCTCCGACCGCCTCGAGGGGGAGGGCATCGCCCACGTCGTCCCGGTGCAGCGCCCGGCGTCGGAGCTGGGGGCGGGCCCGGCCACCTCACGCGCCCTGCGCTGCCTGGCCGAGCGGTTGGCCGCGGGGGCGGGGCAGCAGGCGGCCGAGACCCGGCCGCGCACGGTCCTCCCGGCCGCCCGTCCACCGCTTCTCGCCGGCCCCGCCAGGCGACCGGTGAACGCGGGCCGGGCCGCGCTCACCCGCTGAGCGGCGCCCGTATGCCCTTCGGCGAACAAGATCGGCGATACCTCGCACTCGGGTTGCAGATGCAAGACACGATGCAGTTTCATATGCAATTGCGACCACAGAGGGTCGCCGAACGAACATCAAGATGCCGGAGGGTGACCGGAGCATGCAGGACTTCACCGAGTCGGCGACCTCCACGGGGGACACCGCCTCTCTCAAGTGGCGCAAGAGCGCGCACAGCAACCCCAACGGCTCGTGCGTCGAGCTCGCCCCGATGGCCGATGGGCGGGTCGCGATGCGCAACTCGCGCTTCCCGAACGGGAATGTGCTGGTCCACACCACGGAGGAGTTCCGGACCTTCCTGCTCGGGGCCAAGCGCGGTGAGTTCGACGACCTCGCCGAGGGCGCTTAGCAACTCACCTGCCCGATCGGAGGGGTCGCACTCCCGCGTCCACCCGAGGCCGCGGCGCTTTGCCGAGTGGCCGCGCAGCGCGCGGGTCGGCGCAAATCGACAACGGCACCCCCGCGCTCCCGCGGAGGGAGACGGATCTCATCGGCACCCACGCTAGACTGAATTCGCTCTGCACCCGGTCGACGTCGTAAGGTATGCGCGGCAGGTCCGCGGCTACATAGCACGCGGTACCGTATGGCCCGATGCGCGAGATCCGAGGTCCTCTGCGAGGGGGTGATTATGGCCGACGGCCAGGAGGACGAGCCGACCGATGGCGGATTCGCCGAGGCACGGGGAGGCCCAACCGTTCTGCGCATCCTGGTCGGCGCCCAGCTCCGCCGACTTCGTGAGGCCAGCGGTATCACGCGCGAAGAAGCTGCTTATGCCATCCGCGGCTCGGAAGCGAAGATGAGCCGTATCGAGTCGGGCCGGGTCGGGTTCAAACCGCGCGACGTCGCCGACCTGTTGACGATGTACGGCGTCACCGACGGCTCGGCCCGCGACCTGCTGCTCAGCCTGGCCGAACAGGCCAACGAACCGGGATGGTGGCACCGCTACAGCGACAGCATGCCCGACTGGTTCTCCACCTACGTCGGGTTGGAGCAGGCGGCCACGATCATCCGCTGCTACGAGGCCCAGTACGTGCCCGGCCTGCTGCAGACCGAGGCCTACGCCAACGCCGTGATCAACCTCGGCGAGGCCGTCCGGCCCGACGAGGTGAGCAAACGCGTCGAGCTGCGGATGCACCGCCAGCAGCTGTTGTACGTGCCCAAAGCCCCCGACTACTGGGCCGTGATCGACGAGGCGGTGCTGCGCCGCAAGCTCGGCGGGCCCGACGTCATGCGCGAGCAGCTCGACCACATCCTCGAGGTCAGCCGGCGTACGAACGTCACGGTGCAGGTCGTGCCGTTCGAGCGCAGCGACGTCGCGGCCGTCGGAGGCCCGTTCACGCTGCTGCGCTTCGCCGAGCCGGACCTGCCCGACATCGTCTACCTGGAGCAGCTCAACAGCGCCTTGTACCTCAACAAGGACGTCGACGTGATGAACTACCTCCAGATCATGAACCGGCTGGCCGCGGGCGCGCTGACGCCCGAGCGGTCCACCGAGCTGATCCAGTCCGTGCGCGACGCGCTCTGACCGCGCCCCTTCCCCGGTACTCCAGACGGCCCCGCCCACGACACCAACGGGCCGGTGGGCCGCTCCGTCGAGCGGCCCACCGGCCCGTGGTGGAGTGAGTGTGCGTGCGCCTACGGCTTGCGGCCGACGCCGGCCAGGGTGGGGAGGTCCTTGGGGTTGTCGCCCGGCTCGGGCCGCCAGTGCGGGATGGGCACGAGGCCGGGCTCGACCAGCTCGAGGCCGTCGAAGAAGCCGCGCAGCTCCTCCGGCGTCCACAGCTTGTACGGGACCGCGCCCGTCTCGTCGTAGGCCTGCTGCGCCCGGTTGAACGCCTCGTCCTCGGTGGTGGAATCGGAGAACGCGAGGTAGCTGCCGGCAACGAGGTTGTCCAGGATTCCGGTCACGACCGACTTCGCCACGCCGTAATCGTTGGTGTGGCCGAGCACGCCGTTGATCGTGACACCGACCGGCTTCGAAAGGTCGAGCGTCTTCGCCGCCTCCCGCAACACCACTTCGGTGTTGGTGAGGTCGGTGTCGATGTACGCGGTGGCCCCCTCGGGAGTGCTGGTCAGCAGCGCGCGCGCGTGCGCCAGCACGGTGGGGTCGTTGTCGACGTACACGATCCGCGCGGCCGGATTGATCGACTGCGCGATTTGGTGCGTGTTGTCGGCGGTGGGCAGGCCGGTGCCGATGTCCAGGAACTGCGAGATTCCGGCCTCACCGGCCAGGAAGCGGACACTACGGCGCAGGAAGTAGCGCATGCTGCGCGCGATGTCGACGATTCCCGGGAAGACCGCGATGTACGCGTCACCGGCCTCTTTGTCGACGGCGTAGTATTCCTTGCCGCCTTGCCAGTAGTTCCAGATGCGCGCCGAGTGGGGAACCGACTCGTCGACCACCGGCCCGGCGCCTGAGCTCGTTGACTCGCTGCTCATGTCGTTGACGCACTCACTCTCTGTGTCGGCAGGCCTCCCAGAGAGTACATGATCACACGTCTCGATGTCCCGTCGGGAGCCTTCGGTGACGGAAAATGCTACTCACGCCGCGACTCCGGATGCCATCCCGGGGCACCCGGAGCGCCGATACGAATGGCGTCCCGACCGTTTGCGCAGGTGAGCGGCGACTTGTCCATTCCGGACCCCGCGACGGCGCTCGCGCACGTCACTCGTCCGCGTGACGGAACGCCGAATCGACCGCTCTCAGCCGAAGGCGAAGAGCGGCGGGAGCGTCACCACGACCGCCGCCGCCCACGCCGCGAATACGGGAAGGTACCGGGTCTGCCACCGCTCGACGGCGAGGAACGGGGCCCGGCCGAGCTGGAACCGCGCCGCGAACCAGGCGGCCCCGGCGAGGTTCACGAGCAGGACGAGGTTCAGCCCGAGCGCGGCGAGCCGGTTGGGCGTGAAGCCGAGCTCGCCGACGCGGGCGACCATGGCCCCGAGCACCATCGCGTCGAGCAGGAGGGCGCTCGCCACCGCGAGCAGCTGGACGCGATCGGCCCACCCCGCGGGCCGTGCCGGATCCCGGGCCGACAGCGCGTAGAGGACGAGGCCCAGCACGACCACCATGAGCGCGTCGAAGACGCCGAGCAGCTCGCGGTCGAACGCGGCGGCGGCGCCGCCCGCCACGGCGTAGGTGATGGCGGAGACCGTCAGCATCACGGCGAACAACGGGGTGAACAGCACCGTGAGCACCGGCGCCATGTTCTCCACGACGTGCTGCTTGGACTCCACCAGCCAGGCCGCCACGACCACCGCGGCGGCCGCCCCCGAGGGCAGCACCCACTCGGCGACCAGGTCGAAGTCGATGCCGATCGGGTCGAGGACCGCGCCGGTGAGCGCGAGCAGCACGCCCCCGCCGAGCGCGATCAGCACGTAGTAGATGACCCACTCGCCGGTGAAGCGGACGAAGTCCATCCGCCGCTCGTGCGAGCGCAGCGTGCCGTCCATGTACGGGTAGGCGACCGCGAACCACAGCGCGACCGGCAGGTGGAGCGCGACGAGCACCTCGGTGGCCGAGTCGGCCCGGTAGGGGTAGAGGTTCACCACGAACGCGGCCACCGCGAAGGGCGCGGCGGCGAGCAGCCACCGCCGGGGGTCCAGCCGCCGGGTCCATGCGAAGTAGCAGGCGAGGAACGGCAGCACCAGCAGACCCGCGTTGCGCAGCAGCCACCCCGGCTCCTCGGCGGGGAAGCCCGCCGCCAGCCGCGCGACCTGGGCGGCGACGGCCGCGCCCGCGGCCGGGACCAACACCTCCACCAGGCCGCCGGGCGGGCGCCGGGAAGCGTCACCGACCCCGTCGCCGAGCACCAGCTGCTTCCACAGCCGGCCGCTGTACTCGCGGGCGAACTCCCGCGCGATGCCGTCGACGTGGCCCATCCGCTTCACCGCGACGAGCAGCGCCTCGTCACGGCTGAGGTGCGCCCCGTCCAGCTCGGCGATCTGGTCGCGCAGGTGGGCCTCCAGCTCGTCGAGGTCCCGCTCGTCCACGGCAGGGGCCTTCGCGACGTGGGCGCGCCACTCGGCGATCTGCGCCTCCACCCGGTCCACGGCTCACGCCTCCCCGAGCGCGGGCATCAGGCCGGGGCCGCGCCACACGTTCCCGAGCGCTCGGGTGACGGCCTCCCACTGGCGCCGCTGCTCGGCGAGCGCGGCGAGGCCGGCCTCGGTGATCGCGTAGTACCTGCGGCGACGGCCCTCCGGCGGCGTCCGCCACTCGGTCGTCACGTAGCCGAGCCTGCCGAGGCGGTGCAGCAGCGGGTAGAGCATCCCGTCGGTCCACTCGAGCTCACCACCCGAGAGCTCGCGCACCCGCTTCAGGATCGCGTACCCGTAGCTCTCCCCCTCGGCGAGGATCGCCAGCACGAGCGGCGTGGCCGACGCCGCGACGAGGTCCTTGTCGATCTGCACCCGCGCCTCCCATGACTTGCGGCGCTATGCATAGAAGCACAAGGTATGAACGGCGGCAAGCCGGCCGTTCCTGCTGTTCGGCGCGAAGACGTGGCATCGTTCGAGCCCGCACGAGGGCGCGCACATACCCGAGGAGACCGTGGCCACAGGCGTCGACATCCGCGAGGCGCAGGCGCAGGCCGGGACGGGGCGGTGGTCCGCCCGCAGGTGGGCCGGCCTGGCCGGTCTGGTCGGGCTGGCGTGCGCGCTCTCGCTGCCGTTCGCCCCGGTCGAGGTCGACGTGCCGACCGTGCGCTGGCCACTGGATCCGTCGGCGCCCCGGTCGACGCTGCTGACCACCACCGCCCACCGGCCGCTCGAGATCGACGTCCGCTTCGGCTGCGCCGTCGCCCGCACCGACGGCGTGGTGCTCGCCACCGTCCCGCCCGGCTCGCCCGAGGCCACGGGCCTTCTGGTGACCTCTCTCGACGGTCGCCTGCAGGTCAGGGCACAGGGCAGGCTCGTGGTCGACGAGCCCGTCCCGCCCGGGCCGTGCGAGTACCGGATCACGGGCGAGGGTTCGGGGCGGCCGCTGCTGGTCGCGGGCCCGCCGAGCCCGGCCACCCGGCTCGACCCGGCCGTCCCGCTCGCGGGTGCCACCGCCGACCCGGGCCGGTTCGCCGGGCCGGAGGACGCGCGCCTCGAGGTCGGCCGCGACGGTATCCCGCTGGCGGTCGACCGGGCGCCGCAGCTGCCCGAGGTCGCCGTCCTCGTCACCGACCTCACCCGGCCCGCGGGCCCGGATGCACCGCTGTCGGTCGCGCTGCGCCTCGACGACGAGTCCGCGAGCCGCCCGTCCCCGGCCAAGATCGTCCTGATCGCGGCCGCCCTGGTGGCGTGGGCGGCCGCCGGCGCCCTGCTCGCGGTCGCCGGCCGCGGGCCGCCGCGCGGGCGAGCGCGGTTCCCCCGGCCACGGGTGGTGGACGCCGTCGCGGTGGTGGCGCTCGCGCTGTGGCTCGTGGTCGCGCCCGCCACGGACGACGACGGCTGGTTCGCCACCCAGGCCCGCAACGCCGCGCTCTCCGGCGAGGTCGGCAACTACTTCCAGCTGTACGACCAGAGCTTCACCCCGTTCACCTGGGTCCACCGGGCGCTGTCGTGGTGGCAGCAGGTCGTGGGCCTCACCCCGGTCGTCCAGCGGGTGCCCGCGCTCGTCGCGGGCGTGCTGACCTGGCTCGTGCTGCGGCGCGTGCTGGCGGCGCTGCTCGCGGCCGCGCCCGGGTCGCGCCGGCGCGACGCGGTGGCCCGCGCCGCGCTCGCCGTCGCCTTCCTCGCCTGGTGGCTGCCCTACGACATGGGGGTGCGGCCGGAACCGGTGGTCGCGCTCTGCGCGGCGGTCGCGCTGCTGCTGGTGCTGTCGGGGCGGCTGTGGGCGGCGTGGGCCGCGTGCGCGGTCGCCGGGGCCGGTCTCGCCGCGCACCCGAGCGGGGTCGTCGCGGTCGCGCCGCTGGTGGCGGGGCTGCCACTGCTGGCCGGATGCGTGCGGGTCCCGGGCGACCGCGGCGCCACGGCCTGGCGCGCGCTCGCCGTCGGCTCCGGCGGCGCCACCGCGCTGCTGCTCGGGTTCGCCGACGGCGCGCTGCGCGAGTTCCTGCGCGGCCAGCTCGTGACCGAGTCGGTCTACCCGCAGGACGGATGGGCCGAGGAACCGGAGCGCTACGCGTTCCTGCTCGACCAGATCCCGATGGGCTCCTACGCGAAGCGGGCCGCGGTCCTCGCCTGCCTGGTCGCGCTCGCCTGGTACGCGGTGGTCGCCCTCGTCGCGCGGGCCCGCCGGGTGGCCGTCCCGCAGCCGCTGGCGGTCGCGGCGGGCGCCACGGCGCTGGGGTTCGCCTCGCTCGCGCTCACCCCGTCGAAGTGGACCCACCACTTCGGCTCCCTCGCCGGCGTGGGCGCGGTGTTCCTCGCCGGGATGCTCCTGCTCGGGGTGCCACTGGCCGCCGCTGCGTTCGGGCGCCGCGTCCCGGCGCGCGCGGTGTTCGTGGTCGCGGCCTCCGCCGCCCTCGCCGCCGCGCTGGCCTGGCGCGGGCCGAACTCGTGGCCGTACGCGTGGCTCGAGGGGATGCCGTCGGCGTACCGGCCGCCCGCGCCGGGCGGGCTCGCCCTCGACCGGCCGGTGCTGTGGGCGCTCGCCATCGCCGTCGGGGCGCTCGTCGGGATGCGCCGGGCCAGCCCGGTGGAGGCGCTGCTGCGCGCGACGCCCGCCGTGCTCGCGCTCTCGCTCGCGGCTTCCACCGTCCACCTGCTCGGGACGTTCACCGCCGCGGCGGCCGCGGGCACGCCCCGCGACTCGGTGTGGGCGCAGTCGTGGGCGGGGTCGCCGTGCGCCGTGGGCGACGCGCTGCGGGTGCTCGACCCGTTCACCGCCCGCCCCCTGCCCGCCGTCACGCCCACCGGGCCCGGCGGCGCGTTCGTGGCCGGCGGCCACTACCCCGGCAGCGCGCCGCAGGGGTCGCTCGCGGGCCAGGTCTGGGGCAGCCACCACGGGCCCTCGCCCGACGCGCCGACCGGTGCCACGGCGACGGGCTGGTACCGGCTACCGGACGACGACGAGCCGGTGATGGTGATCGCGGCCGGCACCCTCGACCGCGGCAACGCGCTCACGGCGGTCTACGGGCGGGGGCAGGCGCCCGTCGGCGCGCAGCCGCTCACCGACGGGGTCGCGTCCCCCGTGTGGCGCACGTTCACCCTCGACCCGCCCGCCGAGGCCGACACCGTCCGCATCGAGGCGGTCGACGCGCTGGCAGGCACCCACGGGTGGCTCGCGTTCAGCGCCCCGGCGGCGGCGCGGCCGGTCCCGGTGAGCGAGCTCGCCCCGCCGCAGACCCCGGTCGCTCTGGCCTGGCAGGTGGCCTTCGGGTTCCCGTGCCTACGCCCGGCGGCGGTCGTCCACGGCGTCACCGAGCCGCCCGCGCTGGGCGTGCTGCGCGGCTCGCAACCCCTCGGCGGCCTCGGCGACATCGCCTGGCAGCCGGCGCGGGGCGGCGTGTTCGCCCAGGTCCCGCGCACCCAGTCGGTGCTGCAGCTGGCCACCGTCGCCCCGGCCGACCCCTACTTGCAGGTGTTCGTGTTCGGCTCCCCGCTGGCCCGCGACGCCTACGCCCTCACCACGCAGCCGCGCACGGTGGCCGGCGCGTCGACGGCGGTGCGGTGACTGCGGTGCGGTGACGCACGTCAGGAATGTGGCTTTCCTGCAGTCCAGGTTCATGAATGAGGTGTTCTCAGTAGCGGCCCTGGTGTTCCTGTTGGGTCAGGACCAGGGCCGCTTGGGTGATGGCGCCGATGCGGCTGGGGCTGAGGGTGACGCGTTGCAGGGCCCGCCACCGGGTC
>Ga0310823_100840_pt1 | contig 14529 bp, 4 predicted proteins | sample P4_ome_3_FD_201316 | JGI IMG/M metagenome (GOLD analysis project Ga0310823, IMG submission 201316) | Sorghum-adapted microbial communities from Joint BioEnergy Institute, Emeryville, California, United States - P4_Day56_Rep3 | ecosystem: Engineered > Bioreactor > SSF (Solid state fermentation) >...
GCTGAAATCGACTGTAACGTTTCGGCTTCCACGACGGATATACGGTGTGGATCCCGATTCGAGAGTCGGGATCAAACGCAGGTGTACACAAGGCGATAGTGGGTAGTCTTGTTGGCAATTAGCCAAGGGACGGCCGTACACCACTACCTGGAGGGGATGCATGAAGAAGCTGCAGATGTCCGCGGTCGTCGGCGCCCTGGCCGTGTTCGCGACGTCTTTGACCATCGGCACTCTCGGTACTGGAACGGCTGCCGCTGACCCCGATCCGAGCCTCGATCCGTTCGTGAACACGACGTGCACCTATGACCAGGTCATGGCTGCGGTCAACGCCCAGAGCCCGGCGGCGGCCGCGGCGTTCGGACCCAAGCAGCGCGAGCTGATCCACATCTTCCTCGCGGCCCCGCCGGAGAAACGGCGCGAATACGCCGCGCAGGTCCGCAGCCTGCCGCAGAACCGTCCGATCCTGCCGCTGATCGAGCGCGTGTTCGCGACGTGTAACAACTTCTGACACACACCTGACACACACCGAAGTTCGCGGAGCCGGTTCGAGCCGTCGGGCGCCGAGGCTTACCGCCGCCGGGGTATTGGCGTCGGTATAAATACACGTGCCGCCGCATGCGTGGGATTCTTTGCGGGGCAGCGGCAATTGCATCGGCGGTGCACATCTCGTCCGACCCGCCGGTGCCGGGCCGGTTCTACTGGATCAGCGACACCGAGCTGCGGTGGCGGCCGCAGGAAAACGGAAACCTTGTCGGTACCGCTGCGCGCATTCGAGGCGAGCTGGCAAACTTCTTCAGCAGGGCCTTGAGTGTATTTGCTGGAAGTGCGTCCACGCGTTCAAGCTTGTTTGCCGCGCAGTCACCGAGGTGGGCTGATCAGGACTGGCTCGGATCGGTCCGGCGATTCGACAGTACGATGTCCGGCAAGGAAAATTGACTGCTGCGCAGCGTCTCATCACGGAGTCGTTACCTTCTGGTAACGCCAGTCGTCACTGTTACTGGCACCTGACGAGGCCAGTTCGCCCGGTTTCGAAAAAGCCAGGCCCTTCAGGGTGGCTTTGAGTATCGTGGGTATAACTTACGCTTGTATCGATTACTGATGGGGGAGAGCCGAATGAGCACCAACCCGTTCGACGACGAGAACGGGACGTTCTACGTCCTGGTGAATGACGAGGAACAGCACAGCCTTTGGCCGACGTTCGCCGATGTGCCGGCTGGCTGGAAGGTGGTCTTCGGCGAAGCCGACCGCGCGGCCTGCCTCGAGTACATCGAGCAGAACTGGCCGGATATCCGGCCCAAGAGTCTGCGGGACCGCCTGGCGGCAGGCGGAGGATCCGGCACATAACCGTCGGCCGCCCGCGAGGCCTACCGATGGGGAACGTATTCGTCACTGAGCTGGCGAATTGCTGAGCTCGTAAACGGCTAGGGGACTCTATGCAGTCGAATGATCGTGTGCTTCCGCTGACACGCGGTCAACTCGAAATCTGGCTTGCTCAAGAGACGCGCGATCAGGACGCTGCCTGGCACCTCGGCCTTCTGGTGACGATCGACGGTGCTGTCGACATCGATGCGCTGGAGTGGTCGATTCGACGCGTCGTGCAGGACATCGAGCCGGGGCGGGCCTCTTTCGAGTCCGTCGACGGTCACGTTGTCCAGCGCGTACTCGATGATCCGCCAGTCGAACTCGAGTTCTACGACCTGACCCGGTGCGAGGACGGAGCGGGTCAGGTCGAGCGCATCGCGGCGGAGATCCAGGCCGCCCCGATGCCGCTGTCCGGACCCCTGTTCCGATTCGCGCTGTTCCAAACCCGATTCGACGAGTATCACCTGTTCGCCTGCTGCCACCACATCGTCATCGACGGTTTCGGCCTCGGCCTGGCCGGTCAACGGATCGCCTCGGTGTACTCCGCGGTTGTCTCGGGTGCCCCGGTCCCACCGGCCATCTTCGGCTCCCTCGACGACCTGATCCGGATCGAGTCCGAGTACGAAGCCTCGGAGGACTACCGCAAGGACGAAGAGTTCTGGTCGCGCAACATCCCCGCTGAGACCGACAACTCGTTCTCGGCTCGCGCCGAGGACCGGGCTCACACGTACTGGCTGCCCGCTCCGCAGCCGCTCGATGCCGGCCTGTTGGCGCGGGTGGACAATTTCGCGACAGCACTTGACATTCCGCGATCGTCGGTCCTTACGGCGGCGTGCGCCCTGCTCGGTCACGAATGGTCCGGCGGCGGCGATCAGATCGTTCTGGACTTCCCGGTCAGCCGGAGGGTGCACCCGGATGCCAAGACACTGCCGGGCATGTTCGCCGGCATCGTTCCGCTCACGCTGAGTCCGGCGGCGGGCACCTCGGTCGCCGACTTCTGCGTGCAGGTGAACACCCGCATCCGGGAAATCCTGGAACACCAGCGATTTCCCGCGCAGGCCCTCGAGCGCGGGGTCAACCGCAACATCGACGGCTCGGGCCGGATCGGTGTGAACTTCCTGCCGTCCACCACGGTGCTCTCCTTCGGGGCGGCGACCGCCTCGGCGCATTACACGAGCACCGGCCCGGTCGGCAGCTTCACCATCAACTTCTCCACCGCGGCCGACGATCTGATGGTGACGACCGCCGGCAGCGGTCACCCGTTCGACGATCTGCCGGTGTCCGGGCTGGTAAAGCGGCTGGAGCGGGTTCTGGCGGCGATGATCGCCGACCCCACTCGGCCGGTGGCCACCATCGACCTGTTGGTCGACAGCGAACGCATCGCCTTCACCGAGTGGTCGAACGGCGAAGTGCTGAATGCCCCTGCCGGGCAGGTGGATTCGATTCCGGCCCGGTTCTCCGCCCGGGTGGCGGAGTGTCCGGACGCGGTGGCGGTGACCTGTGCGGGTCGGTCGTTGACCTATCGCGAGCTGGACGAGACATCGAATCGGTTGGCGCACTGGCTTGTTGCGCACGGTGCCGGTCCGGGGCAGCGGGTGGCCATGCTGCTGCCGCGCTCGGAGCGGGCGATCGCCGCGATCCTGGCGGTGCTGAAGACCGGGGCCGCCTACGTGCCGCTGGACCCGGCCCATCCGGATTCGCGGGTTCGGTTCGTGCTGGACGACGCGGCGCCGATCGCCGCGGTGACCACCGCGGAGTTCACGCAGCGGTTCGCCGCCTTCGACATGGCCGTCGTCGATATCGATGATCCGCGCCTGCCCGCACAGCCCTCGGATCCGTTGCCGCCGCCGGCCGCAGGGGATCTCGCCTACATCATCTACACGTCCGGCACCACCGGCAGACCCAAGGGGGTGGCGGTAGCGCACGCGAACGTCACCCGGCTGATGGAGACGCTGGCCGCCGAGATCGAGTTCGCCGAACAGGTGTGGTCGCTGACCCACTCGCTGGCGTTCGACTTCTCGGTGTGGGAGATGTGGGGCGCGCTGCTGTACGGCGGCCGGCTGGTCGTCGTCCCGGACGCGGTCGCGCGGTCGGCGACGGACCTGCTGACGGTGCTGGCCGACGAACAGGTCACCGTGCTGAGCCAGACTCCGTCGGCGTTCTATGCGCTGCAGACCGCCGAGGGGATGCACCCGGAGGCGGAGGCGCGGCTGCGGCTGGCGACGGTGGTGTTCGGCGGCGAGGCGCTGGAGCCGCAGCGGCTGCGCCCGTGGGTGCAGCGCCATCCGGTGGGATCACCGCGGCTGCTCAACCTCTACGGCATCACCGAGACAACGGTGCATGCCTCGTTTAGGGAGATCACCGAGGCGGATCTGGACGACAGCGCCAGCCCGGTCGGCGTTCCGATGGCGCATCTGGGCTTCTTCGTGCTCGACCGGTACCTGCGTCCGGTGCCGCCGGGTGTGGTGGGTGAGCTGTATGTGGCCGGCGCCGGGGTGGCGTTCGGCTATGTCGGCCGCCCGGGGCTGACCGCATCGCGGTTCGTGGCGTGCCCGTTCGGCGGATCGGGTGCGCGGATGTACCGGTCCGGCGATCTGGTGCGCTGGAGCCCCGACGGGGAACTGCACTACCTCGGGCGGGCCGACGAGCAGGTCAAGATCCGTGGCTACCGGATCGAGCTCGGCGAGATCCAGGCGGTGCTGGCCGAGGTCGAGGGCGTGCAGCAGGCCGCGGTGGTCGTGCGGGAGGACCAGCCCGGCGACAGGCGCCTGGTCGGCTACATCACCGGTACCGCCGATCCGGCCAAGGCGCGGACCGTGCTGTCGGAACGGCTGCCGGCCTACATGGTCCCGGCCGCGGTGGTGGTGCTCGATGCGCTGCCGTTGACCGTCAACGGCAAGTTGGACAAACGGGCCCTGCCGGCGCCGGATTATCGGGACGGCGGATCCTATCGGCCGCCGACGAACGCGACCGAGGAGTTGTTGGCCGGGATCTTCGCCGAGGTGCTCGGACTGGAACGGGTCGGGGTCGACGACTCGTTCTTCGAACTCGGCGGCGACAGTATCCTGTCGATGCAGGTGGTGTCCCGGGCCCGTGCCGCCGGGCTGAGGCTGCGCCCGCGCGATGTATTCGCCGAACAGACCGTGGCCCGGCTGGCGCGTATCAGCGGGAAAGCCGACACGGCAACGGTTTCCGACGATGGTCTCGGACCGGTGGTGGCCACCCCGATCATGCGGTGGCTGGCCGAGGTCGACGGTCCGGTCGACGAGTTCAACCAGACCATGGTGCTGCGGGCACCTGCGGGAACGTCCGAGGGCGATGTCGTCACCCTGCTGCAGGCGCTGCTGGACCACCACCCGATGCTGCGGTTGCGGGCCGACGCCGACAACGCCGGCGGCTGGACGCTTTCGGTGTCCGAACCGGGCGCGGTGAACGCGGCCGACTGCGTGCAGGTGGTCGACGAGCTCTCCGGTGAGGTCATCGGCGCCGCGCGGGAACGGCTGTGCCCCGGTGCCGGGAGGATGCTCGCGGCCGTGTGGGCCCGCTCCGCCGCGCAGCTGGCGGTGGTCATCCATCACCTGGCGGTCGACGGTGTGTCGTGGCGCATCCTGATCGAGGATCTCAACATCGCCGCGGCACAGCATCGCAGCGGGCAGCGGATCGAACTTCCGGCCGGCGGCACCTCGTTCGCACGCTGGTCCCGGCTCCTCGCCGAGCACGCCCGGACGCCCGCGGTGACGCAGACCGCCGAGGCGTGGCGGGACGTCGCTGCGGTGCCGCCGGTGCTGGCCGCCCCGCAACCGGGCCGCGACACCTACGCCACCGCCGGTCAGTTGTCGGCGCGCCTCGATCCCGAAACCACCAGGCTGCTGTTGGCCGAGGTTCCCGCGGCGTTCCGCGCCGGCGTGCAGGACATCCTGCTCATCGCGTTCGGGCTGGCGCTGGCCGAGTTCACCGGTGCCACCGCCGAGACGCCTGTCGGCATCGACGTCGAAGGTCACGGGCGCAGTGAGGATCTCGCCGACGATGTCGACCTGTCCCGCACCGTGGGCTGGTTCACCGCCAAGTACCCGGTGGCGCTTCGGGCCGGTGGGGAGCCGTGGTCGCACATCGCCGCCGGCGGATCCGCGCTGGAGGCGTTCGTCAAGAACGCCAAGGAGCAGCTTCGCGCCCTGCCGGACGGGCTGACGTACGGGCTGGTGCGTTACCTGAACCGGGAAGCCGGGCTCGACCAGCCTGATCCGACGGTGATGTTCAACTACCTCGGCCGGGTCACCAGCGGAACGGACACGCCCGCGCAGGCGTGGCTGCCCGGCGAGGAGTTGCTGATGTCGGCACCGGCGCTGTCGATGCCGATGACGCACACGCTCGCGCTCAACGCCGCGACCGTCGACACCGAAACGGGTCCGTGTCTGCAGGCGAGTTGGTCTTGGGCGACGTCGGTGCTCGCCGAGGCGGATGTCGAGCGCCTCAGCGGGTTGTGGTTCGACGCCCTGACCCGGATCTGCGCGGTGGTGCGCGCCGGTGGGGGTGGGCCGACGCCGTCCGACATCGCCCCGGCGCGGCTCGACCAGACCGAGATCGACCTGCTGACCAGCCGGTACCGGGTCGCCGACATCCTGCCGCTGACGCCGCTGCAACAGGGCCTGCTGTTTTTGACCGACCGCACCGGCGGTGACCGGGGGCCGGCTGACGACATCTACGCCGTGCAGCTGACGCTGACGCTGTCCGGTGCACTGGATGTCGACCGGCTGCGGGATGCGGTGCAGTCGGTGGCGGTGCGGCACCCGCACCTGGTCGCACGGTTCTGCCTCGATTTCGACGAGCCCGTGCAGATCGTTCCGGCCGATCCGCAGATCGCTTGGCGCTACGAGGAGTTCGATTCAGCCGAGGCCGAGGCTCGGTTCGAGCGGCTGTGTGCGGCCGAGCGGGCAGCAATCTTCGACCTGGATTCCTCGCCCACGTTACGCGTGGCGGCGATGCGTTGCGGCGCCGATGAGTACCGCGTGGTGCTCACCATCCACCACATCGTGATGGACGGCTGGTCGCTGCCGATCCTGTTGCAGGAGATCTTCGCCGGCTACTTCGGTCAGTCGCTGCCCGCGCCGGTGCCCTACCGGCGGTTCGTCGAATGGCTCGCTGACCGCGATGCCGCTGCGGCGCAGCAGGTTTGGGCGGAGGTGCTGGCCGGCTTCGACACCCCGACGCTGGTGGGGCCGCCGGAACGCACCGCACCCGGGCCGCACCGCGTCGTCGCGCGCAGGATCGGCGAACAGACCACGGCGGCGTTGACGGAGCTGGCCCGCTCGCAGCGCACCACGGTCAGCACCGTGCTGCAGGCCGCCTGGGCTCAGTTGCTCGCGGTGCTCACCGATCAGCGTGACGTGGTGTTCGGCGCGGTGGTCTCGGGCCGCCCCGACGACGTGGTCGGCGCCGACTCGATGATCGGGCTGTTGATCAACACGGTGCCGGTGCGGGCGACACTGGGCGGGTCCACCACGGTGGCGGAGTTGTTGGCCCGGCTGCAGCAGGTACACGGCCAGACACTGGAACACGAGCACCTCGCGCTGCCGGAGATCCACCGGATCACCGGGTTCGACCAGCTGTTCGACACGCTGTTCGTCTACGAGAACTACCCGGTCGACGCCGCCGCCGAACTGAGTGCGGAGGGGCTGACGCTCACCGGGTTCAGCAGCCGCGAGTTCAACCATTACCCGCTCGCGGTTCAGGTGCTTCCGGGCAGCGAACTCGAGGTGCGCATCGAGTTCGACACCGAGGTGTTCGACGGCGCCACCGCCGAGGGACTGCTCGAGCGGCTGGAACGTGTGCTGGCGGCGATGGTCGACGATCCGGATCGGCCGGTGGCCGCGGTCGAGATCCTGGCCGCCGACGAGGTTTCCCGGCTCGACGCCCTGGGCAATCGCGCCATGCTGAACGCCCCGGCCGCACATGCGGAGTCGATTCCGGCGCGGTTCGCAGCCCAGGTGACGCGGGTGCCCGATGCGGTCGCGGTGACCGCCGGCGGCCGGTCACTGACCTATCGCGAGCTCGATGAGGCGTCGAACCGGTTGGCGCACTTGCTGATCGAGCACGGAGCCCGGCCCGGTCGGTGCGTGGCGCTGTTGCTGCCGCGGTCGATCGAGATGGTGGTGTCGGTGCTCGCGGTGCTGAAGTCCGGGGCGGCGTACCTGCCGCTGGACGCGGCGCACCCGGATGCGCGGATCCGGTTCACCGTCGGCGACGCCGGCCCGGTCATGGCGTTGTCCACCGCCGAGCTGGCGCCACGTCTGGCCGAACTCGATCTTCCGGTGATCGACGTCGCCGATTCCCGTATCGCGGCGCAGCCCGCCACTGCGCTGCCCGCACCCGGTGCCGACGAGATCGCTTACCTGATCTACACGTCGGGCACCACCGGCACCCCGAAGGGTGTGATGGTGGCGCACCGCAACGTCGTTCAGTTGCTCGAGGTGCTGGGCGAGTACCTGCCGGTCAGCGGGGTGTGGTCGCAGTGCCACACCTACGGATTCGACACCTCGGTATGGGAGACCTTCGGCCCGCTGCTCAACGGCGGGCGGGTGCTCGTGGTACCGGACGACATCGTCCGCTCGCCACACGAGCTGCACGAGCTGCTGGTCGCCGAGCGGGTCGATGTGCTGACCTCGACACCGTCGGCGGTGGGGGCGCTGTCGCACGAGGGCCTCGACGGCACGGCGGTGGTGGTCGCCGGCGAGGCTTGCCCACCGGACGTCGTGGACCGCTGGGCCCCGGGCCGGGTGATGATCAACGCCTACGGGCCCACCGAGACCACGATGGTCGTCACGCTGAGCCGCCCGCTCGTCGAGGGCATGGGCGAACCGCCCATCGGCGGGCCGGTCCCGGGCGCGGCGCTGTTCGTGCTGGATCAGTGGCTCCGGCCGGTGCCGCCCGGCGTGGTCGGCCATCTCTATGTCGCCGGCCGCGGATTGACCTGCGGCTATCTCGGGCGACCCGGGCTGACCGCGACACGGTTCGTGGCCTGCCCCTTCGGCGGCTCCGGCGCCCGGATGTACTACACCGGCGACCTGGTTCGCTGGGGCGCGGACGGGCAACTGCAGTACCTCGGCCGCGCCGACGAGCAGGTGAAGATCCGCGGGCACCGGATCGAGCTCGGCGAGATCCAGGCCGCGCTCGCCGACCTGGACGGCGTGCAGCAGGCCGCCGTGACGGTCCGTGAGGACCGGCCCGGTGACAAGCGGCTGGTCGGTTACATCACCGGCAGCGCCGATCCGTTCGCGGCGCGTCGAGCGCTGGCCGAGCGCCTGCCCGCCTACATGGTGCCCAGCGCGGTGGTGGTGCTGGACGCGTTGCCGCTGACCGTCAACGGGAAACTGGATCGGCGTGCCCTGCCGGCTCCCGAGTTTCAGGGCGGGCAGTATCAGGCACCCACCAACGCCGTCGAGGAGATACTGGCCGGGATCTTCGCGCAGGTGCTCGGGGTCGAGCGGGTCGGCGTGGACGACTCGTTCTTCGAACTGGGTGGCGACAGCATCCTGTCTATGCAGGTGGTGACCCGCGCCAGGGCTGCGGGTCTGAAATGCCGCCCGCGGGACATCTTCACCGAGCAGACCGTGGCCCGGTTGGCTCGTGTGGTCCAAACGGTCGATGCGGCAACGGTTTCCGACGAAGGATTGGGAACCGTGGTGGCCACGCCGATCATGCGGTGGCTCGCCGAGGCCGATGGTCCGGTCGATCAGTACAACCAGACCGTGGTGGTCCAGGCCCCGGCCGGGGTGCAGCCGCACGACGTGGAGGTGCTGCTGCAGTCGTTGCTGGACCGTCATCCGATGCTGCGGCTGCGGGCCGTCAAGGACGCCGTCGACGGCTGGGAGTTGACGGTGCCCCAGCGGGGTGCGGTGAGCGCCGCCGAGTGCCTGCGGGTGGTCGACGAACTGACCGTCGACGCGCTCGCCGACGCGCAGGCCCGGTTGCGGCCCGCCGACGGGAGGATGCTCTCCGCATTGTGGGCCCGCTCCACCGGCCAACTCGCCCTCATCGTCCACCACCTCGCCATCGACGGGGTGTCGTGGCGAATCCTTCTCGAGGACCTCAACATCGCCTGGGCCCAGCACCACAACGGTCAGCCGATCGAACTCCCGTCCGGTGGCACGTCGTTCGCCCGCTGGTCGCAGCAACTGGCCGAATGGGGCCAGAGCCCGGAGGTTTTCGCGACCGCTGACCGCTGGCGCGAGGTGACGTCCGCGGCGCCGCTGCTGCCGGCCCCGCAGCCGGACCGCGACACCTATGCCACCGCCGGCCAGCTGTCGACGGAGCTCGACACCGAGACCACTCGGATGGTGCTCGGCGAGGTTCCGGCGGCCTTCCGTGCCGGGGTGCAGGACATCCTGCTCATCGCGTTCGCGCTGGCACTCGCCGAGTTCGCCGGCGCCGGTGAGGCTTCGCACATCGCGATCGACGTCGAAGGCCACGGCCGCAGCGAGGACTTCGCCGACGACATCGATCTGTCGCGCACCATCGGCTGGTTCACCGCCAAGTACCCGGTGGCTCTGCACGTGGGCAAGCCGGCCTGGTCACAGGTCACCGCCGGTGACGCGGCGCTCGAGTCGTTGATCAAGGACGCCAAGGAGCAGCTGCGCGCGCTTCCCGACGAACTGACCTACGGGCTGTTGCGCTACCTGCATCCGGAAGCCGGGTTGGACCGGCCCGACCCGACCGTGATGTTCAACTACCTCGGCCGTCTCGGCGGCGGAGAGTTGTCGGCGGAGATGTGGCGGCCCGACACCGACCTCTCGGTCTCGGCGCCGGCATTGCCGATGCGGCTGGCGCACACGGTGGCGCTCAACGCCGTCACGGTCGACACCGAGACCGGCCCGCGGTTGCAGGCCAACTGGACGTGGGCGACCTCGGTGCTCGACGACGCCGGGGTGCACCGGCTCAACCGGCTGTGGTTCGACGCGCTCGCCGGAATCTGCGCCCTCGTGCGCAGCGGCGGCGGCGGATTGACCCCGTCCGACATCGCGCCGGCGCGCCTCGACCAGAAGCAGATCGACGATCTGACCCGCCGCTACCGGGTCGCCGACATCCTGCCGCTGACCCCGTTGCAGCAGGGCCTGCTGTTCCTGTCCTCGACTGCGGAGCAGAGCGCGGACCTTTACACCGGACAGCTGAGAATCGGTTTGTCCGGACCGCTGGACATCCAGCGGTTGCGCGACGCCGTCACGGGAGCCGTTCGGCGGCACCCCAACCTGATGGCCCGCTTCACCGACGAATTCGGCTCACCGGTGCAGATCGTGCCGTCCGAGCCGGACGTGCCGTGGCGGGTGATCGAGGTCGAATCCGGGGCCGATGTCGAACAGCGGATCGAACAGGTGGCAGCGGCGGAGCGCGCCGCGGTGCGGGATCTCGCCGCCGGCAAGCCGTTCCGGGCAGCGGTCATTCGCGGTGCGGAAGCGGATCGCCACTGGTTGCTGCTGACCAACCACCACATCGTCACCGATGGCTGGTCGATGTCGATCCTGTTGCGGGAGGCGATCGCCGGTTACTACGGTCAGCGGCTGCCCGCCGCTCCGGCGTACCGCGACTTCGTCTCGTGGCTCGCCGAGCGGGACGTCGATGCCGCGCATGACGCCTGGCGCGACGTCCTCGCCGGCCTCGACGCGCCCACCCTGGTCGCACCGCGCGGTCACCTGGGCAGCGGCCGACGCAGCGTGCAGACACTGCAGCTGTCGGAGACGACCACCCAGAAGATCGCCGAGCTGGCGCGGTCACAGCACACCACCGTCAGCACGGTGCTTCAGGGTGCATGGGCGCAGATCCTGATGTGGTTGACCGGACAGACCGATGTGGTGTTCGGAACCACCGTCTCCGGACGTCCGGCCGAGCTTCCTGGGGCGGACGCCATGGTCGGGTTGCTGATCAACACGGTGCCGGTGCGGGCGACCATCACCCCGGACACCACGATCGCGAGCCTGCTCGAACAGCTACAGACCGCGCACAACCGTACGCTGGAGCATCAGCACCTGGGGCTCAACGACATTCACCGGATCGCCGGCCATGACCAGCTGTTCGACACGGCCTTCGTGTACGAGAACTACCCGATCGACAGCGGTGCGCCGTTGGGGCCGGACGGTCTGACCATCACCGACGTCACGCCCCGCGAGTTGAACCACTACCCGTTGACGATGCAGGCAATCCCGGGCCAGGAGATCACATTGCGAGCCGAATTCGACTGCGCGTTGTTCGACGACCGGCGGATCGCGAAGTTGCTCGATCGCATGCAACGCGTGTTGGTGGCGATGGTCGGTGGATCAGGGAGGAACGCATGACCAGCGATGCTGATCGTCGGTTGTTGTCTTTGGATTTGCTTGATGAGGGTGAGTGGGAGTCGTGGGATGAGTGGTCGAATCGTGGGGTGTTGAGGGGTTCTGGGCCTGTTGGGGTTTCGATTCCGGAGTTGTTTGCTCGGTGGGTGGCGGTGTGTCCGGATGTGGTTGCGGTGAGTTTTCCTGGTGGGTCGTTGACTTATCGGGAGTTGGATGAGGCGTCGAATCGTGTGGCGCATTTGTTGGTGGGGTTGGGTGCTGGTGCGGGTTGTCGGGTGGGGGTGTTTTTCCGCCGGTCGGTGGATGCGGTGGTGGCGATTTTGGGGGTGTTGAAGTCTGGGGCGGCGTATGTGCCGGTTGATCCGGTGGTGCCGGATGAGCGGTTGCGGTTTGTGGTTGGTGATGCTGCTCCGTTGGTGGTGTTGACGACTGGTGATTTGGTTGGGCGGTTTGATGGTTTGGGTGTGGTGGTGGTTGATGTTGGTGATGGGAGGGTTGCGGCTGAGTCGGTGACGGGGTTGGGGTTTCCGTGTCCGGATGATGTGGCGTATGTGATTTATACGTCGGGGACGACGGGGACGCCGAAGGGTGTTGCGGTTACGCATTTGAATGTGACGCAGTTGTTGTCGTCGTTGGATGCGGGGTTGCCGAAGCCGGGGGTGTGGGCGTTGTGTCACACGTTGGCGTTTGATGTGTCGGTGTGGGAGATCTTCGGGGCTTTGTTGCGTGGGGGGCGGTTGGTGGTGGTGCCGGAGGAGGTGACGGTTTCTCCGGAGGATTTCCAGGCGTTGTTGGTTGCTGAGCGGGTGGATGTGTTGACGCAGACGCCGTCGGCGGTGGGGGTGTTGTCTCCGGAGGTGTTGGCTGATACGGCGTTGGCGGTGGTGGGGGAGGCGTGTTCGGCTGATGTGGTGGATCGGTGGGCGCCGGGGCGGACGATGATCAATGCTTATGGGCCGACGGAGACCACGATGTGTGTGGCGATCAGTGCGCCGTTGCGGCCGGGTTCGGGGGTGCCGCCGATTGGGTTTCCGGTTGCGTATGCGGCGTTGTTTGTGTTGGACGCGTGGTTGCGGCCGGTGGCTGCGGGGGTGGTGGGGGAGTTGTATGTGGCCGGGGCGGGGGTGGCTGTTGGTTATGTGGGGCGTTCGGGGTTGACGGCGTCGCGGTTTGTGGCGTGTCCGTTCGGGCGGCCGGGTATGCGGATGTATCGCACCGGGGATTTGGTGCGGTGGGACGAGCGGGGGCAGTTGCATTATCTGGGCCGTGTGGATGAGCAGGTCAAGATCCGCGGGTATCGGATTGAGTTGGGTGAGGTGCAGGCTGCGCTGGCCCGGGTTGAGGGGGTGCGGCAGGCGGCGGTGATCGCGCGGGAGGATCGCCCGGGTGATAAGCGGTTGGTGGGTTATGTCACCGGTGAGGTTGATCCGGTGTTCGCGCGTGCGCGGCTGGCTGAGCAGTTGCCGGGGTATATGGTGCCGGCGGCGGTTGTGGTGGTTGATGCGTTTCCGCTGACGGCGAATAACAAGCTTGATGTGCGGGCGTTGCCGGCGCCGGAGTATCGGGATGGCGTCAGTGCGTATCGGGCTCCGTCGAGTCGGGTTGAGGAGGTTCTGGCCGGGATTTTCGCGCAGGTGCTCGGAGTTGAGCGGGTCGGGGTTGATGATTCGTTCTTCGAGCTTGGTGGTGACAGCATCTTGTCGATGCAGGTGGTCAGCCGGGCGCGGGCGGCTGGGGTGTTGGTCAAGCCGCGGGATGTGTTTGTTGAGCAGACGGTGGCGCGGTTGGCGCGGGTGGCTCGTGTTGTTGAGGATGTGGCCGCCGATGACGGGGTGGGCCCGGTGGTGGCCACGCCGATTATGCGTTGGTTGGCTGGGCTTGGCGGGCCGGTGGAGCAGTTCAGCCAGGTGGTGGTGGTGCAGGCTCCCGCCGGGGTGAGTGAGGCTGATGTGGCGGTGTTGTTGCAGGCGCTGCTGGATCAGCATGGGGCGTTGCGGATGCGGGCGGTGCGTGATTCCTCCGGTGGGTGGGATTTGGTGGTGCCGCCGGTGGGGTCGGTGGAGGCCCGTGTGTGTCTGCGGGTGGTTGATGTGTTGTCGCCGGATGTGGTGGCGGGTGCCCGTTCGGGGTTGGATCCGGCGGCTGGGGTGATGCTGCAGGCGGTGTGGGTGGCGCCGTCGCGTCGGTTGGTGTTGGTGGTCCATCACCTTGCGGTTGATGGGGTGTCGTGGCGGATCCTGTTGGAAGACCTCAATATTGCGTGGGCGCAGCATCGTGCGGGGCAGCCGATCAGTTTGCCGCCAGCCGGTACCTCGTTTGCGCGGTGGTCGGCGGTGTTGGCTGAGCAGGCGCACGCTGATGAGGTGGTTGCCCAGGTTGATGCGTGGCGTGAGGTGGTGGCGGCGTCGCCGGTGTTGCCGGTGCCGGATCGTGACACCTACGCTACGGCGGGGCGGGTGTCGATGGAGTTGGATGCCGAGACCACGCGGTTGGTGTTGGGGGAGGTTCCGGCGGCGTTTCACGCCGGGGTGCAGGACATTTTGTTGATCGGGTTGGGGTTGGCGTTGGCGGAGTTTTTCGGCTCTGGTGCCGGCCCGATCGTGGTGGATGTGGAATCCCATGGCCGTGTTGAGGATTTCGGTGAGGTGGACCTGTCGCGCACGGTGGGCTGGTTTACCACCAAGTACCCGGTGGCGTTGACCGGTGCCGGGTTGTCGTGGCCGCAGGTGGCTGGTGGGGATGCGGCGCTGGGTGTGGTGGTCAAACAGGTCAAGGAGCGGTTGCGTGCCTTGCCTGCGGGGTTGACGTATGGGTTGTTGCGGTATGTGAATCCGGATGCCGGGTTGGC
>Ga0310823_100843_pt1 | contig 14481 bp, 8 predicted proteins | sample P4_ome_3_FD_201316 | JGI IMG/M metagenome (GOLD analysis project Ga0310823, IMG submission 201316) | Sorghum-adapted microbial communities from Joint BioEnergy Institute, Emeryville, California, United States - P4_Day56_Rep3 | ecosystem: Engineered > Bioreactor > SSF (Solid state fermentation) >...
GTTCATCGATCCATGTTGGAGTGTGGTGTGAGCTGTCGGTTGCGTCGTGGGCTGGCGGTGTGGGTGGCGGCTGTGCTGGCCGGGGCCGGGCTGGTGGTTGTCGGTCCCCAGCCGGCGGTGGTCGCGGCGCCGGTGTGTTCGGGGGTGGCGGATACCGAGGCTGAGGCGTCGGAGTTGGCAGCCGCGTGTGGTGAGCCGGTGGTGGTGGATGGTTCGCGTACCGAGTTTGCGCAGGTGGTGGCGCGGCCGGATGGGCGGTTGCGGTTCGAGTCGGCGGTGGTTCCGCAGCGTGCGCGGACGGAGAGCGGCTGGGCTGATGTCGATCTGGGGTTGGTTCGTGGTGGCGACGGCCGGTGGCGGCCGGCGGTGTCGGTGGCGGACGTGTCGTTCTCCGGTGGTGGGTCTGGTCCGTTGGTGAGTGTGACCCGGGCTGGTTCGACGTTGGCGATGTCGTGGCCGGGTGGTGTCCTGCCCGCTCCGGTGGTGTCGGGTGAGTCGGCGACGTACCCGGAGGTGCTGCCGGGTGTGGACCTGGTGGTGCGGGCGACGTGGACGGGGTTCAGTCACACGTTGGTGGTGAAGTCGCCGGCGGCGGCAGCGAACCCGGCGGTGGGTCGGATCCGGTTCGGGCTTGGTGGGGATGCGCGGGTGCGTGCCGACGCGGATGGTCGGCTGTGGGCGGTGGCGGGTGCGGGTGTGATCGCTTCGGCGGAGCCGCCGGTGATGTGGGATTCGCGTGGGTCTTCGGTGGCCGGCCGGGCGGCGGGGTCGGAGTCGACGGCGGCGGCGCCGGGTGATGCGGCGCGGGTGGCTGCGGTGGATGTGGAGGTGTCGGGTGGCGATCTGGTGTTGCGTCCGGATGCGGGGTTGTTGACGGCGCCGGATGTGGTGTTTCCGGTGTATGTGGATCCGGCGTGGTCGGTGACCAAGGCGAGGTGGGCGTACGCGACCGATGATGGTTCGTCGAATTCTGACACCAGTCGGGCGCGGGTGGGGCGTAGTCCGGAGACGGGTGCGATCTACCGGTCGTTTTTCGAGTTTCCGACGACGGCGAACGGTGTTTCGCTGAAGGGGAAGCACATCGAGTCGGCGTACGTGCAGATGAAGTTGGACCATTCCTGGTCCTGTGACAGCACGGTCACGACGATGTACCGGACGTCGGTGATCAATTCGACGCCGAGGGCGTCGTGGTCGACGGGGTTGAAGGCGTTCATGGCCAGTGCGTCCGGGCATGCGAACGAGGCAGGCGGGTGTGGTGAGATCCAGCCCGACATGATCATGAATTTCACCGGTTCGTCGGTGACCAGTCAGGTGCAGCTCGGGGCGAACGAACGCTGGAACACGATCACGGTCGGTTTTACGGCTCGAGACTCCGAGGGTAAGGGTGAGTCGACCCAGGCGCGGTGGAAGAAGTTCTTCCCCAACGATGCGAAGCTGATCGTCGACTACGACTCGAAGCCGGGAAAACCCATCAATCTGCAGATCGCCGGGATTGCCTGCCAGGCCGGGGCGGTGCAGACGATCGGAACCGTGACGCCCACGTTCTCGGCGACGTACCCGGATGCTGATGGCAGCCAGTCGTTGACCGGCACGTACGAGTGGATCGAGGTACCGGCCGGCGGTCTGGGAACGGTGACCGACACCTCGTCACCGCGCAAGACCGCCCCGCCGAACGCGTCCGCGCCGGCGGGCGGTAGGGGCACCACGGCCGCGGTGTCCGGAGTGACACCCGGCAAGACGTACGCCTTCCGCGTGAAGACGACGGATCCGGCTCCGTACGCACTTTCCAGTGCGTGGTCGGACTGGTGCCAGTTCACTGCCGACCTCACCGTGCCGTCCGTGACCGTCACCGTCGTGACCGCCCCGCAGAACATGCGGGGACCGGGAGAGCCGATCACCTTCCGAATCGAGTCGAACGACGCGGACGTGACCGTATTCAAGTACGGCTGGAACGGGCCGACGACGGTGGTGACGCCCACGGATACCACGCCGAAGACCGCGACGGTGACGCTTCGGCCACCGAAGTACGGCACGAACATCCTGTACGTGTCTGCGGTCGACGCCACGTTGAACGAGGGATACGGCAGCGTCGAATTCGTCGTGAACCGGCCCTCCCCGCCGGTGGCCATGTGGGGTTTGGAAACGTACCCCGGTGTCGATCAGGGCCAGGCGTTGGCCGACCGGCAACCGGCATTGGCGGGGGATACGCCACTGACCACGTCGAACGTGACCTGGGTGACCGACGCGCGGTTGGTGGGAGGGCAGACGGCGTCGTTCAACGGTGTCAACTCGGAGGCGGTCACCGCCGGTCCGGTGATCGACACCACCAACTCGTTCAGCGTCGCGGCCTGGGTGCGTCCCGCCTCCGTGCCCACCGGGCACCTGAAGGTGCTCGCCCAGGAGGGCGTCGACGCGGCCCGGTTCGAGTTCGGTGTGCGTATCCGGGGTGACGGCCTGCCGTACTGGTCACTGGTGATGAAGGAGACGGCCGCGCAGTCGAGTGCGAGCCTGGCCACGATCGCACCGACGCCGATCACCACCGCGGACGTGGGCCGGTGGACCCACATCGCCGGAGTGTACGACCGTACGGCCGGGATGCTGCGCCTCTACGTCGACGGCACGCTGTCCGCAGAGACCCCGTATGCGGCCGCACCATGGAGCTCCAATGGCCGGTTCGTCGTCGGCCGGGGTTTCGCTGACGGCGCTCCCGCCAACTGGTTCCACGGCGAAATCGCCGAGGTGCAGATCTTCAACCGGGTGCTGGTCGACGACGACTTCACCGGCCGACTGGCCTCGGATCCCGGCTCCGGTGGCGTGAACGAGCCGGGGATTCTGGCCCCTGTGGCGGTCGGGGAGTGGACCTTCGCCGCCGCGAGACCGTGCTACGAACCGCTGGTCGAGCCGTTCGTCTGTGAAGCGCGGGAGGCCGGACGGTTCGGGCGCCGGCTCGCGTTCTCTCAGGGAGTCGGTCTGGGCCAGGGACAGCGTGAAAAAGGACTGGTCCTGAACGACGTCTGGGACCTTGACCCGGCCGACCCGAGGTACAACACTCTCGCCACCAACGAGTACGCCTGGTCACAGGCGAACAGCGGGTCGTCGAACGAGCCTGTTTGGCACGACAGCCGCGTGCTGAGGACCGACGACTCGTTCACCGTTTCCGTGTGGGGCTATCTCGACACCGCCAGCGGTAGCCACACGATCGTGGCCCAGCGGGGAAGCAACACGGCCGGGTTCTGGATCAAGTACCACCCGGACACGCAGAAGTGGCGCTTCGTCGTCAGTGACGAGGACAGCACGACGTCGGCCCAGGCCATGGTCGAGTCGCCGGAAACGGCGGAGCTCGGCGAATGGATCCACTTCGTCGGCGTCTACGACGCCGGCCGGAAGCACATCCGGTTCTATCTCAATGGTGAACGGGTGGGCGTGACCGCGGTCGGTTGGACACCGATGTCGGCTACCGGCCCGTTGCTCGTGGGCCGGACCTGGTGGAACGGCAGCCTTGCCGAGCCGTGGCTAGGCGGTGTCGACGACCTCAACGTGTATCAGGGCGCGCTGACGGACGCGCAGGTGATGACGCTTCATGACGAGCAGTCGGTCGACTAGCCAGCCCGGCCCGGACCCATCCCACGGTCCGGTGAAAAGATCGGGCACCCGGCAGGCGGCGACAGAGTCAACGTGCGTTTCGGCTCACAGGGAGGCGGTAGTGGTCGCGGTTTCACGTCGACGTTGGGGCGCCGCAGTGAGAGCGCTGGCCCCGAAGGGGCCGGTCGCTCGGGCAGTGACAGCGGGCGTGACCAGTGCCGTCCTGGTGTTGAGCATCCTTCATGCGCCTCCTGCCGCCCACGCCGAGCCAGCGGGCGGAAAGGGCAGCGGCGTAACCGCCCAGCCCGACGGGCTCGACAGCCACGGCAGCCCCGCGAAGGGTGTGGCATGGCCGGTGAAGCGGGCCGAGAGTGCCGTCTTTCCCGCGCCTGTGTGGCCCAGGCCGGGCAAGGCACGCCTGACTGTCGCCGGCAACGCTGCCGGCGATCGGGCCGCACCGGCGGCCGCCCCAGGCCTGCCGGTGCGTATCGAGTCTGTCAGCGCCGAAGCGACCGGATCCCCGGAGTTGACCGTCGAGGTCCTCGACCGAGGATCGAACAGCGTGGCGTGGCGGGACGCCCTGCTCATACGACTCACGCCGACGTCGACCGCGACCCGCGCCGCGTCCGTGAAGCTGGCCGTCGACTACAGCGGATTCCGGTACGCCTACGGCGGCGACTGGGCGTCGCGCCTGCGACTGTGGCGACTCTCCACGGGCTGTGCCCAACCGAAGGCCAGTGACGACACATGTCAGGTGGTGTCGCTGCCGTCGGTGAACGACACGGCCACCAGCACGGTGACTGCTGCCGTGCCAGCGGGGACGCCGACCCTCGTCGCGGTGGCAGCCGCCCCGTCTGGTCCGGAGGGGGACTTCACCGCCACCCCGATGGCTCCTTCGGCAACCTGGTCCCAGAGCGGAGGGACCGGCAACTTCAGTTGGTCGTACCCGATTCGGGTCCCACCGTCGCTCGGTGGTCCCACTCCCAAGCTTTCGCTCGACTACTCCTCCGCCAGCGTCGACGGGCGTTCCAGCGCGGAGAACAACCAGCCGTCCTGGGTCGGCGAGGGCTTCGAGCTGTCCCCCGGATTCATCGAGCGCAGCTACGTGCCGTGCCGCGACGACATGGCAGACGACCAGGCCGGTAACGAGGCCAACAACGACACGAAGACCGGCGACATGTGCTGGCGGTCGTCCAACGCCACGATGTCGCTCAACGGCAGCGGCGGGGAGCTGATCTTCGAATCAGGCAAGGGATGGCATGCCCGCAACGAGAGCGGGGCGAAGATCGAGAGGTTGACGGGTGCGAACAACGTTGCCCGCAACGGTGAGTACTGGAAGGTGACCACCACCGACGGAACCGAGTACTACTTCGGTCTCAACCGGCTCCCCGGCCAGTCCAGTGCGACGAACTCGACCTGGACCCTACCGGTGGCGGGCAACCATCCCGGCGAGCCGTGCCACAGCAGCGACTTCGACGACTCGTTCTGTGACCAGGCCTGGCGCTGGAACCTCGACTACGTGGTCGACCCCCACGGCAACACCATGTCGTACTGGTACGACGCCGAGACCAACTACTACGCCAGGAACCTCGGGAAGGGCGACAACGCGTCCTACGTCCGTGGCGGTACGTTGAAGCGGATCGACTACGGCACCTGGGATCGCGGTACTGGTGATCGGTCGGTGACCCCCACCGCCCAGGTCCTGTTCCAGACCGCCGACCGGTGTGAATCCGACTGCAGCGCGCACGACGCGGCGCACTGGAAAGACGTCCCCTGGGACCAGGAGTGCCGCAGCGCCACCGCGAACTGCGACGACAACTCCTCACCCACCTTCTGGTCCACCAAGCGCCTGGCGACGATCACCACCCGGGTCTGGGACACGACCAAGTCCACCCCAGGCTGGCAGGACGTCGACTCCTGGACTCTCGATCACACCTATCCGCCGGTCGGCGACGGCAGCGACCACGCCGGAATGTGGCTCAACTCCATCACCCACAAAGGGCTCGTCGTCGACACGGACGCGACCGGACCCACCCCGCTGAACCCGGTTACCCTGCCCCCGGTCACGTTCGAGCCGGTCTCGAAACCCAACCGGGTTCTGACAGCGCACAACACGACGAACAACCGCCACCGGATCAGCAACATCGTCACCGAGACCGGTGCGAAGATCCAGGTCACCTACAGCGAGCCTGACTGCACCGCGAACAACCTGCCAAGCGCGCCGCACACCAACACCAAACTGTGCTATCCCGTCGTCGGCCCGGACCCGGCGGACCCGGATGGTCCGGAGATCGTGGAGTGGTGGCACAAGTACGTCGTCACGCAGGTGTCCGAGTCCGACCTTCGCATCATGGTCGACGGCGTGGATCATGGCGCTCCCGTCAAGCACACCTCGTACACGTACCTCGGTAATCCGGCCTGGCACTACGCTGACGACGACGGCCTGGTGAAGCCGAAGCGCAAGACGTGGAACCAGTTCCGCGGTTACGCCACCGTCGAGACCCGAGTCGGCGAGGCACCCCGCCAGACTCTGACCCGCACCACCTATCTGCGCGGCATGCACGGTGACCGCCTCGCGCCGTCCGGCGGCACCCGCACCGTGACCGTTCCCGCCAGCCTCGGGTCCGAGACGGTCTACGACGAGGACCATTTCGCCGGCATGGTCCGGGAAGAGGTCGTCTACAACGGCGTCGACACCAAACCGGTGTCCAAGATCGTAAACGTGCCGTGGCGGTCGCCCGCCACCGCCTCGCGCACCATCAACGGCGACACCGTCACCGCCCGCTTCACCGACACCGCCACCGTCTACACCGCGGTCGCCCTCGGCGTGGACGGCCAAGCCGGTTGGCGCACCACCCGCACGCACTCCAGCTTCCACGACACCTACGGCACCCTGGAATCGCTGCAGGACGATGGTGACATCGCCAAGACCGGCGACGAAACCTGCACCACCCACAGCTACAACCGCAACACCGACAAGAACCTCACCGAGCTCGTCAAGCAGACCACGGTCACCGCGCTGACCTGCGGAACCGCGCCGACCAGCGCGGACGACATCATCAGCGACACCCGCAACTACTACGACGGCGCCACCAGCGTCGACACACCGCCGACCACCGGTGCCGTCACCAAGGTCGAGAGCCTCAAGGACTGGACCCCCAGCGGTACGGTCTGGCAGACCACCGCCGAGAGCACCTATGACGTGTTCGGGCGGGTGAAGACCGCGACGGACATCCGCGGGAACACCACGACGACCACCTACACCCCCGCCTCCGGCGGCCCGGTCACCAAGGTGACCACCACCTCCCCAGACCCCAACGGCGGCGCGGCCTGGACCAGCAGCGTCGACGTTCGCCCATACTGGGGGTCGCCGATCAAGACGACCGACTACAACGGCCGGGTCAGCGAGATCGTCTACGATCCCCTAGGCCGCGTAGCCAAGGTGTGGAATCTCGGCTGGCCTCGGGCAAACCACGAGAACACCCCGTCGGTGGAGTACACCTACTATTACTCCCCAACCCGGGACGCCTACCCGTACACGAGGACTCGCACCCTGAACGCCGAGGGTGGATACCTCACCTCGTACCAGATATTCGACGCGTTCCTCCGGCCACGACAGGTGCAGGCCGACGGCGTCGGCGGCGACAGGGTCGTCACCGACACGCTCTACGACAAGGCCGGACGTGCCGAAAGGACCTACGCGCCACACGAGGAGCCTGGCAGCCCCACCGGCAGCCTCTGGGTGGAACCAGCCTGGTCCGTCCCTGCGGTCGTCGAGACCGTCTACGACGACGCGTCTCGGCCCATCGCCGAAATCTTCCTTGCCGGCGACAACGTCACCAACCTCGTCGAGAAGTGGCGGACCACCACCACGTACGCCGGTGACAGCACGAAGGTCACCCCACCGTCCGGCGCCACACCGACCACGACCGTCACCGACGCTCAGAACCGCACGATCGAGCTGCGCCAGCACACCACCGCGCAGGGTGTCGACGGGCCCTACCAGGCCACCAGGTACACCTACAACCGCAAGGGACAGCTGGTCGCGGTCGCCGACGCCGATGGCAACGAGTGGACCTACACCTATGACGTCCGGGGCCGCCGGATCACGGCCAGCGACCCGGACAAGGGCGTGACCAGCTCCGAGTACAACGACTACGGCGACCTGGTCAAGACGACGGATGCGCGTGGCGAGGTTCTCGCCTACAGCTATGACCGCCTCGGCCGCAAGACCGGCCTGTACGACGACACCGTCTCGGCGGCGACGAAGCGCGCGGAGTGGAAGTACGACCGCCTCTACGACGGGCAGGTCAGCCGCGGCCAGCTCACCGAAACCATCCGCTACGAACCACCCGGGTCGACAAACGCGTATCGGATTCGGGTGACGGACATCAACAGTCGCTACCAGCCGCTCGGTGTCGATTACGTCATTCCGTCGGTCGAAGGCAGCGGGATTTCCGGAATATGGGCCTACGAGTACACCTACTCCGACTACACCGGTGCCCCGACCTCGATGACGTACCCGGCGGTCGGCAGTCTCGCCACGGAGACCGTCACCACCACCTATGACCACGCGAGCGGCCTGCCGGCCGGGCTGGTCAGCAACAATGCCGGCAGCTACGTCACCGCCCAGCAGTACACCCGCTACGGCGAGCCCACCATCACCACCCGTGAGATCCGCTCCGGGGTCTACGTCGACGACGTCACCACCTACGACCCCACCACCCGGCGAGTCACCAGCACCGCAATCAGGTCCGAAACCGGGGGTGCCACGGTGTCCGCCCGCCACTACACCTACGACCCCGCCGGCAACATCACCTCCATCGCCGACACTCCTGACATCGGCTCGTCAGACACACAGTGCTTCCGGCACGACTCCCTACGGCGACTTGTCAGCGCCTGGACGCCGAAGAGCGGCGTCGACTGCACCGTCGACCCCACCGTCGCCAACCTTGGCGGGCCCGCCCCCTACTGGTTGGACTGGACCTTCGACAAGGTCGGCAACCGACTGACCGAGGTCGACCACAGCAGCGCCGGCGACACCATCCGTACCTACACCGTTCCCACCGGTGGTAGGGGTGTCGTCCGTCCGCACGCCGTGACCGCGGTCACCACCCAGGCTCCTGGGCAGACACCCGTCACTTTCCAATACGACTACGACAGCGCCGGCAACATGACCTGCCGGCCTGCCGGCACGACGCCCAACGTCTGTCCACCCGACACCAACTCTCAGTACCTGTCTTGGGATCCGGAGGGGCGGCTCACCAGCATCTCTGGCGACGCACCCACCGCTGGTAGCAACATCTACGACGCCGACGGCACCCGGATCCTCCGGCGGGACGCCACCGGCACCACCCTCTACCTTCCGGGCCAGGAAGTCCGTCGCGAGGGCACCACCGTCACCGGTACCCGCTACTACACCTTCGCCGGCAAACTCATCGCCTCCCGTACCGCAAGTGGTCTCGCGTGGACCTACACCGACCACCAAGGGACCCAGCACACCACCATCGACGCCGCCACCCAAGCCGTCACCGTCCGCCGGCAAACGCCATATGGTGTGCCCCGAGGTAGTAACCCCATCTGGGCGAACCAGAAGGGATTTGTGGGCGGCGACGTCGACCCAAGTGGGCTGACTCATCTCGGCGCGCGCGAGTACGACCCCACACTCGGCCGGTTCATCTCCGTCGACCCGGTCATGGACCTCGCCGACCCCCAACAGTTCCAGGCCTACGCGTACGCCAACAACAGCCCGGTCTCCTTCAGCGACCCCGACGGTCTGAGGCCACTCTTCACCAACAGTGCGCAAGAAGACGCGAGGCTCCAGCAAACTACCGGACAGAAGTTCTTCAAGAGCGGTGGAAAGTGGCGGCCGAGTCGCGGCTTCGAGCGACCGAAGGATCGAAATGGTGAGCCTATCCTCACCCCCGCTGAGTGGCTCGAGGGCGTGTATGGAACGGTTGGGCGGCAAAGTCGGGCGGTTGCGGATCTCGGCTCCTTGGAGATTCGTCAAGGGTTGGTGCAGTACTTCTGCTACTATCACCCTGAGATTTGCAAGAAGCGGCGAGAAGCGGAAGACGAGAAGAAACTAGAAATCCTACTCGAGCTGACCGGTATCGCTGACGCCAAACGGTGTCTTGAGCGCGAGGCCATGGGGTGTGTCTGGGCAGCTGTCGGATTCGTTCCCTACGTCGGCTGGGCTAAACGCCTCAAAGTTCTCGACAATATAGCCGAGCTAGGCGCGGTGGGCAGGTTAGGAAAGGCGGCATGTAGCTTCAGCGGCGAAACAAGGGTCCTTATGGCCGACGGCACGACCAAGGCTATCAAGGACATTAGAGTCGGGGACCTAGTCCTCGCCACCAATCCCGAAACCGGTGAACAGGGCGCCCGAAGGGTCGCCAACCTCTGGGTCCACGAAGACCAAGTAGCCGGTCTCCAAATGGCCGACGGCAGCGCCGTCACCACCACCGAGGATCACCCCTTCTGGAATCAGACCGACCAGCAATGGCAGGAGGCGCAGCAACTGGATCGTGGCGACCTGCTGCAGACAAGTACCGGCGCTCGCCTTGCGGTGGATGGCATCGACTGGCGCACCAGTCGCCGGGCCATGGCGTACAACCTCACGGTCGACGACATCCACACATACCATGTGATTGCCGGTGACGCCCCGGTCCTCGTCCACAACTGCGGCGGACCTATCCGGGTTTCTCCTTCGGCTCAGGATTGGGGCACCAAGGGGGCTCACGTGCATGTGGGTAATCATGAGGTGCGAATTTTTCCAGATGGACGCGGTGGGATTGGTGCGGAGCCAATTCGGCTGCGTTCAGGCGTTGCCACGCCCCAAGACGTCCAACGGGCAATCGATGAAATCCGCAGTAATCCACAACTTCGCGCTGACCTAATCGATAAAGCGCGTAGTGCAATGGGGAGTATGAACAGCGGTGAGTGGGGGATGGATAGGAATCGAGCCGCAGAACTGCACTTCCTAATTAGAGCCTTGGAGCAAATGGGATGACTGACCTCGACTTCTACCTGGATGCGCTTCTGTCTGGGCTGGTCTGTGGTGTAGGTCCAGGTTCCACCTCCGATGAGGTTGAGAGAGCGCTGGGTCGGCAGTTCGTGGATGATGCGCGGAGGCACTGGATGCGCCGCGATTACGGGCTGGTGGAGCTTTATTTCAATCGCATTGAAAAGAACTGGATATGCTTTGGTTTAACGATTCAGGTCCACCGAATATCTGAACTGGGTATAGACATTATACCTTCCGTGCTGGTTGATCGGTATGGCACCTTCGCCACCTCGCTTGGGGTCGATGTCCTTGTTGATGCTGTTAGCGCGGAACGAAGTCGCAATCTTGTCCGTGAAGGCGTCACGGGAGGGTTCGTTCGTTATCGCCTCGATGGGACAAATTCCTTCGTTCATGCCGTCCAGGTCCAGTCAGAGGAACTAGGTGTGTGCGCCGGCCTTGAGGAAGTCTGGTCTATCGAAATAGGGAAACGTCTTTTCGGTGATCAACAGAGTTGACTGGTGTGATTGGTCCCGCGGGGATCAGTGGGCGGTGCTGGCGGAGCATCATCGTGCGATCCCGTAGTACGCTCATGGAGCAGACTGCTTGACTGGCCGACGGCGCGCCATCACTACTACCAGGGGATCACCCCTTCTGAGATTCAGACTGATAAGCAATGGCAAGAAGCGGTTGAGCCCCGAGTGTGGTCGTCGGAGTCGGGCCGGCGTGCGTACCCTTGCCCTGCAGAGTCCGCCGTTGGTGCACGGAAGGGAACCGCCGGACATGCTGGTCGCCCGGTCACCGGAGGAATGCCACCTCTACATGGAACTGCAGCCCTGTTCCTGCGGGGAGGACGGGTTCACCTGGTCGCGGCACCGGCAGGAGCGGCGCGGTGACCGTCTGGTCTCGGTGTACCAGGGCCCTTGCTCCCGCTGTTCGGCCCAGCGGCGCTTCGAGTTCGAGGTACCGGCGGTGCCGCCTCCGCCGCCCGCGTACGGCGGAGAGGAGCCGTCCCGGATCGTCGACCCCGGCGAGTTCTACGCGGTGAGCGCCGAGCTGGCCGAGAGCGTTCCCGACGACCCGGCGGTCCTCGCCCCGGATGATCTCGACGAGGCGTACGGCCTGGTCGAGATGTCCGTGGCGGCGCTGGCGGAGGTGCTCAAGTTCGTTCCGGCCGGGGCGGACGCCGTGCCTCCGGAGGCGTTCTTCACGCCCGGCGGCAGGCGGGTGTACCAGGCCCGTCCGGCAGAGTTCGGGCGTGACCGGCTTGAGGCACTGCTTGCCGACCGCCGGCGCAGGCTGGCCGCCTACGAACGGGCCTCGTCGAGGTAGCCGGCGCCGGCCCGGATCAGCACCTGGAGCCGGTGGAGCACGTCGTGGAAAAGTGGTCGTCTATTAGGTGCATCCTGTGTCGGCGCCGGAGATGGAAAACACAACTCGGACAAGTTCACGACACCTCACCGTTCATACGCATGATCCACGCGCGACAACCACCTCTGGCGGGTGGTGACCCGGACATGCGTTTCCTGCAGCAGCTCGACACGCAGGGAACCACGGTGTCCGAGGAGGGGACGGAGCCCGGCGTACGGCATCGGATCTTCTGCGACCTGCGGATGCCCAGCGGGCGGCCCTGCCTGCTGCGGCCCGGTCACGACGTGCGCCCGGCGGCTCCACCGCCAGGCCGCGCGCGCCCGCGCCCCCAAACCGTCGTGGACTCACCGACCAGGAGAGGCATCGAGGGTGGCTACGTACGTCGTGCCGGTGGTGGCGGTACTCGGCTTCGCCGCCGCCTGTTCCTGTTCAAAGTCAAGTCACGTGGTGCCCTCGGTGCGGTGCCCTGCTGACCTGCCCCGACTGCCGCAACCGGCTGCCGTACCCGACCCTGCGCGACGAGCGCGGCACCGGCGTGCGGTGAGCCGGCCGGAGGGCGTACCCGATGCTCCTGCCCGCCGTCGCCGTCACCGGCAGGACGCGACGGCGGGCGGGACCCAGAGATGCCCCGGTCACGGTACGGTTCGTCGGTATCGACGACGGCCTGGACCGGATTCCCGGCCTGGAATGGGTCCGGATCCTCGCGGTCGACGTCGCGGCGCCGGACGGCGAACCGTACCCGATCATCGCCCGCGCCACCGCGCTGCGCCGACCGACGTCCACATCGACCACCGGGCGCGCCGACCGCCGGACAGCCCCGCACCGCCTATAATTCGTCAGGATGAATTCCTTTTTCCCGGCGTCGCCCAGCAGGGTCCGCCGGTCAACCCGCTTTCCCAGCCCCAGCCCCGGCCACGCTGGCTGCTGGTCGGGCCGGCGCTCACCGCGTCGCTCGGGGCCTTCCTGCTCACCCTCACCACGGGTCCGGAGTGGACCGCGATCCGGGAGAACTTGGCACTGTCGACGTCGATGGTGCTCTGGGTCTTCGTCGCCTACCTGATGCCGGCACTGCTGGCGGTGCCGGTCGGCGCCCTGGTCGGCCGACGCTGGCCGACCGCCGTCACGCTGTCCGCGATCGTGCTGATGGTGCCCGGATCGCTGCTGATCATGCTGACCCCGGGAGCCGCCGCGCTGCTGCTCGGCCGCGCGCTGACCGGGCTCGGGGCCGGGTTGGCCTGGGGCGTGACGGCTGCGCTGGTGGCGCAGGTGGCGCGGGTGGGGACGTACCGGTGGGTGGTGGCACTCGTCGTCGGCGCGGTGGTGCTGGCGCTGCTTCTCGGGCCGGCGGTCGCCGCGCTGCTGGCCCGGACGCTCACCTGGCGGACGCCGTTCCTGCTGGCCGTGCCGTTCGGAGCGGTGGCGTTCCTGGTCGCGGCGGTGAGCGGGCTCATCGCGCTGGTCCGGCGCCAGCCGTCCCGCCCGGCGCAGCCTCCGGTGGCGCCGCCGGGATGAGATCCCGTCCCCGACCGCTTGACGGAGGGCTGGCGGGGTTCGTGCGTCCCCTCGCCAGCTCCGCGTCCTGCGCTCGTGCACGGCGTGGAAGCGGCGCGCATTGGCTGGCCGGTCAGTGAAACCGGATGCCGACGACCTCGACGTCGATGCCATCGGCGCGCGGTGACTTCACCGCCGCCGTACAGAGCGCGACCTGGCTGAACGTGAAGAGCGAGCCCGCGGTGAGCGGCCTGCCCGAGTCGAGCGCGACAGCGTAGACGACCTTTCGGGGCCGGAAGTCGAGGTCTGTCGGATGCCCGGGGCGGCGCTGCCGCACCATCTTGACCAGCGCTGCTCGGGCGTCCGCCTCGTACTTCAACGTCTCGGTCGATACCACACCCTGGCTGAAGAGGTGGCTCAACGGGGCGCTGCGGTCGGCCCGCTTGACATGGATCAGCTCGTTGTTCGGCCCGAGCAGGTCACACGCCTCGAAGCCCCGACGGTGCTGCTTCGTTCTCAGCGGCCGGCGATCCAGAAGCACGAGACCGTTTCCGGCGGCTTCGGCCGACTCGTTGTACGCCTTCTCGTCATCACCGGGCCGCCACCGTGGCAGCACGATGCTGCTCGGCCGAGCCAGGATCTCGTCGAGCTCCCGCCGCAGCAGCTCCCGGTGCTTGTCGCCGATCGCGAACCATCGACCATCCTCTAGCACCAGCTGACTCGACCCGGAGGCGAGCCGTGCGGGGAGCCAGCGGGACAGCCTGGTTTCCCCGAGTCCCTCGTGGCCGGCTACGTCGGCACAGAGCGTCAGGGTGCCTCCTTCGTGGCGAGAGTCGTGCGGCACCGGCGCGGGAAGAGCACGGACATCGGGTGCCAGGTGGAAAGTCCGGGCCGGACGGTGGCCGGAGAGGGCTTCACGGCCCACCCCGGCCCATGACGGCGACCGGCAGGAGAGGTGCCGGCGCCGACCAGGTGAGCGCGACCTCGACACCCGCCGGAGAACGGCGAGTCGTGTGATCGAAGGGCCCTTCCGA
>Ga0310823_100854_pt1 | contig 14347 bp, 8 predicted proteins | sample P4_ome_3_FD_201316 | JGI IMG/M metagenome (GOLD analysis project Ga0310823, IMG submission 201316) | Sorghum-adapted microbial communities from Joint BioEnergy Institute, Emeryville, California, United States - P4_Day56_Rep3 | ecosystem: Engineered > Bioreactor > SSF (Solid state fermentation) >...
GCGGTCAGGTACGGCCTCCCACCGCCACCACGGGTTCGGGAGGGAGTCGTGGGAGCCGGGGCCGCCGGTGCCGTCGTCGTGCGCTTCGTGGTTGGTTTCGGGCGCACCGTTGGGGTGGTTCGGCGTTCCTCCGCCTTCGGCGTACGGCGTGCGGTCACCGGGCTGCCCGTCGGCGTCGATGAGGTGGTCGGCTCCGCGATGGTGGGCGGCGCCGAGAGATCGACCGGGGCGTGGGTCGGGGCGACCGCGACCGGTACGGGCACCGGCGGTGTGGGCCGCCCGTGCGGCTTCTCGCGGTCCCAGGTGACCAGTCCGATCACCCCGACGAGAACGACCGCCAGCACGGCGGCGCCGACCGGCAGCAGCCGGTTCGCGGGCATCCTCGGCCCGGGTCGGTCGACCGGTCCGGTGTCCGGCCGACCCGGACCGGCCGGCACACCCTGCTCGGGTTCGGGCGGCGGCGAACCCGCGCGCCTGACCTCCGTACCGGGTCTCGCTCCCGCACCGCGCGGTGACACCCCCGGGCGCGTACCGACCGGCTCGCCGGATGCCGTCGCCGGGCTGTCGGCGCAAGCCGTGGGCGTGGACCGTGCGTCACCGGGCGCGGGCGAGGCGGCCGGGCCGTCGGCGGCCGACACCGCCGGGGGACGCGAACCTGTGCCCACCGATGTCGACGCGGCCCCGTCCCGGGGTACGGCCGGCCGCGTGGGCGGTGGTTCGGAGGGCGGCCGCGCACCGCCGGAATCGTCGGTGCCGGCGGACGCGGCCGTGGCGGCGGCCGCATCGTCTGACCGTCCGGCCGGTGTGGAGGCGGTGTCCGGCAACCGCGCACCACACTCGTTGTTCAGACAGTACGCGGCACCGTCCTCGGCCTCCTGGCCGCACTCCGGACAGTCCACGGGCCGCTATGCCTGCGTCGCCTCGATGAGATCGTCGAGGACGAGTAGTTGCAGCTCCTCCGGTGTGGGGACGCGACGGAGCTGACGCAGCCGCTGTGCCTGTGCCTTCCGCATTCCCTCGAAGAGCTTGCGTGCCTCCCGGCCGTTACCGAAGTTGCGGTCGTGCATCCGCCCCTCGAAGTAGCGGATGAGACCCTCCCGCACCTCCTCGGTGATCGCGTACTCGTTCGACTCGGCCATCGAGTTGAAGATCTCGGCCAGCTCCTCGGCGGTGTAGTTCTCGAACTCGATCGTCTTGTTGAACCGCGAGGCGAGGCCGGGGTTGGCGTCCAGGAAGTGCTGCATCTCGTCGGTGTAGCCCGCGACGATGACCGCGATCTCGTGCCGGTGATCCTCCATCAGCTTGACCAGGGTGTCGATCGCCTCCTGGCCGAAGTCGCCCCCGGAGCCGAACGACCGCGACAGGGTGTACGCCTCGTCGATGAAGAGGACCCCGCCGAGCGCGGCCTCGAAGGCCGCCGTCGTCTTCTCGGCGGTGTGGCCCAGGTACTGTCCCACGAGGTCCCGGCGGGCGACCTCCTTGACGGTGCCCTGGGGCAGCACGCCCAGGGCGGAGAGAAGCTGCCCGAACAGGCGGGCCACGGTCGTCTTGCCGGTGCCCGGGGCGCCCGCGAAGACCATGTGGTTGGTGGTCGGTGCGACGGTGAGGCCGCCGCTGCGCCGCCACTCGTTCACCTGGATCTCGTCGACGATGGCCCGGACCTCGCGCTTGACCCCCGGCAGGCCGATCAGGGCGTCGAGCTCCGCCAGCAGCCGCTCGACCTTGCCGTCGTCCGCCGCGCCGGCCCGCTCCGCGGCGCCGACCTGGCCCCGGCGCCGGCGCTCGCTGGTGGTGACCTCGGCCCGGGAGCCGGGCGGTACCAGGATGCCCGGTGGGGCGGTCGACTCGGTCCGGCAGTCGACCAGCTCGCCGCCACAGTCGGCGCCCAGGCTGATGCCCACGCCCCGGGCCTCGTGAACCCAGCATCCCCGCAGCGTCGGCGAACTCTGCTGGGCGACCGCGATGCCCACCTCACCGACCCGGGCGATCTCACAGTTCTCGATCGTCGGGCGGGAGTACTCGTAGACGTAGATCCCGCGGTAGCCGCAGTCGGCGATGGTGCAGTTGCGCAGCACCGGGTCGGCGGAGCGGATGATGACGCCGTCCTCCACCACGTCGGTGACCTGGCAGTCCACCGCCGTGCCGGCGCAGTTGTCCAGGTAGAACCCGACGTGTGCCCGGGTCACCTTGCACCGGGCCAGCTCGAAGGTGGCCCGGGAGCTGATCCGGACAGCCGCCGCCGGACCCGCCGCGAGGACGCAGTCGCGGATCGTCACGTTGCCACCGGTCACGTTCACCGTCGGCTCGTCGCTGCCCTCGAGGACGAGGTCGGCGAGTTCCACCGTGGCGCGCTGGCAGTCGATCACCGGTGCCCCGGGGTCTCGGGCCACCACGGTCACCGTGCCCGGACCTCCGCTGGCCGCGATGCCGAGCCGGCGGCCCGTCACGGTCAGGTTCTCGTGGTACTCACCCGGGGCAACCATGATCGTTGCTCCGTCTGGCGCACCCTGGATCGCGTCGGCAATGGTGGGGTACGCCCCAGGCAAGGCGGCCGAGACCTGAACGGTGTGTGTCATGGCTCCGCGGAGGGGATCGGAGGGAGAGCGGATGGTTCTGAGAGGACTTTAGCAGCCGGGTGTGCGGAACAATCGGTCACGATCACGCCAACCGACCGAGCGCCTGACCCCCCTCGACCTCCGGCCTACGGGCCGGCTCGGTCACCGTCGCACGACGGTCACCGTCCCGGTACCGGCGGGCCGTGGTCGTGCCGTCACCATCGGGGTCGACCACGCGGGGCTTCGGGGCCGGCTTCTGCGCCTCCTCCGGAAGGACCGGGCGGTTGCGCCGGCCGCCCAGGGTGGGGCCGCCACCGGCTCCGGCGCCGGCCATCGGGGGATGCATGGGCGGGATGAACGGTACCCCGCCGGCACCGGTCGCCCGACCGGTGAGCGCCGGCGTGCCGACGCCGGTCGTCGCGGCGCCGCCGCCGGTGCGTCCCATCAGGTCCACGGCGCCGCTGGTCGGGATGCCGGTCGACACGCTGGGCCGGCCGAAGCCGCCGCCGCCACCACCGCCGCCGACCCCGCCACCACCGGTGCCGCCACCGACGCCGGCAAGCCCGGACCCGAGCCCGCCCAGCCCGGCACCGATCCCACCCGGGATCGGAGTCGGAGCCCAACCGGGCGGTTCCGTTCCGTCCACGTTCGGTGGAGTCACCTGGGGCATCTGCTCGAGCTGCTCCTCCAGCCGCCGACGCATGTCCTCGAGATCCTGCAGGGACATGCCGCCCTGTTGTTGGTTCGGCAGCCCGTTGCCAGCCTGGCTCTGCTGTTGGCGCAGCTGCTCCTGCAGCTGTTGTTGCTGCCGCTGCAACTCCTGTTGCTGTTGCTGCAACTCCTGTTGCCGTTGCTGCTCCTGCCTCTGCAGGCTCTCCTGCTGCTTGCGCAGTTGTTCCTGCTGCTTCTTCGCGTCCTCGTTGAGCTTGCGGACGGCGTCGTTGTACTCCTTCTGCCGCTGCTCCTGCAGCTTGCGGAGCCGCTCCTGCTGCTTGCGCAGGTCCGCCAGATGCTTGCGGGCGGCCTCCGCACCCGGCGCCCCGCCTCCGCCGCCGGGCACGCCTCCTCCGCCCGGTGCGCCGGCACCTCCGCCGGGCGTTCCGCCACTTCGGAATCGATTGGCCCAGCTGGGGTCCGGAGTCACCTTGGGAATGTCCAAGAGTCCGGGATACTTGGGCAGCGAGACCCAGGAGCCACCACTGGTGAATCGGCTGGCCACGTTCGTGGCCCTCACCACCGCGATGGTGTCATAGAGACGGAGTATCACGTCGATGAGCTCGATGGCCTGTTCCGCTTCCGGGTAAGGTCCTCCTATCAGGTCGGATGCAGCAACTTTTCTTAAGTCTGCCCTGATCTTCTCCTTTTCCTTCAGAAGCCTGTCGACTTCACTGGACTCTTTTTCCAGCCAATCTTGCTCGCGAACCAGTTCATCCCGGATCCAGTGCATCCAGCCCGATCGCCATTGGGCGTCATCACTCCAGTGCCTAATCGCCCTCACGGACTCATCGACGCGAGTCTGGAGCATCCTGGCGGCCGGACTGGACCAGTCCTTGCCGAGTCCCTTGGTTTCCCGTGAGATGAGGCTTGCGACGTTGTCGAGCCTGTCGGCAGCCTTGCGCCAATTGTCGCCGAGTGAGCTGAGAAGGTCCGCCGGCTCCGCTCCAATGATCTTGTGAACCCGCTGGAAAGTCTCGCCGGGTTCGTCTCTCACCCAGTCGGTCGAGCCCGGTTTGCCGGGCGGACCTTCCATCCGCCGTTTGGGGTCCGGGTGCTGGTAGTTGTTCAGCTGTGAATGACCGTGCTGGCGCCCTTCGGTATGGGCTCGCGTCACAGCCGACACACTCCGTTTGTCCCAGCCGTGGTCATCATAGGGTTTGTCGGCAGCCTCTCGGAGGCTGTCGATGTTTGGCTTGGACGGGCCGCGGAGCGTCATGTTCCGGATGATTTCTTCGATTTTGGCCAGCTTTTCCTCGCTCTTCAGGTCGGCCTCGAGGTAGTTGGCCATGCTCCCTAGCGCGAAGTTGGCGTAGGCGTCGACTCCGGAACGGACATCAGAAATGAACTGTTCGAGCGCGTCGGACCGGAATACGGCGTTTGTGGCGAAGTACCTGGCTTCTCGGAACTCCTTGTTGTTTCCCTCCAGCTGCTGGGCAAGATTGCTTATCGGCTTGCCGAGGTAGGGGTCCAGCGCGGAAGCCGACGGGGAGGACGTTAGATTATTGGCGTAGGTTTCCAGCGCCCTGAGGTCCTTGACGTCGATCTTGAGGCCCTTGACGTCGATCGTCGGCTCTGCCATCGAACTCCCCTGCGGCTAGCAGTCCACAGACACGGTAGCGCCGGTCCGACCCGCGCGACAGCCCGTCACGTGACCGGGGGCAGCCATCCACACTGGATGAGCCGCGCGCCCTCCTTCCGGGTGACGTACCAGCCGCGGCCGGTCGGCAGAGGTCCACAGCGGACGTTGCCCAGCAGCACGCCCTCGTCCCGGTCGGAGGACATCACGATGCCGGGAGTGGCGAGATCCCGGAGACGCTTGAGGATCGGGTCGAAGAAGGCCCGGCTCGCGCCGCCGGAGCGGCGGGCGATGATCAGGTGCATCCCGATCTCGCGGGACTGGGCGAGGAAGTCGTGCATCACCCGCAGCGGGTTCTGGTCGCCGGCGACCAGGTCGTAGTCGTCGACCAGGACGAAGAGCTCCGGCCCCTTCCACCAGCTGCGGTCGCGCAGCTGCTCGGGCGTGACGTCCGGGCCGGGCAGCCGCTCCCGCATCACGATCGCGGCGTCCTTGAGGAGCTGGGTGCTGACCTCGTTGGAGGTGCCGTAGCCGAGCAGGTGGCTCTCCGGCAGCCCGCCGAGCAGCGACCGCCGGTAGTCGATGGCGATGATGCGCGCCTCCTTCGGCGTGTACCGCTCGGCGATACCCCGGGCGACGGCCCGCAGGAACGTCGACTTGCCCGACTCGGTGTCGCCGAACAGTATCAGGTGCGGATCGCTGCCGGACGGGTCGAAGTAGACCGGTAGCAGGTCGTTCTCCGCGATGCCGATCGGAATGCCCGGCTGGTCCGTGTCGCCGGTGAGCAGGTCCTCGTACGGCACCCGCTCGGGCAGCAGCCGTACGGCCGGCGCCGGCGGCCCCGACCACGCCGTACGTACCGCCTCCACCAGGGCCCGGGTTCCGTCGGCGAGGTCGGCGACGCTGCTCGAGCCGTCGATCCGGGGCAGCGCCACCAGGCTCTGGTGCCCGTCGGGGGTGATACCCCGACCCGGGCTCTTCTCCGGAACGTTGGCCGCCGCCCGCCGGTCGATGTACGAGTCGGACGGGTCGGACAGCCGCAGTTCGAGCTTGGTGCCGAACAGGTCGCGGATCGGCCCGCGGATGTCGAACCAGCGGGAGGCGGTGCCGACGACGTGGACGCCGTACGACAACCCCCGGTTGGCCAGGTCGATCACCCGCTCCTCGAGCTCCTCGAACTCGTTGCGCAGCGTCTGCCAGTTGTCGACGATCAGGAACACGTCACCGTGCCGCTCGTCGGCCAGCTCGCCGTTGCGCCGCATGCGGCGGAACGTCGCCATCGAGTCGATGCCCCGATCGACGAAGAGCTGTTCCCGGTGGTTGAGCACCTCCACCACCTCGGCGACGGTCCGCCGAACCCGGTCGACGTCGCGCCGCAGGGCGACCCCGCCGACGTGTGGCAGGTCGACCAGACCGGTGAGGCTGCCGCCGCCGAAGTCCAGGCAGTAGAACTGCACCTCGCGCGGCGTGTGGGTGAGCGCCAGGCTGCAGACGAGGGTACGCAGCATGGTGCTCTTGCCGGTCTGTGGCGCCCCGACGACGACCACGTGGCCGTAGCCGCCGGACAGGTCGAGGGTGAGGGTGTCCCGGCGCTGCTCGAACGGCTTGTCGACCAGGGCGAGCGGAGCCAGGAGCTGCCCGGTGAGCTTGTCGTCGACGACGCAGAGGCCCCGCTCCGGGTGCCGGGTCAGCGGACCGGTGAGCTGCTCCAGCGACGGCGGGTCGGCCAGCGGCGGAAGCCACACCTGGTGCGCCGGGGTGCCCTTGCCGTGCAGCCGCTCGGTGAGGATGTCGAGCAGACTCTGCCCACCGACGTCGTTGCCGCTGTCGGGCTCGTCCTCGGCCGGCGAGGCGGTGTCGCTCTCCGCCGGGGCGACGTAGCTGGAGTTGAACTCGTACACCTTCGGTTCCGGACCCTCGGCGGCAGCCACCTCGTCCTGGCCGCGGTAGGTTCCGGACACGTAGGCGGCGCGGAACCGGATCATCGGCTCGGTGCCGTACTTGAGGAAGCCGTGCCCGGGCGCCCGCGGCAGCTCGTAGGCGTCCGCGACGCCGAGCACCACCCGGCTCTCCGTCGGTGAGAACGTCCGCAGCCCGATCCGGTACGACAGGTGGGTGTCCAGGCCGCGCAGCCGGCCCTCCTCCAGACGTTGGCTGGCCAACAGCAGATGGATACCGAGCGACCGACCGACCCGTCCGATCTGGACGAACATGTCGATGAAGTCGGGCTTGGCGGAGAGCAGCTCGCTGAACTCGTCGCAGACGATGAAGAGGCTGGGCAGGGGGTCCAGCGGGGCACCGGCCGCACGGGCCCGCTCGTAGTCACGCTGCGAGACGTAGTTGCCGGCCCTGCGGAGCAGTTCCTGGCGGCGGACCAGTTCGCCGTTGACCGCGTCGGTCATCCGGTCGACCAGCGGCAGCTCGTCGGCGAGGTTGGTGATGACCGCGCTGGTGTGCGGCAGCATGTCGAGCTTGGTGAAGGTGGCACCGCCCTTGAAGTCCACCAGCACGAAGTTGAGGATCTCCGGCGGGTGCGTCACGGCCAGCGCGAGCACCAGCGTGCGCAGCAGCTCCGACTTGCCCGAGCCGGTCGCCCCGATCAGCAGCCCGTGCGGTCCCATGCCGTCCTGGGCCGACTCCTTGAGGTCCAGCTCGATCTGCTCGCCGTCCGGGCCGATCCCGATCGGCACCCGCAGCCGCTTGCGGGTCGGTCGGGGCGCCCAGGTCTCGCGTACGTCGAGGGTCCGGGGGTCCCCGATCCCCAGCAGTTCCGCCAACCCGTGTTCGGCGTTCATCGTCCGCTCGCTGCCGCTGGCCGAGACGAGCCGCAGCGGGGCGAGCTGGTGGGCCAGGGCCTCGGCGGCGACCAGACCGAGCGCGTCGGCCCGCCCGAGCGGGCGGCTCCCGTCGAAGGTGCGTGCGGTCATCGCGCCGTCGTCGGCGATCTCCAGTACGAGTGTGGCCCGGTCGAGGTTGCGCGGGGGAGTCGTGGTCAGGTCGATCACCGTCACGCCCTCGACCCCGCTCTCCGCGGTCAGGTAGTCGGCGCCGCTGATGTCACCACCGTCGACCACGATGATGATGTGCGGTCCGCCGTGCTGGGACTCCGGGGCGCTGGCGTCGAACCGTGGGCGGTTCGCCAACAGCTGCTCCATCATCGCCTCCAGCCCGACCACGCCGGGGGCGATCAGCCGCAGTGGCCCGAGCGCGTCGTAGGCGTCCGGATGCTGCGTGTGCGGCAGCCACTTCGTCCACTCCCACCGGGTCCGGGCCGAGTCGCCGACGCAGACGCCGATCAGGAGGTCCTCCGGGGCGTGGAAGGTGGCGGCCTGCGCCAGCAGGGCCCGCACCATCCCACGGGCGCGGTTGAGGTCGCCCCGGACGTAGATTCGGCCGAACCCGTTGAGCGCCAACACCACCGGCAGGTCGGACACCTCGCGGTAGGCGGCGAGGAACCGGCGTAGTGCCGCGGCGGCGACCGGCTCGGCCCGTTCCGGACCGGTGGTGGGTCCGGGGACGAGCCGGGTCGCCAGCTCGCGCGGCCCCAGCCCCAGCCGTACCAGGCAGTAGTCCAGATCAGACCGCCGCCGTTCCCACAGCCGCGCGCTGTCGACCAGCGCCCACAACCCGGCCGGGTCGGGATGGCGGTAGTACTCGGCATTGCGCTGGTCACGGATCGTCTTGCGGACCGCGCGCCGGCAGGCGTCGAGGTCCCACAGGAATTCGCGGCGCCGGTTGTGCATTTCCTGCTTGTTGGCGCCGCTGCCGTAAATCGACAGCTGCATCAGGAGCATGCCGATGGCGGAAACCCCGAACAGACCGCCGGTGACGTACGCCAGGGGCCCGCCGCGTTGACCCGCGAACATCAGCGCCAGGGCCAGGGAGCCGGCGAGCATCGGGAGCAGCATCAACAGGTGGGTCCAGGCACGCCCGCTGGGCGCCGGGATCTCCGGTGCGGATTCGAGAACGATCTCGCCGCTGGGATAGGGCGGCGCCGGCCGCCGAGCCGGACGCTTGCGGACTACCATGCTCACGGCCCGAACCTCCGAACGTACCGGTCGACTTCGTGGAGCATCATGGCGCAGACGGCAAGGCCGAAACTGACCCGGATCGTACTGATGAGTCCGCAGCGCCGGGTCGACCTCTCGGTGCCCGAATACCTGCCCCTGGTGACCCTACTGCCGACCCTGCTGCGGCACGGCGGCAACGGTCTGGCCGACGAAGGTGTGTCGCACCACGGCTGGGTGCTGCGTCGGCTGGACGGCCGGGTGCTCGACCCGTCGCGGTCGCTCGGTGCGTCGGGTGTGGTGGACGGCGAAACGCTGTTGCTGTCCCCCCAGGACCAGCACTGGCCCGAGCCGGAGTACGACGACCTGGCCGAGGCGGTGGGCCAGGAGGCCAAACGCATCGGTGCGGTCTGGAGCGGGCGGCACACGCGTCGCGCCGCGGCCACCACCACCGCCCTGCTGCTGGTGCTCGGCATGGTGCTCGTGCTCCGGTCCGGACCGTCCTGGACCGCCGCCGCCGTGTCGGCACTGGCCACCGCGGCTCTGGCGGTGGCCGGTGCCGCGTTCGTCGCCCGGCTGTGGCAGGACCGGGGCGTCGCGCTGCTGCTGTCGGTCGCCGGGTACGCGTACGCGGTGGTCGGCTCGGTCCTGCTGGTCACCGGGAAACCCCGGATCGACGTCGACGCGCTGCTGGTCGGGTGTGCGACCCTGGTCCCCGCCGGCGTGGTGAGCCTGGTCGCGGTGCCGGTCCGCCGCGAGATGCACCTGGCCGTCACCGTCGGCGGCCTGCTCGGCGGGATCGGCGCGACGCTGACGACGGTGCAGTCCCCGGTGGCGGCCGCCGGTTGTCTGGCCGCCGGTCTGGTGCTGGTCTCACCGTGGTTTCCCCGGATCGCCCTGTACCAGGCCGGGATGCCGACCCCGACCGTACCGAGGCCGGCGGCGGAGGTGCCGAAGGACGAGCCGCTTCCACCGCCCGACCAGATCGCCGTGCTGGTCCGCCGTGGCGACGAGGTGCTGACCGGACTGCTCTGGGGCTTCTGCGCGACGCTGGTCGGAACGGTTGTGGTGATGGCGGACCGGGAGGACCTCTCGGCCCGGCTGCTCTCCGCGGCGATCGTGCTGATCTGTGCGCTCCGGGCCCGGGCCTTCGCGGCGGTCCGGCACCGCGTGCCGCTGCTGTGCGCCGCGATCGCGGCCACCCTGACCCTGGTGACGCAGATCTGGGTGGACGTCGACCTGTCCGACCGGGTCCGGGCGGTGGCCCCGGTCCTGGCGCTGGTGCTGCTCGCCGTCGTCGTCGCCTACGCGAGCGGGCGCACCTACGCCAACCGGCAGGCGTCGCCGCAGCTCGGCCGGATCGGTGACATCACCGAGTTCGTGCTGATCGTGGTCAGTGTCATCTTCGCCGCGGAGCTGTCCGGGCTGTTCGCCTACGTGCGGGGCCTCAGTGGCTGACCGGCGGGGTGACGATCCACCCGCCAGGCGGCCACGGCCCAGGGGAGAGGCATCGTGCTGACCAGACGAGATCTCATCCACTCACGACACTTCCTGCGACGCCGGCTGTTGGCCTCCTTCATGACGCACCATCCGGACCCGCTCGAGTGGTCGGGGCTCCGACTGCCGGCCGCGACCATGGTCGCGGTGATGGTGCTGGTCATCGCGGTCGCCGCGGTCGGGATCTACGGTTTCATCCGACCGGCCGGCAACAAGCGGTGGCAGTCCTGCGAGCAGATCATCATCGAGGCGGAGACGGGCGCGCCGTACGTCTGCGGCAACGGGGTGCTCTACCCGGTGGCCAACTTCGCCTCGGCGGCCCTGCTGCGCGGGGTTTCCGAGAAGCCGATCCGGGTCTCCCGCGCCTCGCTGACCTGGAACCGGGGCATGCTGGTCGGGATTCCCGGCGCGCCGACCGTCCTGCCGGCGGCGAAGGATCTGCTGACCAGCCCGTGGTCGTACTGCGTGCGGCCGCCGCGGGAGCCGAACGGCCGGCCGGAGGCGGTGGTGCTGGTCGGCAGTCAGCCCACGACCGGTCCGGGCGGGGCGCCCAGTCTGCTCGGACCGGACGAGGCGGTCGCGGTCACCGACACGGCCACCGGCCAGCTCCACCTCGTCCACGGCGGCACCCGGCACGAGGTGCGCGACCGCGAGGTGGTGAGCCAGGCGCTGGGAATCAACCGGCTGGACGTCGTGCCGGTCAGCCCGGCGTGGCTGGCGACCATCCCGACCGGGCCCGTGCTGGACCGACTGGAGGTGACCGGGCGGGGCGGGTCGGTCAAGGGACTCGCGGGCGTGAAGGTCGGTCAGATCGTGCTGGTCCAGGAGGGGCCGCAGACCCGACGGTTCATCGCGCGGCCGAACGGGTTGCAACCGGTGACCGAGCTGCAGGAGGCGCTGATCCGGGCGACGGCTGACGACACCTCGCCGGCGGTCGCCAGCAGTCCGGTGCAGCTGGCCGGCGTCACCCAGCTCGAACCGATGCCGAATCCACTCGCCGGTGACGGCCGCCTGCCGGCGATCGTCCCGGCCGCCCGCAGCAACGGCGTGGTCTGCGCGGTGACCGCCGACGGATCCGACCAGCGGGCGGTGACGGTCGGCGGATCCGTGCCCACCCGTGACCCGGCGGCGGTTTCCAACCCCACCGCGCCCGCGTCGGTGGCCGGGGCGCTGCTCGCCGACGAGGTGGTCGTCCCGCCCCGGCGCGGCGCGCTCGTCCTGTCGATGCCGAGCCCCGGTGCGGTCGGCGGCACCGTCTACCTCGTCACGGAGACCGGCTGGCGCTACGCGGTGGCCTCACCCACCGCGATGGACCGACTTGGTTACCGTGACGCCGCGGTGGTACAGCAGCCGAGCACCCTGCTCGAGCGGCTTCCGCAGGGACCGGCGTTGAGCGAATTGACTCTGGCGGCCTCGGGACCGTGACCGATAGCATCTTGACGATTCGGACCGTCCACTCACGAACGCCGACTCCACCGTGGAGGCGCAGGTGACTTTCGACCGGCCGGCAGTGGTCCCCGACAGCACGGCGGAAATCTCGATCAGGACCGATCCGGTGGCGCACGAGGAGTTCGCCACCTGGCTGGTGGGCTCGCGGGGGCCGCTCGGCGGCGTCGGTGGCGAGTCCGAGGCCTTCGAGGAGCAGGTCGTCAGGCTAGCCGAGAGCATCGAGCCGATCGCCCGCGGCACCGACACCCAGCTCCGTGAGGGGAACTGGTTCCGTCGGGTCTCCGTCGCGCAGACCCAGGCCATGGTGAAGTTCGCCCAGGAGACCCGGCTCGGGCTCTCCGCGCTCGGCAACGCGGCCGGCTCGATCGGGGACGCGTACGACAAGACCGACCGCCAGGCGGCCCGTCTGTTCGAGGCCGCGGCCGACGATCTGGCCGACTTCGCCACGTCCACCGAGCCCGGTGCCATCCCGGGCGAACCTCCCGCCACCGGCCCCGGCTGTGTCGTTCCGGCTGCGGGCACACCTCCCACCATGATCGTCTGAGCCGTCGCCCCGATGCCCAGCCGCGACTACTTCACCTATGACGAGCGACCGGACGGCCAGGCGATCGAGGTCGGGTCGCCGCAGAGTACGCCGTGGGGTCAGTTCAAAGACTTCTTCGTGGTGAAGGGCATCATCCTGAGCGAGCAGCCGGACGGCCCGGCGATGCTCGCCGCGGCGTACGGGGAGATTCAGGGCAGGTTCCAGCGTGCCGCCGACCAGCTCGACGACCGGGCGCACAAGCTGCGCGAGGTGTGGGCGGAGGGTCCGGCCGCGGACCACTACTTCTGGTTCGCCGGGGCGACACTCTACGGCCTGGACCACTGGGTCGAGAACCTCGACGAGAAGATCGACCGCCTCACCCAGCTGGTCTCGGACATCACCGACGCCCACTCACAGGCCGAGGCGCTGGAGCAGCAGTTCAAGTCCGAGTATCTGTCGAGGCTGCCGGCCAACGGGGCGTTCTACGGATTTCCGCCCGACCTCTCGCGGAACAACCCCGCGATCCCGGACGACGAGGAAGCCAAGCTCAAGGCGCAGGTCCGCGCGATCTACGAGGAGGTACACGCCAAGTACCTCCGTCTGATCATCAAGGTGGGCGAGAAGCTGGGGAAGGCGTTCGTCAAGGCGGCCGAGTGGCTGGGGTCGGCGGGTAAGGTGCCGGTCGCGTTCCAGGGCGCGGACGCGGCGGACCCGTGGCGGCCCTACACCCCGGATCCGGTGTCTCCGACCCCCGTCGTCTTCCAGTTCGCCGACCCGCTGTCCAACACACCCCCGTCGGTGGACCCGGCCGAGGTCACGCCGCTGGCACTGCTTCCGTACGACGGGACCGACACACCTCCGCCGACCTGGACCACGGACACGGTCCCGCCGTACGGTGACGGGCGTCAGCCCGCGAACGGCAACGGGTACCAGTCGCTGCCACCGATCCCGACCGAGCAGGTGCCGCAACACGGTCTCGGCGCGACGGCGCCGGGCGGTACGGACGCCACCACGTCGCCCGACAACAGCGGAACGACGACGGGTCGCGGCGTGTTGCTCGGTCGGGGCTTCCTGATTGGTGTGCCGCCGGCCGGCGCCGTGCCGCCCCGGCCACGCGCCGCCTGGTCCACCACGAGGTCGGCCGGGTCCGGCCCGCCGGGTGCCACGTTGGCCGGCCGGTTCGGAGAGCCGCTGGCCGTCCCGCCGAGCGAGTCGCTGCCGTCGGCTCTCTCCGCGCGTGGCGCGCAGCCGGTGGATGTGCCGTCCCCGGCCACCCAGGCAACGGCCGCCGACGGCCCGATGGGTTCGCCGGTATCCGCCGCGATCGGCTGGCAGCAGGCTCTCAGCGCGCGCGCCACGATGCCACCACCCGCAGCGGCCGGCGATCCGCGTTCGGGGCGGGAGCGGTCCGGGGTGCTCGGTGATCGCCGCCGGGCCCAGCCGTCGAACGCCGCGGCGAAGCCAACCCGGAGCACCACGGTGGACCGGGGTGGCGTCGCCGAGGCGAAGAAGCGCGCGACCAGCGAGCCGCGACCGACGATCCAGGGGACAGTAGTCTGACGCGCGGGGTGCGCGTCGGGAGGAAGGAAGGGGCATGCCGCAGTCAGAGCTCGTAAAGGGCGATCTTGAACTAATGCAGGCCACCGCGGCGGACGTGGAACGCGACGCCGAGGCCCTCGCCGCGCTGGTGAGCCAGCTCCGGTCGATCTGCCTGAGCATGGAGGAACGGTTCAAGGGCCGGGCGGCCGACAGCTTCCAGCTGGCCGCCGAGGCCGGAAACGCCGCCGCGGACCAGTTGAGCGTGGTTCTCCAGCAGCTCGGCCAGGCCATGGGATTCACCGTCGACAACCTGGCGGTCAACGACTCCCAGGCGGGCAACCAGTTCGACGGGATCAGCAACGGGGGATTGGTCTCGATCCTGAGGGGAGGAGTGTGACCATGCAGCTTCTGGTTGACTTCGGGGCGCTGGAGGACCTGCGGCGCCAGTTCCTGAACAACATCAACGAGGTCGACACGCTGTCGA
>Ga0310823_100858_pt1 | contig 14287 bp, 5 predicted proteins | sample P4_ome_3_FD_201316 | JGI IMG/M metagenome (GOLD analysis project Ga0310823, IMG submission 201316) | Sorghum-adapted microbial communities from Joint BioEnergy Institute, Emeryville, California, United States - P4_Day56_Rep3 | ecosystem: Engineered > Bioreactor > SSF (Solid state fermentation) >...
ACGCATCATGGCACACATCGCAGTCACCCGACCGCGACTACAGACGGCATGACGAGGCCGCCCCGCTTAAGTACCAAGGGCCGCCTTACTTGTCGACCCGTGGTCAGCGCCCGCGCTATCGGCCGAATGAGCAGCAAGAACGATACTGCCACGGCCACGCTACCCGGAAACAAAGGAACAAATGCTGTCCCCAAAAGCGTGACGAGTATGGCGAATGCTGGCGCCGCCGTGACTCCTTGATGCGATGAAAGCAGCGGGGCCTCCGCTCGTCGCGGCAGTCACCCTCGCGTAACGCTTGGGCTGTCTTGACAACCCACAGTGAGGGAGGCCCCTGGTGGAAGAGTATGACGGCAGGCAGTACGTCGGCATCGACCTGCACCGCCGGCGCAGCGTGATCGTGCGGATGACCCGCGACGGTGAGCGGATCGGCTCCCCGGTGCGTATCGACAGCGAGCCGTTTGTGCTCGCGGCCCAGATCGCCTCGTGGGGCGAGGCGCCTGAGGTCGTCCTGGAGGCCACTTACGGCTGGTACTGGGCCGCCGACGTCCTCGCCGAGCACGGCGCCCGCGTGCATCTCGCGCATCCGTTGGGAGTCAAAGGTTTCGCGTACCGGCGGGTGAAGAACGACGAACGCGACGCATCAGATCTAGCCGATCTTCTGCGCATGGGCCGTCTACCGGAGGCGTGGATCGCCCCGCCGGCAGTGCGGGCAATGCGGGAGACGGTCCGGCACCGGGCGAAGCTGGTCGCCCTGCGCTCCGGGCTCAAGGCCCAGGTCCACGCCGTGCTCGCCCGCCAGGGCGCACGCGTGGAGGTCTCTGACCTGTTCAGCCCGGCCGGCCGCAAGCTGATCGCCGAGCTGCGCCTGGACCCACCGTTTCACGCCCGTGTCCTGTCCCTGCTGAGGCTGATCGACGCGTACGACTTCGAGATCGACGCGGTCACCAAACGGATCACCGCCGAGCTGAAGCACCACCCCGGCTACCAGGCCATCCAAGCCATACCTGGCGTCGGGCCGATCCTGGCCGCGATCTTCGTCGCCGAGATCGGCGACATCGCCCGCTTCCGCCGCCCCGAGCAACTGTGCTCCTGGGCCGGCATGACCCCACGCCACCGCGAGTCGGACACCAAGGTGCACCGCGGCCGGATCACCAAGCAGGGCAACAACCTGGTCCGCTGGGCCGCGGTCGAGGCGATCCAGAGAGTCCACTACGGGCCCGTCGCCAGCGTCAAGGCCAGACTGACCGCCAGGCGAGGCACCAACATCGCCAAGGTCGCCGCCGCCCGCGAACTGCTCACCCTCGTCTTCTACGGCCTACGCGACGGGCACATCCGTGCGCTGGCCAAGGCCGCCCAAGCGCAGGCCGCATGAGCGCCAACCCCACAAGCCCGGCGCGGCCAGCGCGCGAGATCGCTGACTGTCTGACCCCCGCCTTGGCGGCGTGGTCGACCGCACTTGATTGATCCCGCCTAGCCGCGGCCGTAACACTTCATGCCTCCCTCGTCGCGGGGGCGAAGGAATGACCGGCAACCGGGTCAACACGTACCGGCATGCCCACCACCGTCCATCCTGGACGATGAAGAACACGGCCGACCCCCACAACATCACAGCGTTGCTTCCCGGCGTCACGATCATGCGCCGCACGGGACCGGCGTCAAGACCACGCCCGCTGCGCGGGTCGACCTACGGTCGAGTCTTGACTCCGGCCCCTTACCGGCGTTTGTCCGCACCCATGCCGGGAACAGGACAAAGCGGTCACAAGCAGCCCGGCCGCAGGGGGTTGACAGCCCCGCTTCTTTCAGGAATGACAGAGAGGGGCCCGACGACGACCCGCACTGGGACGAGGAGGAAACAGTTCGCTTCGCTCGAGGATCGGTCGCCGACCTGCGCGCCGCCTACGCCCGCTACCCCGGTGATCGGGGTATTGAGGGTCTGGTGACCGAGCTGCTCGGCACGTCGCCACGTTTCGCCCGGATGTGGGCCGAACAGGAGGTCGAGGAACGCCGGTCCGTTGTGAAGCGGGTCAACCACCCCGTCGCCGGGCCACTGGAGTTCGAGTGCCGCGTCCTGCACGTGCCCGACACGGACCAGCGGCTGGTCGTCTACTGTGCCGAGCCCGGATCGCCCACCGAGGCCGCCTTCCGCCGCCTGGCGGCCCTCGAGCCGCTGCCCCTGATGCCCACGACGTGCGTCGTGATAGTCGGCACGAATCGTTGGAAGTCCTCACGAGAGTCGAGAGAACGCGCTGTTGCCCCGTGAGCGCAGGTGTGCCACGGCGGACCCCCTACTTATGTGCCCTGGGTGGATTCGCCCGTATGCGCACGTGGTACGAATCGTGGAGACGGTGACGGTCCGTTGTCGTCGGTTGGCGCGGTGTGACGTATCCGGTCTTGCGCGGGCGACCGCGCTCATGGCACGGTGTCGGTCGGACGCCAGAGGACGGGCGTTGCTGTCGGTGAGCAGGGATCATACATGGCCAGACGTGAATCCTCGGTCCGTCGGACCGGTCTATCTGTTCGTCGACACCGTCCCTGGGTCATCGGTGGTTCCATCGTGGCGGCGTTGGCCGTCGCCGCGGTGGTGTGGTTGGTATGGCCAAAGGCACCGGAACGGACCCCCCGTGCTCTGGAGTACCAGGACTTCGACGTGTGCCTGCTGGTCGACAACCGCGGAATCCGGGCGGGCACGGCCGCGACGGCGTGGGCGAGGATCCGGGGAGCCGTGGCCGATACCAAGGTGCGTCTGTCCTATTTGTCGGTGAGCGGCCCGCAGACCGAGGAGCAGGCCCGATTGTTCGTGCCGACGCTCGTGCAGCAGGGGTGCGACGTCGTCGTGGCGGTCGGCGCGAACCAGGTGCGCGCAGCGCAGGCCACTGCTTCGACATATCCAGATGTGTATTTCCTCGTCGTCGAGTCCGACGCCGACGTCGACGAGGTCGCAGCCCGCGTGTCGTCTCTTGTGCCATCGGCGTGAAACGCCCAAATTTCTTAAGCTATCCGCCTGTCGCTTGCTCGTCCGGGTTGTCCGAAGCGCGGGCGTTCGTGGGTCTGCGGGTGGCCGCTCGAGCAGTGAGTTGTGACCGGATGGTTACCGATCAAGGGTTGCGAAAGGCGGGTAGGTTTCGGGATTCTGATCGCATCCATCTCTATGTGAACATCGGGGAGTGCCTCGGATGCGCCGGTCGGCCTGGTTGCTTCGGGTCTCGTGGGTGACGGTTCTCGCCCTGTGGTTGACGGTGGCGGTACCCCCGGGAGTGGTGCCGGCCGGCGGAGAATTCCCATTCGATGCGTTACTCCGGCTTCTGCGGCCGTCGTTGGCGTGGGGTGCGCCGGCGTTTGAGCCGAGTACGCCCGATCAGGCCAGGGGCGGTCCGGTGGACCGCGGACATGAGGTCGGCGTAGCGGCAACGCGCGCCAACGGTGGCGTGGGCGGTCCACGGGGCAAGGGCATCGGAGAGCTGGATGCCTATCAGCCGTTGCAGGAGAAGGAGCGCGAGCCGCAGAAGACCCCTCCCCGGCGTGGGGAGTTCGATCCGGCGACGTCGCGGCGTGACGCCAAGAAGTCGTCGGAGACGATGACGTACTACGAAAACGCGGACGGGTCGGTCACGCAGGTCATCTCGTCGGGCCGGCGCAACTTCAAGGACGCCAACGGTGACTGGGTGCCGATCGACACCCGGTTGGTGCCGCGCCAGGACCGCGGCGTGGCCGCGGACGAGGTGCGACTCGAGACCGCCGCCAATGACATCGCGGTGTCGATGGCCGGTCCGGTGGCCACTAAGCCCGGACGCGGTGGTCGGGCGAATGACGACGGCCAGAGCGCGGAACGGGCCGGGGCACCGTGGGAACTCGCCTCGGTGACCTTGCCGTCGGGTGAGGTGTTTGGGTTCAGCCTGTCCGGCGCCCGGCGGGTGTCCCCGACGGTCAAGGGCTCGGCGGCTCTCTATGAAGATGTGCTCGCCGGCGTGGATGTGCGGCTGGAGGCCACGCCGACGGGAATCAAGGAGACGCTGATCCTGGAATCGGCGGATGCCGGGTCGTCATGGGTGTTTCCCTTGCGGTTGGAGGGTTTGACGCCCTCGATCGGCGAGGACGGGTCGGTGCTGCTGGCCGATGCCTCGGGTGCGGTGGTCGCGACGGTCCCGTCGGGACAGATGTGGGACTCGTACTTCAACCCGCAGTCGGGCGAGTTCACGTCGTCGTCGCGGGTGCGGTACGAGCTGATCGAGGTCGATGGTGGCCTCGCGTTGCGGCTGAGCGTGGACGAGGCTTGGTTGCGTGACCCGGACCGGGTGTTCCCGGTGTACGTCGATCCGACGTTGACCACCGACGTCAACTACGACGTGTTCGTGGACAACGACCCGAGCGGCCCGAACCACAATGGTGACAACCTGCCGGTGGGCACATGGAACGGCGGGACGACCAAGACCCGGTCGTTTCTGAAGTGGGACATGCCCTCGGCCGTAGCTGGCAAGAACGTGGTGGCGGCCGCGATCCGGCTCTACCACACGTGGTCGTGGGACTGTACCAGCTATTACCCCGTCTACGTCTACCAGGTCACCAGCAACTGGTCGGTTTCAGGGCTGGTAAACGGGAGCTACCCGGGCCCGTCCACCGGACCGATGGTGGGCATGGTCTCGATCGACAACCACTACCCGGCGTGCACGAACACAACCGGGGATCGGTCGGTCGGACGGTGGTGGCAGACGCCGATCGAGGCGAGCCTGGTCAACGGCTGGCTGACCAACACGATTCCGAACTACGGCATCGCCCTGGTCGCCTCGGAGACCGAGAACAAGGCGTGGAAGCGGTTCACGTCGGCCAACTACTCCGCGACCTACGCACCCGAGCTCGTGTTGACGTACGACACGAACCAGGTCCCGTTCATCTACGGGCAGCATCCGGAGTTCGGCCACCAGGCGACCACGTTGACGCCGGAACTGATGGTGCGCGGTTGGGACTGGGACAACTTGCCGCTGCCGCTGAAGTACCGGTTCTCGATTTACAACGACAGCGGAAGTCTGGTCGCGCAGTCGTCCTGGCAGTCGCAGCCGTCGTGGGTCGTACAACCCAACACGCTGGCCTGGGGCCAGACGTACTGGTGGCGGGGCGAGGTATACGACGGGTATGCGATCGGTCAGACGGAGTTGACCGCGCTGGTGACGCGGGTGCCTCAGCCACCGGTCACGGCGAGCCTGTCCCAGAACCAGGACGGGGTCGGCTACGAGCCGGCAATCGGTAACTTCACCACGTCGGCCATCGACGCGCAGGTCGAAGTGATCGGCCCAGAGCTCAAGATCGTTCGCAACTACAACAGCAGCGACCCCCGCACGACCGGCGCGTTCGGTGCCGGCTGGTCGTCCATCTTGGATGCGAAGGTCACCGAGGTCAAGAACACCAGCAACGTCATCGAGCGGGTAGTGATCACCTACCCGGGCGGTAACGAGGTGGCCCTGGGGCGCAACCCGAACGGTTCCTACGCCATGCCGTTGGGTCACTTCGTGACCTTTGAAGCGATCAGCGGCGGCTACCGGGTCATTGACAAGGACGGCACCCGGCTGGAGTTCACCCGGTCGCTGGGGTCCGGGCGGTACGGCATCACCGCGATGAAGGATGCGCGGGGCCGAGGCTTAACGTTTAGCTACAACTCCAGCAACCGGATCACGCAGATCACCTCCACACCCTCGAACCGGTCGCTGAGCATCACGTGGTCCACGCCGTCGGGGAGCTCCGTGCCTCGGGTCGCGTCGATCTCGACCAACCCGGCGGTACCGGGCGATTCGAGCTCGGTGAGCACGTGGCAGTACACCTACTCGGGCAACAAGCTCACCAAGGTGTGTCCCCCGATCAGCGCGACCCACTGCACCACCTACACCTACGGCACGAACTCGCTGTACCCGGCCACGCTGCTCGACTCCCGCCCGCACACGTACCTGCGGTTGGCCGAACCGTCCGGTTCGGTAGCCAGGAACTCGGCCTGGAGCAGCGTCAACGCTGCCACGGGTCAGTACAGCAACGTGACCCTGGCTCAGCCCGGTCCACTCGCCGGGTCGACCGCGACCGCCGCCGGGTTCAACGGCACTTCGTCGCGGGTACGGCTGACCAGCAACGGTCTGGCGCTGGAGTCGGCCTACCAGACCGTGTCGTTGTGGTTCAAGACCACCACCCCGCTCGGGGTGCTGTTCTCGTACCAGCGGGATTCGATTACCAACGGAACGACGGGCTCCAACTACACACCCTCGATCTACATTGGCAGCAGTGGGAAGCTCTACGCCGAGTTCTGGCAGGGCAGCCCCACGCCGATCGTCACGTCGAACCCGGTGACCGATGGGCAGTGGCACCACGTCGTGCTCACCGGCTCGGGCAACACCCAGTCGCTGTACCTGGACGGCAACCTCGTCCGCACGTTGTCGGGCGATATCCATTACTGGGCAAGCGGGGCCGCAAACAACATCTACATCGGTGCGGGGTTCATCGGCCACGACTGGCCTGACCAGCCGTGGTACAACACCAGCGGCGACTGGACCGGACACGCGGTCTATTTCAAGGGAACGATCGCCGAGTTCGCGTTTCACGACCGCTACGTGACCGAGGATGAGGTCGACCTGTGGTACGCGGCCGGCAAGAGCGCGTCCACGCCGCTGACGAAGATCACCACGCCGTCGGGTCGCGTCGACCGATCGATCGCGTACAGCACCGTCACGGGCCGGGTCAGCCAGGTCACCGATGCCAACGGCGGGGTGTGGCAGCTTGCGGACCCGGTCGTGTCCGGGTCCGACCGCGCCTACGTGTCGGCGGTGCTCGGCAACGCCCCCACCAACTACTGGCGCCTGGGCGACCACACCGGACAGTTCGCAAGCAACGAGGTCAACGGCCGACTCGCCGAGTACGACTCCGTCATCCTGAACGTGCCCGGCCCGTTCTCGGGCATGAGCCTCAATCCCCCCACCGCGGCGGGGTTCGACGGCGTCGAATCAGCGGTCTACATCGATGACGAGCCGGTGGACACCACCGAGCCGTTCACGATCATGACGTGGGTCAAGCTGAACACCGAGTCCGGCGATGACCAGACGGTCGCCACGATGCCCGGCGACATTGGCAGTTCGGCATTCAAGTTGTACTACGACCAGTCTCATGACCGGTGGCGCGCGGATATGGGCATGCGTAAGCCTGATGGCACCACCGGATGGCAGGACACTATCGCACCGACGGGCTCGGCCGAGGCCACGTCGTGGACGCACATCGCGGTTACCGCCGACCCCGGTAGCAGTAGGGTGACGCTGTATATCAATGGCGAAGAGGCGGCTCATCGAGACGTCGTGCTGCCATTCAACAACCATGCGACCCGTCTCGACGTGGGTCACGGGTACAGATCGATGTACCTGAACGGTCAGCTGGCCGAGTTCGCCACGTTCCAGAGGGCTTTGAGCGCCGCCGAGGTTAAGGCGATTTACGACGCCTACCACGCCAGCACGGGCAGCCCGGTGCTTACCACGACCGTCGTCGACCCCGGTGGTAACGAAAAGAAGTTCGTCTACGACCTGATGGTCGGCGGACGCCTGATCCGGAAGATGGACAGCCGGGGTCAGTGGACGGAGTACGGCTACGACGCGCGGGGCTTCCTGCGCACCGAGGTGGACCCGAACGGCAACATGACGGTCACCGGCCACGACCTGCGGGGCAACGTGGTTTCGGTGTCCAACTGCCAGGACCAGTCCGAGAACCTGTGCTCGACCATCTACCTCGAGTACTACCTGGGTGCGCCCGGAGACAAGCGCAACGACCAGGTGGTCGCGATACGGGACGGCCGCTCGTCGGGTCCGACGGACGACACGTACAAGACTACCTACGAGTACAACGAGTTCGGTGACCTGATCAAGGAGACCGATCCGCTCGGGCGCGAGACTATCACCGTCTACAGTGACGGCAGCGGAGGCGTCCCGGCCGGTCTGCCCGTGACCGTCATCGAGCCCGGCCGGGACCCGCAGACGATGGAGTACGCCCCCAATGGCGACCTCATCGCCGCGGTTGACGCCGCCGGCCGGCGCATCGAGTTCACGTACGACGGCCTGGGTCGGGTGATCGAGCAGACCGAGTACACCGACGCCTACCCCGCCGGGCTGACCACCACCTACACCTACGACAAGCTGGGCCGGATCCTGACCCGCACCGAGCCGGGCGTGCTGGACCGGATCACCGGCGCGATTCACACGGCGAAGACCACCTTCACCTATGACCCGGACGGGAACGAGCTGACCCGCACCATCTCCGACGAGACGGGCGGCGACGCTCCCCGGACCTTTACAAGCAGCTACAACAACTATGGCCAACTCGAGTGGGTCGAGGATCCGCTCGGCCGGCGTACCAGCTACACCTATACGCCCTACGGTGAGGTCGCGACACAGACGACCCCGGACGGAGTCACCACTGCGTACACCTACGACGGCGAGGGCAATCGGCTCACCACGACCATCCTTGACTGGACCGGACACCCGGCCGACCCGCAGCCGCCCACCGACCTGCTCATTGAGTCGCGGGCCTATGACCCAGCCGGCCGGCTCGCGTCAGTGACCGACGCCATGGGGTGGCAGACGAAGTACACCTACACCGACAACAACCTGGTCGCCTCCGTGGTGCGCTACGACCCGGCCACCAGCACCAGCTTCGTTATCGAATCATTCAAGTACGACGGAGCCGGGAACCCGATCGAGAAGGTGACCAACAACGGCGCGACCAAGACCACCATCACCGTGGACGCGGCCGCGCGGGTCGTCTCCCAGACCCTCGACCCGGACGGGGTCAACCGCACCACCGATTTCGTATATGACGCCTGGGACAACGTCATCTCTTACCGGATCAGTGGCGCATCTGGCTCTCAGCGTGTCGACCGGCTTTACTCCGAGTCCGGGGCGCTGCTCGCCGAGACGATGTTTCCCACGGACCCGTCGGTCACGCCGGTGGGCCGCTGGCTGCTCGACGAAACCACGGGCCTGACGGCCGCGCCCGCGGCGGGCAACGCGCCGGCCACGGCCAGCGAGGGCGTGTGGTGGGACGAGTCCGGTCATGAGGGCGGATCGGCGTTCTTCGACGGAAGTGGCGAGGGCCTGGCCACTCCGGGCCCGGTGCTGGATACGAGCCGCGCCTACACCGTGGCCGCCTGGGTCAAGCTCGACTCGGCGTCGACGGGCTGGGCGCCGGCGCTGACGCAGGATGGGACGCTGCACAGCGCGTTCTACTTCGGCTACAACCTCGACGAGAACCGGTGGACCTTCGGGCAGTGCCCGCCGGACGGTGTGGGCAGCTGCACCGCCAATGCGGTGTCGGACAATCCGCCGACCCGGGACGTCTGGACCCATATCGTCGGCGTCTACGACCCGGACGCGTGGAAGATCCGCCTTTACGTCAACGGCGTGCTCCAGGACGAGCAGTGGACCGAGCCGATCATCCGGCCCGCCACCGGCCCGCTGCGCATCGGTGGCAGCAAGTGGGACGGTGAGGTCGGCGCCGCCGAGTTCCTCTACGTCGACGACGTGCAGGTGTACCAGGAGGCGCTGACCAGCGACCAGGTCCAGGCGATCTACGCCGGTGCCGCGCCGGAGGCGGACGCGACCGCGTTGCGGACATCGTGGACGGTGGATCAGCGCGGGCTGGCGACCTCCCAGACCGACGCCGACGGGGACGTGACGTACTTCGAGTACGACGAGGCCGGCCGGTTGGCGGTGACCACGTTCCCGCCGGTGAACATCGAGCCGGGCGATGGGACGCAGGCGGTGTTCGCACCGGTGGTGCAGGCGGTCGCGTACAACACCTTCGGCGAGGTCGTCGAGTCCCGCGACGGTAACGGCAATCACACGTTTGCTGAGTTCGATGACGCGGGCCAGCTCGTTGAGCTGTGGCTGCCCGAGTACACGCCGCCGGGGTCGTCGACGCCTATCCAGCCGGTGCGCAAGACGTTCTACGACGACATGGGCCGGCCGATCGAGGTGCGGGACGGGTTGAACAACCCGACGTACGCGGCGTACGACCAGTTGGGCCGACTCGTCGGGGTGGAGGCCGCCGACGGCGGGGTCAGCATCGTCACGTACAGCCTGACCGGACAGCCGCTGTCCCTGCGGGACCCCACGGGGGCGGTCAAGGAGGCGACGTACGATTTCCTGGACCGGCCACTGACGCAGACTGAGGTGGTTCGGCAGACCGGGCAGGCCTACACGACCACGTTCACCTACCACCCGCAGGGATGGCTCGCCACGACGACGCCGCCGGGTCGCGCGCCCACCAGCTTCAGCTACAACAACGTGGGCGAGGTCGTCCGCGTGGCCGACGGGGCCGGCAACGTGGTCCTGCTCGACTATGACTTCGCGGGCCGGCTGCTCAGCCGCCAGCAGCAGCACGTCTCGTGCGAGCCGACCTGTGCCGACCTCACCACGGATTACGCCTACTACGACGGGGCCGGGCGGCAGGTCGGTTTGCAGATCTTCGACCACGCGTGGGATCTGCTGTGGGAGACGTGGACGGGCTACAGCCCAGATTCACTGCCGGTGTGGGTCTACAACGCCCGCGGCGCGACCACCGTGTTCTTCTACGACGCGTTGGGTCGCTTGATCGAGATGGTCGAGCCCGTGTCGGCCACGGAGGACATCACCACCACCTATGGCTATGACGCGCTCGGCCAGTTGACCCGGTTCACCGATGGGCGCGGCAACGACTTCCTCACGACCTACAACCCGTGGGGATTGGTGGAGACGCGCACCGAGCCGGGTGGTTTTGAGTTCACCACCATCTATGACGCCGCGGGTCGGGCCGTGGGCACGCAGCTGCCCGGTGGGGTCACCACGACGTCGACCTACGACGCGGTCGGCCGGTTGACCGCGATGTCGGGTAGCGGCGCGGAGGTGCCGACGGCGACGCGGACGTTCGGCTACGACCTGGCGGGACGGATCACGTCGCTGTCGGGTCCGGGTGGCACCAACACCCTGACCTGGGACGATCGTGGACTGTTGACCTCGGTCACCGGGCCGTCGGGCAACTCCAGCTACACCTACACGCCGGACGGGCTGCTCGCCTCGCGTACCGACGCCGCCGGCACGACCGAGTACAGCTACGACGCGGCCGGACGGCTGAACGGGATCGTCAACACCACGGCCGGGCTGCAGCTGGACTACCAGTACAACACCCGCAACTTGGTCTCGCAGATCACGTACGGTGGCACGAGCGCGGGCAACAAGCGACTGTTCCAGTACGACCCGCTCGGTCGGGTGGAGGTCGATGAGCTCCGCACCGCCACCGACGACCTGGTTGGGCGGATCACGTACGGCTGGGACGTCAACTCCAACCTGATCAGCAAGACCACGGTCGGGTTCGCCGGGTCGTCGGTCAACACCTATGAGTACGACCTGGCCGACCGGCTGATCTCGTGGAACAACGGAAGCACCACCGAGACCTACACCTACGACGCGTCGGGTAACCGGACGTCGGTGGGGTCGACGACGTACACGTACAACGCCCGAAACCAGTTGGTGTCCAGTTCGGACGGCACGACGTACACGTACACGCCGCGGGGGACGCTGGCCAGCACCACGACGGGCACTGTGACCCTGCCGACGGAGTCGGACGCGTTCGGGCAGGTCATCCGGCAGTACTACACGAGCACCAGCTACCGGGAGTACACCTACGACGGGTTGGGCCGGGTGCTGCAACCTGGGTTCTCCTACACCGGGCTGGGCAACGACCTGGCCGCAGACCCAACCGCCACCTACGTCCGGGGCCCGGTCGGGGAGCTGATCGGCGTGAACAGCGCCTACGCCTGGACCGACCAGCACACGGATCTGGTCGGGCTGTTCGGGGCGACCTCCACCGCCCTGACCGGGTCGGCGACCTACAGCCCCTTCGGCGAGGTGCTCGCTACCAGCGGCATGCAGGGCAGCCTCGGGTTCCAGTCGGAGTACACCGACGCCCTGACCGGTAGGGTGAACATGCACGCCCGCTGGTACAACCCGCAGACCGGCCAGTTCGACAGCCGGGACAGCAAGACCGTCAGCCCCATTCCGATCTCGGGATCAGCAAACCGCTACGCCTACGCGGCTGGCAACCCGCTGACCCGCATCGATCCCACCGGCCATGACTGGTGCAACAACTTCTGGACCTGCATCGCCGAGGGCTTCATCAACTCGTTCAATATCATGAGTGTCGCCTCGGGACTGGTGAGTTTCATCAAGGATCCACGCGGCGCACTCGGCTCCATGTGGAACACGTTGAGCGGCGAAGCCAACCGGTGGAAGGGCATCGTCGGTGACCTGATCCGCCAGCACATCCCGGGCGGCGTCTGTGGATGGTTCCTCATCGGTGGCACCATCTGCGGCGGCTTGTCGACCGCGGCCGGGTGGGCGTGCGCCGTATCCGGAATCTGCAACGTGATCTACGAGTGCCTGGCCGCTCTGCAGGGCAACGTCCAAGGCCAGAAGGAGTGCGGCAAGGAAATAGGCGGCATCATCGCGTCCGCCCTTGTTGGCCTGGTGACGGTCGGCGCTGGTGCGGTCGCCGCACGGGTGAGTTCACGATTCGCCTACCTGCTGAAGAGATTCCAGCTACGCGAACACAAGCCTAAGGACAACAACAACAGCAGCAACAACAGCAATAACAACAGCAACCGCGACAATCGCAATAACCACAATAACCGTAATAATTCGGGCATTCCGAACGGTTATAGCGGTGGAAGCTCCGGAGGTGGCGGAAGCTCCGGAGGCGGGTCACCTGCTTCCTCGCCGCGGCCGAGTCCGCCGCCGAACCCGAACGCGGACAAGCCGCTGCCCGACCCGGCCCCGCCGGCGGAGCGGGCACCGGAAGTGCCGGACCGCGTCGACATAACCGACGCCGACCGGGCGCGTTTCGAGTGCGACTGCCAGGGGTGCCGCAAGCACAGCTTCGATCCGGACACGCCGGTGCTCATGGCGGATGGCACGACGAAGGCCATTAAGGATGTGGAGGTCGGTGACGAGGTGGTCGCCACCGACCCGGAGACCGGCGAGACGTCGGCGCAGCCGGTGACGGACCTTCACGTGAACCTTGACCGTGAGTTGACGACGCTGACGCTGGCGTCGCTGTCGGTCCTGGGCTTGCGCACGATCGGTGAGGGCGAGGGTGACCGCAGCACGCGCGGTCCTACCGAGGCGGCTGTCAGCACGCTGGAGACCACGCAGAACCACCCGTTCTGGGATGTCGCTGCTGACGAGTGGGTCGACGCGGCGGACCTGGTCCCCGGCCGATCGGTCGTCACCAGCCCGACCGGTGAGCGGCAGCTCGTCGTCGCCGTCGACAACTACACCGGCGCCGCCGAGATGCGCGACCTCACGGTCGCCACCATCCACACCTACTATGTGGTGGCCGGCGACACGCCGGTCCTCGTCCACAACACGCCGGTCCTCGTCCACAACAGCAACTGTGATACGTTCGGGGACCTTCAGAATTTGCGGAGCCTCGTCGGGTCGGATGTGACGGCACGTCTAGATATAGGTGATCGACAGTTCTTTGGTTGGAATGACCCCACGCATACGGGATCGATTCCGGGTCGCTGGAGCTTCTTCTCGCAGCATGCCGAAGGCCAAACATTTCTGCAGGCGCTTGATGCGGGGGTCCAGGGCGGGCATGCACGACTGTATGTGCTTGGCCGCCCCGACCCGAAGAGGGATCCATGTGGATTCTGTCGGTCTGACATATCGGGTATGGCGCGAATGCTTGGCCTCGACAGCCTTGAAGTTGTAACCCCTCAAGGTGTGGTGGGCGTCTTCACAAGGGAGGCCGGCAGGATGAAGTGGAGCTGGCCATGATCGAGGTCAAGATCGAGCCTGCCGACGAGTATCCGCAGGTCATAGAGGACCCCACATCGACTGACGTAGCCGCGCTCGTCGAGCGCCGCGCGCAAGACTTGTCAACAACGATCACGATCTCAGATACAAGCGAGGAGGGTCGGCAGTTGCTGGTCGCGCTCAGTTCGGGCCTGGCGTTTGTAGGTTTGATATCTGACGACCAGCAGTACCAACTCGTAAATGAGGCCGCCGGAGAAGCATCCGTCGAGATGACCATCGGCGGACAGCTTGTTTCTGTGGCCGGCTACTTTGCGGTCGAACCGCGATATGCCGTTCAAGCAGTTATTGCATTCATAGATAACGAACCATTAAGGGCTCCGGGCCTTAGGTGGAGAACGCAATAGTGTTTTCGTAATCCCGATATCAGTGAGCCCTGTTGGCGTCCCCAATGCGCAAGCGGTCGAACTTCGCATTGTTTGCTTTTG
>Ga0310823_100859_pt1 | contig 14272 bp, 18 predicted proteins | sample P4_ome_3_FD_201316 | JGI IMG/M metagenome (GOLD analysis project Ga0310823, IMG submission 201316) | Sorghum-adapted microbial communities from Joint BioEnergy Institute, Emeryville, California, United States - P4_Day56_Rep3 | ecosystem: Engineered > Bioreactor > SSF (Solid state fermentation) >...
TCCACCTCCCGCTGCCGTGGTCGTCGACACCCCACCACCCGCGGCCGTTGTGGACGTAGAGCTCGGTCCAGTCGTCTCCGTCGTGCCGCCGCCGGCCGACGTCGTGGACGTGCTGCTCGGCCCGCTCGTCGTCGCCGGCGCAGCCTCAATGGCGCGCTCGTAGGAGCGGAACGGCTCCACTCGGTACGACAGACGCACCTTGTTGATCCTGACTGTCTCCTCCGGCACCCAGAACCGCATGATGGCCGGATGGTCCGGGTCACAATTGTCCGCGAAATCGTGCGAGTCGAAGTTCGTGGCGCCTTGCGCGTACACCTCATTGATCCGCTGCCGGTCAGCCAATTCCGCGATCGATCCAGCGATGTCCAGTGGCCGGTTCGCGATCTCAATCTCGATGTCACCCGGTGCGCCGGTGATGTCGGGTTTCCGGACGTTGACAACGCGAGCCGTGATGTCGATGCCCAGCTCCTCGTCCTTGACAATGACATGCGATCCGGTCCGGAACTTCTGGAGCCCGAGGTCAGCCGCCTTTGCCCGGTACGTGATGCGCGGATGCTTCAGCTCCTCCAGCAGCGCCTCACCGCGGGCCTTGAGCGTCTCCGGATGCTCGAATCGGCGGTCAACGAAAATCTTCGAAATGATTCCGTATTGCGCTTGCGTGTCGGCGTCCAGATACGGCTTGCCACCATTGACTTCGGCGATGGTGAGTTGGTTCACGCCCTCGCCGAACCCGAGGCAGTATAGCCGCGTGCAGAGTGTCGTCGGATCGATCTCGCGCTCGATCTCGCGCATGTTGTGCCCGTACCTGATGTAGGTCACGTTCGGATCGTTCTCGATGGCCGGCTGCTCGACCAGGTTGAGCGTCCACGGATACGACGTGGTGTCCCAGGTCCACCGGTACGCCTCTGTGAAAGGCTTCGGGACGCTGAAAAGCGCGGCCAGCAGGTTCTCGTTTTCCCACGAATACTCAAATTGCCGGGCAAAGCTGACCGTGCCGAGCTGCCAACGCGGGGTGAGCTGCTTATCGAGGATGTACTCGAGCACGTCCCGCGTGTACACGCCGAGGTTTCCGACCGTATGAAACTGAAAGAGCACGTCATCCAGCAGCGTCGCCAGCACATGCTCGCACTGGTACGTGATCGTCTGGCCGCTGCTGTCCCGCCGGGCGGCATGCGGGACGATCCGGAACAACTCGATACGCTCGTCACCGTCGAATATTTCGACGAAGTATAGCGGCTTGCACTCGGTGTTCTTTGGGTCGTCGGCGGGAAGAGTGAATTGCGCCTTCCAGAGGTTGTTCAGCGGAAGCTCGTAGCCGACCTTTGTCGCGTTCTCGAGGAAAGCGACCGGTTGCAGCTGCTGGTTGTAGATCTTGACTGGTACGGTCATTGGCTGTCACCCGGTATCTGCGCCGTCGCAAGGATGGCATCTGCCTGCTCCTGCGTGATCCACTTGCCGACGTAGCTTTGAACCTTGGCCACGTCAATTCGCCGCATGACCCATTGAACGCGAATGAATTCGAACATCGTCACAACACCTCCATCAGAGCGAGCAGAGCTTGTTCGGTAGCTTGCAAACGTTGCTCCAGCGTCGGCGGCTCCGGCGGCCGCTGTGCCCGTTCGGCTTCGATCTCTTCCTGTGTTTTTTCGCGAATCATTTCGCCATCCAACTTGTACAATTGCGGCGCGGAAACATAAGTGCGCCATTCATCTTCTGTGATAGGGATCGCCGTCTTTGGTATTGCGTCGCCGTGAATCTCGTCGACGTAAAAGCCGGCGATGTTGCCGGACTGGTCAAAGTCGACATAATATTGCGGTTGTTTTTCTCTCATTCTACTCACCGTCCCAACACCATCCATCGTATTACCCTTGTCCCTGAACTGCCCCTGTGGGCAATCTCAACACTGCTGCGTGTCGGGTTGAACATATTGACCGTGCCGCCGGGCGCTTCTCCCGTAACGTCGATGACCGGTAAGCACAGCACGAGCTCATTCGGAAAAGATATTGGGAAAATCACAGTTTCGTTCGAATTCGCCGCAATCGTAACATTCCCCCATTGCAGGATAAACCCATTCGCAAAGATGTGGTATCCCACACCGGGAGAAATGATTGTCATACGATTGTTCCCGCCGTGCCACACCTCGCGCCAATCCGTGCCGTCGTGATAGTACACCCGCTTTGTGGCACCGTTCGCGTGCATCCTGCCGACCTTCCCGGTCGGCACAGAGGACACTTCAAGGTCGATGCCGCCCAAAGCGGTCAAGAGCCCCGTCATCGTGTCGCCTGATTTTTCCAGCTTCGCACTATTGAGCGCCGCAAAGTTGTCGTTGAGCGGCTGTGATTCGATTTTCGGGCCGATTGGTGTAAGCTGCATTTACATCACCCTTTCATTAGAAGCTTACCGGTGATATTTCTTATAGATTTGAACTTCGTTAGTTGAATTAGGCAGGAAGACTTCGCAAAGGTTCCGGGCAGTTTTCGATCACCCAATCGCCGCCGATGAGTTCGGGATTATCTCCGAGTGCATTGTATCTGCTAATTAAACCGAACATGGTCAATTCAGGTTCTTCCTCGGTAGGTTGAAAAGTGTCATAGATGTTCTGCAACGCGTTAATTATTTCTTGTTTTCGTTGTTCACTCAATTATGCCACCTCCCAAATCCTCATTACTTTTACCATGATCGTAGCTGTCGTAGTGTCGGCGTTGGTAATTGCTACTTTAATATTTGCAGGAATAACTTGATTTCTAAGTGCCATCAATTCATCCGTTGCTTTGCCTGCAAACATTCCTATAATTACTTGTTTCGGATAATTGCCTGATGTCGCGGCGGGTTGTGCATTTGTATAACAATCGGGATAAGTGTGATCTTTTCCCCCAGCACCGGGGACGTTTGCCCAGAATGAATTAGTTGCTAGTTTCCACAGCTTGTCAGAGTTGACCGCGAGAATGATTCTTTTTGCACCTTGCGGATCAATTACCGCTTCAATGGTTGTGCCAGCAGCCAAGGATTGAGCATTTACAAGAGTTTCAATTGCTGGCGGTTTTGTAGGTAAACTCCCCGTTAGTTGTACAGCGACCGTGTCCTCGATCTTTTTGATTCCGTTCGTGCTCTTGATCGCTGTGAGCTCAGACTCAACATCCTCGAGCTTAGACAGGATCAAATCGAGTTTCGCATCCGTCGCCGCTCCGGCCGGCAGCGCTGATTCGAGAACATTAACGTTATACGCGCCATTTTTGCCCTGTAAGGCTTCATAGTCATCGGTGTTAGGATTAAAATACTGCGGAATCGGTTTTTGATCTGCATCCCGCTTTATGCGTTTACTACTATAAGACATCCACCCGCTCCTCCTCTATGCGAATTTATGCTTCCAACGGAACCGGATTGTGGCATCTGGCGATTCCCCTTGAAAGACAAATTTGTTTTCGCCTGGCTGTAAGAAGATAAAATCGCCAGAGAAACTCGACAACTTATTGACCCGGTTCATATAATCCTCAAATAACGCCGGGAATTCGGCGTTAATGAACGTCGTCTCTTCACCGATAACAGCCTGATATACTTGCATCATCCGCGCATCGACGACAACGACATGATCTGCGGGGTTGGTCATCGAAAGCGTAAAGGATTGACCGGTATTGAGGTTTGTCGCGGTCAAATTGCTAAAAGCCCCCTCGATATCCAGACGCAACGGCGTTACGAGGGGACCGTAATTGTACAAGCTCGACATGTGGTATGTGTACTGCCATTGTAATGACTGTGTGTTTGGATAAATTGCACCAGAGTCGTAATCCAGTCCGGTGTCGTATTCACCAGGGTCAACATCAAATGCAGTCGCTTCGGCATATGCAAATGGATCGTAAGCAATAAGCGGCAACGTAAACCTGCCGAGTCCGATAACTCGATCGATCGGCAAACTTCCTGAATAGCGCACAAAATAGGACCTCTCCGGTTGTACCGAAAAGGTAAGTTCCATCGTGCGAGGACGGCCGTATTCGTCTACCAAAAATGCAGCGAGATCAGAAACGGCTTTTTGCAACTTAGTCGGGCTTGTCGTAACAAATGCACATTCGATATCAAAAAGGCGCGGCCCCAAATCCGCTCCGAAGTCCCACGCGCCATGCCGGCCCGGTATCGTCATCGTCCGGTCGACCGTGCTGGGCAGGATCGGGCGGCGGGACGAGCTAATCATGATGATGCCGAGCTCCTTCGCCGGCACGCCGCCCAGAACAAAACCTCCGTTTTGCATCATGCCAATCCCACCCCCCTCATTGCACCTTGCTGCAGTCGGTACAGCTCGCGCGCGATCGCCTGGATGTCCGCGTCAGACCGGACGTAGAAATTCGCACCGGCGAACATGCCCTCCATGCTGACGTTCGTCACGCGCGCCGCCCCCACTCCGCCGACTACGGAGACGCCCGGAGTGGACAGTCCGTCTAGCCCACCGGTGACGGCCGCTGCCATCTCGGCCGCCTCTCGGCGCACAGTGTCGATGGTGCGCTCGAGGCCAAGCGCAAAGCCCTCGCCGGTGTACTCGCCGAGCTGCATCAGCACGCGGGACGGTGATCTGATCGAAAGCGCGTTTTTCAGTCCGCCAGTCACGGCGTCAGCGATGCCCTTGACCGCGTCCATGACGTTGCCGACCAGGCTCTTGATACCGTCAATCAGCCCCTGAATGATGTACTTTCCAATATCCACCATCCTGGATCTCAGATCACGAAGCCAGTTCATGATGTTGTTCCAGGTGTCCGTGATATTGGATCGGATCTCTGACATCTTGTCCCGTATCGTCGTCGAGATACGGCCGAACAGGTCTTTCGCGTCCTCCCACATCCGCGTCATCCAGGACTTCACATCATCGCGCAGCACTTGCCAGCGCTTCTTGACTTCGCCTGTTTCCCAGTTGACCTTGTTGACGTGCTCGCCGGCCTGCTTCTGCGCCTCTTCGACCACCGCGGCATGCATCTCTTGCGCACGGGCAATCGTCTCGTCGCGCTGGCGCTGAGCCTCGGCAATGAGCTTGTCCGCCTGCTCCTTGCTGATCGTGCCGAGCTCGTCGCGCTGGCGGATAATGTTCTTGACCACGTCGTTGTACTGGTCCTCGGCGGCCCGGATCGCTTCGTCGCGCTGCTTTCTGCTGTTCTGCACGACCTCCGCGGCCTGCCGGGCAGTCAGGGCGGATGCGTTCGCTCGCATGCGCTCGAGGATCGCTTTTTGCTCCAGCTCAGACTCGCTCATCATCTCGATGCCGGTCTCGAGCATCTGCTGCTGAATACGTCGGATCTCATCTGCTTCCTCTCGCGTCAGCCCGCGTTTTTCCTCGGACGCGGCACGGAGGATCTCCTCGATCCGGCCCTGTCCCTCTTCGACCGCCTGACGCTGCAGCTCTTGCCCTTCTCGCACCTTCGCAAGAATTTCAGCCTGCTCTTCTTCGGTGAGCCCCTGCGCGCTCGCGAAAAACGCCTGCATGGATTCGAGCTCTTCAGCGTGCTTTTCCTCCATCGCTGCCAGCGTCTGATCGCCCATCTGCTGGATCGTTCCGACTATGCTGTCAGCCATCTCCTGCGTGACGGTCTGACCAGACCATGCGAGCTGATTCAGTTCGACGGTCGCCTTGTCGTTGAGATCCATAAACGCGCCGACCGCCTGTTGCGTTGCCTCCGACACCTCATCCCCGAACCGATCGATCTCGGGGATCGCCTCGCCCATCGCGTACTCGATGCCCTTGATCGCGCCCACAATCAGTGTAAAAGGCGCGGCCAGAACAAGGATCGCGGTCTTGAGCGGACCGGACAGCTCCATGATCCGGTCCCAATTGGCGTATAGCGCCGCAGTCGCCGCCACCGCCGCAGCAATCGCCGCAGCAATCGGGCCGAATGACGCCGCAGCACCTGCCGCCGCGCCGCTCATCCGCCCAAAAACGGATATGAGCGACCCGATGCCGGATGTCAGCTTGCCGACCACGATCAGCGCTGGACCGATGGCCGCTGCGATACCGGCTATTGCTACAATCGCCTTCTGCGTCTTCTCGTCCATGTCCGCAAACTTTCGCGCCCAGTCCGCGATCATCTCAATTATTGGTTGCGCGGCATCCAACAGATCCATGAGCGCAGGCAGCAGAGCCTCGCCCAGCGTGATGGCTACGTCTTGCAACTTGTTTTGGAACATTTGGAACTGCGACTCGGTGGTACCATATCGCTGTTCAACTTCTTTTTGAAGCGCGATATTTTCTTCCCATGCTCCCGTCGCCGTGGAGAGTGCGTCGCGCAGCGTATCGTTGGCACCGGCCAGACGCAGGAGTGTGTCGGACTCGCGAATGCCGGTAATACCGAGATCGGAGAGGATAACCGTCAGGTTTTCGCCAGCGGCACTGGACGCGGCCAACCCGTCCACGAACGCCTGCAGTGCGGCAGCCGGATCAGCCTGAAACGCTCGCGCAAATTCCTCCGCCGACATTCGGGCGACCGATGCAAACTTGTCCAAGTCTTCGCCGGCCAGCGAGACCGCCGTCTGCATCCGCTTGAGCACGGTACTCATCGCCGTGCCGCCGGCCTCCGCCTCGATGCCGACCGACGACATGGCGGTCGCCAGCGCCATGATCTGCGCCTCGGTGAGTCCGATCTGCGCCCCTTGGCCGGCCAGCCGCATCCCCATCTCCACGATCTCAGCCTCAGTCGTGGCAAAATTGTTTCCGAGTGCGACTACCGTGCTGCCGAGTCGGTCAAAGTCCTGCTGACTCATTCCGACGATGTTCGCAAACCGGGCAAACTGCGTCGCGCCTTCTTCTGCCGTCAGGTTCGTCGCCTCACCGAGACCGATCATCGTCTCGGTAAATTTGAGGATGTTGTCAGTCTCAATGCCGAGCTGCCCGGCTGCCTCAGCCACAGCTGCGATGTCCGTCGCCGCCGCCGGCATGCGCTTCGACATGTCGCGGATGCCTTGCTCGAGTTGCGCAAATTCCTCTTCCGTCGCGTCAACCGTCTTGCGGACGCCGGCAAAGGCGCTCTCAAAGTCGACAGCCGCTTTTGTGGCAACCGTACCGAGCCCGACGATCGGCGCCGTCACACCGATGGAGAGCTTTTTACCCACGTCGGACATTTTCTCGCCGGCGGACTTGAGCTTGTCACCGGCTTTTTGCATCTTCTCGCCAAACGACTCGACAGCCGGTTCCATGTCGTGCAGCTGCTGCTCGAGCTTTTCGAGCTCAAGGCGTGTTTTCTCAGTTTCCCGCTGGAAAGCCCGGTACTGCCCTTCGCTGATCTCGCCGCGCTGGAACTGCTCATTGACTTGCTCTTGCACAGAGCGGAGCCGGTCCAGTTTCTCCCGGGCGTTCTCGATCGCGTTAGCGAGCAGCTTTTGCTTCTGCGCGACCAATTCTGTATTGGATGGGTCCAGCTTAAGCAATTTTTCGACTTGTTTCAGCTCAGACTGGATGTCCCTTGATTTCTTGTTCACATCCGAGAGGGCTTTCGACAGCCCCGTTGTGTCGGCACCAATGACGACGTTGATCCCGCGGATTGTCTCAGCCATGCGCACCACCTTCCACAATGGCGCGCAGCCGGTTCATTTCGGCACTTATCTCAGCTTTCTTGTTTTCGATCAGCTGCAGCAGTCTCCGCAGCGCTTTTCCTTGTGCGCGCTTACCGCGTTGCAGCAGCTCGCGCTGCTCTTCTTGTAATCTCCGGATCTTCTCGTTCTGGTAGTGACCGTAAAAATGGCCGCAGTGAGGGCAGGTGAAACCGACCGCTTCAATGTCATCTCCGATACGAGCGGTCCCCACTTCGATCAATACAAACTCCTTCTGGCACCCTGCATTGCAGACGACTTTCTGCATCGGTTTCACCTCTCACATGCGATAAAATGCGTCAATGTCTTCCTGCGTTGCCATGCGCGGCTCGTCAGGATCTTCACCCAGGTAAGCATGTACAAAGTCGATAAAATCCTGCATAGTCAGCAGGTCGAGCTCCGCAAAACTGAGCCCAATTCTTCTAGCCGTTGCAAGGATGTTGATGTCGGCCCGATCACACTGATTCCGCGAGTCACCTTTGGGCCGCCGGTGCCACGGCCTTGTTTCGACGAAAAAAGATCTTCTTCGCCTCTTCCATGGCGGCAGTCAGAAGATCGGGGTCAAAGATGTCAATATCCTCGTGCTCTTCGAGCCAGCGGGTGAATGACGGGAATTGCCCGCCCACCCCGGCGGCCGTCCGCGCCAACGTCCACACCAGCCGAAGGATCGCCACCGAGTCCAGTCGGCTGAAATCGAGTTTGGACGGATCGATCCCGCCTCCGGATAGCGCCTGAAAGCCGGTCAAGCCCGTGATCATACCCACCATGTCGCCGAGAAGGTCCCGGCTGAATTCCTGGTTGTAATAGAGAAGGCTCAGGGTGGAGCCCCTGAGCCTCAGCATCTTGTCGCCGATCGTAATTTCTCGCATGTTACACCTCCGGTGTAAACAACGGCATGTAAACCGCACTGAAAAAGCCGTTATAAGCCGTCGTGTTCGTGTCCGACAGCTCCATTTCACCCCGGACGATCATTTTGCCGTCAATCTCGATGGGCGAGATCGTGAGGTTGAGCACGTCCGTTGCCGGCGTGATCGACTCGGCCTTCGTCGTCCGTTCCTTCGCCGGACGACTGGCGACGCAGTCATAGTACACGAACCGGCGGTTGCGCTTGTCACCCTGCACCTGCGCCATGAGTGCAAAGTGCTTCGGAATCGCGTCCGAAACCTCGATCAGTGCACCGTTTTCGTCAATCTCCCAACCGAGCATTTCGGCCAGGATCGCGTCCGGCACGTTCGCCAGCTCAAGCTCACCGGTGTAGCCGTTGTTCGCGGTGTAGCTGAAATACAGCGTGTTGTCCGCGTAAAAGTTCGTCGATTCGCCGACCGCCGTCGGCGTGAACCGCACCGCGCCCGGAATAGGGATTGGCGTCTTCCACGCGGGCTGGCTCGGGTTCGAGTCGTCGAAAAAGGCGATGTGCACCTTCTCCAGTCCGAACGTCACTTTGTTCTGGGACATTCTGTTACCCTCCAATCAGTTGGATTTCGTAAATGGTCTGAAACAGCTTCTCGTCCTCGATGTAGGTCTCGGTTTTGCTGTACGGCAGCCCGAGCTCCTTGAGCTTGTTTTGGACGGCCGCCTCCGCCGCCGGATCTTTCCGGTCAGTGTACAACTCGATCTGGATGTTAGACACTCCGACGTAGTTGAGATTGTCGGCCATCACGTCCGAGCTGTACGCCTCCCGGTACGTGATAAACGGCGGCGCAGGCGCCGGGCTCTGCTGCGTGTCGACAAAATGAGAGTAGGCGACCGGATACCCGATCGCCTTCAACGCTTGATTCAGTTCGGCCAGTGTCATCGATCACCCTCCGTTCCGAATGATCGTGCGGACACGGTTTTGGAACGCCTCAATCTCCTTGTCGGCCGGAGGTCGGATGTGCGGCCGCTCGGCTACGCGCCCACCGCCGCGCTTCGCATGACCGAATTCGAGCAGGTGGGCGAGCCGTGGCTTCCTGCGGTTGTAGATGATATAGCGGATCTCGCCGTCCCCGCCCATCTTTTTCCGAGTCCAGCCTTTCGCGTATTCGCCAGTTCGGCGCGGCGACTTCGCGCGAATCTCTTTGACCAAACGTTGACTCGTCTGGTCGGCCTCGCGCTTGATGGCTGCCGATACGTCTTCGGTATATTCCTTCACGGCCAGCGTGATCTCGGCGGCGAGGTTGTCGATGCTGACGTTAGCCATTGCCGATCACCCTTTCGGCCGTCAGCTCGATTTCTTCGGCGCCAACCTGGTACGTTCGGATCACGCTGTACCGTTTGCCCTCGAACTCCACGATCCGCTCGCCGCTGTACTCGTAGGCGTGAACCGTGAAGACGTATTCCGGCCTGAGACCCGCCGCGGCGCCGCTGTAGAAATCATTCCAGCCGGCCGACTTGACCGAGCACAGGATCGTCGTCCTGGTCTCGACTGGCCGCTGATTGCCGATCTCGTCTTCCTCGATCGTCTCGCCGATCAGCGTCAGCTCGTGGTCATACGTCGCCACCCGAACCACCGCCCGCCGAGATGATCAGGTTGTGCAGCCGATACTGCAAATGCCGCGGCATCGCGCCGGACTCGTCTCGGGACTGGTAGCGCCACGTCGCAAGATCGACACAGAACATGACATGATTCATGTCGGCCGGGTCCAGCTTGATGCCTTTCTCATGTTCCAACTCCCGAATCACGCCGGAAACGATAGCGGCCAGGTAAGTGTCCCTGACCGCTGTGGTGATTCCAAGACGCGCTTTGACGAGCGCGAGAATTTGCTGTTCGTCCATGCGGATCACCCGCTATCTTTGCGCTTGCGCTTCGGCTTCTCCGGTTCAGACGTCCTGCCTTCTTCGTCCGCCACGTACCCCAGCACCTGGAGCTCTTCGACCCGGTCGCCGTCGTACACGTCGCCGACGCGGTATGTGCGCTTGGTGACTTTGCATTTAAAATCCTTGAGCACTTCGGCCACGCTTATCCCTCCTGTCAGGAGGCCGGGCGCAACGGCCCGGCGCTCAAGATTATACTTCCGGCGTCGGGTCCGTGATCGTTACCAGCGCGAACGCTTCCGGCCGGATCGGCTTGCCGTCAAAGCGGCCCTTGCCGCGGAACGCCATTTGGTCCTCGACAAATTTGACGTGTTCGGACCGGTCGATCGTGATGTCCTCACGGATGACCATCGTGTATTGATCGAGCACGCCGAAAATCACCTTATCCACGTCCATGTTCTGGTTGAAAACGACCGGGATGCCGCACAGGTCAGGCTGCGTCAGGTTCGGCAGCTTGCCCACGACATTGCCAGCACTGTTGACATTGATCGTGAACTCCAACAGACGGTTGTAGAACGTCTGCCTTTTCATCACAGCGACAATCTCGCCATAGCTGTCGTCTCCAGTGTCGACGAGCGAAACCTGTTTCAGCAGATTAACCAGCAGCTTATTGTCGGCTTCGACCGTGACTTGGTTCTGAGTCGGAATCTTCGGAATGATGCCGTCCGGTTGCTTGTTCGCGCTGCCCGTTCCTTTGAGGATCGCCAGATCCAAAGCCTTGGCCAGCGCGCGGGCGATCTTGCGGACGACGTAATCGTCGATGTTGATGATGCTGTCCTGCAACAGGTAGTTGTCGACGAAGGTGACTTTGCCAAGCTTGAAGCCGTCAAAGTCGACGTTGGCGATCGTGCCGACGTCACCGCTCGGGATGGCATCTTTCATTTCCATCCACGTCGCCGGCGAGGTGTCGGTGTCGATCAGGATTCGCGCCGTGCCTTGAACACGGATCTTGTCCACGCGCGGATACAGCGTCGTGAAGTCGCCCACGATGTCGAGGATGCGGTTGATGATGACATTCGGGATCGTGAGCTCACCGCCGGAGACCGCGCGCAGGTTCTTAAATTTCTCGTAAAATTCCCGCACTTCCGGCAGGTTGTAGTATTCGCCGGTCTCCAGCATCTTGCGGACTTGTGCGATGTGATATTCCTTCGCCACTTGAGATTCACCCCTTTGTTGATTTGCCGACCGCACTTCGTCGGCCGGAGGTTTTGCGTTGAGTTGCTCGAGCTCGGCCTCGAGCTCGGCGATCTCGCCCTGCAGCTTCGACTTCTTCTGCTCGAGCTCGCCCTTCTGGGCTTCGAGCTTCCCGACTTCCTCCTCCACGGCGGCCAGTTCCTCGTCGGTCTGCGCCTCCGTGGCGTCCGCCTCCAGCTCCGCGCTGCGCGTTTGCAGCTCTTCCTCCTGGATCAGGAGTTCAGCCAGCGCGTTCTTGCGCTGCTCAATCTTCTTGCTGATCAGCAGTTGCCTGAGTGCCAATGTTTCTCACCCTTTCGATGATTTTTCGGCGCCGCGCCTCAAAGAGGCGGGCGCGGTGTTCCTTTACCTGCTGTTTGCGAGCCGCAACCCCGGTGTCCTCGTAGGCCGGGAAGGTGACGACGCTGACCTCGTGCAGATCGACCTCACGGATCGTCCATTTCACGGAGCCGTCTTCGCGCCACTCCGTGTCTTCGCGGACAATATTAAACCCGAACGAGCACTGATCCACGTCCCCGCGCTTTACGCGCTCATAGAGGTTCATGGCGTCCGTGTCGTTCGGGTTGATCTTGATCTGGCCCCACAGCCCATAGCTGTCTTCGCGGAGCTCCAGCGTCCCGGCTTTGTTCCGGCCGAGCACCAGGCGTGTCTCGTGGTTGATCAGCGCGCGGATGTCGTTCGACAGCGTGTTCGCGAACGCGCCGGGCGCGATCTCCTCGAAGGCTCCCGGCCAGAGCTCCGTCTCGCGGCCGAACACCGAGAAATACCCCTCAATCACCAGCTCGCCGCCGTCGCCCTCCGCGCGCGTCTTGAGCTCAGTCCGGAGACTCCGCGTCTGCCTCGTATCCCTCAACCGTCATCACCTCCCTGCTGGAGTTTGGATTGGTCGCCGATCATGCCGCGCGGGATGTAGTTTTCGAGGATGATTAGCTCGTCTAGACCTCCCCGCGGCGACATGCCAACCCAATCGCGGACCTCATTTCCGTCCATCAAGCCGCGGACATACATGTCCATCCCGATCCGGGACAGCTCGCCGAGATCGTAAGCGTAAAGGCTTCGGGCCGACAGGCGGAAATACAGGTCCGGCGCGTACAGGATCTTGTTCGTGAGCTCCTGGCCGATGATCGTGCCGATGGAAGCGATCCGCGTCCGAATGAAGTTGTTCATCTCGTCCTTCTTGAACTCGCTCACGCCAACGAAAAACGGCGGCACGCCGAGCATAGCCGCCACCGTTCGTTTGTCAATCTGGACGCTCTCGTGAATTGCGATGTCTTCCAGTGTGAGAGGCTTCACCGTATCAATCCGAATGATCCCATCCGGCAGAATCCACGGCTTTCCGCTCTTCCCGCTGCCGATGTATCGTTCGATCAGCTTGTCGCGCTCTTCTTCGCTCGAGAATTGGCTCGAGTCCGCATCGACCATCACGATCACACTCGGTCGCCACTTGTCGCCCATAAAAGCATTTTTGGTCCGAGCGGCTTGCGCGAGGTTCGCCACAACATCCTTGAGGATCAAGCGATATCCGCGACCGCGCCACGGTTCCTGCGGGTCCGGGTTGATCTTGAAATGCAGCACCTCGTCGTGATTGTATGTGCGGCCGTTGATCATGACCTGATAGCCAGTCGCCAGCCCAATCGCGTTCTGTTTCGGTGGCAGGATCGTCGCCATGTGCGCTGGAACCGGAATGAGCTCCTCAAGATAACCATCCCCGCTGAACATCGGGAAAACAAACGCGTTCCCATCCCCCTCGAGCAACATGGTGTGCACGATGTGATAGAGCCACGCCTTGCGTGTCATGAGGCTGTATGGCTCGATGTCCACCTTCCGCGAGAGCTCATTCTGCACCCGCTCGTGCCCGCCTTCGACGTTGCGCATGAGGTGGATGGTCATGTTTGACACCATGTCCGCAATCCGGTCGACAGCCATCCGGACTTCCGGGCACTCGGAGAGTCGCACGTACCCGGCCGGCAGTGTCAGGTCTTCACCTTTGAGCCAGTACCCGAGCAGTCCTTCACTGCTTCGCTTCTCGGTCGGCTGCCGCGCCCGCTGTTTTTGTCGCTTGCTCACGCCGTGGACTCACCACCTTTCAACCAGTTCTCTTGTGCCTTCGCCTGGTCGGTATCCTCCAGGTATCGCACGCAAGCAAAAACAGATGCATCGAACAAGTCGATACGTCGGTTCTCGCTGATTTTCTCGTATTGGATCAAGTCGTCGGTTTTCTCGATGCCGTGGACGTTCTGGACGCAGTATTCATAGGCGTCGGAATGCAGGTAGTAGAGCTTCCCGAGCTTCGCTTTCTGCTCGATCCGCCGGAATCCCATCGACTTGCGCCAGAAATACTGCGGCTCGTCAACCAGTTTGAAGCCGGTCTTTTTGGCGTCTCGGAAGAATTCGGTCGAGAACTTCCGGTCGAAGCCGATTTGCTTGATGCGAAAGCCCTTCTGCTTCATCCCCTTGAACCATTTCACGATCTCGGCGTGGTTTGTAACGGCGCTATTCGTCATGGTCAGCCAGCCGTCATCCTGCCAGCCGAAGAGCGGGATGCCGTCTTCCTCGGCCTTCGCGGTCGCCGCGACGATTGGAAACCAAGCGTGCGTAATGATGATCGCCACATCCTGATATTCCCCATACAGCGCGGCCGCCGTGAGATCGTGTAGTTTCGCCAGGTCGGCTCCACCGTACCAGTTGATCGGCAGTTTCGCGAGCTCTTCCAGCTTCCATTTGT
>Ga0310823_100865_pt1 | contig 14126 bp, 13 predicted proteins | sample P4_ome_3_FD_201316 | JGI IMG/M metagenome (GOLD analysis project Ga0310823, IMG submission 201316) | Sorghum-adapted microbial communities from Joint BioEnergy Institute, Emeryville, California, United States - P4_Day56_Rep3 | ecosystem: Engineered > Bioreactor > SSF (Solid state fermentation) >...
CGCGAATCCAGTGATTCAATGGAAATTGAGCCTTCTTTTTATATTTTATGGTAAACCAGAAGAAGACTCTCACTTTATTTTTTGCAGGGGCGTAGCCCCTTAAGGTGAAGTCGTTTAATGATACTGTATCAGAATTTTCCTCAAAATTCTATATCATGTATGAAGAATTCTTGCCGATGAACGTGCCGTGTAAAAGTGAAAACAAGGGCCCTCACGCTTGTAAAATGCTAATCTAATAAAGAAAACTAAGCTCTGCCGAGTCTTTGGCAAAAGGCTGAGCCTTTGTTACTCTTTTACTGGCCTGCTGTACCAGTGGCAATAAGACAAAAAACAGCCGGGTTTCGCTTCCGGCTGTCTGTGATCTTTATTCTTTTTCTATTCGTTCCTAATAATCTTATTGCCAAAAGGCATTTTGCACTTTTTTCAAGGCGTCAACGGATTTAGCCAAATTTTCTTTTTCTGAATCATTGAGCGCGAGTTCGACAATATCTTTTCGTCCAAACCGGTGGATGATCGTCGGGGTGCCGATATACACATTTTCGTGTCCGTATTCCCCGTTCAATAACGATCCAACCGGTAAAACGACATTTTCATCTTGGAGAATCGCTTTCGTAATGCGCGCAAGCCCCGTTGCGATGCCGTAAAAGGTAGCGCCCTTCGATTGAATGATTTTATACGCCGCATCGCGTACTTCTACAAAAATCTCATTTTTTCTCTCATCAGATAATCTAGGTGCGATCGGAATGCCTGATATGTTGGCTGAACTCCAAACCGGAAGCTCACTATCCCCATGCTCCCCGATAATAAAAGCATGGACACTGGTAGGTGCCACATCAAACTCCTTGCTTAACAATAAGCGGAATCTAGCTGAATCCAAAATCGTTCCCGATCCTATCACCCGCTCTTTCGGAAGACCGGAAAATTTCCAAGTCGCATAAGATAAAATGTCGACTGGGTTCGTGGCAATCAAGAAAATACCGTTGAATCCCGAACTCATCACTTGTTCAATGATGGATTGAAAGACTTTCAGATTTTTATCCACTAGATCGAGGCGCGTTTCTCCCGGTTTCTGCGGCACGCCCGCTGAAATGACGACAAGTGCCGCATCGCGACAATCTTCATAGGAGCCAAAGCGAATTTTCATCGGCGAAGGGGCATAGACCATCCCGTGATTGAGATCCATCACATCGGCTTTAGCTTTTTCCTCATTGATATCGACAAGAACGAGTTCGCCGCATAACCCTTGGTTCATTACCGCATAAGCGTAGCTAGTGCCAACCGCGCCCGTACCGATCAAAACGATTTTATCCCCTAATGTGATTGACATCATCATCCCTCCCACAGGATATTGTGAAATATTTCACATAAACTAGTCGAGTTTTACCATTATGTTCTCTTTTCATTCCGATCATACATCCAGGTAGCCCATCGCTTCACCAACTCGTTCATCCTTATTATGCCTTTGGTAAACAGATAGTTTGTGAATTTCTTCACATTTTTTGTGAGACAGTGAAGGTAAACGTGACTAATCGTCAGCCACATCAATTCTTTTTTCATCCCGATCATACATCACGGAAGAACGCTATATTGTGAAATTCATCACAAATTATGTGGCATAATTGGAAACAAAGTTGCCTTGAATGGCTTGCCATTATGTGCATTCGAAAGAACTCGCTCAAAATAAAAATGCCCATGATCTTCTTAAGAAACCAAGTAATCCGGACCATCCACCGACATGCCTAATGTGCAAAGAGTCTAACCGCCTTAGGGCGGTTTTCTTATATTAGTAAGAAACAGGCCAGCAAGCTCTCTTTTTGCCCAAAAAAGCATGGCAGGGCCACGTTTTTTTTTTTGCTAAATCGCTTTTTATCTCCAAGCGACGTGCGCACTCCGTTGAGACATGATATAATTGAAAAGATATTATTTTATGGAGGATTGCAAGATTGATTACTGTAAATAACGTGAGTTTACAATATGGCGGCCGAAAACTTTTTGAAGATGTCAATATCAAGTTTACACCGGGGAATTGTTACGGGTTAATCGGTGCAAACGGTGCCGGCAAGTCGACCTTTCTTAAAATTCTTGCCGGCGAAATCGAACCGCAAAAAGGGGATGTGCAATTATCCCCGGGTGAACGCCTGGCCGTATTAAAACAAAACCACTTTGAATACGAAGCATTCGAGGTCTTGGAAACAGTTATTATGGGGCATTCGCGCCTCTATCAAATCATGCAAGAAAAAGATGCCCTTTATATGAAAGCCGATTTCACAGAAGAAGATGGCATGAAAGCGGCTGAGCTCGAGGGCGAATTCGCGGAGCTCAACGGTTGGGAAGCGGAATCCGACGCGGCCATCCTCCTGAATGGTCTCGGCATTCCCGAAGAATATCATCATAAAAAAATGGCTGAACTGACCGGCAGCGAAAAAGTTAAGGTACTGCTTGCACAAGCGTTATTCGGCAAGCCCGATGTCCTTCTCTTGGACGAGCCGACGAACCACCTGGATCTGAAAGCGATTCAGTGGCTTGAGGAGTTTCTCATTAACTTTGAAAATACCGTGATCGTTGTCAGCCACGACCGGCATTTTCTCAACAATGTCTGCACGCACATTGCTGACCTAGATTTCGGTAAAATTGAACTCTACGTCGGCAACTACGATTTCTGGTATGAATCCAGTCAGCTAGCCCAAAAAATGATGCAAGAAGCCAATAAAAAGAAAGAAGAAAAAATCAAAGAGCTTCAAGCATTTATTGCTCGGTTCAGCGCCAACGCGTCGAAGTCGAGACAAGCGACATCGAGGAAAAAATTACTGGAAAAGATCACGCTGGATGACATTAAACCATCTTCACGCCGCTACCCTTACGTCGCCTTTACCCCGGATCGGGAAATCGGAAACGACTGCCTGATGGTTGAGGGACTAACTAAGACGATTGACGGCATTAAGGTTCTTGACAACGTCAGTTTTTATATGAATAAAACAGATAAAATCGCGCTGGTCGGCTCCAATGAAGTCGCCAACACGACATTGCTGCGCCTTTTAATGGGGGAAATCGAACCCGATAGCGGCACCTATCGCTGGGGCGTCACGACTTCGCAAAGTTATTTTCCAAAGGATAACTCCGAATACTTTGATGGTAGTGACATGGACCTCGTGGAATGGCTCAGGCAATATTCACCGGTCGACCAGAGCGAAAGTTTCCTCCGCGGTTTTCTCGGCAGAATGCTGTTTTCCGGTGAAGAGGTCAAGAAAAAAGTAAACGTCTTATCCGGTGGGGAAAAAGTGCGCTGCATGCTTTCTAAAATGATGCTGAGCGGTGCAAACGTTTTGTTGCTTGACGAACCGACGAACCACTTGGATTTGGAATCCATTCAAGCCCTAAACAATGGCTTGATCAATTTTAAAGGGGCGATGATCTTTACTTCGCATGATCACCAATTTGTGCAAACCATCGCCAACCGAATCATCGACATTCAACCGGACGGCACCATTATTGATAAACAAACCACCTATGACGAGTATCTCGAAATGAAATATCAAGTAAAATAAGAGGGTTGACTCCTAAGGAACCCGGCCCGTTTGCCGCAAGCGGCGGGTCGGAACTCTAAATAAGAGTCAACCTTTTTTTATTTGCAAATTCAATTAAATGGCCACTTTTAAAGCCAAACGATGCCGATTAGGCCGGCGAAAAAACCGAGCACAGCGACCCCTGCACCCATGAAGGTGAGAACGCGCCAAGGCAATGCGCGCTGCACCATTAATGCAGACGGCAAGCTGATAACCGGAAGCACGATCGCAAGCACAGCAGCCGGACCCGTCCCTAAACCAAATGACATCAGTGTTTGGATAATGGGAATTTCGGCAGCCGTCGGGATCACAAAGAGCGTCCCAACAATCGCAAATAAAAGCATCAAAAGCAAGCTATTGCCCCACTCAACACCGACAGCCGGGAAAAGCCATGCGCGCAATCCCCCAAGGACAAAAACGCTGAGCAAATAGGCGGGGACAGTCACCAAAGCCAGCCAACCGACACTTTTAAACCAACGGGTGAAAAAGTTGCCATTTGCCGTGGCGTATTGTTCGCTTTTTTCAATGATTGATTGGACGTCCGCTTCCTTTCCGAAAAGGCGGCCGGCAACATAGCTTAACCCAAAGACAATTAGGATGCCGAAGACAAGGCGAAGCAGCGTAAATTTCCAACCGAGAACAAAAAACATAAAGACGAGAACAGCCGGATTCAAGGCCGGATTGCCGAGCCAAAACGCCAGAGCGGCACTCACCGAACTTTGCCGTTTTCTAAGCCCGACGACAATAGGTGCCGAGCAACATGTACACATCATGCCCGGCAGTGCCGAAAGTCCAGCAATCACGGTTGAGCCAAAGGATGTTTTCCCGAGCACGCGGGCCAACCAATTCGCTGGCAGCGCCACTTGTACAAGAGAAGCGAGCACAATGCCAACGATAAAGGCTTTCCATATCGATTGAAAATAGGTGATGGCATAATCCCAGGCGCTGGCAAGCGATGGTGCCGGTGCCTCTGCCTGATCACCGGAGATAATGGAGCTACCGATAGAGTGCTCAGAGGCGGCCACAAAGATTTTATGAAAATATGGATTCCATTTTGCCCAGAAGAGTCCAACGACAGCAACGATAATAAAAAGACCCGTGCCCCAAACCCAACTTTTATGATGGTTCGTCGGCTGGGTTTGAACGGCTTGATTTTCCATGTCCATCTTCCTCCTGTCCTTATCGTTTTACTTCAAACGTATTTTTGGTCCTCCATTTTAGACCAATAGACGCGATTCAGTACAGCTAAAGACCGTAGACAGCGGGAGATTTTGGTTCAGGCTAATTGGAGCGTTTTCACCGCATACAGAATCCCGTCATGGTCAACAGGTTTGGAGACAAAATCAGCCATCTCCTTGAGTATTGGGACGGCATTTCCCATGGCTACACCGGTTCCGGCAAAACGAATCATTTCCAGATCGTTGAGGCCATCCCCGAATGCCACGACGTCTTTTTGTTCATAACCAAGATGCGTTAAAAGTTTTTTTATCCCTTCAGCCTTGGACCCATTGGCTGGAAGAATATCCATGCTTAAATCATGCCAACGGACAAACCTTACTTCTTTGAAGCGTTGGTAGGGCTTTTCCTCTCCATCTTTACAAAAAATAAGGGTTTGATAAATCGGGGTTTCATCATAATACGTACGGTTAAAATCCGGATGACTAATATGGAGTGACCCCATGGCCTCTTTAATATAAGGATGGAAAGGCGCATTCGCCTTCATGTTTTCAGCACCCATAAAAATGAGCGGGTGACCATTTTTGTCGGCGAAATCTTGAAGTTCTTTTAACGTCGCTACGGAGATCGGGTTTTCATAGATAACCTGGCCCTCATATACCACATATTGTCCGTTAAAAGAAACATAGGAATCAATGTCAAGGGCCTTACAGACTTCTCGAATTAAAAAAGGCGCACGTCCTGTTGCAATGGCAACGTCGTGGCCGTTATCTTTTAATTGCTGTACGGCGTTTCGCGTGGATTCCGGGATTTTCTTATCAAAATCGAGCAACGTTCCATCTATATCAAAAAATATCAGTTTCTTCGTCATGTTTACGCCTCAACTCCCCACCCGTTGATGTTTATGGCACTCAATGATTATACCACAAAAAAATTCCTCTGTTCAGGTTTTGAACCCTTTCCCGCCTACAGCGCCTAGGTGGGATCTTTCGTATACCCTCAAGGCAAGCTGCACCAAGCTATTCCCGCGTCCCCACGACCCGAGTTCGCGAGGAAGGGAGGCCCGGTCGGTAAAAATCAAGAGTACTGTGAACAGAAGATTAGATAAGAGATTCGTTTTCACATCCCATCTCCAAATGTCCTGCCGCTCTTGCGACTTCCGAAGCGAGTGCTTATGCAAATTATATCAACGCGATCTATGGCATGGGTCTGGCTCTTCCTTAAAAGATACGCCCGCTTTCCCGAGTCAACCACCCCTCATAATCGGCGCAAACATAAATGGCTTTTGTCCGAGAGATTGGCATCAAAAGGCACAATGCGATCAAAAATGAACCACGTAACGAAAACGGCAGCTGAAAAAAGCTGCCGCTAATGTTTATCCTGGTTGTTTATAAAAACGCTGATCATCATTTTTATTACAAAAGCACTTCTTTTATTAGTATTAGCAGAAACGGTCATCAGGTTTTGGCACTTTCATTCCGAACAACGGACGGATGTAAAGCGCAACATAAGAACCTAGGACAGCAAAAATCAGCCATACCCAGCCGTGCAGACTGAAGGAGGCGACACCACTGAAGTAAGCGCCGATGTTACAGCCAAAGGCAATCCGTGCACCGTAACCCATCAGCACACCACCGATTAAGGCACTTAAAATGATTCTAAACGGCAGTTTGCTTAAGAAGAATAAGCCGCCGGCTGTCGCTGCCAAAAACGCACCGAGTATCACTCCAAAGTCCATGATGGTTGTGGAATCGGCAAAAATGGATTGATGGAGTGCTGCGGCATTTGGACCTGACCAATATGACCAGTGTTCGACATCTATACCGATGGCTTTGGCGATTTTGGAACCCCAAAGTGCAAACGCCGATGTCACGCCCCAAGGCTGATTGCGGACGGCTAGCGTCAGCGCATTGAGAACAGCAAGTACGATGCCGCCAACCCACATTGGCCAAGAACCACGTAGAATGCGCGCCCAACCGCTTGTCGTTGGCAGTGGCGCCATTTTCGGTGCCCGGCGTTTTTTCTCAACGACCAGCGTGAATACAAAAATAGCCGCAAAGATCACCATTTGGATGAGCCAACCGCCGAAATATCCAAGTCCAGTAGAAGTGGCTAGAGAAAATGGTTTGAAGGCGGGCAACTCATTGACCCAAAAATGATAGTGAAGCGCACCGAAAACAGAACCAATGATAAAGCCAATAATCGTGAAATAATTTTCACTTTTTCCACCGCCGATATGATAAAGCGTTCCGCTCGCACAACCTTCACCCATTTGCATGCCAATGCCGAACAAAAATGAACCGACGACGACACTGACGCCTACTGGTGAAACATATCCCGCGGGCGTTCCGCCGAAAATGCTAAATCCTGTTCCAAGGATGATGGCAAATAACGTACTAGCAACTGCGAGCATAATCATTTGCGCGCGAATGCCTTCCCCATTTCCAACGGCTAAAAAGCGGCGAAATGCCGATGTAAACCCGAAGCGGGCATGGAATAAAGCGAAGCCAAGAGCAAGACCAAGCCAAAGTTGGACGCCGAGACTCGTGCCGCCATAATGAATGGCAAAAAAATCAACAATAATAGCCAGTATTAAACCAAAGACAATTAAAACCCCTTGCGGCTTGCCGAGCCCAAAGCTTTTCTTTTCACCCTTGGTCACTGCACCCTTTAGGCGATTGGCCGTGATTGTCGTCATGTTCATTCACCTCAATTTCCTATAAGTTTACTAGGATTTATATCCATATTGCTTATAAGTTATCACCATTCGTTGAAAAGATCAAGGAAAGAACCATGTGTCTTTAGCAAGTCACTTCAAAACATTCCTTTTCCCGTAACAATCCTGTGCCCTGCGAAGGTTTAAAAAGGATTATAATAAAAGCAAAAGAAGGTTTATGAACAAGAAGGGGTGCATTCACATGGAACTGGAAACCCTATCAAAGGTCGTTGAAATGGCAAGCCGCGTTGCGGAAAATGATGCAGCCATCTCCATTTCCGATCGGCGTCAATTTATATACTATCAACCCGGAAAAGCGATTAATCTACCCATTCGTCCCGGTGAACCTTTACGTGAAGGCACCGCTTCACTACAAACCGTTCTTTCGAAAGCGCACGTAACAAAAGTTGTTGATCCTCAGGTTTTTGGGATCCCTTATTATGCTATCGGGTATCCCATTATTGAAAACGATAAAATTGAAGGAAGCATTACAGCTATTTTTCCGTTACAAAAAGCTCGACCTAATGAAACGGCGAAGCCCGCGATCAATTTGTTAATGGGCCGAACAGAAGACCGTTTTTTACCGATAAAATTTCATGACATTCATTGGATATCATCTAAGCAGAAAAAAACGTTAATTCATACTAACCACGGAACCTATCAAAATAAATATACTTTGCAACATCTTGAGGAAATCTTGCCCAAAAATCGATTCATCCGCTGCCACCGTTCATATATCGTCAATATCGAGTCAATAAAAGAAATCCATCCGCATTTTCATTCCACCTTCCAGCTTGTCATGAATGATCAACAGGGGTACCATATCCCTGTCAGTCAAAGTTATGCCAGCCAATTTAGAGACATTCTTGGTTTTTAGGAGTTCCCTCGTCTGGGTTAACTCCTTTTTCTATTTGTAATCATTCATCTCGTTATTTTCTATTTTGTTCCTGTTTTTTCTGGTTCGTCCGTTTTTTAATGATTGTATCCGCTTACTTCACTAATATTAAGACATAAATCATCGTCAAGGAGGTTTTTCAGATGCTGGAAGACCGCATTCGTTGCATAGAATTGAGAAATAAAGTCGTGAACGCCGATGAAGCAGCTTCATGGATACAGGACGGAATGGTCATTGGTTTGAGCGGATTTACGCGAGCAGGTGAAGCCAAAGCCGTGCCGCTTGCTCTTGTCGATGCTGTAAAAAAAGGACAAAGACAATTAAAAATAGATGTTTATACCGGCGCATCCTTAGGCAATCACATTGATGGACTGCTTGCCGAAACCGGCATCATCCGTAAACGGCTGCCTTTCCAGGCGGATCCGGACATGCGCAAAGCCATTAACACAGGCAATATGGCTTTTGTTGATGTGCATTTGTCAAAGGTATCCGAAATGCTACGAAACGGTGCCCTTCCGCCCATCGATTACGCGATTGTGGAAGCGATTGCTATTAAGGAAGACGGAAGCCTTATTCCAACGACTTCAGTGGGTAATAATCATTTATTTGTCAAATACGCCAAAAACGGCATCGTAGAAATCAACACCAAACAGCCTCTTGCTTTAGAGGGCATGCATGATATGTATGACCCCGGTGAACAAGGCGAGCGACAAGCGATCCCGTTAACCCATGTTTATGATCGCATTGGCACTCATGCAATCCCGTGTGATCCCGAAAAAATTAAAGGCATCGTTTTCAGCGAATATGAGGACTCCCCTTCAACAATCGCTCAAGCGGATGCGGAAACAGAGCAAATGGCTCAATATCTCATCAAATTTTTACGGGAAGAAGTTCATGCCGGGCGGATGCCCAAGAACCTATTGCCGCTTCAAGCTGGAATCGGTTCCGTTGCCAATGCTGTCCTTCACGGTTTTATCGATTCAGAATTCTGTGATTTAGAAGTTTATTCCGAAGTCCTTCAAGATGCTGTTTTTGATTTGTTTGATGCGGGAAAATTACGGTTTGCTTCGGGATGTTCGATCACATTGTCCCCCGATTGCATGAGGCGGGTTTATGACAATCTCGATAAATATAAAGATAAAGTCGTCTTACGTCCGCAAGAAATCACCAATCATCCGGAAATCATTCGCCGCCTCGGCGTGATCGCCATTAATTCGATCCTTGAAGGCGATATCTACGGAAATTTGAATTCCACCCATGTCATGGGCACCCACATGATGAACGGCACAGGCGGATCCGGCGACTTTGCCCGAAACGCCCGGCTATCCATTTTCGCAACAAAATCGACGGCCAAAAACGGCAATATTTCTTGCATCGTCCCGTTTGTCACGCATGTTGATCACAATGAGCACGATGTGGACATCATCGTTACCGAACAAGGCATTGCCGATTTGCGCGGCCTAGCTCCCAGAGAGCGAGCCAAGCGGATCATCGATCGTTGTGCCCACCCAGCCTATCGTCCGGAACTGCGTGAGTACTTTGAAGAAGCCTTGAAATACGGCGGGCAAACCCCCCATGTATTAGAAAAAGCATTTTTCATGCATACACGGTACCAAAAAGAGGGGACGATGCTTGCGAAAAAGCCTGTTCTCAACATCATCTAAAGAAAAAAGCGAGGTGCCGTCGATCGCATTGACGGCAGCCCGCTTTTTCCTATTCTTTCAATACGCCTTTTTCTTGATAGTATTTCTTTGCCCCTGGATGTAACGGCAACCCGGCCAAGTTGCTTGCGGCTTGCTCCAGTTTAGCCCCTTTGGCCGCTGTAATCGAATTCCCTATTTCCTCAATATTTTCCCAGAGTGATTTCGTTAAATCGTAGACTTCGTCATCCGGAAGTTGTTTTGGTACAATAAGGAGATTAATTTGCGAAATCGTTGTGACATCTTGATTCTGCCCATCATAGGTGCCCGCCGGGATCACATATTTTTTATACAACGGATTCTTTTCCAATTTTTTGATGTGTTCCTCATCAATGCCCACTAATTGCCCATCAGCAGACGACAATATTTCAACAACAGCCGATGTTGGTACACCTGCCATTTAAAATAATAACCGGAATGACGAGATGACCACCTTGCTTGAGAACATCTTTAATTTTAGGGATCTCTTCCTTCGGTAAACCTTTTTAAATATTGTCCGTGATTTCTTCTGCATAGACGGAGGCCACCCGTTTAAAATCCACGATGCCTGTTTCAGGAACATATATACCGGAAATCCCTTGAACAAACGGCTCAATTTCGTGGATTTCATCGGCGTCCACCATACGAATTTTCAACCCGTTGGTAAGCCCCCTCTGATAAAGGTTTTCAAGCCAAGGCAATTCTTTTTCATCAACGGCCACGATCAGTTTTCCGCATTGTTCATAAGGAATATCCTTCTCCTTACAAAAAGCGATCAGCCTTTCGCTGCCAATTCTTGCGAAGCGGGCTTTAAAACTTCCCGGTGTATGGGACTTTTTAACTACATCTAATACGCCTTAACCATACCACCATCGACAACAAAAGTCTGTCCGGTCACATATGTATTGGCGCAAGAACCGAGGAAGACGGCCACACGGGCAAATTCCTCAGGTTCACCGTAGCGTCCAAGAGGAATGGATTGTTCCATCCTCGCGCGCACTTCCTCTGCACTAATATTTAACTTGCGGGCTCTTCCTTCATCGAGTTGAGCGACGCGCTCCGTTGCAATACGGCCAGGGCCAAGGGTGTTAATGAGGATATTGTCTTTACCTAATTCTTGTGAAAGGCTTTTGGCTAGGCCTACAATGCCAGCTCTTAAGGTATTCGATAAAATGAGGTCATCCAAGGTTTGTTTCACAGCCGACGAGGCAAAATTAACGATCCGGCCAAATTGCTGTTTGCGCATAAATGGTAACACTTCGCGAATGGTGCGGATAAAGCTGAGCAAATTGAGCTCGAATGCCGCATACCAATCCTGATCGGAAAATTGATCAAAACGCCCAGCAGGTGGACCGCCGGTATTGTTAATGAGAACATCCACCGTTCCGTGAAGGTCGACCGTTTGTTGGACAAGTTTTTTAATATCCTCGGCTTTGGTCATATCGCAGACGACCGCCTGAACATTTGAGTTGTTTGTTTTTGAAATGATGTCAGCTTTTGCTTTTTCAAGTTCAGAAGCATGACGGCTTGAGATGATCACCTTCGCCCCTTCGGCAGCAAATTCTAAAGCCGTCGCCTTACCTAAACCTTTACTCGCCGCCGTCACAATCACCGTTTTATCTTTTAAACCTAAATCCATACTTTCTCCGCCTTTCTAAAGGAATATAATAAAAGCTTTAAGGTAATCGATCCCTTTTTTTAAGATCCGTGACCCGATTGATTAAAGGTTCAAACCCATCAATGACACACGCCACCGTATCCCCATCCTGAATGACGCAAGCACCGGGTGTCCCCGTGGAAATGATATCCCCGGGTAAAAGGGTCATGACTTTGGAATGAAAAGAAACCAAGTGCCAAGGAGAAAACATCATATTGGCTACCGTATTTTTCCGATGCACCTTCCCATTGATCACTGTTGCAACGGTCAGCTCACTGAGGTTGTCTATTTCATCGGGCGTCACAAGCTCAGGCCCGAAGCTGAAAAATGTATCAAAGCTTTTGGCGCGGGTCAAATAGCGCGGATTTCTCTCGAGGATGTCTTCAGCCGTCATGTCCAAAATGGTTGTAAAACCAGCAATCACTGATGGGGCTTCCGATTCGGAGACATCCTTGCATTTTTGGCCGATGATGATGCCAAGTTCAGCTTCAGCTGTGGTCCGATGGGATTGTTTTGGGATAAAAATGCAGTCGTTTGGCCCGATAATCGTCGTATCGGGTTTCATAAAACTCGCCGGTTCTGTATTGGGAGCGACTTCTTTGAGATCAGCCGCATGCTCCGCATAATTTAAACCGATTCCCCATATCTTTCGCGGATGACGATATAACGGGCCATAGTTGATTTTATCTTTTGGAATGACACCTCCCTTTTGTTCTAGAGTATCAACACCGCCAATATCATTAAGCCAAGCTCTGATTTCCTCCAACTTTTGGTTAGCGATTAAATCAAATAAGTCGACAGGCCAGTTTTTGTTAAAGATTTTGTTCACTGTTTTAATCGGCAAAAAACCGTTGTCTAGTGAAAGCGCAGCTTCTGCTTGTTCATCAATAAAAATGCTGCTCAGCCTCATTTTTCCGCCCCCGAATGACAAAATAAATAAATCTCGTATATTTCCAATTTTCAATCACATTTTAAAAATAGAAAATTTCGAGTGTCAAGAAAAAAAGGTCGACACACCGACGATATCCTTAACGCGATGAAGGATTTCTGTTTAGTGTGTCAACCTTCTCTATAGAAAAATGGTTTACTTATTATATCCATTTGGATTTTGCGATTGCCAACGCCAAGCATCCCGGCACATGTCTTCCAGCGTTTTTTCCGCTTTCCAGTTGAGTTCTTTTTCTGCTTTGGACGGGTCAGCAAAACTTGCCGCGATATCGCCGGGGCGACGGTCGACAATTTTATATGGAACGGCTTGTCCTGTCGCTTTTTCAAAGGCGTTGACCATGTCCAAAACACTATAGCCGGTGCCGGTGCCAAGGTTATAAGCCGACACGCCTTGGCCTTTGAGGATTTTTTCCAATGCCTTAATGTGTCCTTTGGCTAAGTCCACTACATGAATGTAGTCCCGGACACCTGTGCCGTCTTTTGTGGGATAATCGTTACCGAACACGCGCAGTTCTTTGAGTTTTCCTACTGCCACCTGTGTGATAAATGGCATTAAATTATTAGGGATGCCGTTTGGATCTTCCCCAATTTTCCCACTGGGGTGTGCGCCAACAGGATTAAAATAGCGCAACATGCTGATCGCCCACTCATTGTCTGCGGCATAGACATCACGTAAGATTTGTTCAATCATGACCTTTGTCCAGCCATATGGGTTCGTCGCCGAAAGCGGCATGTCCTCCGTAAACGGCACTTGGTTGGACATTCCGTAAACCGTTGCGGAAGAACTAAAAACCATTTTCTTGACCCCAAACTTTTGCATTACCTCGCAAAGTATAAGGGTACCTGTAATATTGTTATGATAATACCGAAGCGGTTGGCTGACCGACTCACCGACCGCTTTTAGACCGGCAAAATGTATCACCGCGTCGATGGTGTTTTCAGTAAAAACGGCCTCGACCGCTTCCCGATTCAGCAAATCCACTGGGTAAAACGAGAAATCTTTACCGGTAATTTCTTTAATACGGTTGATTGCCGTTTCGTGACTGTTTTTTAGATTGTCTAAGACTACGATCTCATAACCCGCATCCAGCAATTCGACACATGTATGGCTGCCGATAAAACCGGCACCACCTGTAACCAAAATGGTGGCCAATCGTCTCTCCCCCCCTCTAAAATCCATTATTTATCGTATCTCATTTTCCATCAGCCGTCCATTTCCAAGCGGAACGATCATTTTGTGTTCAGCTCTTAACATGCGATCGGCCATTCCCTAATTAACGAAAATGACCTCCTCTTTCACTCCGCTCCCATTGCCCTCGATTTTCTGAAACAAATAAGTTCCTGTTTTTGCCTTATTCTTACACCACGTTCTACAAAATTAATCCACATTTTGGAATGCAGAAGCTCGAAAAAACTTTGCATAGGTCATCAAAAATCGGGCAATATAATTTTCGAAGGGATACAAAAGATTTTTGGACAATCGGTTTAAGGA
>Ga0310823_100872_pt1 | contig 13986 bp, 13 predicted proteins | sample P4_ome_3_FD_201316 | JGI IMG/M metagenome (GOLD analysis project Ga0310823, IMG submission 201316) | Sorghum-adapted microbial communities from Joint BioEnergy Institute, Emeryville, California, United States - P4_Day56_Rep3 | ecosystem: Engineered > Bioreactor > SSF (Solid state fermentation) >...
GCTAATCAGGCCCTTCCAGTGATTGTCGAAATTGCGGAGAGGGCGACAGGCCAGCGCCCGAAAACGGTGGCCATCATTACCGACAACACTGCTGCATCGATCTCCTCGGTCAAGCCCATGAAGGAGCGGCTGCTGGCTGAGCTTGGCATCGAGCTGGTCGTCGATGAGACCTTCACGCCGCCACTTGCCGACGCAACGCCGCTTGTTCAGAAGATTCGCGCCACTCGGCCCGACTTATTGTTCTTCCTGCCGACGGTTATTTCAGATGCGAAGCTTGTTCTTGAAAAAATGAACGAGTTCGGCTTGGGGCAAGGTCGTATCCCGACCATCTCGTTCGGCATCGCCATTGCGGAGCCGGATATGCTGCGCACCATGACGCCGGAGCTATTGCAGGGCGTTATGGCCGCTGTCGGCAACTGGGGCTCCAAGGGGCAAGAGGATCTGATTGCCGAGCTGAAGCAGAAATATAATGAGCCCTGGATGACCCAGAACGCCATTTCGACCTACGGCGACATGTGGATCATCAAGGAGGCCTTGGAAAAGGCTGGGAAGGCCGATCGCAAGGCCGTTGCCGAGGCCATCCGCAACATGGACGGCGGACCATCGAAGTATTACCCGGGCGGGGTTATGAAGTTCGACGAAATGGGCCGCCGTGTCGGCGCGGGCCTTGCCATAATCCAGTGGCAGAACGGTGTGCCAGTGACGGTATATCCTCCGGAAATGGCTATGGCCGAGCCCATTTGGCCGAAAAAGTAACCGTTTGAAGAAACCTGGACGTGCCCCGAAGTTTTTCGGGCACGTTTCCCCCCTACAGCCGAAGGAGCATCGTAAATGGATAAGCAGACGTTCGACCGTGGGCTGGAAATCCGCAAATCCGTCCTCGGTGCGGAATTCGTCGAGAAGTCACTCCAGACTGCCGACGATTTCAATCGGCCGTTGCAGGAGCTGGTGACGGAATACTGCTGGGGGGCCGTATGGGGACGTGAGGAGCTCCCTCGAAAGGTCCGGAGCATGCTCAACCTCGCCATGCTATCGGCGCTTAATCGACCACACGAGCTGGAAATGCACATCCGCGGCGCGCTGCGGAATGGCGTCACGCGCGAGGAAATTCGCGAAGTGCTTCTTCAAGTGGCCATTTACTGCGGGGTGCCTGCTGCCGTCGACTCCTTCCGCATCGCGCGCAAAGTTTTCGCGGAAGTGGACCAGAACAGCCCATCGACTTAGAGGAACGGACAAATGTTGAGAGCACGATTTCTAAGCTGTCTGGGATCCATAGCCGTAGTCGCGGCGATGGGAATCCCCAGCTCTGGACTTGCGCAGCCTACGCTGGGCGACGACACATGGAATTACGAGTTGATACTGGGTGGAGGATCGGCCACCGGTAATTCGCGCATCCTTGTGAGCGCGTTGGGCAAGATCCTGACCGAAAATGTCAAAGGCGTCCGAGCGACCGGCGCTGTCGTGCCTGGCTACGACGCTGAAAGTGCTATTCACACACACGCCGGAACCATGCACGGCGGTGTCGGGACACCACTGATCATTAAGAATGCCATTGAAGGAAAGGAACCTTTTCCAAAAGAAGGCATAGATTTAAAATTCTGGTTTTACCACAACGAGGTTCCACTCAATATCCTCGCTCAGAAAGCAGCAGGCATCAGCTACATCGATGAGCTCGCGGGTAAAACCGTCGCGCTGGCACCGGTCGGAACTTGCTGTCGAAAATTATCTTTGAGGCCCACGGCCTCAAGATGGAAGATCTTAAAATCCGGTACATGGACACGTCTGAAGCGATATCTCAGCTTCAGAACGGACACATCGACGCGCTATCATACGTCCGCGATTACAGTGGCGCCATCCTTGAGTTGTCAACGGCGCGGGACATCGTCCTACTCCAACCCAGGGATCAAGCCTTATCTGCCATCAAAGAGGTTATCCCATGGGCCGGGCCGGTCGAGTGGCCGTTCAAAGAGCGGTATCCTAAGCTTGAGGTGCCAGGCAGAGGGCTGGTTTTCACTTCGCCCGAGTTCATGTTCCTATCGGGGAAGTTGCCCACCGATCTAGTTTACGCAATGACGCGGGCTGTTTGGGAAAACATTGAGGTCGTTCACCGTAGCTCCAGCGTGTTTGCGGACGTCAAACTCGAGGAGGCTCTGCTCCGCGTTCCAATCGAACCACATCCAGGGGCTCTGAAATACTACAAGGAAATGAATGTGCCCGGGTGGAAAGACTATGAACATCTCCTGAAATAGCAGCTTGCGGTCTTTCGGAGCGGGAACTGAGTACTAACCGAAACAGTCCAATCGAGAACTAGAAATGGGCATGCCGTGACGGAGAATGCCGCAGCTGAAAAGCCGGAAAGCCAAACAGAGTCGGCTTATGGGGAGTCGGGGTTGATCAAGCGACTGGTCATAAGTCTACTGTCGCTGTCGCTATTCATGTATCCGTTGCTGGCGGGATTCGTCGGGAGTCCGCCGGCACTGGTATTTCGGCCGACATACCTGATGATCCTGCTCATGCTTTGCGCGCTCGTACTCCCGTCCGGTATCTTTCGAAGGGCAAGCTTCGGCGAGCTTGCCCTTAATCTTGTTTTGATCGCCGGAGCTTTGGTGAGCGTTTGGGTGGCCTACTCGTGGATGGAGTTTGTCCTCAAATTCACTCTTACTTTTCCTCAGAAAGTTGGCTGCGTACTTCTCATCCTCGCCGCCTTGGAGATGACGAGGCGGACGTCTGTCAGGCCGCTCAACTACGTGGCTCTGGCCGCGATCGCCTACGCCCTCTTCGGAAATGTCCTTCCGGGTCTGTTCGGCCATGCGGGGATGGACATCGACCGTCTGCTGTGGTCTCAAATCTTCACGACAGATGGTCTATTCGGGACGCCCCTCGCGATTGGAGCAACGTACATTGGCCTGTTCGTGTTCTTTGCCGCCTTTCTGGAGGCCAGTGGAGGCAGCCAGAAGTTCATGAACTTAACTATGGCGCTTGCAGGCCGATTTCGAGGTGGACCAGCAAAGGTAGCGGTTGTAGCAAGCGCCCTCATGGGGATGATCTCCGGAAGCGCGGTGACCAATGTAGTCACTACCGGTGTCATAACGATTCCAATGATGAAGCGGGTCGGCTACCGCCCACAGGTCGCGGCGGGTATTGAAGCAACCGCCTCATTGGGCAGTCAAATCACACCGCCAATCCTCGGTGCTACGGCGTTCTTGATGAGCGAAATTACAGGAGTGCCCCTGATTACAATCATGGCGCTCACTCTCGTGCCGTGTATTTTGTTTTTTACGGCCATTTTTCTTCAGGTGCATTTGGCTGCGTTAAAGCACAACATAAAGGGTATTCCAGTCGACCGTATTCCCAAATTGTGGACGGCTGTTGTAGAGGTCATTCCTTTCGTTCTGCCGATCGCAGTACTCGTTTACTTTCTTTGGTATCGGTATTCACCGGATTATGCGATCTCAGTGGCTATTATGTCGTTTTTCGCGACTTGCCTATTGACAAAGGAGTCGCGCGAGGGGCTCGCGCGGAACTTCATGAAGGGCATTCGACAGGGCGCCGCTGCGTGCATCCCACTTGTCGGCTCCCTGGCTATGGCGGGCGTCATCATCGGTGTCTTGACGATGACAGGCCTGGGAGATCGGCTTTCTTATCTTATCGAGATGGTGTCGGGAGGTAACATCCACCTTATTATCATCACTACGGCGCTCGCATGCATGTTGCTCGGCATGGGGTTGGTCACTATTGGGGCCTATATCCTCGTCGCTGTCACTATAGCCCCGGTCATGGTAGATCTCGGGGTGCCGCTGATCGTGGCGCATTTATTCGTATTCTATTTCGCGGTGATGAGTGCGATCAGTCCTCCCGTTATGGTCGGGGTGTTTGCCGCGAGCTCGATAGCGGACGCAGATCCCATGAAAACCGCATATCATGCTTTGCGGTTCTCAGTTGTGGGGTTCATTGTTCCCTTTATCTTCATTTATGAACCACGCATTCTTATGGTGGATGGGGTCACCTGGGTAGGTGTTTATTTGTTGCTGACTGTTTTCGTCGGCATTGCTGCGTTGGCCATGTCATTCGAGCGTTACTCCTTTTTCAATGCACTAGGTTACTGGAGATCAGCGTTACTCTTCGTGGTAGGCCTCATGATCATTTTACCCTCCGTCACCTTAAGCACTGTCGGGCTAGTGTGCTTCACCGTAATAATGATGAACGAGTATATGCGGCGTAATCGCTCCGAGACGGCGGAGGCGGCGGCCGAATAGGGTATTCGCAACAGAGTGCAGCGAAATAGGACGGCCGGGACCACCCTGCTCATCATTCGGGAGCTTACCGGAGCCACTTGACTAAGCAAGGGCGGAGCTGCCGCCGAGCGAGTAGGTGGTCCGCAACGCCCCGGAATGTAGCGATGTTGGTGGGCGGTTAGCTAAAGTTCGCGTGTTACTGGAACTGTTCCAGTGCGATCGTTGGCTGATTACACGATCGCGATCAAATACAGCACCGCAGAGCTCCAGCCTACGGCGGCGACGGTGCTGACCGCTATGGCTGCTGAGACGGAGCCAACTGCGCGGTCGTACTTGGCCGCGAAGAGGAAGGCATTCGCCCCCACGGGCATCGCTGCGGCCAAGGTAGCAACAGCGACCCAAACGGGCGGGAGGCCGAAAATCGGACCGGCCAACGTGTAAACAGCGAGGGGCATCAGCACCAATTTCATCACGACGATCGTCGCGAGAGTGGGTAGTTGGCCGGTGATCCTGTAGGTGGCCAGCGACATTCCCATAGCAAACAGCCCGGTTGGCACTGCGGCTTGGCCGAGCAAGGCAAGGAAGCGATCGACGAGGTCGGGAATGCCTAGGCCCATGACGCGCCAAATCGTCCCGATCACGATGCTCATCACGATCGGATTGCGAAGGAGATCAGCCACTACGCCCGCGATCGCAGGAAGAAGCGGTACTGTGCGTTCTCTCCTTGTCGCCCATTCGATGTGCACAGTGGCTATGAGCCAGAGAACAAGCGAATCAAGCGACACGAGGATGCCGAGCGGCGCTGCGGCATCCGGCCCGAAAGCACTGAGCGCCAGCGGTACTCCCAGCATGACTGTGTTTCCGAAGCACGAGGCCATGGAGATAGAGGCGCCATCGGCGAGACTTCGGCGAAGTATGAACTGGGTGATCAGAGTTGCGGCGGCCCAAACAAGCACTACGCCGCCGAAGTAGGCGACCGCGAACTTCCATGGTGCTTCCGGCACCTCGCCGATTTCCTGCATGGCCCGGAACAGGAATGCAGGCATCGCCACGTTGAAGCTGAACAGTGCGATGACCTTTGCGGAATCTTCCGGGAGGTAGCGAAAACGCTCCGTCAGCCAGCCGGCGAACATGATGCCGAACACGGGCGTAACAATCGTCAGGATGGCGAGCATGGGCCTTATGGAGCGTAGCAGGTCGACGGCGGCAGAACCGGTACCGCTCGTGGCTTAGCAGAGGACGGCGAGTGCGCAAACTGTGCAGCACGCGAGGTCGACGAGAGATTCGCCGGCGTGCCTGATGAGGTCAATTGAACCCACGTGAGGGCATGAGCTGCGAGGTGCTGCCGAACCCGCTGGGCGGATCGATCACGCTGGCGCTGACGCGCTGAACTTCGAGAATAGCCAGTCCGCGCTCTGCGATGCCGCTTTCGAGGAGCCGCACAGGTCCATCGATGCCCGTGAAGCCGGCCGGTCGGGTGAGATTGGCGGCTGTGAACCGCGACCCCGCAGGCTGGCTCGCCAGCCGAATGGCAATGCTCACCGCGTCATAAGCCATGCTGGCAAGCCGTGGCGGGGAGCTACCGAAAGTCTTCGCGAACCGTTCAGAAAAATCACGCCAGCCGCGTGGATCGGGTGCAGCATACCAGCCGCCAAGGAACACCTCTTCACGCCCGATGTTCGGATAATCCCACCCGCCGGTGCCTAACAGCTTCACCGCTGACGGATCCAAATTGGCGTAGGACAATAGCGGCCCGAGCCGCGGGAGAGTTTCTGGCCCACCGGGAACGAACAGCGCATCGATCGGCTGCAGAGCTTCTTCCGCCTCCCGAAGCTCCCTCACGATCTTTTCAGCGGGCTCGACCATTGCGTTGCTCGCCGGCTGATAAGTCTCCAGGGCTGAAATCACCCCGCCTCCGGAGGCGACTGCGTCGCGGAAGGCTGCTTCGACGAGCTTGCCGTAGGCATCCTCAGGTAGCAGTGCCGCAAATCGGCGATGGCCGCGCGAGAGTGCATAGCTAATGACGCGACGCACTTCCTGTTGAGGTGGGAAACCGAGAAGATAAACACCGTTTCCAGCAACCTGGGTATCGTTGGAGAACGCGAGAACGGGTACGCTGGCTTGACGTGCCACCGGCGCGAGGGCGCGTACGGATCCGGCAAACAGCGGGCCAAGAATCAGCTCAGCTCCCTCGCGGACGGCCTCTTCTGCAGCCGCTTGGGCTCCTTCCGGCGTGCCCTTGTCGTCCTTCACAATGAGCTGGAAATCTGGGTTGTCATGTTCGAAAAGGGCCAGCTCCGCAGCTTGTTTCATGGCGTTGGCGACCGCCGCCGTTTGTCCGCCTGACGTGAGCGGCAGCAGCAGAGCAACCTTTATGGAGTTGCTGCGGCGAGGAGCGTTGCCGTCCTCACCCAATCCCCCGTCCGGCGCCGGCAGGCTGGCGCTGCCACCCTGGATCGCGCAAGCGGCGATGAGAGCCGACAGACAAATCAAAGCGAGCGCCGAAGCGCACCGGAGCCAGGCCGCCGCATGAACTACCATATACCGCTCACCCCCCAATCGCCTGTCGGCCCGACACGCTTGTCGGAGCGCCGCCGTCACGGAGCATTCCAGCCTGCAATAGCGGCGCTGATTCGACTAGTCTGCCGGACGGCGCCATTTACGACCGGAGTGGCCACGGATCGGCACCCGAGGACTCGGCGAAAACTGCACCATGGAGCTACGGCTTGGCGAAAAATCGGCAGATTGGCAAGGAGCAAACTGAGGCAACCGAGGTCGAAAGACTGAGCCGCCAAATCGTGGCGCGCCTGCAGGAGGCACTGGAGCAGCCTCTCGCACCGGGGCTCTATCTCGTCGCCACTCCAATCGGCAACTTGGCCGATTTCACATTGCGAGCCATCAGCGTCCTTGCGCGGAGCGACATCATCTACTGCGAGGACACCCGCCATAGCCGTCAGCTCCTGACGCAGTACGGAATTTCGCGCGCTCTCCGCGCCTATCACGAGCATAACGAGGAACGAGAGCTGCCTCGCATCCTGAGGGAGCTCGCCGATGGCCGGTCGGTCGCTCTCGTCAGCGATGCAGGCACGCCTCTCATTTCCGATCCCGGTTTCAAGCTCGTCCGCGACGCCGCAGCCGCAGGCCACCGCGTTGTCAGCATTCCGGGACCGTCTGCAGTGATAGCCGCGCTGTCGTGTTCCGGGCTTCCAACCGACCGCTTTCTGTTCGCCGGTTTTCCGCCTGCCAAGAGCGCGGCCAGAAGGGCCCGATTGGCCGAGTTGGCCAGTGTGCCTGCAACACTTATCTTCTTCGAGGCACCTTCGAGAATGGCCGAAACTCTCTCCGACATGGCTGAGACTCTTGGGGCCGAAAGACAGGCCGTCGTCGCTCGTGAGCTGACCAAACTGCACGAGGAAGTGCTGCGCGCGCCGTTGGGCCGGCTTGCCGAGCAAGCCGCAGAGATCGAGCAGCGTGGTGCGATCGTTATTCTTGTGGGGCCACCGCAACGATCGGAGATAGCAGACGAGGAAATCTTGGCGAGCCTCAAAGAACGCTTGGCCCGGGGCAGCTTGCGCGACGCCAGCCGGGAGGTGGCTGAGATGCTTGGCGTGCCGAGGAGGCGTGTGTACGATCTCGCCGTTCGCATGAAACGAGGTGGCCAGTGATCGGCCCAATGACCGGCGAAATACAGGCCAAGTCTACGGATATCAGGCGGCGGCGTGAGCGGCTCGGCCGGTTCGCGGAATTGATCGCGGCTGCCGTCTTGTGCCTCAAGGGATACAGGATTTTAGCCCGGCGTTATCGCTCGAAAGCTGGCGAGGTCGATCTGATCGCAGTGCGTGGCCGGCGGCTCGCGTTCGTCGAGGTCAAGCGGCGGCCCACGATGGAAGCTGCAGAGGCCGCCAAGACGTTCCGGCAGGCTCGCCGCATCGCACGCGCGGCGGAGCAGTGGGTCTGGCGCCACCCGGCATATCGAGATTATGAAATCGGCCTGGATGCCTTGCTGCTGGTGCCGGGGCGCCTGCCACGCCATCAGCCGAATGCGCTGCAGCGAGCGCATGGCTTCTGAGCACGGCCTCGTCCAGCACCAATGTGGATCGTCTGATCCAACTCACCTCACGGGATGACAACGCATGCCGCTCAAGATCGCCTGTCAAATGGACCCCATTGATCGCATCGATATCCGCGGCGATTCCACGTTCGCCCTGCTGCTCGAGGCGCAGCGCAGGGGGCATGAGCTCTTCTACTATACGCCTCCCGATTTGGCGCTCGACGAGTCGCGATTGATCGCCCGCGGCGCCACGCTGACGGTCGAGGACCGAGTGGGCGATCATTACAAGCTTTCCAACCCACGATTGATCGACCTATCGGAATGGGATGTCGTTCTGCTCAGGCAGGATCCGCCATTCGACATGGCGTACATCACGACGACGCACCTGCTGGAGCGCATTCATCCGAAAACGCTGGTCGTGAATGATCCGGCGTCGGTCCGCAATGCGCCGGAGAAGGTGTGGGTCCTCGACTTTCAGGACCTGATGCCGCCCACCCTCGTCACGCGCAATCCGGAGGACGTGAAGAGCTTCCGCCAGCGTTACGAGGACATCATCATCAAACCACTCTATGGCAACGGCGGCGCCTCGGTGTTCCGTATCCCGCCGGGAGACACGAACCTCAACTCGCTGATTGAGCTGTTCCAGACAGTTTTCCGCGAACCGTTCATGGTGCAGCAGTATCGGCCGGAGGTGCGCGCCGGCGACAAGCGGATCATCCTCATCGACGGCGAGGTGGTCGGCGCGATAAATCGCGTTCCGGCTCCCGACGAGACGCGCTCGAACATGCACGTCGGAGGTAAAGCTCTGCCGACAGAGCTCACGCCACGTGATCTGGAGATTTGTGAACGCTTGAAGCCGGAGCTCAAGCGGCGTGGGCTGATTTTCACGGGCATCGACGTGATCGGTCCCTACCTCACCGAGATCAATGTGACCTCACCGACCGGCATTCGTCAGATCGAAGCATTTGGCGGCCCGAACATCGCGGCTCTCTTCTGGGACGCTGTAGAAGCCCGGACGGCGCGTGCTTCGCTTTGATCCGGAGCAGAACGGCTACTTTCGTCTGTTCTCATTATGTTCTTGACGGGCGTCGTCCTCCGCCGTTAACCTCCCGCGAAAGAAGTCGGGGGAGACGCGGGGGACAGCATGTACGGGCGTATTTCCACGTTGGCGTTCGTCGGTATCGAGGCGCGCCCGGTTCAGGTGGAAGTCAGGATCAGCCCCGGACAGCACGTCTTTGCCATCGTCGGTTTGCCGGACAAGGCCGTCGCGGAAAGTCGTGAGCGTGTGCGGAATGCGCTCCATGCTATCGGTCTGGGCCTTCCGTGGACCCACATTACGGTCAATCTCGCCCCGGCGGATCTGCCGAAGGAAGGCAGTCATTTCGATTTGCCGATCGCGCTAGCGCTGATGGTTGCGATGGAGGCGATCTCGCCTGATGCCATCCAAGGTTTCGCGGCGATCGGCGAGCTGGCTCTCGACGGTCAGATCAGGGCGACGCCTGGTGCCTTGCCAGCGGCCATCGGCGCCAATGCTATGAACAAGGGGCTGATCTGTGCCGCGGAAAATGGCCCCGAAGCGGCTTGGGCAGCGGCCGACATGGACATCATCGCCGCCCCGCATCTGCTCTCGCTCGTGAACCATTTCAAGGGCCTGCAGATCTTGCGCCGGCCGGAGCCGAACTTGGCACGGGACGATCAGCCCCTGCCCGACTTGGCCGATATCAAGGGGCAGGAGACCGCCCGCCGTGCACTCGAGGTGGCGGCAGCCGGGGGACATAATTTGTTGATGATTGGGCCACCGGGGTCCGGCAAATCGATGCTGGCAGCGCGCCTGCCCTCCATACTGCCGCCGCTCGATCCCCAGGAGATGCTGGAAGTCAGCATGGTGCATTCACTTGCCGGCGAGCTGATGGGCGGCAGGTTGAAAGTTGAACGCCCGTTCCGGGCACCGCATCATTCTGCGAGCATGGCCGCGCTTGTGGGCGGAGGCACGCGACCCAAGCCGGGCGAGGTCTCGCTTGCGCACCTTGGGGTCCTATTTCTCGATGAATTGCCGGAGTTCTCGCCCCAGGTGCTCGATTCCCTGCGGCAGCCGCTTGAGACCGGCGAAACAGTGATCGCGCGTGCCAATCACCGCATCACCTATCCTTCGCGGATTCAGCTCGTCGCAGCCATGAATCCGTGCCGATGTGGCGGTGGCGCTCCAGGCCAAACGTGCAAGCGGGGGCCACGTTGTGCGGCCGACTACCAGGCCCGTATCTCAGGCCCTCTGCTCGATCGTATCGATCTCCAAATCGAAGTGCCTGCGGTCACGGCTGCCGATCTGGTTCTCCCAGCGCCCGCTGAAGGGAGCGCAGCGGTGCGGGCTCGTGTAATAGCTGCGCGCGAGCGCCAGCGTCAGCGGTTTGCCAAATACGGAGCGAATGGACCGCGCACCAATTCTGAGGCATCCGGGCGTATTCTCGAAGAGATCGCCCGACCTGACACCGACGGCATTGCTCTCCTGCGTCAGGCAGCTGAGACATTGCAGCTGTCTGCACGCGGTTTCCACCGGACTTTGCGCGTAGCCCGAACACTCGCCGATCTCGACGGCGCCGAGACCGTATCCCGCATTCATATAGCGGAGGCCCTGAGTTACCGCGGTGAGGTGCTCAGACAGCGGCAGGCCGCATGAGGTGTGCTGCGGTTCGTTCGATGGGGTGCTTAATGCTAATCAGACCGGCTAGCCACCGGCAATCTGCGGCAGGATGTGAACCTCGGCATCTGGACCGATCGGCTCGAGCAGAGCGTCCTGATAGATCTGCCCCTCGATGGCGACAGCGAGCCCCTGCTCCAAATGCGGCGCCAGGTCTGGAAAGAGTTCGGCGAGGCGGGCGAAAAGCTGGCGAACCGTTCCAGCCTCGATTTCGATTTCAGCGATCCCGCCGGTGAATTGGCGGAGAGTTCCTACCAGGGTAACGCGAGCCATCGCCGTCCACTTTCCCCGTCTAGCGCTGCCCGAAGTTACGCAGCCACGAAAAATGATGTACGCAGTAGCAGAACAAGCTCCGAGCCGGTGAAGCTCGTTGCTGTCTTGATGCGTTCATTGGCCCTTTAGCATTCGAATCGGAGGCTGCCGAGCGGTCCCACAACGACACGCTTGCGTGTGGCGGCCCGAGCTTTGATGTGCACTGTCTCATCGATGCGATAATCAGCTTCACGCCTCGAATGATATGTTATAACGTTCTATCTCTGTGGTTCCGTCCCGATCAGCGTTTCGAGCCATCCAGAGTTCGAAAGCGGAGGAAAAGGTGATCGCAATCCGCTCCTTACAAATAGCTGCCGCGGTTCTAGCTCTGCTGCTTCCCGGTGCAGCTCCGGCTGAGCTCCGTGTGGTCGTTACGAGCAAGCCCATTCATTCGCTCGTTTCGAGCGTTATGGCTGGGGTGGCCGAGCCAGACCTGCTTGTCGACGGTACGGCTTCACCGCACTCCTATGCGATGAAGCCTTCCGACGCTAGGAAGGTCCAAAACGCTCAGGTTCTTTTCCGCGTGTCGGAGGAGTTCGAGCCGTTCACGGCCAAGCTCGTTGCTACCCTACCGAGCTCTGTGCAGGTTGTGAGCCTCGTCGTGGCCCCTGGCCTGAAGCGGCTGCCGATCAGAAAGGGCGGCGCCTTGGAGGAAGATGATCATGAGCATTCTCGTGACCATCACCCTCACCATCGGGATGCCGACGACCATGAGCACGCAACTTACGATCCTCACGTCTGGCTGGATCCCGAGAATGCGAAGGCCATGGTCCGCCATATCGCTGACGTGCTTAATCGCTTGGCGCCGGAAAATGCCGCAATTTTTCGGGCGAACGCGGAAGCTGAGATTGCCAGAATCTCCGCACTATCGGAGGAGCTGCAGCGGAATCTGGCTTCGGTCTCAGCCAAGCCGTTTCTCGTCCACCACGATGCGGTCCAGTATTTCGAGAGGCGCTATGGGCTTGCTGCAGCTGGATCGGTGACACTCAGCCCCGACATTCCTCCCAGTGGCAAACGACTGCAGGAGCTGAGGAAAACTCTCGTATCCTCAGGTGCCGTGTGCGTGTTCATCGAGCCTTATGACTCTCCACGGGTCGCGGAGGTCCTAGTGGAAGGAACGCCGGCACGTATCGGCACACTCGATCCGGAGGGGAGGAAGCTCACGCCGGGCCCCGACCTTTATCATTCGCTAATGCGCAATCTGGCCAGCGATTTCAAATCCTGCCTTGCTGGTTCGTGAGCGGATCCTGTGACAAAAGAAAGGGACGGCTGCGAAGCCGTCCCTGCAACACCTAACGTCGGAAGGAGACTTTCATCTCACTCCGTCGTTGTGAAGCCCGTACGGCCAGCAGTCCGGCGCGTCCCAGCTGGGTCACCCATCGCCGTCCGGTTGAACCGGTCCCAGGTCACCGTCACCTTGGCGCCGATGGACACTCGGGAATAGAGATCGACGACATCCTTGTTGTACATCCGGATGCAGCCTTTTGAAACCGCCTGCCCAATTGTCCAAGGAGCGTCAGTGCCGTGGATCCGGTAAAGGCTTGACCCAAGATAGAGCGCCCGCACACCGAGCGGGTTCATTGGGTGGCCGCCGGGAACCCAGCTTGGCAGCTTCGGATTCTCGCGGAGCATCGACGGAGTCGGCGTCCACGACGGGTTTTCTTTCTTCATAGAGACGGTCGTTACGCCCTGCCAGCGGCTTTCCTCGCGCGGAATAGCGATCGGATAGCTAATGGCCTGTCCGGGTTTGGTAATGTAGTAAAGCCGCCGGTCGCCGAAGCTGACTACGATCTCCCCGGGTTTGTAAGCCGTGCTGAACGGGACGGATTGACGACCGCCGCCCCATTCGGCGGTGCCTCCCCAAAGCAGACTGGATCCATAGCCCGGCGCTGCCACGGCAGCTATGGGAAGAAGGCCGACGAGTACAGTAACAATCGCAGTGATGATCTTACGTATGACCATCTCGTACTCCGTTAAGGCTCAGATGATCGAGCCGATGGGCCGCTCGCCCCACCGGGTACATCATCTTAGTCAAGACGTGATGAATGGTTCATATACAGCAGCTTCGGTCCGAAAACCGGCACATGAAAGCCACACTCTGGCCAAGATTTTGGGCAGTGGGCTGATTCTCGGATGAGGAGGCGGGGGCATTCGGTGCCGGAGGGCGGGTTCGCTCACGAACTGCAGTGAACTTGACCTACGTATCTGAGTTGGCCCTCGCACGAGCGAGGCGCATGCCAGGGTTGACCAGGGGCGTGCAATGGCGTAAAGAACATAACGAGAACAAAAATGAAGCTCAATGGCAGCAGGCATGGCTCAAGTTCCTGCCAAACCTTGCCTTTCTCTCAACGCCCCGTCCGATACCCTTCCGGGTGCCGAGCGGCTAGGTGAACCTGAGGATGTCGCGGCGCGCCTGCGGAGGCGGAAGCTAGAAAGCCTTCGGCAGCGGATCCGCAGAATAGAGCGTAGCGCCGGCACAGGGCTGGAAGGGCCAACTCTGCGGCCTCCCATTTACGATTACAGTCTAGGCAAAACTTCGGGCGCGGAGGAACACGTGCCCACCAATCCTCTCTCGGGCAAGATTGCCGGTCCTGGTCTGACGTGGCAGCTCGGCGTTGCCGAAGTCGATGGTCTCCTGGGGCCCGAAGGGCTCGAGATTGGCGGAGTGCATGAGATCAAGCCCGCGCTGCAGG
>Ga0310823_100878_pt1 | contig 13887 bp, 13 predicted proteins | sample P4_ome_3_FD_201316 | JGI IMG/M metagenome (GOLD analysis project Ga0310823, IMG submission 201316) | Sorghum-adapted microbial communities from Joint BioEnergy Institute, Emeryville, California, United States - P4_Day56_Rep3 | ecosystem: Engineered > Bioreactor > SSF (Solid state fermentation) >...
ATCTGCTCCTAAGGACACTACCATCGTTAATATTTACTATTTCATCTCTTTTCCTAATCATTGATAATAGATCTAGATTAGTCCACTTTCTTTCAAACTTTAAACTATTATCAAAGCTTGGTTTTGTTACTTTTTGAAATTTGCTTGCGATATCTTTAAGTTTCTCTAGATCAACTTTTAAGTATTTAGAAATAGCTTTATCAGACGTTGCTTTAACTGCTGCTAAATACTCATGTATCGGAACATGCGTAATAAAGGGTATTAATCCCTTTTCCGGATTTTCCCATGCTAAATAAGAAAATACTACAGTTTGTTCAAACCTAACACGTACTAGTGCAATGGCAGGGATTACTAAACCCCAACTAATTAAAAATCGAATAGTCAAACTAGTTATCATCCCATTGTACAAAAGTGAAGACACTACAACACGATAATCATTTGATTCTGGTTTTTCTTCTTCAATAGATGCATCTACAAGTAAAAAAGCTTTTGAAGAAATTGATGTAATTACCTCCTTTTGATGATTGAGATATGGGCCAAACTGCAAATTTGCCAATTTAGTCACCTCATGAAACCCAAAACCAAGATTTTTATTCACCACGATAAATTTCGACAAGCGGTAAAAATATCCTTCCCATATACAAAAGCCCACTCCATCAAATGAACTGCACCCAGTCAAGTAGACACTGAAAAAAGCTAAAAACGGACGTTCTGGACTCCGTGAAATGCGGAGTCCATTTTTCATGCAGCTTGTTCAAGCAACTGACGGTAAGTCATCGGAGCAAGTTTGTTTAGCCGCTTTTGTCTTCGTTCGTAGTTGTAAAAGTGGATGTAGTCTTCAATAGCTTTTGCCAAACTTTCGTAGTCCTTGAACTCATTCAGGTCGTACATCTCACACTTGAGGATTCCCCAGAAGCCTTCCATTGGGCCGTTATCAATGCAGCGACCCACACGGGACATGCTTTGCTTCATGCCGGCCTTGTCCAACTTGGCTTTGAATGCTTTGCTTGTATATTGAAAGCCCCTGTCGCTGTGAAAAAGGGGATGTGCATCCGGATATTTGCTTACGGCGAGGTCAAAGGTGTCAAATACCAGCTGGTTATTGTTGCTCTTGCCCATGGCGAAGGACACAATGCTGTTATCCTTGAGGTCCAAAATGGCGCTCAGGTACAGTTTTTCGCCCAGGCCATACTTGAATTCGGTCACGTCCGTCAGCCATTTTTCATTCAGCTTCTCTGCCGTGAAATCCCGGTTCAAAAGGTTCTCTGCCGTAACTTCCGGTGTGGAGCGTTGGTACTGTGGACGTTTCCTGCGGATCACCGCTTTGAGCCCTACCAGTCGGGTCAGACGATAAATGCGCTTGTGATTGTACCGGGTCCCGAGTCTGGCGTTCAATTCGTCGGTGAGTCGCCGGTATCCATAGATGCCATGAACTTCGGCATACACATGTCCCATTTGGTGCAACAGTTCTTCATTCTCGCGCTCCCGGGCACTCTTTTTGCGGCGCAGCCATTTTAGTAAGACGACCGGTTCAAGTCCAACAGGTCACAAACGCTCGCGACGGGATAACCTTCTTGTTCATGCAGTTCCTTTACGGCCAAATACAGTTTTTCCTGTCGTACGCCGCTCAGGACCGCCTCCTTTCGATTTCCTGCAGTTTTTTTAGTACGGCGTTCTCCATTTCCTTCCGTTTGATTTCGGCTCTGAGCATCTTGTTCTCCGCCTGCAATCGCTCGACTTCACTCATGGATTCCAATGGTTTGCGTTTCCCTCGCTTGTCCATGAGTCCGTCTACACCATGCTCCTCATACTTGCGCACCCAACTGTAAACCTGCTGATACGAGACGCCGAACTTTTCCATGGTCAGACTGTAATCTTTGCCGTTTGCAATACAGAAGCTTACGATTTCCACACGCTCGTCTTGTGTCGTTTTGCGTCCTTTGGTCATAGGGATCCGTCTCCTTTGGCCTGTTCCGGCCCGGGGATCGATATGACCCTTATTATACAGCTTAACCCAATTGCGGAGTTGCGTTTTGCTTCGAATCTTGAACTTCTTGCAAATGTCCAGCAAACTTCCTTCACCGCGAAGATAGGCCTCAACCGCTGCGGTTTTCAGTTCTGCATCGTACCAATGGTTTGCAGCTGTCGTGATCAGCCCGGAAGGACCCATGGATTCATATTTAATGACCCACTCGTGAAATGTACTTTCATCGATTCCGTACTCACGCGCAATACTGACTTGACTTCCTTGACCACCCAGGTACTTCTCCACCGCTTCGATTTTGCTGCCGGAGTGGATGCCTTTCCCATATCTCCCCAATAGAAATACTCCCCTCGAAGTAGTCCTGATTTTTGTTATTTCAGGTGTCTACTTTGAGGGGAGCATATCACAAAGGATTGGGCTTTTCATCTGGGTAAATGCGGCTTATTAAAGTTACTTCCTCACAAGCGACACACAGCACTCCACATGCCCCGTATGCGGGAACAGGTCCACCGGTTGCGCCTCGACCGTGCGGAAGCCGCCCGCCTCGAGCACGGCGAGATCGCGCGCCAGCGTCGCCGGGTTGCACGACACGTACACGACCCGCTTCGGCCGCATCCGCACGATCGTGTCGAGCAGCTTCGCGTCGCAGCCTTTGCGCGGCGGGTCGACGACGATCACATCCGCCGCGACGCCTGCTTCGCGCCAGCGCGGGATCACCTCTTCCGCGAGCCCGACCTCGAACGAGGCGTTCGCGATCCCGTTCAGCGCCGCGTTGCGCCGCGCGTCCTCGACCGCTTCCGGCACCGACTCGACGCCGTACACCTTACCCGCGCGCCGCGCCAGGAACAGCGAGATTGTGCCGATGCCGCAGTACGCGTCGATGACCGTCTCGCGCCCCGTTAGTCCCGCGTATTCGACCGCCTTCCGGTACAGCGCCACCGTCTGCGCCGGATTCACCTGGTAGAACGAGCGCGCCGAGATCGCGAATCGCAAGCCGTCCAGCTCGTCATAGATGACGTCGCTCCCCCACAGCACCCGCGTCTCGTCGCCGAAAATCACGTTCGTGTTCCGCGTGTTCACGTTTTGCACAATGCTGCGCACATCCGGAAGCGCCTTCCGAATCCCTTCGACCAGCTCGTCCACGCGCGGAATGCGCGTCCCGTTCGTGACGAGGCACACCATCGTCTCGCCGGTCGTAAAGCCGGTCCGCACGACGACATGCCTGAGCAGCCCGCGGCCGGTCGTCTCGTCGTACGCGCGGATGCCGAGCCGCGCGCCAAGCGCCTTCACCAGGCGCACCGCCTCGTCGTTCCGCTCGTGCTGGATGACGCACGCGTCCATGTCGATGATGCGATGCGAACCCCGCGCATAGAAACCGCCGATCAACGAGCCGGCCGCGCCGTCGTCAAGGTCGGCCCGCGCCATGCCGATCGGCACCTGCGCCTTGTTCCGGTAGCGCCACGGCTCAGCCATCCCGATCGTCGGGTGCACGACAACGCCGCCAACGCCGCCGCCAGCCCCGGGAGTCGCAACGCCCTCACCCGCAGCATCCGAACTGCCGCCGACACCCGCATCCGAAAAGCCCGCAACGCCCTCGCCCTCAGCTTCCGCATCCCCCGCCGCGCCGGCCGCATCCGCCACCCGCAGCTTCCCGATCCGCGTCAGGCTGTCCACCACATGCTGCCGCTTCCACGCAAGCTGCGCCTGATAATCCATATGCTGCAACTGGCACCCGCCGCACTGCCGATAGATCGGACACGGCGCCTCCACGCGGTCGGGGCTGGCCTGCAGGAGCGACAGCATTTTGGCGTAGCCGTACTGCTTCTTCACCTTCAGCACCTTCGCCCGCACCCGCTCGCCCGGCAGCGCGCCCTGCACGAACAACGCAAACCCGTCCGCCCGCCCCACACCTTCGCCGTCCTGCGTCAACCCGATGATGTCGAGCGTCACTTCGTCATTTTTTCTCAAAGGCGTTTCCGTCAGCTTCGAACCCGCCACAATGCCATCCCGCCCCGCAATAACGTCAAGCGGCCGCCGCGTCACAACTGCGTGCCCGCGATCAGCCGCTTGCGATAAGACGCAATCCCCTGCTCATCCACGAAAATCTCAAGATGCCCTTTCAGCGCCGTGAACGTGCACGGCAGCGTGCCGCCGAACTCGCCATCCAGGTTGAGCTGCACGTGATCCTCCGTCGTCACCTTGATATGCCGCGACCGGAAATGCATGATGAGCGGATCGTTCAAATGCTCGCCCCTCAGCGCCAGCGTCGCCACCCGGAGAAACTCGGCGAGATTGCATTTCTTCAAAATGATAACCTCGAACATCCCGTCGTCAATGCACGCGTCCGGCGCCAACCGCTCGAACCCGCCGACCGAATTGCTGTTGCAGATCAGGAACAGCATGATCTTCTCGTGGATCTCGCCGACGCCCTCCGCCTCGATCCGCACCCGGGTCGGCCGGAAGTTCACCATTTTCTCGATGCCCTTCATATAATAGGCGAGCTGCCCGATCATCGTCTTCAGCTTGCTCGGCACCTCGTAGGACAGCTCCGTCAGCGAACCGCCGCCGGCGATGTTGATGAAATACCGGTCGTTCGCCTGCCCGAGGTCGATCGTCCGCTTGTACTGGCCGACGATCAGATCGACCGCGTACTCCCAATGCTTCGGAATGCCGACCGCCCGCGCGAAATCGTTCGTCGTCCCGAGCGGCAAAATGCCGAGCGGCGGCCGGTTCGCGTGCCGCGCCATCCCGTTGATCACTTCGTACAGCGTCCCGTCGCCGCCCGCGGCGATGATCATGTCGAAGCCGCGCTCGATCGCCTCCGAAGCCGCAATCGTCGCGTCCCCTTCGCCGGTCGTCGCGTGGCAGCTCGTCTCGATGCCGCCCCGCTCGAGCCGCTGCAGAATGTCCGGCAGCCGCCGTCTGATCTCTTCGCGGCCGGATGTCGGATTGTAGATCAGTCTTGCCCTTTTGACAGCCAAGCCAACCCCCGCCTCATCCATGGCATCGGCCAACAGGCCGCTTTCACCATTTTAGCCGGATTCAGCGTCCGTTTCCAGTTGTTCCGATCGTGAAAAAATAACCCCGCCGCACCGGCACGTTATCCTTCTAAACCCGCTCCCCGGCACCGCCCAACCAACCTTCGAGCTGCCGCTCCATCCACCGGGAAATCGCCGGATTCGGCAGCAGCGCCTTGCCGTTGTACCGGTAGTCGAACCCGGAAAGCCGCGCGGGGATCACCGTGTTCGTGAAATACCCCCGCGACAGAAAAAGCGGCGCCACGATGACCGCGTCCACGCCCGGTCCCGCGGCCGGCACCGCGCAGCAGCCGTCCGGCGCTTGCTCCTCAACCGCCACATCCGGCGTATCCGCCGCTGCAGTCGCTTGCGCCGCTTCCGCAGCCGCGCCGCTTGCCGCGCGCGCCTGCCGCTTCGTCAGCGCCCGCATGACGCAGGCGGCCTGATCCGGCAGCAGCATCGCCGTCTCCGCGCGGGCGAAGCCGCACAGCTCCCGCACGCGCGCCGCGAGGTTCCGCATCCCGTCGCGCCAGATGCGGTTTAAGCCGCGCTCGCGGCTGCCGTGCGCGATGAGCAGCAGCGCCTCCCGCTCCGGCGCGGCCGACAGCTCGCGCACGTTGTCCGCGATCAGCCCGGCAATGATCGGGTCGTCGTCGATCGGCAAGCCGACCGTGACGCGCGCGCGCCTCACCCTGAACGGCTCGAGCTCGCCTTCGCGGAACGCGGCCGGCGGCAGACCGAACGCCTGCCGGATGTCGTCGACATGCGTGCTGCCCGACGAGACGAACAGCGGCAGCACGAACATCTCGTCCACGCCGCGCGCCTCCAGCTCGTCGATGCCGTCCTGGATGAGCCGTCCCTCCACGCATTCCAGGAACGACGAGACGACCGGCACATCGCCCGGCAGCCGCACGTCCCGGACCGCTTCGTCGACGAGCCGGACCCATCCCGCGTCGGGTGAGCCGTGGCTGATCATCAGCACGCCCGGTCTTGCGCCCATCGTCAGCGTCCCAGGCGGCTGAGCGCCATGCGGTAACCGTCCGTGCCGTAATTCAGGCAGCGCTTCACGCGGGAGATCGTCGCCGTGCTGGCCCCGGTCTCGGCCTCGATCTGGCTGTACGTCGCGCCCTGGCCGAGCAGCCGCGCCACTTCCAGCCGTTGCGAGAGCGACTGGATTTCGTTCACCGTACACAGATCATCGAAGAAAATATAGCATTCTTCCACCGTTTTCAGCGTCAAAATCGCCTCAAACAGTTGGTCGATCGTCTTGTCGTTCAACTTTTTGAGCTGCATCCGGCGCACCCCCAAAGCGTCCTTGTGTCCTTGTATGCTCATTGTAGAACGGAAGTAAGGTTTTTTCAAGCATTACCGTATTGGCGCTTTACAGGGGCGAAGAGAAACGCGGCCGGGCAACCGTTCATCGCGTCGGGGTGGGCAACCGTCCATACGCGACGGTTGCCCACGCATACACTGGGGATTGAACGATACCCACGAAAAGAGGTTGTGATCACCATGAACCATTATATGCACATGTCCGGCAGCCGCAACTTTCTGCCGCCGCCGGGCGCCGGTGCTCCATTTTCCGGCGGACCGATCGTCGGACCGCCCGCCGATCCGTTCGCCGAGCCGCCCGTCTATCTGCAGAGCGCGCAGTATCCGGGACTGGTCCCGGCGCAAGGCGCCGCCAAGGGAGCATTCGGCCTTCCCAATCTGGCTGACCTGAAGCTGATTATCGACCGGATGGGCGGCATCGACGGCATTTTGAGCACGGTGCAGAAAGTCCAGAAAATCGTCGGCACCGTGCAGCAGTTCGCGCCGATGATCAAGATGCTCGCCGGCTCGCTGGGCAAGGGCAAGGCCGCCTCCGCGAGCGCGGACAACGAGTGGCGTCCCCGCCGGCGAAGACGGCGCGGCGGAAGCAGGCGGCGCGCCGTCCGGTCCCGCCGGGGCGCGCGGAGACGCGCTGCCGGCCGCGGCAGATATAGGCTGCCGTGACACGCAGGGCATGCGGCGCTTTGCCGCCGGCCGCCCGCACAGCACAACGAAGGCTTTGCCGTCCCTGACCGGGAACCGGCAAAGCCTTCTTGCTGCACGACTCGGTCTTGTCATTCGAGCCAATTGTCTGTAACGAAACCGTCATGAACGACTTGTCATTTCGACTTGCCCATTCCGACTTGTCATTTCGACTTGTCCTTCCGGCTTGCCATTCCGACTTGTCATTCCGACTTGTCATTTCGACTCGCCATTCCGACTTGTCATTCCGACTTGCCATTCCGACTTGTCGTTTCGACTTGTCATTCCGACTCGCCATTCCGGCTTGCCATTCTTGTCATTCCGACTTGTCATTCCGACTTGTCATTCCGACTTGTCGTTTCCGACTTTTCACATCTGTCTCGTCATGTTCCGCCGTGTCTGTCCCGTTCGATCATCCCGTTTTTCCTGAGGCATCCGCTCCTTTCCCCGATGATCGTCCTTGCAGGTGCCAGAGCGAAACTCGTGTGCTGCGGTTTTGATGACTCACAGGATCTGTCTCAACAGGATTGCCTTACTGCCCGGTTCCGTTTGCATGTTTGTGCGCGTATTCGTTATCCCGTCCGTTCTCCTATACGCATCACCGCCATATTCGAACTGACGCGGATGGAACCGCCGGTTACCGCTTGCTGCCCGCCCGCCTCGGTTGGACTGCTGTACCGGCGCCGCACCTTCATCATAATGGAGGACAAATTTTACGCGCAATACCATATTTCGGTTGAAGCTTGGCCATATGTGCGGCGAAATGCTGCCCGGCGGAGGCACGCGCGGCCCCTTCCGGAATGGGATAGGCCGTCACTTAATCCGGAAGCGTAAAAATAGGCGAAATTTTTTCTTCTATTCATGAACTTCAGGTCAACATCCGGGAAATAGACGAAATCATTTCCTCTAATTTTGATACAATCACTGAAATCGGCCCAGTTTTGCAATAATAGACGAAATAAATTCTTCTATTACACTCAAAAACGTGATTTTCAACTAAATAGAGGAAATTATTTCTCCTATCTATCCGGACAACCCCGGACATCCCGGACAACCCTCATCACCCCCCCCACCAAACCCCCGGCCCAACAAAAAAACCTCCGCATAACGCCCACCCGGACGTCCTGCAAAGGCCCACTCCCGCTCTCACAGGAACAGTAACTCGATGATCTTGAACACGACCGCCGCGATAAGCGCCGAAATCGGGATCGTGATGATCCACGCCGACACGATGCGCCCGGCGACGCCCCAGTTCACGCTCGAAAACCGCTTCGCGCTGCCGACGCCGAGAATGGCCGACGTGATGACGTGCGTCGTGCTCACCGGCAGCCCGGTCGCCGTCGCCGTCATGATGACGCTCGCTGCCGTCGTGTCCGCCGCGAAGCCGTTCACCGGCTCGATCTTGAAAATTTTCGTTCCCATCGTCTTGATGATCTTCCAGCCGCCGATGCTTGTCCCGAGCGCCATCGCGAGCGCGGCCGAGAACTTGACCCAGAACGGCACCTCCAGCGTATCCTGGTACTCCGCCGCCACAAGCGCCATCGTGATGATGCCCATCGCCTTCTGCGCGTCGTTCGTGCCGTGCGTGAACGACTGGAACGCCGCCGTCACAATCTGCATCGAGCGAAAGCCCTTGTTCACCGAATGCGGGTTCGCCCGCGCGAAAATCAGCTTGAGCAGCGTCATGACGATATACCCCGCAGCAAACGCGATGATCGGCGAGAAGATCAGCGCCTGCACGATGCTGGTGAACCCCGACGCGTTCACGCCGCCGAAACCTTCCGAGGCGATGACGGCGCCCGCCAGCGAGCCGATCAGCGCGTGCGACGATGACGACGGAATGCCGTACCACCACGTAATGAGATTCCACGCGATCGCCGAGATGAGCGTCGCAATGACGATCTGCACCCCGTGCGTCAGCGCGGCGGGATCGGCCACCTTGCCGCCGATCGTCTTCGCGACGCCGGTGAACAGGATCGCCCCGACGAAGTTCATGGCGGCGGCGAGAATGATCGCCATCCGGGGTGTCAAGGCGCGCGTCGACACGCTCGCGGCGATGGCGTTCGCCGTATCGTGGAACCCGTTGATGAAGTCGAACGCAAGCGCCAGCACAACGACGACGCAGACGATGACAAACATGCTATCGAAATCCGGCATCTGCTGTTACTCCATTCCCCTTGTGTCGGTTCGCTGCGGTCGTCAACTGTTCCGCATGATGATCGTCTCAAGCGTGTTGGCCACGTCTTCGCAGGAGTCGGTCGTCGCTTCAAGCCGCTCGTAGATCTCTTTTCTTTTCATCAGCTCGATCGGATCGGTCACGTTCATGAACAGCGACTTGATGCAATCGCGCATCAGATCGTCCGCCTGATTCTCGAGCTCGTTGATCGCGATCGCATGCTCGCGCATCGCCAGCAGCTTCTTCTGCGAGAGCAGCCGGACCGCCTTGCGGATCTCGTGCGCGCATTTCACCAGAATCTCCGCGAAAACGGACACGTACTTGTCATGCTCCCGGATCTGGTACATCTCGAACCGGGACGCCAGCGCCTCGATGCCGTCGAGCACGTCGTCCAGCGAACCGGTCAGCTTCAGGATGTCATCGCGATCGATCGGGGTAATGAACGTCTTGTTCAGCTCGGTCAGAATCGTATGTACATGCCGGTCGCACTTCGATTCGAATTCCTTCATGTCGCGTGCGAACGATGCCAGGTCGGTCAGTTGCGGCACATGCTTGTGAAAATATTCGACCGCCTCGACGATCGTGTCCGCCATCTCTTCGAATGTCTGGAAGAAAATGCTTTTCTTGCGATTGAACATGGAATTCTCCTTCGCCATCGGCTTGAATGAACCTCACTTATCTTAGCACAACTGCCTGTCCCGTGTTAAGTGGACGTTCAGCGAATGAAGCCCGTCCGCCCGCCTACCACGCCCGCCTACCACGCCCGCCTTCCGCGCCCGCCTCCCGCGCCCGCCTACCGCGCCCGCCTTCCGCGCCTCGCCTACGCGGTCTCCGGCTCCCGGATCGTCACGTGATCCGCCACCGACTGCGCGTCCGGCACGACATGATAATAGACCGTGCCCCGCGCGAACGGCAGCTCGGCGCCGTCCTTCATCAGCCGGATGACGCCGTTTGCGTCGCGCTCCCACGCGCATTCGATCGCTTCGCCGCGGCGAATCAGCATGGCCGGGCCGCCGGCGTTCAGATCAACGGCCAGCCGGCCTTCGTCGTCGAGCACCTTGTGGGACGTGCCGAGCACGACGAGGTTCGTCGCCGCAAGCTGCTCCCCGCTGACCAGATCGGTGTGCGGCTCGCCGTTGATGAACCGGAGATACCGGCCCTTCTCGGCGTCATAGCGGTACGTCACGATGTAGCTTTTCAGCGAGAACCGGATATCGATCTCCCGCGCGCTTCCCGCCTGCGCCCCGTCCCCCTCATCGTCCAGAAAACGGAACGCCGGAACCTCCACATCCGCCGCATATCCCCGCTTTTCCGCGCCCGCGCGCAAGCTCGGCAGATCCGAATACAGATTGTGCGGCGCCTTGCGCGACTTGTCGCGGCGGAACCAGGAGCCCGCGTTCGTGATCTCGTCGAGATGCTCCTTCTTCTGCCTCTGCAGAATGGCGTAGGCATCGTTGCTCGCCCCGGCATGCACGATGACCGCGTTGTACGACTCCGCGAGCTCGATCATGTACGGCCGGATACTGCGGATCGGCCCGATATCGCCGTCATACGCCTCATCGCTCTGGAAAATCGCAATCAGCCGCGTAATGCCGCCTTCCGCCAGCACTTCCCACACCACGTCGGCGTGCGGCAGCCCGGATTGGGGCCGCGCCGGCTTGAGATTGTTGATCATGACCGCCACCGGGCGCAGCTTCGCTTCTTCGTCGCACGGCATTCCGGTAAGCGGCGCGACGTGCGCGGGCGGCTGCGGCTCAGGTTCCGGCTCCGGGACCACGATCGGCTCCTGTTGCTCCGTCTCCTGCTCCACCGTCCCGTTCTGTTCTGCCTTCTTGCCGCATCCCGCCGCGAGCGTCAGCACCAGAAGCGCAACCAGCAAGAGCGGCACGAGCGGCAACGTCCGGGCGTTTCGCGGGTTGTTCACGATTCGATCCCCTTCCTTGTCGTCCCGTTTTTTTCACCGATGCCTTTATTAAACCACAGAACTTGTCCGATTGTCCCGTCACTTCTCAACAAAAAGGATGCCCGCCTTTCGCGAATCCGACCGGAGTCCCAAGAAAAAAACGGCGCGATCCGCATCCGGACCCGCCGTTTTCCGTATTCAGATGCTCCAGTGGTGCCACTCTTCCTGCCTGGCCGACAGCGCGTTCAGCCAGTCGATGGTGTGCTTGATCGCTTCCTCCTGCGCCTTGCGCGCCGAATACGTATGATCCGCCTGGAAAAGAATCTCCTTCTCGCAGCTTCCCTCGCTCCGCATCCAGAGCAGCTTCTGCATCAGGAACGTGTAATCCGTCGGGATGACATCGTCGGACGTGCCGTGCAGGAGAAACACGTCGCCCGTGAACTGCGTCGCCGCCTGGAACGGCTGATGCTCGGCGAGCGATTCGAAGAACCGCGGCTTCAGCGAATAGCCGAGATAATCCGCCTCGCCGCGCGCCATCGCCTCGTCGTAGACGCCCCGGCCGACGATCCGCACGATGTCGTTGAACGGGTGAAACGCCGCCGACCAGAGCACGAGCTGCCGCACCCGCCGGTCCTTGACCGCCGTATGCAGCGCGACCGCGCCGCCCAGACTGTGGCCGAGCAGCGTCACCCGCTGCGGGTCGACATCGTCAATGTCGAGCACATAGTCGAGCGCCGTCCGTGTCTGGCCGATCATCGACGAGAAGCCGAGCGCGCCGTAGTCGCCCGTGCTCTCGCCGCAGCCGCCGTAATCGAAGCGCAGCGCGTAATAGCCCGCGTCCGCCAGCGCCCGGGCCGTCTTGACGAACAGCCGGTCCACGCCGATGCGGGTGCCGACGAAGCCGTGGCAGATGACGACCGCCGGCGATTTGCCGTCCTCCCGCCGTCCGCCCGCCGGATAATGCAGCGTCGCCGCCAGCTCCAGGGATTCGAATTTCAGCGTCAACGATTTCTCCATCCCGATCCCCTCCCGATTGACGCTTGTTAATCTTATATATCCGATTATAATACTTGGTTTTATATTAAACGGAAAGCCGCCCGTTGTCAATGGATGGACGGCTTGTGTTTTTTCTCTGCCCGCGCTCAACAGACCAGCTTCTCTTCCCGGACGAGCCGCTCCAGATCGCCGGCCTTGACGGGCGGGCTGAGCAGATAGCCCTGGATCGTCGTGCAGGCGGCTTCCTTCAGCAGCATGAGCTGGCCGACATCCTCCACGCCTTCGGCCACCACCTGCAGATTGAGCGAGCGGCCGAGGTTGATGATCGCGTGCGTGATCGCGAGATCGCTCTTGTCGCTCGTCATGTTCCGGACGAAGGAGCGGTCGATCTTCAGACATTTCACCGGCAGCAGCTTGAGCCGGTGCAGCGAGGAATGGCCGATGCCGAAATCGTCAATCGAGATCGAGCAGCCGCTCAAGGTCAGCTCCGCCATCATTTCGAGCGCCCGGTCGACATCTTCCATGACCGAGCTCTCGGTAATTTCCAGCTCGAGGCAGCGGGGCTCCGTGCCCGTCTCCCTGAGAATGCCGAGCACGCGGGCGACGAATTCGGGATCCCGGAACTGGAGCGGCGAGATGTTCACCGAGATCTTGACGGGCAGGATGCCGCTTTCCTTCCATTCGCGCTTCTGTTCGCAGGCGCGGCGCAGCACCCATTCGCCCAGTTCGAGGATGAGGCCGCTCTCCTCGGCGATCGGAATGAACTCCCGCGGCATGATCAGGCCGCGCGTCGGATGGTTCCATCTGACGAGCGCCTCGAGGCAGATGACCTTCTCCGAAGCGAGCTCCACCCGCGGCTGATAGTACAGTTCCAGCTCGTTCTTGCGGATCGCCCGGCGCAATTCGTATTCCAGCTCCAGCCGCTCCGCCGTCACGCCCGGCATGCCCGGGTCGTAAATGTGCCAGCGGTTCTTGCCGCTCCGCTTCGCATGCCTCAGGGCGATGCCCGCCTCGCGGATCAGCCGTTCGATGTCATGCTCCGCGCCGGGGCGGCGCAGCGCCGCGCCGATGCTGACCGCCGTGCAGACGGTCGCTCCGCCGAGTTCGTACGGCTCGCCGAGCGCGAGCCGGATCGCTTCCAGCAGGTCGGCGAGTTCGCCGCGCCGCTTCCGGCAGACGATCAGGAACTCGTCGTCTCCTGTCCGGTGCCACGCGTCGCGTCCGGCGATGGCCGCGATCCGCTCGGCCGTCCCGGCCAGCAGCCGGTCGCCGGCTTCCCGACCGTATGCGAGATTGATGTCCTGGAACCGGTCGATATCCACCAGAATAACGCCGTCCGCGTCCGGCATTTCCGCGGCGGCCCGTTCCATGTCCGAAACGGTCCAACGCCGGACCATCCGTGCGCGCCTTCCGGACTTGTACACAAAAGGAGAGCCGCCTTCTGCGCAGGCGGCATCTCCGAATTCACCGTATGATCCATTCATGCGCATAACTTCCTCCGCTCCCAAAGCTGCCTCTGTTTACAGGTTGCAGGCGTCCGTCCATGATCGACAATGCACCATGATGCAACGAGCAAGTTGGCTGCGACATGAGACGAAGACAAGACATGGACGTTCGGTACTGCGGAAGTAAGCTTGCGATCGCTCGTGGTGCATAACCATATGACGTCATTTTTATACGAAAAATGGATTCGCGCGTTAAAGCGCGAAAGCATCTAAACGCAAAACATTTCCCCTATGTTTTCGTTTTCCATTATTTGGGTTTACGCGGATTTCATTTCATGCAGTTCAACATCATA
>Ga0310823_100879_pt1 | contig 13845 bp, 12 predicted proteins | sample P4_ome_3_FD_201316 | JGI IMG/M metagenome (GOLD analysis project Ga0310823, IMG submission 201316) | Sorghum-adapted microbial communities from Joint BioEnergy Institute, Emeryville, California, United States - P4_Day56_Rep3 | ecosystem: Engineered > Bioreactor > SSF (Solid state fermentation) >...
ATCACGCAGCCGGTCAGCGTACAGGCGCACCGCGCGGGCGCGGGTCTCCTCATCGAACTTCCGAGGTGCAGGCACGGCTCCAGTCTCCTTGCTAGATCAGAGCCTCTCCACCACCCAGGGCGATTCAGTCTGTGTAACAAGATCCCCTTGAGTTGAGAAGCACATAGGTGCTCATGACTGATGATCAACGGGCTGGCCATCAGCTGATTGGGGTCGGGCGGCACAGGTGGGGTCGCTGATCATCAGTTGGGTCCGTGTGCCGCCCGACCCCGCGCCCCCGGTCGCGGCGGGCGACCCCGTGTGGTCGCCGCAGCGGATGGCTCGATCCCGCGCTGCGTCCCAGACTGGACTGAGCGCGGGGCGCGCACACCTCCGCGCGCGGAGTCTTGACAGATCCCTGGACGTGGGCTTCCATACACCGCACAAGATTTGGACGAATTTCGGCCAATCTGAGGCAAGATGGCCGTAACGCAGCCGTTACGGCGTTGTCGATCTCTCTGGGTGGTGTCGTGAAACCGGCGGCCTTCGATTACCGGGTGCCCGCATCCCTCGAGGAGGCGCTCGCCCTCCTAGCGGAGCACGGGGACGAAGCGCGGGTGCTCGCCGGCGGTCAGAGCCTGATGCCCATGCTCAACATGCGGCTCAGTCGTCCGAGCGTGATCGTCGATCTGAACCGGATCGACGAGCTGCGAACAACGCTCGTCGGCGAGCGCTCCCTAACCGTCGGTTCGATGATCCGTCAGCGCGAGGCTGAGCTGGATCCCGCTTTCCGGCAACGCCTTCCGGTACTCGGGGATGCCCTGAAAAGGGTCGGTCACGTCACGACGCGCAATCGCGGGACGATCGGTGGGAGCATCTGCCACGCCGACCCGGCGGCAGAACTGCCCGCGCTGGCCGTCTTCCTCGACGCCACCCTCACGGTTCGGTCGCAGCGCGGTGTGCGAACGATTCCGGCCGCGCAGTTCTACAAGGGGGTTTTCTCCACCGCGCTCGAACCCGACGAGCTGCTCACCGACGTGGCCTTTCCCTTTCTCGAGCGCGGTTGCGGCGCGGCCGTTTGCGAGTTCACCCGACGCAGTCACGAGTTCGCGATCGCGGGCGTCTACGCGGCACTGACACGGAACTCAGCCGACGTCGTCACCTCGTGTCGCTTGCTCGCCTTCGGGGTGAACGGGGAGATCTCCCGTTTGACCACAGCCGAAAACACACTGATGGGTCAAATTTATCGCACCGAGCTGGTCGACGAGGCTGCGGCCGTGGCCCGGTCCTCGTTGTCGGCGCTCAGCGACACCGTTGCTTCATCGGCCTATCGGCTGGAGCTGGTGCGGGCTCTCTGCGCCCGAGCATTGACGACCGCGTACGAAAGAGGTGTTCCCACGGATGAGTGACACCAGCCTCGTCCGACTCACCCTCAACGGGCGCAGCACCACCGTCGTGTGCCAGGTGCGCGAGCTCCTGTCCGACGTGCTGCGACACCAGCTTGCGACGCGCGGCGTGCACGTGGGCTGCGAGCACGGGGTGTGCGGCTCCTGCACGGTACTGGTGAATGGCAAGACCGCTCGATCGTGCTTGATGCTCGCGGCCCAGGGAGACGGCTGCGATGTGCAAACCGTCGAGAGCCTGGCCGACGGCGACGATCTGCACGCTTTGCAGAAGGCGTTCTCAGAAAACCACGCATTGCAATGCGGGTTCTGCACGCCGGGGTTCTTGATGATCGCCCACGAATTGCTGACGGAGAACCCGACGCCCACGGAACAGGAGGTCCGGGAACGGATGTCGGCGAACCTGTGCCGGTGCACCGGGTACGAGGGCATCGTCCAGGCCGTCCTGTCGGTGGCCCGAAACGCGGTCTCCGAGGACGCCGCGCGGGAGCGTGACCCCCGATGACGAACGCGAAGTCGGCCCAGCAGCCGTGGGCCCCGAGCCGGCAGCAGGACATCCGCTTGCTCACCGGAACGGCGCAGTTCATCGACGACATCGATCCCCCCGGCACGCTCCATCTGGCCATGGTCCGCTCGCCGCTGGCGCACGCGATCATCAAAGGAATCCGCACGGACGAGGCGCTGCGGATGCCGGGGGTCCACGCTGTGCTCACCGGCGAGGAGCTGGTCCGGTACGCGGGGGCCCAGCCGGTCGTCTGGGAGCACATCCCGAACCAGCAACCGGTCACCGCTCGGGCGATGGCGGTCGACCGCGTTCGCTACGTCGGACGCATCGTCGCGGCGGTGGCGGCCGAGACCAGGGCGCTCGCCGAGGACGCCGCCGAGCTCGTCGAGGTCGACTACGAACCCCTCGACGTCGTGTCCACCGTGGAGCAAGCCCTCGCCCCGGGCGCGCCGCTGCTGCACCCGGAGTGGGGCACGAACGTCTTCGGAAGCCAGCACTACACCACCGGCGACCCGGCTGCGGCCTGGGACGAAGCCGAGGTTAAAGTCCGCGGTACGCTGCGGGTGGGGCGTCAGTTCGGGGCGCCGCTCGAGACCCGGGGCTGCGTGGCCACGTGGGACCGGCACAGCGACGAGCTGGAGCTGTGGATCTCGGCGCAGTCGCCCAACCGCGTCCGCGAATTTATCGGACAGGTGTTCAATAAACCGCTGCACAGCATTAGGGTGAGGGTACCCGCGCTCGGTGGCGGTTTCGGAACCAAGGCTGACTTCTACGGCGAGGAGGTCATCACCTGTTTGATGGCCTGGCTCACCGGCCGCCCCGTCAAATACATCGAGGACCGACTGGAGAGTTTCGTTGCCAGCGCCCATGCGAGGGAGCAGATCCTGGACATGGAGCTGGGTGCTGATCGCGACGGGCGGATTCGCTGCCTGCGCGGCCGCGTGACCGCGGCATTGGGCGGGGAAATCGGCAGCACCGGGATGGGCCCAGCCTGGCTTGGCGCCATCATGATGCCGGGCCCGTACAAGATCCCGAACATCAGCGTCGAGATTCGCGGTGTGGTCACCAACCGGTCGCCCTACGGCGCCTACCGAGGGTGGGGGCAGCCCAAGGGAAACTTCGCGATGGAACGCATGATGGACAAGCTCGCCGTCGAACTGGGCTTGGATCCCGCCGAGATCCGTCGTCGCAACTTCGTCGCCTCGGACCAGTTCCCGCACTTCAACGGGATGCTCCCGACCTACGACAGCGGCCGGTACGCCGAATGCCTCGACCTGTGCCTGGCCGAGATCGAGGCCCGTGGATGGCGCCAGCAGGTCGCCGCCGCGCGCGACGGCGACGTGGCCAAGGGCATCGGCCTGGCCTTCTACGTGGAATCCACCGCGGCGGGCCCGAGCCGGGGGATGAACGCGCTCGGTCTCGACCAGTCCGGTTTCGACGAGGAATGGGTCCGGATGGATTCCACCGGCCGGGTCACGGTCTACACCGGCCACACCGACATGGGGCAGGGGATCGAGACCGCGCTCGCCGATGTGGTGGTGGCTGAGCTGGGACTGCGATCCCGCTCGGACGTTACCGTCACCTGGGGCGACACGGCAACCTGCCCATATACCGGCTACGGCACGGGTGGTAGCAGAGCAGGCGCCTTGGCCGGCGCCGCCGTCAAACAGGCGGCTGGTGCGCTCCGGCGCAAGATCCTGCAGGTCGCGGCCGACCTGCTGGAGGCAGACCCCAGTGACCTCGTCCTCGCCGACGGCCGGGTGACCGTCCGCGGTAACCCCACGACAGGTTGCACGCTGGCAGAGGTCGGGTTTGCAGCCTACCGACAAGTGGTGCGGCTCAAGGAGGGCACCGATCCCACCCTGGAGGGCAGGGCCGTGTTCGATCCGCCCGCCCAGGCGTACTCCTACGGCTGCGCCGCGGCGCTAGTGGAGGTCGACCGCGCAACCGGTCGAGTCCGCGTCCTGCAATACCTGATGTCGCACGACTGCGGCACCGTGCTGAACCCGATGATCGTCGAAGGCCAGCTTCGCGGCGGCTCGATGCAAGCCATCGCCGGCGCCCTCTACGAGCGGATCGTCTACGACGACAACGGTCAGATCCTCACCACGACGTTCATGGACTACGCCGTTCCGACCGCGCTGGAGATCCCCCCGATCGACCTGGTTCACATGGAGACGCCCTCCCCGGTGATCCCAGGTGGGATGAAGGGAGTCGGCGAGGCCGGAGTCATTCCGGGTGGCGCGGCGATCGCCTCGGCCGTCGACGATGCGCTAGGGCGCGATCGAACCTTTGTCACCGAGCTGCCGATAACGGCCGAGCACGTCTTCTGGATGGCTGAATCCCGGCATTGAGCCGAGAAAAGTCCAGTTGAGTGGAGACGCGAAGGAGTGGCGGGATAATGGAAGCGCTGACCGCTGGTGGATGGGCTATACTCATCACCTTTCTCGGTGTATGTGTCTTAACGTTAATCTTGGGGTTGCGGAACTGGTTGAGACTCTCGGAGGGGACCGGTTCCGGTTCCCCCCGGCGTTCGGGCGTCCGCGATCACTCGAAGATGTGATCGGCAATGGACCTCACGCTCAACCGAGTAATTTTCGCCCTCTACTGCATCTCCATGGTGGCGATCGGCTACTGGGGTTATCGTAAAACGACGAGCGCGGACGCCTTCTCCATTGCCTCGAAGTCCTTCGGAATGGGTGTGTCCATCCCGCTTTACTCGGCCTCCTTCATTAGCGCCGCGTCCATCCTCGGGTTCTCCGGCGCGGCCTTCGCCCAAGGGTGGAGCTTCTTGCTCATCTACCCGATGGGCTTGGCGGTCGGCTGGGTGTTGCTCCAGGTCACCTCCCTGCGGTTTCGACGTATGCCGGACTGGAACACGACGCCCGACGTGTTCGCCGATCGCTTCTACAGCCCCTTCATGCGTGGTTGGATGGCGGTTTTCAACATCGGCTACATGTTCCTGTACGTGGTCATCGGGCTCATGGGCGTGGGTGTCATCGTTTCCACGTTCCTCGGAATCCCGAGCGTGTGGGCGTACTTGGTGGTGGGAGCGGTCTTCCTCGCCTACACCGCACTCGGCGGGATGTTCTCGGTCGCGTGGACGAACGTGGCCCAGTTCATCCTGCTGTCGATCGGCGTTGTCGGTGCCGCCGCGTTCGGCCTGGTCAAGGTGGGCGGGGTCGGTGAGATGATCCGCGGCCTCGGTGAGTTCTCCAACGACTCGATCAACGCGGGCGACCTGCTGAGCCCGACGCTCGGTGGGCAGCTGTCCCCGCTGTACATCTTCGGGACCGCGCTCGGCTTCGCCGTCGTCGTCCCGGTGACGACCTACTACCACCGGATGTTCTTCTCGGCGAAGGACGACCGGACGGCGGGCGCGTTCGTCGGGTTCAGCGCGCCGCCCCTGATGCTGCTCTACCTGTCTATCGCGGTCATCGGGTTCACTGCGCGGGTCCTGCTTCCCCCGGACACCCCCCAGGAACGGGCGTTCCCGGCGCTAGTCGACATGATGCCCACCCTGCTGGGCGCGCTGGTACTGGCCGCCATCTCCTCGGCGGTGATGTCGAGCATCGACAACCAGCTGCTCGCCGCCGGTGTGATGGCAAGCAGGGACATCTACCAGAAGCTGATGCGCCCGGACGCCTCGCCCAAGCAGGTGCAGCGGGTCTCGCAGTGGTCGACTTTCGTGATCGGCCTTTCCGCGATCGCGTTGACCCTTGCCCAGCTCGGCCTGATCATCGACATCTACACGTTCTTTGTCGTGATCTCGGCGACGACGCTCTTCGTCCCCCTTGGGCTCGGTCTCTTCTGGCAGCGAACCACCAAGGAGGCTGGAATCGTCGGCACACTCCTCGGGTTCATTGGCGGCACGCTCTGGTGGTTCTTCGGACCGGCGAGCATCCCGGCGACCATTCCGGTGATTCCGCTGGTTTTGGTTGTGATGGTGGTGGTCAGCCTGCTGACCCGGAGGCCTCCCGAGGAGACGATCGAAAAGTTCTTCGGTCCCGCGCAAGAGGGGCCGAGTCCGGGGTTCGGGCGTGTGGCTGTCGAGCAGCCCTGACCAGCTCAGACTCAACAAGTGCCTAGAAAAAGAAGGGAAGGGTGCAGATGTCTGCGGAGAAGGCTAACGTTGTGTTTGACGGCGGTACGCAGGAGGATCGCGATCGGCTGATCGAGCTCTTCGAGGAGTTCTGGGCAGCGAACGACGTCTTTGACAGCCCGCAGTTGGAGCGCACGTGGAGCAAGTCACCCGACCGCGTGCACTTCAACTCGAACGGGCACACCTACTACGGGCTCAACGATTGGTTGAACATCTGGGACTACTATCGTCCGCGTTTCCAGTCGGTGTCGCCAGGCAAGCGCGGTGACACCCGGGTGATCATCCGTGAAGGTATGGCGCTCGTGGCCGATGCCGAAATCGAGCGGAAGTGGGAATGGATCGGCGAGGGGGAGCCGCCGGCCCTGCTGTCAAATCCGCGGGTCCGGGCCACCATGGTGTATGTCAAGGAGGACGGTGACTGGCGGGTGGCCCACGTCCACTACTCCTCCGCAGCCAGCGGGCCGCGTCCCGACCAGGTCGCGTAGGGCGGACGGGCCGACGTGTCACGAGACTCGATTCCCGACGCCGCGGTCGAGCGTGTCGTGGAGCGCACCGTGCAGATCGCGGAAATCCCCGCGCCAACCGGCTCCGAGCAGCGGCGGTCGGCCTTGGTGGCCGAGTGGTGGCGGCAAGACGGCCTGGACGAAGTGTCGGTCGATCACGCCGGCAATGTCTGGGGGCGCGTCCCTGCCGCCACCACCAGCGGCGCTCCGGCGATCCTGGTGTGTGCGCACCTCGACACCGTCTTCGACGAAACCGTGGTGCACGAGGTGCGTCGTGAGGGGGATCGACTCGTCGGCCCGGGCGTGGGTGACAACGCCGTCGCTGTCGCTGCCCTGTCGGACGCCTTCGGCGTGGCCCTCGACGCCGCGACGGCGCCGATCTGGCTTGTGGCGACGACGGGAGAGGAAGGCCTGGGGAACCTGCGCGGCATCTACGCCGCATTGGGCGGCTTCGCCGGCCGGGTCGGCGCTGTGGTGGCTGTCGAAGGCAACTACCTCGACCGCATCGGGATTCGCGGGGTCTGCTCCGAGCGTTGGTCGGTGCAGCTATCTGGGCCCGGCGGGCACTCCTGGGAGGCAGCCAACAACGCGAGTGCGGTCCACGAGGCGGCCGCGATGGTATGTGAGCTCTCATCGAGCGTGGCGGCCGGAACGCCCCGACGCACCGTCAACGTCGGGCGCTTCGAGGGTGGCGACGGCATCACCACCCGGGCCCCGGCGGCGACCATGCTGCTCGACATGCGCGCCGAGCTGCCCGAGGCGATGCCGGCGCTGCGACAACGCCTGATCCGTTCGGCGAACGCGGCAACGGCACGCGGCGTCGGTGTGTCGCTGAGTCTCCTCGGGCGCCGCGGTGGCGGGGGGATCGACCCCGAGCACCCGCTCGTGCAGCTGGCCAAGCGCGCTCAGGCCGACGTCGGTCGACCGGCGCGGCTCGTCGCGGTCAGCACCGACGCCAACGCAGCTTACGACCTGGGTATCCCGGCGATCACGCTCGGCGTCACCGAGGGCGCCCGCCAACACAGCACGCAGGAATGGATCTCCACAAGGCTCATCGGTGCCGGGATGGCGGCCCTGGTGCGAACGGTCCGCAACTTCGGGCTCCACCTCCACCGGAACGCGCAGCGCAACGGGCGTTCCGAGGCGGCACCGGAATCGGCAGTTCGGGGAGGCCGATGAGCACGGTCAGCACGTTCGAGGTCCCCGAGTTCACGCTGGAGAACGGGGGACGGCTCGCGCCGGCTCGGCTCGTATACGGCGCCTACGGCCGGTTGTCGCCAGCGCGGGACAACGCGATCGTCTTCCCCACCGCGTTCGGGGGACGCCACGTCGACAACGAGTGGTTGATCGGACCCGGCCTACCGCTGGACACCGATCGGTACTTCGTCATCGTGCCGAACCTCCTCGGCAACGGGGTGTCGTCGTCCCCCAGCAACTACGACGGGTCGTTCCCACCCGTCACTATCCGCGACAACGTGCGTTTCCAGAAGCAGCTCGTCGACCATCTCGGTGTGCGGCGGCTGGCCCTCGTCGTCGGGTACTCGATGGGCGGCCAGCAGGCCTACGAGTGGGCGGCTAGCTACCCGGAGATGGTGGCGCGGCTGGCCTGCCTGTGCGGCGCGGCCCGAACCTCACCGTGGCAGTCGGTGTTCCTGGGCGGCATGCGAGCGCTGTTGGCGCTCCACGATGGTGCGACACCGGCCGAGCCCCGTGTCGTCGAAGCGCTCGCCCGGGTGTGGGCGCCGTGGGGTCTCTGCGCTGCCTTCTACGACGAGGGCGGCTACCGGGCCGCCGGCCACGACGACCAAGAGTTGTTCATCCGCAGCTACTGGGTGGAGCGGCTTACTACGTTCCGGGCCGCCGACCTGGCCGCGATGCTCGACACCTGGCAGTCCCACGACCTCGCAACCCGGGGGGATGGGGCGTCACTCGAGGAGGTGCTCGGCCGGATCAGCTGCCCCACCTTGCTGATCCAGTCCACTACCGACCAGTACTTCCGCCTCGACTACGCGGTCCGAGAGTGCGAGCTGTTGCCGAATGCACGCCTGGTGGAGCTGGACTCGGTGTGGGGGCACGTGGCCGGGCGCGGACGCGTGGCACGGGACGCAGCTGCGATCGGTGCGGTGCTGCGCGAGCACCTGAACCGAGGGAGCAACCCGTGACGTTGTCGGTTCTGGGCCTTGACGCGGCACGCGGCCAGCTCGGCGTCGCCTCCGCGACCCACGGCGTCGCGGTCGGCGCCCGGGTGCCGTGGGCGCGCAGCGGCGTCGGTGTCGCGGTGACGCAGGCGATGACCCGACGCGCCCTGGGCCGGGGGAGCATCGACGAGCTCACCGCGGGGGCGACTCCGCAAGCGGTGCTGGAGCGGGTGTTGGCGAGCGATCCGGGCGCCGCGAACCGGCAGCTGGCCGTGCTCGACGTGCACGGCTGCGCCGCGCTGCACACCGGTGCTCGCGTGCCTGGCCACACCGTGGCGTGCGCCTGGCCGGATCTCGTAGTCGTGGGCAACATGCTCCGGGGGACCGCAGCGGCCGAGGGCGCGCGGGAGGCGTTCCTGCGGGAACCGCGTCGGCCGTTGGCTCACCGACTGCTCGACGCCCTCGCCGCGGGCGATCGCACCGCCGGCGACTGCCGTGGCGTGCGGTCCGCATCGTTGACCGCGGTGTCTGCCGTCAACCGCGACGAGGACATCCACCTGGACCTGCGGGTTGATGACAGTGCGCGGCCGATCGATGAGCTGAACCGCCTGCTGCGCCTGCACGACGTCCAGGCGCTGCTGAGCGCCCTGTACGCCGACCCCGAGTTGCGCGACCGCGAACTGGCGAACGCCATCGAAGGGTTCCTCGCCGAGCGGTCCGGCGACCCGGTGATCACCCCGTACCTCATAGATCTCCAGTTCTGGCTGGGGATCGGTCAGCTGCGGCGCGGCGCAACGGAAGTCGGGAGCTATTGGCTCGAGCAAGCCACGCAGCGGGATCCGGCGTGGCGCGCTCTCGCGGCGCAGGTGGCTCGTAGCGAAGGGCTGGCGCTCACGCGGGATCCCGGCTTCGCGACGCGTGCTGCACGAACCGAACGCGGTGAATCGCCAGGAAGCGAGGACCACGCATCATGAACGGGGGGACCACGAGGATCGGAGTGTTGCTGCCCCATCGAGTACCAGCGCGTGAGCTCGTCTCCTTCGCGACCGCGGCGGAGGACGCAGGCGTCGACGATCTGTGGATCCCGGAGAACTTCGGCTTCGTCGGTGCATACTCCGCCGCCGCGGTGGCGCTGGCCAGCACCCGGAGAATTCGGGTGGGCACCGGGATCAGCGCCGTCCCGCTGCGCCACCCGGTCGCCAACGCGATGGAGGTCGGGACGCTGGCGGGTGCGTTCCCGGGCCGATATGTGGCCGGCCTCGGAATGGGGGTGCGGGGCTGGCTCACAGAGCTTAACCGGTGGCCGAGCTCCCCAGTGCGTGAGATCCGGGAAGCAGTACGCGCGATATCCGGGCTGCTGCGCGGGGAGAAGGTGTCCGCATCGACCGAGCTATTCGAAATGGGCGGCGTTCGCATCGACGAAGGGGTCCAGGCGCCGTGCCTGGTTCACGTGGGCGCGGTCGGCCCGGCGATGCTGCGGGTCGGTGCCCAGGACGCAGACGGTGTGATCTTGAGCGTCCTGTCCAGCCCCGAGTACGTCCGCTGGGCCCGCCAGCAGGTCGACACGGCGGATGGCCGCACGGAGGTGGTGTGCTTCGTCAACCTCTCCATCGACGACGGCGGCACGGAGCCTGCCGCGGCGCTGCTGCGGGAGGACACCGCGTTCCTGCTGGCCGCTATGGGGCGTTCACCGCTGATCGAGCCGCTGGGCATCGGGGATGAGCTGACGAAGCTGCTGGCCGACCATGGCCACGACCGGGGCGAGCTTGCCCGTGTCCTGCCCGCCCGCTGGATCGAGCAGATGTCGATCGTCGGCACCGTCACCCAGTGCGCGGAGCGGGTGCGCGACTACATCGAGGCCGGCGCCGACACAGTGGTGCTCGCACCCAAACCAGCGGCTGCGGCGCACGCGATCGTCGCGCGGATCCCCGAGCTGCTGGTGCAGGAGCTGTCAGATCGATGATCGGGCTCATCGGACCGCACGACAGCGTGCGACGCGTCGAAGACGTCGCCCAGAGCAGCGGCATGTCCGCGGAGCTGCTGCCGCGCCCCTATGACGGCCTCTCCGAAGTCGGGCGGCTCACCGGCGAGGTGGCCTCGGCCTGCCGGGTGATCCTCTTCACCGGCCTCATCCCGTACTCGATCGCACGATCCGAGGGCGTCGACGCCACGTCGATCTACATCGCCCATTCGGCGGCCGACCTGTACGCGGCGGTGGCCCATCTCCTGCTGGACAGATCCATTTCCACGGTCGACAGGATGTCGATCGACGTGGTCGACCGGGAGGTCGTCAACGAGGTCTTCGACGACCTCAGCGCTGAGCAACCCGCCTTCCTCCTCGAATACTCGGTCGACCAGCCGGGGCCATGGATCGAGGACATGGTGGATTGGCATGCCCGGCTGTACCGCAGCGGGCGGGCTACGTTCGCGCTCACCTGCCTCGACGCGGTCTCCCGGGGACTCAGCCGCAGCGGCATCCCGCACTACCGCATCTCGCACACTCGGGCCTCGGTCCGCGACTCGCTCGCCCGAGCGGCATACCTGGAGTCGATGCAGACCGCGGAGGACGGTCAGCCGGCCGTCGCGGTGCTGCGGTATCCGGACATCACCTCGCCCGTGTCGTTGTCGGCTATCGGGCAGCGGTTCGCGGACGCGCTCACCTCCGTCGTCTTCCAGGTGACGGACAGCAATGACGTTGTCGTGCAGACGACGCGGGGGGCGGTGGAGGCGTACGTCAAGCGGATGCCGGCTGAGCCGGCCCACCGTGACCGGACCGGCCCCGTGGTCGGATTCGGCTTCGGCAAAACCATCACCCGCGCCCACGCGCAGGCCCAGGTCGCGGTGGCGTTCGCGCAGCGGAACGGCGTGTCGTATGTGGTGTTCGAAGGCGGGACACCGCGGCTGAGCCCTGCGCCAGGCACTCGCGTCACAGGCTCCCAGGCGACAGCCCTGCAGGCGAGAGCGTCCGAGCTCGAGCTGTCGCCCCTGCTGCTCTACCGGATCAGCAACGCGTTGAAGGTCATCAACCACACGTCCTTCAGCGCCGACGAGCTAGCCACCGCCTATGGCGGGTCGCCGCGGACGGCCCGACGGGTCATCAAGCGGCTCCGCGAGGCTGGCATCGTCACCCAGACGGGTTCGGTCCGGTCCACCGGCGCGGGCCGCCCCGTGGCGCTGTACGCGGCGGATATCGACCGTCTGCTGGCGGCGCCGGACGCTGAACCGCCGGATGGGGTATCGAGGCAGGAGACGGGCAGATGAGCGAGCCGAGTGCGGGCGGGTCCGAGGCGGGACGCACAACTCCGGTCGAGGCGGCGGTCGATCAGGCATGGCAGGAGGTTGCCGAGCGCACCCGGGCCGTCGCGCGCGACCTGTGGGAGCACCCGGAGCTGTGTTTGCTGGAGCGGCGGAGCGCGGATGTGCTGCGGTGCTGGCTCAGCGACGAGGGCTTCGTCGTCCGCCCCTCGAGAAGCGCCTGTGACACCGCGTTCGTCGCCGAGTTCGGCAAACCCGGCGCGCCCACGATCGGCGTACTGCTCGAGTACGACGCGCTCCCCGCGATGAATAACGTCGCAGAACCCCGTCGGGCGCCGATCGGTGATCGGGACCAGCCCGGGCACGGATGCGGCCACAACTTCATCGGTGCCGTGAACGCCGGCGCGAGCATTGCCGCGGCTCGTCACCTGAGAGCGACCGGGGAACCGGGGCGAATCGTGGTGTTCGGGACGCCGGGGGAGGAGCTCCTGTTCGGCAAGGTGGCGATGTTGGCAGCCGGTGACTTCGACGACGTCGATGCGCTGCTGACGCACCACCCGGCTTTCGAGAACGCGGTGCTCTCCCGCCCGTGCCAGGCCGTCGTGACCGGCGAGATCTCGTTCCGGGGCGCGCCGGCCCACACGGGCGTACCCGTTTCCCGCAACGCCCTCGACGCGGCGGAGCTGGCTGTCACGATGGCGGATCGGCTGCGCGTGCACAGCTTCTCCGGCGTGTCGATCGAGCATGTGACCAGAGCCCCCATCACGGTCATGCCGAGCAACAGCCCGGAGGAGATCCGGTGCTGGTGGTACGTGCGCGACGTCGACTACGCGCGTGCGGAGGCCTGTTGGAACGTCCTGGTCCAGATCTCCCGCACGGCCGCGTCCTTCTGCCGCGTGCACGCGTCCGATGTAGTCATCTCGGCCTGCCGCGGCTACCTGCCGAACGATGTCCTCGCAAACGAGCTGTTGAGCGAGCTCGCCCACGTCGGATCGCCCACGTGGACTCCCGTCGAGCGGGACGACATGGCGAGCTACGGCAATGCGTTTGACAGCTCGGTCCCGTTCGACCTGCACGAAGACGTCGTGCTCTTGGAGGACGGCTACGACCGCTACGGGCAAGACGACGGCGAGCTCAGCCACCTGATCCCGCTCGGAAGGTTCACCTGGGCGTTCCCCCGCAACATCCCCTTTCACAGCTGGGCGGCGACGGCGTACTTCGGAACAGAGTACGCCTGGCGCTCGGCGCAGATGGTCGGAAGGGCGATGACCCGGTCGTTGATCCGCCTGATCCGGTCACCCGGGGTGGTCGACCGCGCGAAGGTGGAGCTCGCGGAGCGCACGGGCGGGACGTTCGAGCGGTCGCTGCGAGGGGCCTGGTCGAACCTGCCGCCGCAAGCGGAGCGTTTTTGGGCGGGATCGTGGGACCCGGCATGATCGCCGCGCCGGTGGCCGCGAGCATATGCGGCGGAGCCCGGGTTGCTGTTGGTCAGTGCACGGCTGTCGCTCCGGTCTGTTCGGGGGTCGCGAATCTGCCAAGCGTGATTTGGGTGAGCCGGCCCTGCACGAAGGCTTCGGTGTTTACGCTCTCGCCTGCGACGTGACGCTCCTGTTGCCGAGCGGAACAGCGGGTGTCTGTGCAGCCGGGTGCCGACACGCGGATCTGGATGGCGTTCGCGTGCGCCTCGTCGCGGATCGTGCTTGTCACCCGATGATGACGAACTTGCTGGCGCCGTACGCGACGGTATTCGCATTGGAACGAGACCGGCCTTTGGCAAGACGGCGACGAGCGTACCGGCGGCCTTCAAATCCCGCGCCGTCCTGAAGAGGGCCGGCCGGGGTTCCGCAGCTAACGTGTGATCTGGTGCATGATCGCGGGTGTTGGTGCAGGTCAGCGGGGTTCGACCTGGTCCAGCACACCGAAATGCCTAGTAACACGACTTTGGCTGATCTGCTGGGTT
>Ga0310823_100880_pt1 | contig 13828 bp, 10 predicted proteins | sample P4_ome_3_FD_201316 | JGI IMG/M metagenome (GOLD analysis project Ga0310823, IMG submission 201316) | Sorghum-adapted microbial communities from Joint BioEnergy Institute, Emeryville, California, United States - P4_Day56_Rep3 | ecosystem: Engineered > Bioreactor > SSF (Solid state fermentation) >...
TGAATATTCGAGCGAAAGCTGCTCTGGGACGAGGAGAAACCGCCGTGTCCTTAGCGCGCTGTACTGACAGTCCAATCCTTCGGGCCAGCGCCGGCCATAGAGGAACTTTGCTTCCGGAGGTGGCGGCTGCGGCAGACCCCTCTCAAGAACCAGACGAAAATCGGGCGTTCGCTCGGACGATTGGATGCTCAGCTCGTCGAGGTAGATCAGCAGTGGTTTCACGAGTGCCGGGTCCTCGGCATCGATGCGCAGCAATGCACCGTTCAGATTGAACCAATTGGCCATGTCGGGTCCGATCTATCCTTGAGAGAGTGTGACGTTGGCGTGCGCGGGAGGGACAAGTCGGCCACCCGCGTGGATGAGGATTTCCACCATGGTCGGCGTTGGCGGATTGAGAATGATCTCCTGGTCAAGCACGATCCAGCAGTGCGCCGAGAGCACATCTTGCCTGACGCTTTGGCGGTCGACCCCGAAGTGAAGCGCGGGGTCGAAGCCGGCGAGCCTTAAGAAGCGCAGCGCCAGAATGCCCTCTCGGAGACAGGGCCGGTCGCGCATGACCCAAGGCCGGCGGGTCGACTTCTTCACCCGCCGGACGATGTAGTGCGCCGACAACCCTTGGTAGGGGGCTGCCGCGCGTGGCTTTGTCAGCGCAAGGAGTGACGGAAGGCTGCGCTTCCATGCCAGAACCGGGAGCGCACGGGCCCACAACCAGAGGGCAGCTTTGAAGCGCAGTTTCTTGAGGGTTGTCATGGGATTCAATGGATCTGGAGAAGGCCCTCCTTCTGCAGCTCCTCGGCGAGCGCCATCAAATCTTGCCGCAGGCGGTCGGGAGAGACGTCGAAGGTTTCCAGGAGTGTTTGCACGACATCAGCGAAGGACCGCTTCCCGTCGAGCGCGGCGAGAAATGCCGAGGTGGTATCGTTGCAGGTGAAAAGTTGTCCCGACTCTATGACGAGCAGGACGGCTCCCTCACCCTCGCCGAGAGGTTGGCAGGAAACACCCTCGGGTAGCGACAGCACACTTGAATCCTGAATCACCGTTGTGCCCCTTCTTCAGTTCTTGCGACGGGGTATCCTAGTCATCACAACCGGAGATTGCTACTGAGCCGGGATGCGCGCGGTGCCTGTGTGCACAACATTTGCGATGGGCTCCAAAGGGGAGGCTGCATCAGCGCTGATTTTCGATAGATGCAAGTGCCTTCAAGCCTTTAGAAGAGAGAGATCATTCGCCTGCTGATGATTGGTTATGTTGCAGCGAAGAGACACTTGTCCGTTTATCGAAAAGCGATTGTCGTCAACGCCACATTGATGTCGCGCGAGGCAATCCACATGAAGCGCGCGTACGAGATGCCTGTCCTGATCAAGCAGAAGCCGCTGGTGGACGTCACCGCACAAGTGTTCATTACGCCGGGCTTTCCTCCTGGGGACGGTGACACCGCACAATAAATTCGAAGCCCCGCTTCGAGCGCATATTCTTCTGACGCCCTCCTGCCGACCGCAGGAGGGCGTTAGTTTACTCTTTTTTCAGAGTGGCCGGACAGTTGATCGGTATCTTTACTGCACTAAGCGACTACGAATCTAAGCGGAGCGAATTTCGGCTCGAGGAAGGGTGTTTGGCGTAGCCACGCCGAGAGACCCCAAGTCGAAAGCAGGTCCGACATCTTTACCGAGCTTCTTGGAGCAGCGGACACATGAGTGCGTGATCATCCTGAACGTTGCGCTGACAATCATTGGTGTTGCGATCGAGATACAGCCACGGAGCTATCGCAAAATAAGGGCGAGCAACTTGTGGTTGTTTAGCCTGCTGATCTTCAACCTGACGAAGGACTCAGCTATCTGTGGTTGTCGCTTCGGAACCAACGAAGGAGGCAATCATGAAGCGCTCGTACGAGAAGCCTGTTCTGACGAAGCAGAGGCCGCTGGTGGATGTCACCGCCCAAGAATACTACTACATCTCACCATATGTGCCTCTTCCGGAAGATGGTGGTAACGGAGACCCAACCTAGTCCATTTTCGCTACATCATAAATCACCCTAGTAAGCTTCTCCTTGAGAGCGCGTATTGGCTTGGCGCCCTCCGGTCTCTGGACCTGGAGGGCGTTTTTTCGTCTCCATCAATAATGGTCTACGGAATGTCGCGTTCGGCCCACAGCCCGACGTAGTTCTCCGCCAGCGCCATCTGCGCCGCGCGTGATGTCGCGAGGTGCTCGAACTCCGCCCGTTGCAACTTCCGGGCGAATGCGTCGGCGTCTGGGAAACGGTGCAATAGCGAGGTCATCCACCAGGAGAAGCGCTCTGCCCTCCATACGCGCGAGAGGCATTGTGTCGAATACGCGTCGAGGAGGTCAGTGCGGTTCTGCTTGTAGTATCCAATCAGTGCGCGTGCGAGCACACGCACGTCGGCTGCCGCCAGGTTGAGCCCCTTGGCGCCCGTCGGCGGCACGATGTGGGCCGCGTCACCCGCCAGGAACAGACGCCCGTACTGCATCGGCTCGGCGACGAAGCTGCGTAGTGGTGCAATGCTTTTCTCGATGGCGGGTCCCGTCGTCACGCGCTCGGCGGCATCAGCACCGAGCCTGCGTTTCAGCTCTTCCCAGAACCTGTCATCCGGCCAGTCGTCGAGGCGAATATCGAGCGGGCATTGGATGTAATAGCGGCTACGTGTTGGCGTGCGCATGCTGGCGAGTGCGAACCCATCGCTGTGGCTCGCATAAATGAGTTCGTCCGAGCACGGCCTGACGTCTGCCAGCACTCCCAACCAGCCGAAGGGATAGGATCGCTCGTATGTGGTCAGCACGGTGGTGGGGATGGCCGTGCGGCTCACGCCGTGGAACCCGTCGCAACCGGCGACGAAATCACATTCCAGAACGCCGTCTTGCTCGCCTTGCCGATAGCGGATACGCGGTCTGGCGCCAATTACATCCTCGATCGCAGTCGCCTCGGCTTCGTAGAGTGTGACGCTGCCGTCGGCTTCGCGGGCCTTCATGAGATCTCGCGTTATCTCAGTCTGGCCGTAGATGATGACCCCGCTGCCCGTCAGAGCCGCGAGATCGATGCGCAAAGAGCTGCCGTCGAAATTGATCTGTAGACCGCGATGAACGAGACCTTCGCGGTGAAGGCGCTCGGCACAATCGGCCTCCTCGAGGAGCTCGACCGTGCCTCGCTCGAGCACGCCGGCGCGGACGCGTCCCAGGACGTACGCCGCGCTGCGACGCTCCAGCACGACATTGTCGATGCCCTGCCGCGTCAGCAGACGCGAGAGCAACAGACCCGCCGGCCCTGCACCGATGATTCCCACCTGTGTGCGCATGATGCCTCCTAACGATGAAGGCAGAGCATCAGGGTGGCGATATTCTTGGCGATAGGGAAGGGGTTTCGTGGTCGATTTCGAGGTCTAGGAGAAGTCAAGGCCTGGATCGGCACCGTTCCTAGCCTGCGCATGGCCTGCCTAACCAGGGCGCCGTAACCCGGAGAGTCGGGAGCGCCAGTGCGCTTGTCACGCCTCCAGGAATGGCAGCCGAAGCCCGTGCTCGCGGGCACAGGCGATGGCGTCCTCGTAGCCCGCATCCGCATGGCGCATGACGCCGCTGGCCGGGTCATTCCACAGGACGCTCTCGATGCGTCGTGCGGCTTCGGGGGTGCCGTCGCAAACGATGACCTGTCCGGCGTGCTGCGAGAAGCCAATGCCGACTCCGCCGCCGTGGTGGATCGAGACCCAAGTGGCGCCGGATGCGCAGTTGAGCAGCGCGTTGAGCATCGGCCAATGCGAGACGGCGTCGGAGCCATCGCGCATCCCTTCCGTCTCGCGATTTGGTGAGGCGACGGAACCGGCGTCGAGATGATCGCGACCGATGACGATGGGCGCCTTCAGCTCGCCAGAAGCGACCATCTCGTTGAAAGCGAGGCCAACCCGGTGGCGGTGCCCTAGCCCAATCCAGCAGATGCGCGCCGGCAGGCCTTGGAATTTGATCCGAGTGCGAGCCATCTCCAGCCAGCGGTGCAAATGGGCGTCGTCTGGCAATAGCTCTTTCACCTTCGCGTCCGTGCGATAGATGTCCTCGGGATCGCCCGACAGGGCCACCCAGCGGAACGGTCCGATTCCGCGGCAGAAAAGGGGGCGGATATAGGCGGGAACGAAACCGGGAAAATCGAACGCGTCAGCAAGGCCCTCGTCTTTGGCCATCTGCCGGATGTTGTTGCCGTAGTCGAACGTCGGCACGCCGGCACGGTGAAACTCGAGCATGGCGCGAACGTGGATCGCCATCGACTGTTTCGCCGCCGTCTCGACAGCCTTGGGATCCGAAACGCGCTTCTCCTCCCACTGGGCCAGGGTCCACCCCTTCGGCAGGTAGCCGTTGACCGGGTCGTGTGCCGCGGTCTGGTCGGTGACGGCGTCCGGGCGCACACCACGTCTTACCAGCTCGGGCACGAAGTCGGCGGCGTTGCCAAGCAGGCCAACCGACAGGGGCTTCCTTTCCTTGCAGGACTGCTCGATCATGCGCAGGGCCTCGTCGAGGTCTGTGGCCTGGACATCGAGGTAGCCGGTGCGCAGGCGCATCTCGATGCGGCTCGGCTGGCATTCGACGGCGAGCAGCGAGGCGCCGGCCATGACGGCCGCGAGAGGCTGTGCACCGCCCATGCCGCCAAGGCCCGCTGTGAGAATCCATTTGCCGGTGAGATTTCCGCTGTAGTGCCGCCGCCCCATCTCGGCGAATGTTTCGTAGGTACCCTGAACAATGCCCTGGCTGCCGATGTAAATCCAAGAGCCCGCGGTCATCTGGCCGTACATCATCAGTCCACGGCGATCGAGCTCGTTGAAGTGATCCCAGGTGGCCCAATGGGGAACCAGGTTCGAGTTGGCGATCAATACGCGAGGTGCGTCGGCATGCGTGCGAAAGATGCCGACAGGCTTGCCGGATTGGACGAGCAGCGTCTCATCCGGCTCCAAATCGCGGAGGGCTGCCACGATACGATCGAAGCTCTCCCAGTCGCGGGCTGCCCGCCCCACACCGCCGTAGACGACAAGCTCGCTCGGCTTCTCGGCGACTTCGGGGTCGAGATTGTTCATCAGCATGCGTAGCGGGGCTTCGGTGAGCCAGCTTTTTGCGGAGATATCAGGACCACGCGGGGCGCGGATGACGCGGGTGTTGTCGATGCGGGTCATGGCAACTCTCCTGAAAGACTTTCGTGGCCGAGCCCCTCTGCTATTGCCGCTGCCGTCTCGGTCAGCCGAACTCTGCCTCCCAACTCCCCGCGGAGGCCCAGCGGCGTAATCGCTTGCGCCAAGCTTTTAGTCGACGAGCGGCAACAGTTCTGATCCGGCCGCGTCGATTACCGCACCGCTCCGCACGAGTGCTGCAGCTACGTCGATGTCCGGAGCAAAAGAACGGTCCTGGTCCAGGAAAGGCACTCCGGCGCGCAGGCGCTCGCGGACGCGCTCTAAGGGCGGACTAGAAGCGAGCGGCCTGTGGAAGTCGCAGCCTTGTGCGGCGGCGAGCAGCTCGATACCGACGATGCTGGCGAGATTGTCAGCCATCGGGATCAGCCGGCGGGCGCCGTGGGCCGACATCGACACGTGGTCCTCCTGATTGGCCGACGTCGGAATGGTGTCGATGCTGGCCGGGTGCGCCCGCTGCCGGTTCTCCGCAACGAGGGCGGCAGCCGTGACCTGCGGAATCATGAAGCCGGAGTTGAGCCCGGGATGGGCAGTGAGGAATGCAGGCAGCCCGGAGACTGCAGGGTCGACCAGCATTGCGATGCGCCGTTCCGCCAGCGAGCCGATCTCACAAATGGCGATGGCGATCATGTCAGCGGTGAAAGCAACGGGCTCGCCGTGGAAATTGCCGCCGGACAGTGCCTCGCCAGTGTCAGGGTAGATGAGCGGATTATCCGTAACGCCATTGGCTTCCGTCACCAGAACTCCGGCCGCGTGGCGCAGCAGGTCGAGCACGGCGCCCATCACCTGTGGTTGGCAGCGCAGGCAGTAAGGATCCTGGACGCGTTCGTCACACTTGAGGTGGGAGGCGCGGATTTCGCTCCCTGCCATCAAAGCTCGCAGAGCAGCGGCGGTCTCGATCTGTCCACGATGCCGACGCAACTCGTGGATCCGTGGATCGAACGGCGCATCGGAGCCGCGGGCCGCATCTGTCGAGAGGGCGCCCGTGACCAGGGCCGTGCGGAAAAGCGTCTCCGTTTCGATCAGGCCCGCCAGGGCATACGCGGTCGAGAACTGTGTGCCGTTAAGGAGGGCCAATCCTTCCTTGGGCCCGAGCTTGAGCGGCTCCAGGCCGTGCTGCTGCAACGCTTCCAGCGCAGGCATCCGGGCCGAACTCGTTTCGATCTCGCCCAGCCCAATCATCGCGGCGGCCATGTGGGCAAGGGGAGCGAGATCGCCCGAGGCACCGACGGAGCCCTGCGAGGGAATAATGGGCGTCAGCCCACGCTCGATCATCGCTTCCAGCAGAGCCACAGTCGAGCGCCGCACGCCGGAGGCGCCTTGAGCCAGGCTGGCGAGCTTCAGCGCCATCATCAGGCGTGTGATGGACCGGGGCACAGGTGGGCCGACACCGGCGGAGTGCGACAGAACGAGATTTCGTTGCAGAGCCTCGAGATCGGCTGCTTCGATGCGGACCGTGGCGAGCTTTCCAAACCCTGTATTGACGCCGTAGACCGGTTCGCCGCGCGCAACAATCGCCGCGACGGCCTCAGCGCTCGCTGCGATTTTCGGCAGTGCGTCGGGATTCAGTCGGACGGCGGCACCGCGATAGACCTTGCGCCAGCCGTCGAGCCCGATGTCGCCCGAACCGATCACTACGGTGGTCATCGACCTCTCCATACCCGCGTGCACAGCGGGTTGAAGCCGATATGGTAGACGAGCTCTGCTGGGTTTTCGATGTCCCAAATGGCGAGATTGCACCACTTGCCCGGCTCAAGCGTGCCGACCTCGCTGAGCTGGCCTAACGCGCGGGCGGCCTCTCGCGTGACGCCGGCAAGGCACTCCTCGACAGTCACCCGGAACAGCGTGGCGGCCATGTTCATCGCCAGCAGCAGCGAGGACAGTGGCGAGGTCCCCGGATTGCAATCCGTCGCAACTGCGATCGGCACCTTGTAGCGGCGGAGCAGATCGACAGGCGGCGCCTGTGTCTCCCGGATGAAGTAGTACGCTCCGGGCAGCAGCACTGCGACTGTGCCGGAATCCGCCATCGCGGCAGCTCCGGGCTCGTCGAGATATTCTAGGTGGTCAGCAGAAAGCGCCTGATAACGTGCTGCAAGGATGGCGCCGCCACTGTTCGAAAGCTGCTCTGCGTGGAGCTTCACCGGCAGACCTGCGGCTCTGGCCGCTTCGAACACGCGGGCGATTTCGTTTGCGGAGAATGCGATGGTCTCGCAGAAGCCATCCACGGCATCTGCAAGGCCCTCGGCGGCAATGGCGGGGATCAACTCCCGGCAGACCAGGTCGATGTAGGCTGCCTTGTCACCTTCTGCTTCAGGAGGCAGGGCGTGGGCGCCCAGGAAGGTCGTCGTCACATCAATTGGGCGCATTTGAGCGAGCCGTCGCGCTGCCGCGAGCTGGCGCCGCTCCGTCGCCAGATCGAGGCCATAACCAGACTTGATCTCTACAGTGGTGACGCCCTCGGCGATCAGCGCGTCGAGACGCGGCAGCGCGCTGCGGACGAGCTCATCCTCGCTGGCAGCGCGCGTTGCCGCAACAGTGGAGAGGATGCCGCCGCCCGCGCGAGCAATCTCGGCATAAGTCGCACCTTCGAGACGCATCTCGAACTCGCGGGCGCGATTACCGGCGTAGACGAGGTGAGTATGGCAGTCGATCAGCCCGGGCGTAATCCATCGGCCGCCGCAGTCGATCGTCTCGCGCGGTGAGAGGCCTGCGGGGAGATCGGCGCGCGGCCCGGCATAGACGATACGGCCGTTGCGGGCTGCGATGGCGCCGTTGTCGATGCGGCCATACGGCCGATCACCCGCCGCTAGCGTCGCGAGCCGCGCATTGGTCCAGAGCCGGTCGCAGGTTGCCGTTTCACCTCCCATGTCGCGCCTCTCGTCGATCCTGCCGACACTTTGGGCCGGCCCATGCGTTTCAAAGTATCCTGGTCATGCACGCAGGAGTGTAGGGGGCGCCATGCAGCAGCTGGTTCTGGAACGTGCACTTCTGCCCGACGGCTGGGCGGAGAACGTGCTTATCGATTTCCAGGACGGAGTGATTACCGGCGTCGAGCCGCAGGCTGGCGTGCTTGTTGGGGTGCCGCAACAGCCAGGGGTGACGTTGCCGGGACTGATCAATCTCCACAGTCACGCTTTCCAGCGCGGCATGGCGGGATTGGCCGAGCGCGCGGCCAGCGATGACGACAGCTTCTGGACGTGGCGCGAGGTCATGTACCGCTTCCTCGAACGGCTCACTCCGGAGGACGTGGAGGCGATCGCCGCGATGGCCTACGTCGAGATGGTCGAGGCCGGCTTCACGACGTGCGTCGAGTTCCACTACCTGCATCACGACCCGTCCGGTACGCCCTATGCCGACATCGCCGAGATGGCCGCCCGAATTGCAGCGGCGGCGGACATGGCAGGGATCGGCCTGACGCTGCTGCCAGTCTATTACCGCTGGAGCAACTTCGCAGGCGCCGACCCGGTTCCGGCTCAGCGCCGCTTCCTGAACGATCCGGATCAGTTCGCCTGGCTGGTGGAGGCCTCGGCGCGGGCCATCGAGCCTCTGCCCGATGCGGTTTTGGGCGTGGCGCCGCATTCGCTGCGGGCTGTGACGCCAGGGGATCTGAAGTACGCGGCTCAGCTGCTGCCGGCGGCACCGATCCATATCCACGCGGCGGAGCAGGAGCGGGAAGTGGCGGACTGCCTCGTGTGGTCAGGTCGTCGTCCCGTTGAATGGCTGCTCGACGAGATGGAGATCGGTCCACGCTGGTGCATCGTGCATGCAACTCATATTGCGGGTGATGAGATCTGGCGGCTGGCGAACAGCGGCGCCGTGGTAGCGCTCTGCCCCCTGACGGAGGCCAACCTGGGCGACGGAATTTGTCCGGCGACCGCCTACCGCCGTGCAGGTGGGCGGTTCGGCATCGGGACGGACTCGAATATCCGTATCGATGCGGCTGGTGAGCTCTGCGCATTGGAATACAGCCAGCGTATCGACGAGCGCCGCCGGAATCGCCTGGGCGATCCAGGCCAATCGACAGGCCGAGCACTGGTCGATGCGGTGCTAGCGGGTGGTCGGCAGGCGTCAGGGCGCTCGGTCGGCGCGATTGCCATAGGCAACAGGGCTGACTTTCTGGTGCTCGACGATGCGCACCCGTCGCTCGATTGCCGAGAGCGTGACGCCGTCCTCGACGGATGGATATTCGCGGCAGCCGGCTCGCCGATCCGCGACGTCTGGATCTCCGGTGTTCACGTTGTTCGGGACGGCCGGCACATGGCGCGAGAGGCCGCCGTGACTGGTTTCAAGGCCGCGATGCGTCGCGTGCTCGCGTGATGCGTGATAGAAGGCGGCGTTTTTCAACGGCAGATGGCATAGCGCAGAGTTTGAGAAGAACCTCCCGGTCCGCCAACTGATAAGAAGACGGCTGCACTTGTTGCTATTCTCCACGCCCACGCCACAATTTACGGTTCATTTACAGTTCCAAGAGTAACCGGTCCCAAAGGGGGACAGTCGGCAACAATCGTTTGACCGGCTCAACAACAGACTCGTCCGGGGGGTGGCGTGTGGTTAGTCAGGAGCGTCCGTGGTCGGAGTTTTCAAGACTCGCCGATCCGGCCTGCCTGGATTTGGATGCCACCGCCAGACACTTTCACTCTCGACCTCGTGAAGATGCAGCGCAAGACGCGGCAAGGCGACGGCTGCCCAGCCATTCGCGCCGCGATGTCGGCCGCGCGCTGAGGGATGCCTGGCCTGTCAGTTGAGAGAGGCGGAGGAGAACATGTCGAATATCCGGGTGCTGCCTCAGCCGAATTCTCCCGGGGAGACGAGGACATCACAGGCGGACGCTGTCGGTGAACAGATTGTCGAGCCTATTCCCTTTCCCGTAGCTGAACCCGATCCCGAGCCGATTGGGGCTTCGCTTGAGGACATCCGGGCCGATCTCATGCAGCAGGGAGAGCGGCTGGCCGCCGTGCTGGCCGATCCCGGTGCAACCTTCGTCCGGGATGCGATGCGGGTGCTCGCGCATCAAGTCTGCCGCATCGCTGTCATCGGGCAAGTGAAGTCCCGGCAGATGACCTTCATCGGCGCTCTCACTGAGCAGGCGGATCTTCTGCCATCGGACCTGAGCCCTTGGACAACCGCGGTGGTGCGGTTGCATTTCGGCTCAACGGCGGCTCCTGAGAATACTGCCGCCGAATTCCAGCTCTTCGGAAAAGACGATTGGGGTCAGCTCGCAGCGGGCGATAGCCGGATCCGGGAGCTGACGACCCAGCTCGTGCCGGGTTTCGAGCCGCAGCTTTTGCAACGGCATGTCGACGCGCTGCGCCAGCGCGCGGAACTGCGCCTTGGCAGCAACTTCGTGGACCTGCTGGGTGCGAAGCACAGTTATGAGACCGTCTCGAAGGAAACGCTCGCAAGGTATCTTTCGCCTGGCAGCAGTGCTGCCGAGAATTCGGATGGGCCGGGACAATACGCCGACATCACTAAGGCAGCAGACATCTGGTTACCCAGCGGGCCATTCAAGTTCCCGGTTACCATCATCGCGACGCCCGGCATTAACGACCCGTTCATGGTTCGGGACGAAATCACACGGCACTCGCTCGAGCCGGCGGAGCTTTATGTGGTCGTCCTGAGCGCACGCCAGCCGCTGTCGACCGTCGAGCTTGCGACGCTCAGAATTCTCCGCGGCCTGCATCGCGATCGCATTCTCATCTTCATCGACAATGTCGACGAGTTGCGCGATCCCGCAGCCGATGTCCGCAATATCGTGTCGCGCGTTCGTGAGACGCTCGCACGCGAGTTTCCTGCAGTCGACATTCCCGTGGTCGCCGGAAGCTCGAAGTGGGCGGCGCAGGCGCTTTCCCGCAACGAGGAGTCGAGCGGCGACATTGCCCCTGCTTTGATAGCCTATGCCAAGCTGAAGGGGGCTCTCCGGCCGGTGGAGGTCAAGAACGATGGGCAGTCGGGGCCATCGGAGGAGATGCCGAACGGTCAACAGGCGCGCATTCTGTCTACTTGCTCCGGGTTCCCGGAGCTGAGGCGGGAGCTGACGAAGCTCCTGTTGCGCAGCCACAGCGCGCATCTGATCCGGCAGATCGCCGCCTACTTCGCAGAGCTGTCGCAGGTCAACGAAGCCGCCGTGCGGGAGGAGATGGTCAAGCTCGCCATTATCTCGGAGCACGGTGCTCACAGCAGAAACGATCGGGAGCTCAAGGACGTGCAGTCCGAGCTGGCCCGAATTCAATCTGTCGCCGGCGAGCTGGAGCGGAACTTGGCGGGTTTCCAGAACCTGTTGAACGAGGTCACGGCTGAGCACCGGACGCGGATCTACGATAGGTTGGCTGAAATTCTGGAGGAGTACGCAAAGGCCGAAGGCCAGCGGCTCATGCAGGCGTTTGCGGACGGCGAGGCCCGCAGGCATTGGCGCTGCCACACGAAGCCTCTGCGCCAGCGCGTAGAGGCGGAGCTCTATTCGGCCCGTAGCGCCGTCGAGGAGCGGCTTGCGGAGACGACATACAACGTATTTCCCGCTCTGCGTGAAACCATGCTCCGCCGGTCTCCCGAGCTCGATCTTCCGGAGGCGCCGGCGCCGGTCCTTCCGCCGAGCTCGGTGCGCGTGCCCATCGAGGATTCGATCGCGTTGGACCTCGCGGCGCCAGGATCGCTGATGGGCTGGTCCCGCAGCCGGACCCAGGAGGAGCATGCGGCCGAGCTGGAGCGCATGCTGATCGATGAGTTCATGCCGGCCATCGACGAGGTCATCCGGCTGGCGAGCAACGAGTTGCAGCGCGCGACCAGCGATATGGCCGATCGGGCTACCGCGATTGCGGTGGCAGTGATCGATGCCCTGCGCGCCCAGAGCGAAACGCACATCGCCCAGGCCAAGCAGCTTCTGGACGCCCGCGAGGCGCGGTCACAAGACGAGATGAGCAGCGCTGAGCGCCTTGAGACCCTGCGTGAGCGGCTGTCGGCGGCCGAGGCCCTGAGCCGCCACCTCGCAACCCTCAACACGCAGTGCAGCGAGCTCGTGTCCTGAGGCTGATCAGGTCGCGCTACTGGCGGGCTCCGGTGTCGCTCGGGCAACTTGTGAGAATGCTCGTCTCAGCTGGAGCAGAAGGCTGGCCACGCCCTTGAGGCGGCGTTGCGGGACGTCCCATTGCGCGGAAACAACAATCCGCCTGTTCTTCCGCCATTCGATCCTGCGCGAGAGCGGAAGCTGGCGCGGGACAGGCGTTCCAGGACGGAACGTTAGCACCGCGCCTTTCGGCCCAGCATTGAGCTCTGCGACGTGCACCTCCCGGCACAGCTGCTTCAGGCGGAGCAGCGCAAATAGGCGCCGTACATCACGCGGAAGGGGGCCGTACCGCTGTGCAAGCTCACCAGCATATTGCGCAATCTGGTCCTCCGTTTCGAGCCGCGCGCACTCCCAATAGATTTCCGCGCGCTCGATCGAGTCGGGTATGTAGTTTTCAGGGATACCTATCGTCAGGCCAAGCGAGATGCGCGGGGCCCAAATGTCCAGGTCCGGCTGCTCTCCGTTGCGCAGCCCCTCAACGGCGCGCTTCAGCATTGTCTGGAAGAGATCGAAGCCAAGGTCCCGGAGATGGCCGGACTGCTCCTCGCCCAGGAGGTTGCCGGCGCCGCGAATGTCCAGGTCGTGGCTGGCGAGGTTGAAGCCTGCTCCGACTGGGTCGAGCTTTGCCAACGCTTCTAGGCGGCGGCGCGCCGCGTCGGTCAGCTCTATGCCCGGTGGAATGGTCAAATAGGCGTGCGCCTCGACGCCCGCGCGTCCGATGCGGCCGCGAAGCTGATAGAGCTGGGCGAGACCGAGCCGGTGCGCATCGTGCACGATCATTGTGTTCACTGAGGGTATGTCGAGGCCGGACTCGATGATTGTCGTCGACAGCAGCACGTCGATGTGCCCGGCGAGAAATCGATCCATGATCCGGTCGAGCTCCGACGCCGACATGCGGCCGTGAGCACGCACGAAGCTCACTTCCGGCACCTCGCGCTCCAGCATTCGCGCTATCACAGCAAGATCGCGAATACGGGGGCAGACGTAAAAGCTCTGTCCGCCGCGCTCCTTCTCGGCGATCAGTGCTTCTCGGATACGAGCCGGGTCCATCTCGCAGACGGTGGTGCGAACCGGCCGCCGCCCCGCTGGCGGCGTGACGATGAGGGACAGAGAGCGGACCAGGGATAGTGCCAACTGGAGCGTGCGCGGAATGGGAGTCGCCGTGAGGGTCAGCACGTGCACCCCCTCGCGAAGCTGCTTCAGCCGCTCCTTGTGTCTGACGCCGAACCGCTGCTCCTCATCGACAATGATGAGCCCAAGCTTTGCGAACTTGACCGATTCCGAAAGCAGGGCATGGGTTCCGATGACGATGTGGATGGCGCCGGACTCGAGGCCTGCCAGAACATCGCGGAGCTCCTTGCCGCTCACGAGGCGCGAGGCTTGGGCGATGGTCACCGGAAAGCCGGCGAAGCGCTTGCGGAATGTCTCGGTGTGCTGGCGGGATAGCAGAGTGGTTGGCGCCACGACGGCAGCCTGCCAGCCCGCCATCGCCGCGACGAAGGCTGCCCTGAGAGCCACTTCCGTCTTGCCGGATCCGACGTCGCCACAGATCAGACGGTCCATCGGCTTGCCCGTGACGAGATCATCCAGCACG
>Ga0310823_100882_pt1 | contig 13700 bp, 10 predicted proteins | sample P4_ome_3_FD_201316 | JGI IMG/M metagenome (GOLD analysis project Ga0310823, IMG submission 201316) | Sorghum-adapted microbial communities from Joint BioEnergy Institute, Emeryville, California, United States - P4_Day56_Rep3 | ecosystem: Engineered > Bioreactor > SSF (Solid state fermentation) >...
TTATCTGGAGCTTTGTTAACCTTCGGAACCGCCGTATGCGGACCCGCATGTACGGTGGTGTGAGAGGTCGGGGGCTAGCCGCCCACTCCTACTCGATTTACCGGCTTGCCGCCTCCTGCCGGTAGGCGGCCGGCGGCTGGCCGAGAACGGCTTTGAAATCCTTGATGAAATGCGCCTGGTCGAAATAGCCGAGCTGCAGGGCGAGATCCGTGAGCGACGTCGCGCCGTCCCGCTCGATCCGCTCCGCCGCCTCCTGCAGCCGGAACCGGCGGATCACCCATTTCGGCGTGACGCCGACATAGCGCTGGAACAGGCGCTGAAGCTGCCGGATCGACAGCCCGGTCTCCTCGCAGAGCTGCTCCACCCGGACGATGGACCGGTTGCGCATCACCTGCTCCACGATGCGGGCGGCCAGCCCGGCCTGCTCGTCGGGTTCGGGCACGTGCTCAAGCAGGCAAGTCTCCGCCTTGAGCGCCATCGCCTCGTCATCGCCCGCGTCCAGCACCGCGTCCATCCATTCGGCCGCGGCCGGACCGAACAGATCGGCCGCGGGGATCGTCCTCCCGGTCAGGCGGGCCAGCTCGTCCCGCCAGAACGGATGGAAGCCGCCCGCGCGGAACTTGACGCCCAGCACGCGTCCCTCGCCGCGCAGCACGCGCACGAACGGCCGCTTCGGAACGCCGTAGATGAGCGCCCGGCGCCCGTCTGCGTCGTGCTCGAACGCCATGTGGATATTCGGATAGGTCAGCACCCGCTGGGTATGGGATTCGCCATCGGGCAAATGATAACGGACGATCCAGTAATGCTCGATGAACGGCCGCAGCCTGTCGCACGGCTCGAAGCGTTTCAGCGTAAATTTGCTCATCGCGGCTGTCGCATACAGAATGCCGCGCGTCGATCCGCCGTCCTGTTTCGGTCTCATGCGCATCCTCCGTATCCTCCGAGTCCTCCGCGCCTTTCGCCGGCTTGTCGTTTTTTTACAATACATCGGCCCGTGACTTGCCTATATTGAACATATCACAGTTGGATGGGAGGAATCGAGATGTCTGAACAAACCGCGCGCAAGGGCGTCACCGGGCAATACACCCGAAACGGAACGCCGAATTGGTATACGGCCCTCACACCGTTCATCATCGTGGACAAACCCGCCGAAGCGATCGCCTTCTATGAAGCGGTATTCGGGGCCAGGTTGAAAAATTCCACCGCCTTCGGCAGCGGCGACGATGCCGTGATCGTCCATGCCGAGATCGACTTCGGCAACGGCTTTCTGCAGCTCGGCGCGCCAACCCCCCAGTTCAAGACGGTGCTGCCGCCGGGAGACGGCACGGCCTGCTATTCGCTGGGCCTCTATGTGCCGGATGTCGACCGGGTGGTGGAGCTCGCCCTCGCGCACGGCGCCGTTCTCCGCGAACCCGCGATGGATTTCGTCTCCGGGGACCGCTATGCCAGCATTCTGGACCCGTTCGGCGTCCGCTGGACGATCATGTCGCGCGTCGAGGATCTGTCCGAGGAGGAAAGTTTCCGCAGGGTGAACGAGTGGAGCAAGAGCTTCGGTTGATGGCGAAAACATCGCCGCGCCGATGATCCGGCCGGCCGGCGCGTTCAGGGTGACCGGGCGTCCGGACGCGATGCTTGCTCCGGACCCGGCCAGGGATACCGCTCCGTGTGCGGCGGTATCCCTGTATTTTTTTGCGAATGTGTTTCCGTTCCGTCCGGTTTTTGTCACGCTCTCCCGTCCCATGGTGACACGGTAACGGCACTTCGGCAATCGTTTTCTTGACTGTCGGGACGAGGTCGTCTATAATCTTCAACGTGCACGAAAACCGCATACGGTTGAACATGGTGGAGCCTGTCAAAGACGGGCTCTTTGTATTTTGGAAGGGGAGGAAGATATTGGATTTTGTCTTGAAGGCGATGCTGCAGCTTGCCGTCATGGTGGCGGCCGCCAAGCTTGCGGGGGAGCTGGCGATCCGGCTCGGACAACCTTCCGTGCTGGGCAAGCTGCTGGCGGGCGTCATCGTCGGACCGGCCGTGCTCGGCTGGGTGGAATCGTCCCACTGGGTTGAACTGTTCGCCGAAATCGGCGTGCTGCTGCTCATGTTTCTCGCCGGCATGGAGACCGACCTGAAGGCGCTGAACGAGAACCGCGCGTCTTCGCTGGCGGTGGCGACGGGGGGAGTCGTGTTTCCGCTGCTGGGCGGGTATGGCGTCGGCGTGTGGCTCGGTCTCGATTCCGGCAACGCGCTTTTTCTCGGATTGGTGCTTTCGGCGACATCCGTCAGCATCACGGTGCAGACGCTGCGCGAACTGGGAAAATTGAACACCCGGGAGAGCACGACGATACTCGGAGCCGCGATCGCGGACGACATCATGGCGGTCATCGGACTCGCCGTCATTCTCGGTCTGGTGCTGGCCGGCGACGTCAACCTCCTGTCGGTGATCGGCCTGATGATCGCTTTCACCGTCGCGGCGATTCTCATGGTATGGAAAGGCATACCGTTCCTCCTGCGGCTCTCGTCCCGGCTGAATGTCACCGAGCCGGTGCTGGGCATGGCGCTGATCCTGGTGTTGCTGATGGCCGTCGCCGCGGAATATTCCGGCATGGCCGGCATCATCGGCTCGTTCGCCTCCGGACTGGCCGTCTCCCGCACCGAATACCGGGAGAAGGTGGAGCGCGGGGTCGAGAGCATCGCCTTCCCGCTGTTCGTTCCGGTCTTTTTCGTCAGCATCGGACTGCACGTGTCGTTTGACGGTATCGGAGGGCAATGGCTGGCATTCGTCATTCTGTCCGTTCTCGCCGTGCTGACGAAACTGGTCGGCTCCGGACTGGGCGCCCGGCTGACCGGCTTCAACCTGAAATCTTCGCTCGTCATCGGATCGGGCATGGTATCGCGCGGTGAAGTGGCGCTCATCCTCGCGGCGCTCGGACTGTCCGGCGGGTATGTGCCGGCCGATCTGTACACGATGCTCATCCTGGTCATCGTCCTGACGACCATGGCCGCACCGCCGATGCTGAAATGGACGCTCCGGGAGCCGAAGGGCGCGGCGGACGGAACGGGTGAAGTCCGGAACGTCCGGGGCGGCGGGACGCGGAATTGATTCTGTCGCTGAAAAAATTACCGGCCATGCCAAAACTTTCATCCGACTCGCGGCGTCTATTCTCATGATTTGAAGACGGGAAGGATGAAGGTATGGGCATGCGCTGGAGAGGATGGGCTGTTGCTTTATGCTTGACGGTGATGTTGCCGGGGTTGCTGCTTGCGGCTTGCCGGGACGGCGGCGATGGCCGGTCGCGCGGCGTGAAGGCCGGGGAAGCGGCGGCTGGCCAGGGCGATCATCTCCGGGCCGAAGACGGCGTGCCGGATGCCGGCGGTTTGCCGGGCGAAGCGCCCGATGCCGGCCGGACCGCCTCGCCGTTCAAAATCGGCGACGCCTTCGAGGTCCGATTGGCCGCGCCGATGACGGGCGAACCGCCCGGGTCCGGGAACGCGCCCCGGGTTAAGTTTTACGCCGCGCCGGGCGAATCGTACGCGGTGATGATGGCAGACGGGGAATGGATTGCCGTCGAGTCGTCGGCGGGCGGCGTCTGGACGTCCGCCTGGTACGGAACGCCGGAAGCGGCCCTCGCGGAGCCGCTGCTCATGAAGCTTGAACTGCCGCCCGGCGCGGAACTGTCGCTTCATCCCGGAAGCGCGTGGAAGACGACGGTGCGCGATCTCTCCGGCGCATCGGGGTCCGACGCCGCCCGGGCGTACGCGATCCGCAAATGGGAAGACTGGTACGGCGTCATCTTGCTGCCGTCGGATGGGTGGCACGACGAAGAGGGAATCATCCGACCGGCTCTGCTCTGGATCAGGCAATCGGAGGCCGCGGGCGCGACGGAGCTGGCGGACGGGCTGTTCGGCGCGGGCGGCCCGTCTTTCATGGAGCTTTGGCAGATTGCCGAGGCGGCATTGTATGCCGGCATGACCGAGACGGAGCTGCTTCGGATGCTCGGCAGGCCGGACGCGAAGGAAAGCTCGCGTCCGCTCAACGAAACGGGTGAACCGCTTCGCATCGGAACGGAGTGGCGCTATGAACCGGCGGAAGGTCTGCTGGCGGCGACGCTCGATGAGCGAAATCGGCTCGTCTCCTGGCGCTGGCGCATTCCGGTACCGCGGGAAGAACTCGGGGAATGGGCGCTTACCTATCCCTGGCGTATGTGGTTCAAGCCGTATCCGCCGGTGTCCTCCGTCGAACCGGAATGGGTATGGCGGCATCGGGGGAGGCTGGCGTTCAATTATTTGCTCGGCGCGACGGATGAGGCGCTGCTGCTCAGGGGAGACGACGGCGGCTTCAGCGGCTTTCACGAAGACAGCAACATTTACGCGCTGGACCGCAAGACCGGCGCGCTGCTGTGGAAGATCGACGCCGGATTCGGCTGGGCCGACGCGGAAGTCGACCCGCAGCGCGGAGAAGCGGCCGTACTGACTCACTACGATACCGAAGCGAGACGATACGAGGAGCGCATCCGCCGGCTGCGGCTGCGGGACGGCGCCGTGCTGTGGGAGGATGCGCTCCCGGAAGGGCACGGCAGGCTTCACCTTGCGGCCGGAGCGGTCATCTACGCCGTGCAGCCCGAGAACATGCCTGACCAAGGCAGCGAGGGACTGCTGCGCGTCTACGACGCCGACACCGGCCGGCTGATGTGGGAATGCGGCTACGCGGAGCCGTTCCGGGTGCTGAGCCGTCCGGGAGATCCGTATGTGGTGGTCCGGCATGAGCGGACGCTTGCGGCATACCGTCCCGGCGACGGCGGTCTTGCATGGGAACTCACGATCGGAAATCCGCTGCATGCGGTGTCATTTTCTTACGACAACCTGTTCACGGACTTGAGCGCGAATCGGTTCTCCTCCGGCGGCCGCAACCGATGGGTGGTGCTCGGAAACGAACTCACGTTGGTCGACATGGTCCGGGGCGGTGTGAAAGCCGTCTACCCGATAAAATGGGGCGAATCCGTCATGGCGATCGACGAACGCCGGCTGCTCGTCGTGCGGCCTTCGGACGATGATTCGCTTCGTCAGACGGAACGGTCCGAGACGGCGCTCCACGATGTGTCCGCCGGAAAGGAACAATGGAGACTTCCGGGCGCCGGTTCGGGCGCGGTGACCGTTGGCGGCCGGGTTTATCTGCTGCTGGAAGGCGTGCCGACGGCCGTTGATCTTGAGAGCGGCAAGATCGTCTGGCAGACGCAAGCCGGATGTCCGGAGCCCGGTTGGCACCCCGGCGTCAGACTGGTCGCGACGGGCGACGCGCTGCTCGCGCCTTGCGTCGAGGATTTGCTTGTGCTGAAGCTGTCGGACGGCCAGGGGGTTTTCCGGCTGCGGGATGTGCAGCTCAGTTATCCGGACGGGCGCGAGGAGGAGATCAGGAACGGCCTGATCAACCTTGACGCTTCGGGGGATCTGTACATCGGCTCGGCGAACGGCTATTTTTCCAGGTTGCGGCTGCCGTAAGGGAGCCAAGGGGCGGCGCGCAAGGCGCCGCCCCAAGCGCGAAGCCGCCCTCTCCCGCACGGGACGGGGGCGGCTGCTTCTTCAGGTCCGCATGTCTGTTATTCCTTCGCCGCTTCGATGACGGACCAGAACGCCGGCTTGGCCTGCAGGTTCTTGTCGAACAGAAGCGGCGCGTCCGTCCGGCCCTGCACGGGGAAATCGTGCAGCCACGTGTGGGCGTCCGCGATGCCCCAGAAGACGACGGCGCTCACGAGGTCCTTGTTGTCCCGGAACGCTTCGAAAAACTCGCGGTAGCGGTCGGCCTGCTTCTTGATGACGGATTCGGGAATGTTGTCGCCATAGTCGCGGCGGTCATTCCACGCGTAGAGGCTCATGTCCATCTCGGTGACGATGTTGTCGAGGCCGAGCTCGGCGAACTTCCGCATCGACTCGATGAGCGACGCGGCGCTTGGCCAGTCGACGCTGACGTGGGTCTGGTGGCCGACGCCGTCGATCGGCACGCCGCGGTCCAGCAGTTCCTTCACCAGCTCGTACAGCCGGTCGCGCTTCGCCGGCTCGTTCGTGTTGTAGTCGTTGATGTACAGCTTGATGTCGGGGCCGCCCGCCTCGCGCGCGGCGCGGAACGCCGTCTCGATGTAATCGATCCCCGCGATCTGGTACCATTCGCTGTTGCGCATGCCGCCCGGGTCCGCCGGCTCGATCACTTCGTTCACGACGTCCCACGATTTGATGTCGTCCTTGAAGTGGTTCACGACGGCGCGGACATGCTTTTCAAGCCGCTCGAGCAGCAGCTTCTTGTTCTCCTCCCGCTTCGCCGGATCGGTCTCGTCCACCATCCGCTTGCCGTCCTTGTCGTAGAAGAACCAGGCAGGTACCTGCTGGTGCCAGACGAGCGTATGGAATCGCGCTTCCATGCCGTTCGCCTTCGCGAACCCGACGATTTTGTCCGCCTGCTCGAAGCGGAACTGGCCTTCCGTCGGCTGCAGGATGGACGGCTTCATGACGTTCTCGGCGACCAGCATGTTCACGTGTTTCTTCAGCAGCTCGGCCATGAGTCCTTCCGTCTGTTCCGGCGTGATGGCCGCGCCGATCGGGAAGAAGCCGGCGTACGCTTCGGCGAGCGACGGAATGTCGGCCTGGACGGACGGCTCCGCCGGCTCGTCCGCACCGGCGCCGTCATTTTCCGCGTGCGCCGTTTCGCCGTTCGCCGCGTCTTCCCCATTGTGATTCGCTTCATCTTCCGCTCCGGCGATCGCGCTTTCTCCGTCCCGCGAACGGCCGCCGGCGCCCGCGTCTTCTCCGGCGGCGGCCGGGCCGCCCGCCCCGCCATCCGGCTCCCCGGCGTTGCGCGCCGCGCAGCCGAGCGCAAGCGCCAGCAGCATGACAGCCGCGAGAATCGCCGCGCCGTATCGCATCGTTCGAGGCTTTCCGCCTTTCATCCGCTTACCGCCCCCTGGATGTGCAAGATGCAAATCTGCATGAAAACACAAATAAATACCCGCAAAATGCAAAAAATTGTTGTTGGATACCCGCTTATTGAAATTTACAATGATTTTCCCGGGATGTAAATCGGCCCTTAAATTTTTGATAGGAAAACTAAAATTTTTCAAGTTACGCCCGCGCGTTCGATTCTGTAAACTGAAAGCATACCGGCAAAGCGGAATCCATGTGGGTTGAAAGCGGTTTCGGTATACAGGAAAGTAACCATTTATTGGTAACATTTCCGGAAACCAGGAAGAGCGCGTATGCAAAGTTGTGCAAATGTGCGACTCATCGGTGCGAAAGGGGTTGCGGTCATGCACAAAGTGCTGCTCGTCGATGACGAAGTTTTCGCGCGCACGGGACTACGCGGGTTGATTCCGTGGAACCAGCTTGGATTCGAGATTGTGGCGGAAGCGGAAAACGGCGAAGAAGCGCTCCAGAAAATCCGGGAGGCGCAGCCGGATCTCGTCGTGACCGATATCCGCATGCCGGTGCTGGACGGGCTCCAGTTGATCCGGGCCGTCAAGGAGCAGGAGATCGCCAGTCCGAGATTCATCATCATCAGCGGATACAACGACTTCAAATACGCCCAGCAGGCGGTCCGGTTCGGCGTGGAGGATTTCATCCTGAAACCGATCGACGAGGCGGAACTGGCGGACACGCTGAAGCGGGTTGCCGAATCGTTAAAGCGGGATCAACTTCTGGAAGCGGGACATCCGGCGCTGCATCTGTCGCTGCTTGAGAGCCTGCTCACGGGAAGGCTGGACAAGCCGTATATCCCCGGCGCGGCGGCCGCCCTCGGCCTGCCGAACGACCGGGAGCTCTGCTACATCATCGCGGAAGTGAACGATCTCGGCGCGGAGCCCGGCATGGAAGCGGCCGATGCGGGCGACTGGAAAGCGGAGCTGGCGCGGGCGGCGGCCGAGCTGGCCGAAGGCCGGGAACCGCTGTTGCACGAGCATGACGAATGGACCGCGGGCTTGCTGCTGCCGTACAGCGAGAACCTTCGTTCGTGGGAAGCGGCGGCGGAGAGGCTGCGGCAGGCCGTCCGGCTGCGCGGCGGCGTCCTGCGCATGTACGTGGGCGAGCCGGCCGGGACGCCGGAGCTGATCCATCAATCGTACCGGTCGGCCAAGCAGACGATGGATTTCAAATATGCGCTCGACGGGCAGGCCGTATTGTCCGCCAAGGATACGGACGGCCTGACGCTCGTCCGCACGGAGCTTGCGTCCGAACTGTTCGACCGGCTGCTGCACGCGATGGAAGAGCGCGATGCGAAGGCGGCGGAAGCGGTGCTGGACGAGATGTTCGACACGTTCAGGTCGTCGCGGTTCGCCCCGGATGCGGTCGCGGCGTCGATCGCGCGGATGATCCGGCTCGTCAACCGGACGGTGCAGGCGATGGACGGCGACGAGCAGGCGCTTGCCGGATGCACGGCGCTTGCCGGATGGCAGGAGAAGCCGATGACGCTGCAGGGGCTCAAGAAGCTCGCGGCCGCGTTCGTCGAAGATGCGTCGGAATATATGTTGGAGCTCCGCAAGGAGAAGGCGAAAGGCTCAATCCACAAAATCAGGCAGCACATCGAGCGCCATTTCCGCGAGAACATCAGCCTGAAGGTCATCGCGCAGCAATACTACATGAATCCGGTCTACCTGGGGCAGTTGTTCAAGAAGACGTACGGCGTCTATTTCAACGATTTTCTGCTCGATCTGCGCATTCAGGAGGCGAAGCGGCTGCTCCGCCAGACGGATCTGCGCATCTACGAGATCGCGGCGGAAGTGGGCTTCAGCAACCCCGAGTATTTCGCGGCGCAGTTCGAGAAAGTCGTGAACATGACGCCGAAGGAGTACCGCAGCTCGCTCGCGTCGAAAGACTGACGGCGCGCCCGGGCGAAAAACATATTGGAAAATTACAAATGATCTATTGTTCTTCTATGGCGGTGCGCGGTGCTTCATTTCTATAATGGGGAGGAAACGGAACGCTTCGGCGTTCTGTTTTTACAATAAAATAGTTTAAATTTTTTCAGGCGGCCATCCCTTCGCGGCGATGGACGAAGGCGGATAGCCTTTGACCGCCTTGAAGACGTTGCTGAAGTAGGCGACGTCCTTGAATCCGCATCGTTCCGCCACTTCGCTGACCGTGAATCCGCCCGCGGCGAGCAGCGCTTCGGCGTTGTTGACGCGGATCGTGTTCAGGAACGCGCGGTAGGAGACGCCGGTCTGCTGCTTGAACAGCCGGCCGAGGTAGACCGGGTGCAAGCCCGCGAGCTCCGCCAGCTGCCCGATGTCGAGATCTTCGGCGTAATTTTCGGCCAGGTAGGCCTTCATCCGCTCGATGCGCGGATCGGGGGCCAGATCGTCCGTCCGGTGCATCGCCGAGACGAGCAGCCGGTGGAGAATCAGCAGAAACTGGCCGCGCGCCTGCATTTTGTATCCGGGCTGCTTGCTCATCCAGATCTGGTTGAACGCCTTGATCTGCTCCAGCAGCGGTCCCGTGAGCCGGAACTTCGTGATGGTCGCAAGCGGCAGCCGGGTCTCGTTGTCGGGGGCGAGCCACAGGAAATTGAACGCGTAGGAGTGCATCGGCGAGTCGGCGTATGTCCGCGCTTCACGAACCGATCCCGGCGGGATGTAGATCAGGTTGCCGGCTTCGGCGGTATGCTTCACGCCGTTGACGTAGTAGTCGGCCTTGCCGCCGACGACGAAGGTGAGATCATGGAAGTCGATCGGTCCCCGGATGATTTTCCAGTCGGGGTAACACCGCCGGTCGACGAAGAGCACCACTTCGGGCACCAGATGATCGTATCCGAATGCAGCCATGGGCACGCAGCCTCCTTCGTTCGGCTTGACGCAGCGTTCATGCGAGGAGTACGGATCGCGGCACGGGTTCCTGCAACTATCCTACCATGGGTCATCATTCAGCGTACATAAGGAGGATTTCATTCATGTCCGTTGCGAACGCAACTTCCGATACCGGTTATGACGCCTGGCTCCGTTACGAGCGATTGCCGGAGAGGCAGGCCGAGGAGCTGATCGGCTGGTGCCGCCTGATCGTGATGCCGGAGCGGGACGGCCTGTTCCGGACCGTCCGGCGCGAGCTGACGGCGGCGCTGGAGGCGCTGCTCGGCATCCCGCCGGCGGTCGCGGATTCGCCCGACGCGGATGCGGACGCATCGGACGGCTCCGGCGCGATGCGGGCGCTCGTCGCCGCGACGGCCGGGCGGGCCGCAGCGCTCGGACTGATGGACGAAGAAGAAGCCGGGGCCATGCACGCGGAAGGGTTCGTCATCCGCACCGTCCGCCGGGAAGGCCTCGAGGCGGTGCTGATTGCGGGCGGAACGGCGCGCGGACTGCTGTACGGCGCGTTCCATTTCCTCCGGCTTGCGGCTGTCGGCAGCCTGAGCGACCGGGCCCTTGCGCGGCTGGATATCGCCGAGCGGCCGCGCAATCCGCTGCGCATGATCAATCATTGGGACAACATGGACGGCAGCATCGAGCGGGGATACGCGGGGAGATCCATTTTCTTCCATAACAACCGGTTTGTTGAGGACAAAACGCGCATCCGCGATTTCGCCCGGATGCTCGCTTCGATCGGCGTCAACGCGCTGACGATCAACAATGTCAACGTGCACGAAATTGAAACGAAGCTGGTCACGGACGAACTGCTGCCCGATGTCGCGGCGGTGGCCGACCTCTTCCGCGAATACGGCATCCGGCTCATGCTCAGCATCAATTTCGCCGCGCCGATCCAGGCCGGCGGCCTGCCGACGGCCGATCCGCTCGACCCGGCGGTGCGCGCGTGGTGGCGCGACCGCGCGGCGGACATCTACCGCCGGATTCCGGACTTCGGCGGCTTCCTCGTCAAGGCCGACTCCGAATTCCGGCCGGGGCCGTTCACATACGGCCGGGACCATGCGGACGGCGCGAACATGCTGGCCGAAGCGCTGGAACCGTTCGGCGGCATCGTCATCTGGCGCTGCTTCGTCTACAACTGCCTGCAGGACTGGCGCGACCGGACGACGGACCGGGCGAAGGCGGCGTACGACCATTTCGTGCCGCTCGACGGCCGGTTCCGGGACAACGTGCTGCTGCAGATCAAGAACGGGCCGATGGACTTCCAGGTGCGCGAGCCGGTATCGCCGCTGTTCGGCGGCCTTGCGCGGACGAACCAGATGCTCGAACTGCAGATTACGCAGGAATATACGGGGCAGCAGCGCCACCTCTGCTATCTGGTGCCGCAATGGAAGGAAGTGCTCGATTTCGACACGCACGCCCGCGGCGAAGGGACGACCGTGGCGCGCATCGCGGACGGAAGCGCGTTCGGACGCCCGACGGGCGGCATCGCCGGCGTCTCCAACATCGGCGACGACCCGAACTGGACCGGCCATCTGCTGGCGCAGGCGAATCTGTACGGATTCGGCCGGCTGGCCTGGAATCCGGAGCTTTCCGCGGAAGTCATAACCGACGAGTGGGTGCGGCTCACGTTCGGCGGCGATCCGGAGACGGTCCGCACGATCGCGGAAATGCTGCTGGACTCCTGGCGCATTTACGAAAATTATACGGCGCCGCTCGGCGTCGGCTGGATGGTCAATCCCGGCCATCACTACGGACCGAACGTCGACGGATATGAATATTCGAAGTGGGGGACTTACCACTTCGCCGACTGCCGCGGCATCGGCGTCGACCGGACGGTGAAGTCGGGGACCGGCTACACGGCGCAATACCACAAGCCGCATTGCGACATTTACGAATCGCTCGAGCATTGTCCGGATGAGCTGCTGCTGTTCTTCCACCATGTGCCGTATACGCACCGGCTTCATTCAGGCAAGACGGTCATCCAGCATATTTACGACACCCATTTCGAAGGCGCCGAGCAGGCACGCGGGCTGGTGGAGCGGTGGTCCGGGCTCAGGGGCCGGATCGACGCCGGCCGGTTCCAGCAGGTGCTCGGCCGGCTCGAGGAGCAGGCGGAGCATGCGGAGGAATGGCGCGACGTCATCAACACCTATTTCTGGCGGAAATCGGGCATACCGGACGAGCACGGGCGCAAGATTTATTGAAGGGTGGGATGGTGAAGGTCCGCCGCGCGTCATTGCGCCAATTGCCGATTTGGGGAGGATGAACTTTCGCCGGCCAATCGTCCCGCCCGCGCCGCGCTGATCGGATGCGGCGCAATCGCTCCCGCGCATGTCGAAACGATGCGATCATTTCCCGGGAAATGTCAGATCGTCGCCTTGCGCGACATCGCGCCGGAGAAAGCCGAAGCGTTCAAGGCGCGTGGATGGCTGCTCGATGGCGGTGATTGGTTCGACGGTGATTATTTCGCAAGATATCAAATGGTGAGGTGATCTGAACATGGCGGAACTCAAGTTGCGGGAGATTTTCAAGGATGACTTCGACATCGGGGCGGCGGTGAACGTCCGGACGGTGGACAGCGCGGCGGAACTGCTCAAGGCGCAGTACGGGAGCATTACGGCGGAGAATGAGATGAAGCCGGTCAATACGCAGCCGTCCGAAGGCGTTTTCACCTTTGAGCAGGCGGACAAAATTGCCGACTTCGCGGCGCGGCACGGCAAGAAGCTGCGCGGGCACACGCTCGTCTGGCACAACCAGACGCCGGACTGGTTCTTCGAAGCGCCAGGCGGAGGTCCGGCCGGCAAGGAGACGCTGCTCAAGCGCATGCGCGACCATATCCATGCGGTGGCGGGACGGTACAAAGGGCGCGCGTATTGCTGGGACGTCGTGAACGAAGCGGTCGCCGATGAGGGCGATCAATGGCTGCGGACGTCGAAATGGCACGATCTGGTTGGACCGGAATTCATCGTCCGCGCGTTCGAGTATGCGCACGAGGCCGACCCCGACGCGTTGCTGTTCTACAACGACTACAATGAATGCAACCCCGTCAAGCGCGACAAGATCATCCGCCTTGTGAAATGGCTCAAGGAGCAAGGCGCGCCGATCCACGGCATCGGCATGCAGGGGCACTACAATCTGGCGTCGCCGAGCATCGCCGAGGTGCGCGAAGCGATCGAGAAGTACGCCGAGCTCGGCCTCGTCATCCACGTGACGGAGCTGGATATGTCCGTTTACGCCTGGGATGACCGGCGGACCGATCTGCTGGAGCCGACGGCGGAAATGATCGAGCGGCAGGCGGAATTGTACGAGCAGTTGTTCTCGCTCTATCGCGAGTACAGGGACGTCATCCGGAGCGTCACGTTCTGGGGCGCGGCGGACGATTACACGTGGCTGAGCTATTTCCCGGTGCGCGGACGGCGCAACTGGCCGCTGCTGTTCGACGCGCGGCACCGGCCGAAAGAAGCGTTCCGCCGCGTCGCGCGGACGGCGGGCATCGAGTTGTAAATCGCGGTTGACTGGCGGTCGGTCTGTTCCGGATGAATCGGACGGGCCGGCCGCGATTTTTTTTGGTTGGCGGCGGTCGGTGAGTGACGGATGCGGTTTCTTTTTTTCGTTCGACGGGCGAGCGGGAACCGTTGCGGATGGATGCGGATGCTGTTGTGTGCGTCTGACGGGCGGATGGCGCATGCGCTGAACGCCAACGAAACGATGCATCGTTATTTTACCGTTAAGAGCGCCTTGGCATTTTATACGAAAAATGGATTCGCGCGTTAAAGCGCGAAAGCATCTAAACGCAAAACATTTCCCCTATGTTTTCGTTTTCCATTATTTGGGTTTACGCGGATTTCATTTCATGCAGTTCAACATC
>Ga0310823_100885_pt1 | contig 13669 bp, 8 predicted proteins | sample P4_ome_3_FD_201316 | JGI IMG/M metagenome (GOLD analysis project Ga0310823, IMG submission 201316) | Sorghum-adapted microbial communities from Joint BioEnergy Institute, Emeryville, California, United States - P4_Day56_Rep3 | ecosystem: Engineered > Bioreactor > SSF (Solid state fermentation) >...
CCAGTCCGGCCGCGCACTTGGTGTGCCCGATCTGCGACTTCACCGAACCGAGGACGCAGCTTCCCGGCTCCGCGCCGAAGGAGTCGAAGAGCCTGGTCAGCGTCTCCAGCTCGGTGCGGTCGCCGACGACCGTGCCGGTGCCGTGCGCCTCGACGAGGCCGACCTGCCGGGGCGAGATGCCGCTGCGCCGGTACGCCCGCTCCAGCGCCAGGCGCTGCCCCTCGGCCCGCGGCGCGGTCAGGCCGAGGGCCCGCCCGTCGCTGGAGGCGCCGATCCCCCTGATCACCGCGTAGATCCGGTCGCCGTCCCGCTCGGCGTCGGCCAGCCGCTTGAGCACCAGACAGGCCACCCCCTCCCCGAGGGCGATGCCGTCGCCGGTGCTGTCGAAGGTCCGGCACCGCCCGGTCGGGCTCAGCGCGTGTGCGGAGGTGAACATCAGGTAGTCGTTGATGCCGTTGTGCAGGTCGGCGCCGCCGCAGATCATCAGGTCGCTGTCACCGGCGACGAGCTCCTTGCAGGCCGCGTCGAGCGCGGCCAGGGAGGAGGCGCAGGCGGCGTCGACGGTGTAGTTGGGGCCGCCCAGGTCGAGCCGGTTGGCGACCCGGCCGGCGATGACGTTGGCCAGTACCCCCGGGAAGCTGTCCTCGCTGACGGTGGGAAGCTGGTCCTCGAGCTCCGCCGGCACCTCACCGAGGTAGGCGGGGAGCATGGTGCGCAGGGTCTGGGCGTGTCCCATGTCGCTGCCCGCCTCGGCGCCGAAGACCACCCCGGTCCGGCGGTGGTCGATCCCCGGGCGGTCGTGGGGGTACCCGGCGTCGACCAGGGCGCGGCGCGCCGCTTCCAGGGCGAGGAGCTGGGTCGGGTCGATGCTGCTCAGTGCCGCTGGTGGGATGCCGTACCCGATCGCGTCGAACGGCACCGGGTCGAGGAAGCCGCCCCACTTGGAGACGCTGATCCGGCCCGCCTGCCCGGGCCCGACCTCCGGGGCGTAGTACGTCGCCACGTCCCACCGGTCGGCGGGAACCTCGGTGATCGCGTCGACACCGTCGAGGATGGTGCTCCAGTAGCTGTCGAGGTCCGGGGATCCGGGCAGGATGCAGGACATCCCGATGATGGCGACGTCCAGCGGGGCCGGCGGCTCGGGTGCGGGTACGGCCGGTGGGGCGAGCGCCTCGCGCAGCACGGCGACGCGCTCGCGGTGGTACGTACCCGCCCCGCTGGTCACCTCGGCGTGCAGTGCGGCGACGGTGGTCGGGGCGTTCCGGAGGACGGCGACCTGGCCGGCCATGTAGAGACCCTCGGCGGCCTGGGTCTGCTCGTCCACGGTGACGAGTTGGTCGCCCTGCCGGCGTACGCCCTTGCTGGCGATCCGCAGCCGCCCGACGTTGAGGACCTCCAGCTGCTCCCAGATCTGCCGGTTCTCCGCCCCGGCCGCCTCCAGCTCCGCGCGCAGCGCGTGGAAGTCGTCGACGAACGGGCTGGGCAGGCACCGGGTGGTGTGCCCGGGGGCGGTCTCCAGCAGCGCGGTCCGGGTGGCGGCGACGACCTTGTGGTGGAAGAGCGGGGTGATCGCCTCGTGCGTCACCGCCTCCTCGGTGAAGAGGTAGGCGGTGCCCATCAGGATTCCGATCCGGACGCCGCGTCGGGTGAGCGGGGCGGCCATCGCCGCGACCATGGCGGCCGACCGGGCGTCGTGGATCCCGCCCGCGAAGAAGACCTGCAGCTCGGTGGCGTCGTCCGGGTTGTCGGTCAGGTACGTGTCGAGGACGTCGAGCTGGGCCTCCCAGAGCGGGAAGCTCGCCCGGGGGCCGACGTGGCCGCCGCACTCGGCCCCCTCGAAGACGAACCTGCGGGCGCCGGAGCGGAGGAACTGACTCAGCAGTCCCGGGGAGGGTACGTGGAGGAAGGTGCTGATCCCCTCCTGCTCCAGCGCCCGGGCCTGGGGCGGCCGGCCCCCGGCGATGATCGCGCAGGCGGGCCTGATGTCCCGGATCACCTCCAGCTGGGCGGTCCGTACCTCGTCGGGTGCGAAGCCGAGTACGCCAACCCCCCAGGGCCGGTCCCCGAGCCGGGCGGCGGTCTCGCCGAGGATCCGGCGGGACTGGTCGGCGTTGGCGAGGGCGAGCGCGACGAACGGCAGGGCGCCGTCGGCGGCGACGGCCTCGGCGAAGGCCGCCTCGTCGCTGACCCGGGTCATGGGTCCCTGTGCCACCGGTATGCGGATGCCCAGGGCCTCGGCGAGCGGGCCGCCCTCGGCCAGCGCCTCGCTCGCGCCCTGTTGCGCCTCGGCCGCCTCGCACAGGACGGCTCGGAGGGCGCGGACCGCGGCGGCGGTGTCGGGCCAGCGGTCGGCGAAGACGGCGGCGAGCCAGCCGTCCTGGCCGATGGGCAGGAGTTCGCCGTCGGTGTCGCGCGGGCCGCCGCGGCGTACCCCCCGGTGGCCGTCGACGACCACGGTCTCGGAGCCGTCCAGTCGTCGGATGGTGTTCCGGACGTCCTCCGGTGTCTCGGATTCGGGCATCAGGGCGAGCTGGCTGTCCAGCACCACCCCGGCGGCGCCGCCGACGAGGCAGGCCACGGCGGTACGCGGTCCGATGCCGCCGGCCACCCAGATCGGCAGGTCGAGCCCGTCGGCCGCGGCGAGCTGCTGGAGCAGGACGAACGAGCTGAGCTCGCTGACCCGTCCGCCGGACTCCATGCCCCGGGCGACGAGCCCGTGCACGCCCGCCGCAACCGCCTCGCGGGCCTCGTCCAGACTGGTGACCTCGGCCAGCACCCGGTAGCGGGTGACGATCTCGCGTAGTGGCCAGGGGGTGTCCAGCGGCGCGACGACGAGGTCGACCCGGCCGCGGCCGGCCCGGTCGACGTCGTCCGCGGTGGCGGCGCATCCGGCGGGGACGCGTACCCCGACGGATGCGGCCGACTCCGCCGCCTGGGCGAGAGCGGTGAGTGCCCAGGTGTCGCCGCGGCCGAGGTCGAGTACGCCGATTCCGCCGCCCCGTCGCGCCGCGGCGACGACCCGGGGACTTGGCTCCAGCAGGCCGCCGCCGCTGATGGCGATAACCAGGTCGCGCGGGTTCAGTGCAGGATTCATCGGACTCCCACTTCGTGAGCGGTGGTCTCGGATCGCCGAGGTGGTCAGAACAACGGAGAGCAGGATCGACGCATTGTCACTGGTCGATTTCGGATTCCGGAATAACGTAAGGGAGCCGCGTTACGACACAGTTAAATCCGTCGCGGTTCACTGAATTGATCATGGCCCTGGTTTCAGTGTGCGGCTGACCTGCGAAGCTTCTTTCGTGCCCAGGACCACGTCCTGCCGAACCCGATCATGGGCGATGCGTTCGGCGAACGGTGGAGGGTGTCACCGGTTAATTCGCGCTGCATTTTCATTACGCGGATGTTAACGATGACTAAGTGAGTGACAATCGTCACTATCTCTTTCGTGGTGGTGAACGTGGAATCATTCTGGTGGGCCCAGAACCCGGCGAAGAAGTATTCCTATCTCCAAAGTATGAATTGATTCGGATCTGCTCCCGGGTCGCGCCGTCCTCGTCCGGTGCACCGGGCTCGGCGGGCCGGAGGGCGACCGCACCCCGGGTCGGCCGGCCCGACGCCGGCGGCCGGTCGGGTTGGGGATTGAAACGCCTCCGGCGAGGGCGGATGCTGGCACATACATCGACCACCAACGATTGGGAGCGTCTGGTATGCGCCGGGTACCCCTTGCCCTCCTCGCGCTCGCCGTGCTGCTGGCGCCGGCCACCCCGGCCACCGCGTCCGAGCGCGCCGTCCCCGTCCCGCCCGACCGCGCCACCACCGTGGCCGAGGTGCGTACCGCCGGCACCACGTGGGGACCGGATCCGGCGACCGGCCGAATGGTGCTCACCGTCGACGAGTCCGTCGACGAAACCCACGTCCGGGCACTGCGCGCGGTCGCCGACCGGTCCGGGGCACTGTTCCGCCGGGAGCCCGGCCGCCTGCGGCCGCTCATCGCGGGCGGACAGGGCATCTACGGCAACGTCGGGGTGCGCTGTTCCCTCGGGGCGAACGTCCGCACCGGGAACACGTACTACTTCGTCACCGCCGGGCACTGCGCCAACGCCGCCGACGTCTGGTACGCCGACAGCGGCCGAACCACCCTGCTGGGCCTCCGCGCCGGCAGCAGCTTCCCCGGCAACGACTACGGCATCGTGCGCCACACCGGCACCACGAGCCACCCCGGCGCGGTGTACACCCACCCCGGCCTGCTCCCGATCACCGGCGTCGGCACCCCGTACGTCGGTCAGGCCGTCTGCCGCAGCGGCGCCACCACCGGCGTACGCTGCGGCGCGGTGACCGGGCTGAACGTGACGGTGAACTACGCCCAGGGCACCGTCACCGGGCTCATCCGCACCAACATCTGCGCGGAACCCGGGGACAGCGGCGGGCCGCTCTACTCGCCGGCGACCGGGACGCTCTTCGGCATCCTGTCCGGCGGCAGCGGCAACTGCAGCACCGGCGGGACCACGTACTACCAGCCGATCCTGGAGATCCTGGCGGCGTACGGCGTCACCCTCGCGTGAAGGCCGCCGCGGGCGGCCGGTAACCCTGGTGTCGGCCGCCGCGGGTGGCCGGTCACCGGTCCCGAGCCGCCGCGGGCGGTCAGCGGAAGGCGGCGTGCCCGGTCAGGGCCTGCCCGACGACCAGCTTGTGCACCTCGCTGGTGCCCTCGTAGGTCAGCACCGCCTCCAGGTTGTTGGCGTGCCGCAGCACCGGGTACTCCAGCGTCACCCCGTTGGCGCCGAGGATCGTCCGGGCGGTGCGGGCGATGCCGATCGCGGTCTCGCAGCTGTTCAGCTTGGCGAGACTGACCTGGGCCGGGGTCACGGCGCCCGCCTCCCGGAGCCGTCCGACGTGGACGGCCAACAGCAGCCCGCTGACCAGTCCCCGGGTCATCTCGGCCAGCTTCTCCTGGGTGAGCTGGAAGCCGGCGATCGGCCGCCCGAACGCCTCCCGGCTGCCGGCGTAGTCGAGCGCGGCGCGCAGGCAGTCGTACCCGGCGCCGAGAGCGCCGAAGGCGATGCCGAGCCGTGCCTCGGTGAGGCACCGCAGGGGCGCGCGTAGGCCGATCGCCCCGGGCAGGAGGGCGTCGCCGGGCAGCCGGACGTCCTGCAGCACCAGGGCCGAGGTCACCGAGGCCCGCAGGGACAGCTTGTGCCCGACCGGCGGGGTGCTCACCCCGGGAGTGTCCATCGGTACGGCGAAACCGCGGATACCCTCGTCGGTCCGGGCCCACACCACCGCCACGTCGGCCACCGCCGCATTGGTGATCCACATCTTCTCGCCGTTGAGGATCCAGTCGTCCCCGTCGCGGCGAGCCGAGGTGCGCATCGCGCCCGGGTCGGAGCCGGCGTCCGGCTCGGTCAGCCCGAAACAGCCGATCGCCTCGCCGGCCGCCATCGCCGGCAGCCACCGCTGGCGCTGTTCCTCGCTGCCGAAGGTCCGGATGGCGTACATGGCCAACGAGCCCTGCACCGACACCAGGCTGCGGACACCGGAGTCGGCCGCCTCCAGCTCGAAGCAGGCCAGGCCGTAGGCGACCGCCCCGACGCCGGCACAGCCGTAACCCTCCAGGTGCATGCCGAGCAGGCCGAGCCGGCCGCACTCCCGGGCCAGGTCCCGGGCGGGCAGCTCGCCGGCGGCGTACCACTCGGCGACGTACGGCCGGATCCGTTCGGCGGCGAACCGGCGTACGGTGTCCCGGATGTCGCGCTCCTCCTCGGTGAAGAGACTGTCGACAGCGAGGAGTTCCATCGGGTCGGTCATCAGGGATCTCCAGAGGACTCGGCGGTGTGCGGGGGCTCGCCGGGTTTCGGTGGTGGGCGGTGGTGGGTGATGGTGTCCGGGACAGGGTACTGGGATCGGCCACCTGCCGTGCCGGCCGCGGCGTCCCGCCTATCCCCGGTCGGAAGAGCGGTCGCCCGGAGGCCGGCCGGTCGCCCGGCGTCTCCACCCCGGAGCCCGACCACCGCCGAGAGCGCGTAGCGCGTTGAGGATCACGGCCACGTCGATGCCCTCCTGCAGGAACGCCCCGGCCACCGGAGGGAGGAGCCCGAACGCGGCCACGACCATGGCAACCCCCGCCATGCCCATCCCGGCGACCGCGCCGTGCACCGCGATCCGCCGGGAGCGGCGGGCGATCTCCACCGCGTCGGCCAGCCGGCCCAGCCGGTCCACCGACAGCACGGCGTCGGCGACCTCGGCCGACGCCCGTGCGCCGGTGGCGCCCAGCGCCACCCCCACCCCGGCCGCCGCCAGAGCGGGCGCGTCGTTGATCCCGTCCCCGACCATCACCGTCACCGCACGTTCGGACTCCGCCCGGACCCTGGCGACCTTCTCCTGCGGGGAGCACCGGGCGACCACGTCGTCCACCCCGACCACCCTGGCCACCCGTTCGGCGACCTCCGGACGGTCCCCGGTCAGCATGACCACCCGGGAGAACCCGGCCGCGCGGAGCCGCCGTACCGTCTCCCCGGCGTCCGGCCGCACCGGATCCCGCAGCAACACCGCCCCGGCAAGCGCCCCGTCCAGGCCCACCCACACCACCGACAGGCCGTCCGACTCCGCGTGCCGCTGCTCGCGTACGGCCCAGTCCGGCAACCCGGCAGTGTGTTGCCCCACCCGCACCAGCCGGCCCTCGACCCGGCCGGACACCCCCCGTCCGGCCTCCTCCGTCACCCGCTCCGGTACCGCCAGCCGCAGGTCCCGCTCGCCGGCGGCCCGTACGACCGCCGCCGCGAGCACGTGCGACGACAACTGCTCGACCGACGCGGCCAGCCGTAACAGCTCGTCGCGGTCGCCTCCCGCCGGGGTCACCACGTCGGCCACCTCCGGGCGGCCGGCCGTCAACGTCCCGGTCTTGTCCAGCAGCAGGGTCCGGGCGCGGCCCAGCGACTCCAGCGAACCACCGTCGCGAACCAGCACCCCGTGCCGCGCCGCCCGGGACAGGCCGGAGACGATCGCGACCGGGGTGGCCAGCAGCAGGGGACACGGCGTCGCCACCACCAGCACCGCCACCGCCCGTACGAACTGTCCGGACAACCCCCACGCGATCGCGGCCAGGGCCAGGGTGAACGGCACGAACGCCGCCGCGTACCGGTCGGCCAGCCGCACCGTCGGTGCCCTCGCCGTGTTCGCCGCCTCCGCCAGCCGGACGATGCCGGCGTACGTGCTCTCGCCCGCCGTCGCCGCGGCCCGCAGGCCGAACGCCGCCCCCGCGTTGACCACGCCGCTGGCCACCCTCTCCCCGGGCCGCCGCTGCACCAACCGGGACTCACCGGTCACCACGGACTCGTCCAGCGTCGCCGGCTCCTCGGCGAGGCCGTCCACCGGGACGACGTCACCCGGGCCCACGAGCAGCCGATCACCGCGCCGCACCAGGTCGGCGTCCACAACCTGGGTCCCTCCGCCCGGGTCGCGGCGCCGCGCCGTCCGGGGCGCCCGCGCCAGCAGCGCACGCAGATCCCGGACGGCCCTGCCCTGGGCGTACGACTCCAGCGTGTGCCCGGTGGCCAGCATGAGCGCCACCACCGCCGCGGCCAGGTACTCCCGCGCCACCAGGGAGCTGATCATGGCCAGGGTGGCGATCACGTCGACGCCGATCCGGTGGTGCCGCACCGACCGGACCAGCCAGCGCAGCGTCACCACCAGTGTCGCCACCGCAACCGCGGCCCACGATCCGTACGCCTCGCGCCGCTGTCCGGCGAGCCACAGGCCGGCGCCGACCAGCACCACCACCGTCAGTACCACCAACGGGGCGGCGACACGCCACCGACGCCAGCGTCCCGTCGCGCCACCACCGAAGCGGCCCACGTTCTCTCCCCCCGTTCGACGTCGCCCCCGGTGTGCCGACGGGTTCACGCGGAGTGGGATCCGCACCGGGCCGGAGGCGCACCGGCAGGCTCTCGTCCGACAGGCCCGTACCCACCAGCGTCCCCACCACGCCACGCCCGGCGTGGGCCGATCCGCCGATCCGTCGACCCGCAGGACGTCACGACCGGGTGAGCACCGGGTGTGGGCCGCACCACCGGCGAATTCACATCGGTGGATCTGAGTGAGTAGCATGGTCGCGGGAGCCGCCATGCCGCCGCGGGGCAGCACCACATGCTGCCCACGTGTCCGAGGTCCTTCATGTCGACCGGCGTGTGTTCCTCGCGGGCCTGGGCATCCCGTCGAGCGGCACCGTCGTCGACGGAATGCTGGAGTATCGATGAAGCTCACACGAATGGCGCGCGGCCTCGTGCTCGGCGCGATCGCGGTCCTCGTCACCGGGCTCGCGATGGTCGTCGTCGACCGGACCGTTCCCGCCTCGGCGCACGGGTCGGTCACCAACCCGCCCTCCCGAAACTACGGATGCTGGGAGCGCTGGGGTCACGATCACCTCAACCCCGCCATGGCCGAGATCGACCCGATGTGTTGGCAGGCCTGGCAGGCCAACCCGAACACGATGTGGAACTGGAACGGCCTGTACCGCGAGAACGTCGGTGGCAACCACCAGGCGGTCATCCCGGACGGGCAGCTCTGCAGCGGCGGCCTCACCCAGGGCGGGCTGTACGCCTCGCTCGACGCGGTCGGTCCCTGGACGGCGAAGCCGATGCCGAACGTCTTCACGCTGACCCTGACCGACGGGGCTCGGCACGGTGCCGACTACCTGCTGATCTACATCACCAAGCAGGGCTTCGACCCGACCACCCAGCCGCTCACCTGGGACAGCCTCGAGTTGGTGCTGCGCACCGGCAGCTACCCGCCCACCGGGCTGTACGAGGCCCAGGTGGACGCGGGCAACCGCACCGGGCGGCACGTCGTCTACACCATCTGGCAGGCCAGCCACCTCGACCAGCCGTACTACCTGTGCAGTGACGTGATCTTCGGTGGCGGCGGCACCCCGCCCACCACTCCGCCCACGACCCCGCCCACCACTCCGCCCACCACCCCGCCCACCACTCCGCCCACCACCCCGCCGACGACGCCTCCGACGACCCCGCCGGCCGGCGCCGGCTGCACCGCGACGTACCGGACGACGAGCCAGTGGCCCGGCGGCTTCAACGCCGAGGTCACGGTCCAGGCCGGCAACGCCGCCATCTCCGGGTGGACGGTGACCTGGACCTGGCCCGACGGCCAGAGCATCTCCAGCTCGTGGAACGCCTCGATCACCACGAACGGATCGACCGTGACCGCCACGAACGTCGGTTACAACGGCGCGCTGGACGCCAACGCGTCGACCACCTTCGGGCTCAACGGTTCCTGGAGCGGCACGAACACCGCTCCGACCCTGACCTGTACGGCCCGGTAGACATCCCGCGACGGGTCGTACCGACACAGGTGCGAGGTGTGCGACGGGGGCGGCGCGGATCGCGCCGCCCCCGTCCCCGTCGCGTCCTCCGGCGGCTCGGCGTGTCGGGATGGACTTGCGTCCGGTGGTACGCGACGTCCTGGTGTCGCCCCGGCCGGCGTCGGGGCGGGGAGTGGGCGGGGCGGGCGGTGCTGGTCCGGGCCGCCGATCCGGGCGCCGCGGCGACGGTGGTGGGCCGTCGCCCGACCGTGACGGCCGGCCCGGCTGTGGGCGGCACCGACGGTCCGCGCCGTGGGGTGGGCGTCGGCCGTCCCGGTTCGTGTCTCCCGGCGCGCCGGTCCACGGCGTGCCCGCCGACGCCGGTGGTGAAAACGCGGGTGGGGTGCCGACCAGGTCGGCACCCCACGTACACGGTTCTGGGTCGCTAACCGACCGCACAGGTCGCGGTCGGTGTGGTGTTGTTGCCGTTCTTGTAGAGCGTGATCCCGAAGTTGTTGCCGTTGCCGTTCGGGCGTGCCGTGAGGGTACCGCTGGTACCGCTGATCGAGGCGTTCCAGCTGTTCTGTAGTGTCTGGCCGCCGTTGGTGTAGATGGTGACGACCCAGTTGTTGGTGCCGCTGACCGAGAACCACGTGTTGAACCGGTCGTACCAGTCCTCCGCCCGGCTCACGGTGACCGTGCAGCTGCCGGTTCCGGGGTTGGTCGGGCCGGGGTTGGTCGGGCCGGGGTTGGTCGGGCCGGGGTCGGAGCCGCCGCTGTCGACCGTGACGCTCGCGTAACCGCTGCTCTGGTAACCCTCGGTGGCCATGATCTGGTAGTAGTGGGTGCCGAGGTTCATGCCCAGGCGGGCCCAGGCGTCGAAGTGGTTGCCGACGGTGATGGTGCCACCGACCCGCTTCGACTGCCGCACGCTCCAGTACTGGTAGAACGTCGCGGTCCCGTCGATGGAGGGCTGGTTGACCCGCTGCGTCCGGTAGATGTCGTAGGTGCCGCCGTCGCTGTAGACGGTGCCCAGCGGGCTCGCGCCCGGCGGACGCCAGCTACCCCAGCTGTCGACGATGTAGTACTCGATCAGCGGGTTCCTGGTCCAGCCGTAGAGGGTCAGGTACGAGTTGCCGTTCGGGTTGTAGGTGGCCGAGTAGGTGACGGTACGGCGCGTCCCGGGGTTCCAGCCCTTGCCGACGACGAAGTTGTTGACGTTGCTCCACTGGACGCTGTACTGGCCGCCGTTACCCATGGTCATGGTGACGTTGCCGCTGTCTTTCCAGAAGGAGTAGAAGTAGCCGTTGTGCGTCCCCTCCTGGTTCGTCGTCACGGTCTGGGCCTGGGCGGGGCTGGACAGGATCACCGCGGTCCCGACCGTGGCCAGCGCGACGGCGCAGGCGCCGCCGATGAGCGTCCTGAGGCGTCCGCGTCTGCGTGTCGGATGGACGAGGGCGTCGTTCATGTAGGTGCTTCCTCCTCGTTACGGCTGGCGGGAGGCCAGCAGCGTGGTACCGCCCCGCGCGGGTCTCCGGTGGCCGGGTCGACGGCCGTCGGACGGCGAGGGCGGCGCCACCCGGTGGTGGTTGGCCGGTCGTCGGTGGGCGACGACCGGCGAGAGTGGAGGCGGTGGACGCCATCGATGATCATTGAGATTCATCGATGGCGTCAGTATTGGCCAGGGCTGTCGACTTGTCAACAACTTCCGGAAACATTGTGGAAATCATGAATTGGCCGCGCGGGTCGGTGAGAGAACGTATGACCTGTCCAGTAGGGGATTTCCGTCGGGCCGCCTTCTGGTGATGGGATGGTCGGAGGGCGATCCGTCGATCAGGACCGGGCGCCGGATCTCCGAAAGTTCCGGGGATGTTCCGGACCGGGCGACACATCGGCCCGTGCTCGCCGGCCCGCCGGTGGTCATCGCCCCGTGGCTGCACCTCCGCCTCCTCCCGGAGGTCACCCGACCCGTTTGGCGACCACCAGCCGGGGAACGCCGGTCGTGGCCGCGGTCCTGACCGGGCTCGGTGCGAGCGCCGGCGGGGCTTTTCGGGGGCGAAGGAGGAGGACGTGCTCGGGCCCGTGCAACTTCTGGTGATCGGCTTCAAGGGGTCGCGCCCTCCCGAGCGGGTCATGCAGAACCTGCGACAGATCAAGTCCTGCCCCGAGGTGCGCGTGATCGACGTCCTGTTGATCCTGGTGAACCTCAACCGCACGGTCGAGCTGGTTCAAATGGATGGCATGCTCGACGACTTGACGCCCGTGTCCGGCAACTGCATCGAGGAGCTCTTCCTCCGGGCCGGCGCCGCCCAGGTGTTGGGGGAGAGCACGACCGCGGGGTACGGCCACCTCTTCAGAGGCGACGACGTGCCCCGGCTGGAGCAGCTGATCCCGCCCGGGAGCGGGGGTCTGGCGTTGCTGCTGGAGCACCGCTGGGCGGTCACGCTGCGCGACGCCGTCGTCGAGACCTCCGCCTATCCGCTCGCCGACGCCTGGATCGGTCGGGAGGGGCTGCGGGAGATCTCCGAGAGGGTCGGCGCCTGAGCCGGAACAGCGGCGGCCGACACCCGCAGGCGCGACCGCTGAAACGGGCATAGAGCACCTATGGTGCTATTTATGTTTCTGCCAGGTTTGCTGGGAGTCACACTGGTTGTCGGTGCGATGCTGCCGTAGCGAAGTACCACGGTGGCATCGCCGGAGCGGGCTCAGCGGGAGGCGCTCGTGGCAGCGGCGGGCCGTTCGCTGGTGCTCGCGGGCCGGCAGCAGGAGTTGACGATCACGGTGCCCGGGGCGCGGAACCTCGGCGCGGGCACCGTGGGCTCGACGATCGGCGGCCAGCTCGGCCCCGTGACGGTGGAGGATCACCGGCCGGCGAACCCGAACACGTGGGTGGTCCGGGTCTCGTCGACGTCGTACACGACCGGCGCTGGCGGCCCGGCCGAGACGATCGCGAACGCCCGGGTCTTCTACTGGTCCGGCCCCGCGACCCGCTCCATTGGCGGCGGCACCCTGGTCCCCGGTCAGCCCACCGCCGCCCAGGCGCAGAGCCTCGGGGTGACCCGCGTCGCCTTCGCCAAGACCGGTGGGAACGGCGCCAACATGGTCACCTGGAACCCTCGGGTCTCCGTCGTCATCCCCACCGGCGTCGTCTCCGGGCTCTACGCCGGTCGGATCACCCACTCGGTCGCCTGACCGACCTCTGCTTGATTACGCCAATTAGAGAGGCTTTGCTCTCAAACATTCCTTTATGTCCTAGTCTTGGTGCATGAAACGTTCAAAGCTCCTGCTTGTTCTCGCGCTGGCGATGACCGTGCCGTTGGGCCTGGTCGGCTCGCCCGCCTCCGCGCAGCCGTCCGGAGACACCACCGTCACCTTCACCGTGGCGACCGCGGACCTCGTCATCGAGGTGCCCGAAGCGGCCGACCTCGGCAGCGCGTTCCCGGGTGAGCGGGTCAGCGGTCAGCTCGGCGAAGTCGAGGTCCTCGACCAGCGTGCCGCGCTCGCCGCCACCTGGACCGTCACGGTCACCGCGAGCGACTTCGTCACCGGCGACGGCGACGTCCCGGAGCTGATCATCTCGAACTCCAACGTCTCCTACTGGTCGGGACCGGCGGTGGCCACCACCGGCCTCGGCACCTTCGTCCCGGGACAGCCCACCGCGGACGACGAGGTCAGCCTCGACGTCCCGCAGGTGGCCTTCAGCAAGACCTCCGGCAGCGGTGTCAACACGGCGACCTGGAATCCGACCCTGTCGGTCGACATCCCCGAATCCGCCGTCGGCGGACTCTACACCGGGCAGGTGACCCACTCCGTTGCGTAGCCGCCTGGCCCCGCTCGCGCTGGTCCCACTGCTCGTCGCCGCGTCGGCGCCGGTGGAGACCGCCCGCGGTGCCCCCGAGCCGGATGCCGACATCGGAGTCGGCATCCGGCTCGTCGACGCGCCGCTGGCGCGACGGGACGACCCGCGGGCCCACGTCTACATCGTCGATCACCTCAGGCCGGGTGACACGATCGAACGGCGGGTCGAGGTGGCGAACCGCTCGACGCGTACCCGCGACGTGGCGCTGTACCCGGCCGCCGCGACCGTCGGCAAAGAGGGCTTCGACTTCGCCGTGCCCAACCGGGCGACGAACGAACTGACCGGTTGGGTACGGCTGGAGAAGAGCGTCCTCACCCTGAAGCCCGACGCCCGCGCCCGGGTCAAACTCACGATCACGGTGCCGGAGTCCGCGACGGCGGGCGAACACTACGCGGTGCTCTGGGCAGAGGTGGAGGGGGAACGGCGCCCCTCGGCGAACGTCGTCAACGTGGGCCGGGCGGGCATCCGGATCTATCTCTCCGTCGGTCCCGGCGGCGAGC
>Ga0310823_100886_pt1 | contig 13666 bp, 7 predicted proteins | sample P4_ome_3_FD_201316 | JGI IMG/M metagenome (GOLD analysis project Ga0310823, IMG submission 201316) | Sorghum-adapted microbial communities from Joint BioEnergy Institute, Emeryville, California, United States - P4_Day56_Rep3 | ecosystem: Engineered > Bioreactor > SSF (Solid state fermentation) >...
ATCTCCAAAAATAAATCGACCTATGATTCGCCTATACTAATTACCTCAAAAAATGGGAAGAGGAGCAAGCCTCATTTTTCATTTATGGTGATGGCCGTCAGGTCATGTGGGATTCTAACTTACGCCCAAAGCTTTAAACACCGCATCGGTTGGATCTGAGTAAAAGATGGGTTGAATCTTAATCAGCAAATCTGGCGGGACAGTCTGCAAGTCCACAACCGACGATGCTGGAATCAATACACGCTTTGCTCCTGCATCAACGCAAACTTGTAATACATTTGCAAATTCTTCAACTTTGGCGATGGTGCCTCCTACGGTCATATTTCCGAGTACCACCATACTTTCCTGAACAGGTCTTTCCAGAGCCGCTGAACACAGCCCAACCAATTCAGCAATAGCCAATTCTTCCGTCAACCCGATGCCTTGAAGGTCGCTGATATGCATAAGATAATCCTTCGTTTTCGTACTGATAGAACTGCTTATGCTTTTGCAGTTGGCTGTAAAATAACGGAACGCGGTGTCCAGGCTTTCTTTTGCCCCCCGATGTGATCCAACGCCCGATTTTTCAAACTTCCCTGTTCCAGAAACCACCTGATTTTCAAGCTTATATACCCCGATCATGCCTGAATCACCATGGCCAACGGTATAGACATGACCAGGTTTACCCATACCTTCGGGGATCAGCTTGCCACCGCCTTGTTCTGGGACGGAAACATATTCCTCGTTCAGCGTTTCCCTGTCAATATAGGAGAAGTGCACATCGTAAAATTCCATGCCGCCGATCTTTTTCAGTTGTTCTTTTACCCTTCTTCGACCTTCAAGGGCATATTTCAGGATTTCTTCAACATTCTCTCTTGTATACTCTCCATGCGGGTACAAGAGCTTGATCAGCCCCGATACCGTCTTACGGACAGCAATAACATCACGTTGATTCAAGTTGTTCCCAAGCTTAAAATACTTATCAATGGCATCTGAAAATGAACGTTTTCTCATTTCCCTGAAAAATTCGGCCAAATAATCAACGATAAACCCGTATTTATCAGTAAAAAACTCGGGCCGCATCTTCGGGATTTCCCAGCCTGGGAGATAATAATGCATCCGATCAAAAAACGCCGTATCGTTCGCCATCGCTTCTGGAAACGGGGCAAACAAATGCGAGGTCTTGATTAACGAATCCACGCTCTGATTAATGTTTCCGACAAAAACCATCGAGGCGGATGCCGCTTTTTCTTCCTTCCCCCTTGCAAACGATCCAGAAGCCATGTAGTCTTTCATAATTTGAATGCCATCTTTATCCTTGAACTGGATGCCCGCCACTTCATCAAAAGCGACCGTATCCCATAAACCGACCAATCCCACCTTTTTAGTGGACATATTGTAGAACAAATTGGCTACAGTCGTTTGCCCACCAGATACCAGAATGGAATTCGGAGAGATCTCTTTATATACATGGGACTTGCCCGTTCCTCTTGGACCAAGTTCACACAAATTGTAGTTGTTCTCTACCAACGGAACGAGCCTTAAGAGCAAATGCCATTTGACCCTTTCCTCAAAATGCGTCGGCTCCATTCCAGTTGAACGAATAAGTACATCCATCCATTCTTCTTTGGAGAAACTTTTTCTGCCTTCCAACACCTCATTCAAATCCATATTGGGCAGTTGGATAGGCTTCAGGCTACTGATTCTGAACGGATTATGGTTCTTTACCTCTTCATCAAAGAAATATTCCATCTTCAGCATACACCAAATGCCGCCAGCCAAAAGCTTATCGTATTCCTTCACATAGTTTGGAGAGATGGGAACACCTTTTAAACCCAGGTTGGAAAATTCGGCTTCATAGGTATCAATCTTCGCATTCAGGGATACCGTGACCTTGTCAATGATGGAATATTGCCCAAGCTCCCGAATTTTGGACTTAATCTTTTCGGCTTCGTCGGGTCTAACAAAATTTTCAGCGAGGATCTTTTTAACCCGTTCCAACCCTTCCCGTATATTCTCCTCGTCATCAGTCGCCGCGTACATGCCCAACAAATATTCAAGTACATAAACAGGGACATTGGCCCCTTCTTTAATCATTTTGGTCAAATCTTTACGAACGACCCTGCCCGAAAACACTTCGTTAAGTTTTCGGTCTAGATCCAATGAGCGGTCTTCTCTTAGTGGCTCCATTCCTGTCCCCCTCTCTAAAAGTCGAACTCACTGACGATCCCCAAGCTAATTTGAAATGGTATTCGCTCAACGACTACGTTTGTTTCAACGTCTTTGATGATAAGGTAATAATCCTTGTTCTTATCGTATGGGATCGACTTTAAGGCAAAGCGTAACTTAAAAGTCCGATCGTCTGGTTTGTCGGAAGTTCGGTCACAAATCAGGGTTTCTTCATTAGTAATGACGGAGTCAGTATCATCGACCATATAAATCTTTACAGTACGAGGAATTCGCTTGTCTTCGACTTTTTCGGTCTGGAAAAAAGTCAAGTTGAACAAACTGTTCGTAATTTTCCTCGTCGTGTTGGTGAGCTTCACATCCACTTTTTCAATCTCGCGGCTGTTCTTCTGTCCGCTTCGGATATTTTTAAACTTGATGAGCGGGACTACGATCTCCTGCAAGCTTGCTCCACCATGGACAAAATTGACCCCAGAACCCTGCATCTTAAATCGAATCGTCGCTTTGGGGACATATGCCGTTAAACGATATTCATTCTTGATTAATGAATCCATACTAATATCAAGCAAACCCGTTCTTTCCCCCGAATCCTGAGTCAGCAAATATCTTCTTTTCACTTCAACAGCATGTAGACCTTCTTTCTCGATCTTATCGCTTTCTTCTAACGCTTCCCGTTGATAGACGAATCCATGATCGGCTGTCACAAAAATATTCGTTCCGCTTAAATCATCCCGAATGATCTTGATAATACTGTATATTTCCTCGATCGCTCTTTCCGCCGCTGTAAATGTGTAGATTTCTGTAGACGCTTTATCTCCAATGGCATCGATACTGTCGTGGTAGATGTAAATCAGTTTCTTGCCCTTAAAGGTTTCTCTTCTACCCGCTTTATTCATGGCGAATAACTCTTGATAATGTATTGCTATGCTTTCAGGGACAGCCGTCTGCAAAATTTCCATTCGATTATCAAGACCAGCTGAAGTTCTTCCATCTACAAGAACTCTGCCATCCATGTCGATTTCCAAACTTTTATACGGAAGCAAGGACGCCATGCCTAGCTTTGTGATAGAAGGGATTAAACCTAGCAGTGCCTCAATATCGCAAACTCCTGTCGTTTCCGAATTGAGTTTATCCGCGAGTTCAACCGCTACTTCATAGCGGAGAGCGTCGGATATGATCACGAATACTCGTTCACCTTGGCGAATTTTCGGAGCGACAAAGGTTCTGTAAAAATCTTTTTGATTTTGTATTCCTGGGATCGCCCAGTTTGTTTTCATCTCTGCTTCAACCGCGGAAGACCAATACGAACTTAATTGACCCATGAACCAGTTGGTATACAGGTTCTCAATCATTTCTTTGAGCTTTTTGAGAATTTCACTGTTTGTGTCATGATCAAATGCGGTATAAAACTTTCTGTAGTACATATCCATCTTATGGTACTCTTCCACATACGCTCGATACATGTCCAAAGCTTGAGCTTGTGGAATTCCCAAACTATACTTCTTGTAAAACTCAAACATTTTTACGGTGTAGTACAAGGCTTCGTAAATGTATTGAAACCTCTCATAAAAATGCTTGGCTCGGCGTAAATTAATCAGCTTGATATACTCCTCATAATCTTCCAGTCTTGCGTCCAAGCTGTTGGCAATGTATATGATGATCGCTTTATCGAAGTAAGGAAACGTATCCGCTGTTTTGAATTCTGAAACAGGGAGTTGGTTCACAATATCAGCAAGCTTGATTTCCTTCTCTACAGTCTCGGAAAGTTGGTCGAACACAAGGTAATCCGTTTTATGATGCATCCAGTGATCAATAAATACTAAAGCATTTGATTTGTTGTGATTCGCGATGTAGTTTTTTAAAAGCGACAGATGATTTTCATCCACGGAATGACTAAGCGTCGTGACAGTCAAGTGAATGAACAGAGTCTTAAGTGATTTGTTCTCTTGCTCGAAGCCAAATCGTTCGGTTACATATCTCCAGAAAACATGGATGTCAAAATACTTCTCGATCTGTTGCAAATATTTGTTCTCTTTGTCATCAAGGTTATCCATCAGAATGACTTTGAGAGCATCTTCAAAATCAAGAGATTTGAGATTACATAATACACTCATGATCGCCAATTCAATGGTTTCTTGAGTGTAAGAAGGAATGCCATATGACTTAAATTTTCGAAGCCGCTCTTTGTTGCCAAAAAACTTTTCGTATTTCTTCACAACACTTCTTAAGGATGAATCAATGTTCAGCTCCTTCATGATGAGCGAAATCTTATCCGCATAGAAGGTTTTCGAATAAAGGAGAGTGTCCAGTAACCAATTTTCTTCCAGGTTCATGTCCAAGTTGGAATAGACCAGATAGTGAGAGCCTGGATCTTCTTCCTCCAGCAAGTATTTTGTATAAAAACTATTCGTTTCTGTCCACTTATGAACTTTCACGTTTTCAATGTGGATATCGTCTATGTAATCAACAAACTCTTGATCTTTATCCATCCAAAAGACAATCTTCCGTTGCTCTCCATCACCCAACGGTTGCTGAAAAGTTGTCCTTAAACTGTTTACAATTTCTTCGATATTCATTGCTTCTCAACACCTTTGTCGCAGGCTAATAGACAGGGATATACCAAGACAAAGCTGGTATATCCCCATTGTACCCAACTTATTTAATTGGAGCGAGCAAACCATCAAACTTAGCATAGTTTACAGCTACACCATCATCCAGATCAATCTCTATTTGCATGTCCGCCATATGATGAAGCACTTCGTCGTATGCTTTCAGTTCTTCTATTTTCAAATCCAACTGCTTCAATTCTTTTTTCGCATTGCTGATCTCTTTGGCAGTCCCGCCCCCCCTAATCACTTCAAGGAGAGATTTTCTCTCAGCATCAAGCCGCATTTGAAGCGGATGCAAGTAGTCTGTTCTGATCCTCGACAAGGTGGTTTTGTCATAGCGATGCATGTAAATTAGACAATTAAAAGCTTTTTGTTTTCCAGAAGTGAAGAGCCAATATATTGGTCTCTTTTTGTATGTTTGGACGTGATCTTTGAAAAAGTCGTTCAAGAAGTATCTTCTGATGGTTTCTCTTGCCGTTTCTCCGTTTTTCTTACCCAGAGTATCAGCAATAAATTCGAGGTTTTCTTCCAAAGTTTCTTCGCCAAAGGTCACTTTTACAAACTCGACGAATCTTGTTACTATATCGTCTTCAAAATAAGCTCCTGAGAGTATTGGAAGAATGTTGTCTTTATCAACAGCAAATGTTTTATATTTCTCTAGGTCAAACTGACCTCCCGCAAATACAAGACCTTCTTCATCTAATGAGTAACGACCAAAAAAGCAACCAATAAAGTAAGAGATAAAACTCTTTATATCACGTTCCAAATTAGCTTTTCTAATGGTAATATCTTTATCATCTACTTCAGGAGTTAAATCCTCTTGAAAGTCGTAGATTTGAATGAAAACACGGTTCAAATCTTCTTCATTTGACTTGAGTCTATAAAATTGAGTGTTGGCAAATTCTTCCCAACATTGGTAAGCTGATTTGATTGTCGAAGAAGAATAATTCAAAAGAGGGTGTTTAGCAAAATCCCATGATATTTCATAAGAATCCCAATCCACTTTAGAGATTTTTATATTTTCATTAACAACAGAAATTATATAATCTTGATTGGATATTAGGAGAGGAATTTGAATTACATCTCCTACTTTAAAATCCAGAGTTGGAGAAATAAATTCTAGATATGCCATGCCAATTTTGCTATTTATAAGTCCTAATATGTATATTAAGTCATTTTCATTCTCACAAAATCCCATTGCTCCCTTTGAATCAAATAGAAAACCATAATTGGAGTATCTTACAGATATACTTCCCGTGCTTAATGCAGACCATGTTATACCTTGCTTGAATGCAAAATCTCCATTGTAGTTATGTGATCTTACTCTGCCCGTTTTTTTATCAATATTGTTCCTAATTTCAAAGCCATCATTTTCCCAATTAACAATAAAGTCATTATTCCCATACCACTTTCTATAAGCTCCACCCTTGTTATAAGGAAACCATTTTCCATTAAGTCTCAAAGCCTCCTCTTTATTCCTACACCCAAATGTTATTGATGGGTACATTACTTCGTACCAATACCTTAAAAATCTATTATTATCTGCAGTTGCCATCCCCTCCCTTGTGGTCAATTTTGACCCAACTGAAGCTTCATCAAAATTCTTTATTATGTTTTTACTAACCCAGTAAGCGATGAGGTTTCCTGGTATTTTGTTAAATATTTCTTTTTGTAAGATATGTCTTCCTTCTCCTAGCAAATACTTTTCTTCTTTAATTCTGGCCTGATCGTATTCAATCAATCGAACAAACGTAGTTTTGTAATCTCGATTATTTCTTTTTCTCAATACAAATGATGTGGTTTGCACAACTTCGCCGCCTATTTCTTCAAAAGCCCTTGCTCCTAAATGTACCATGTTTACAGTATCTAATAACATTAAGCTTTTTCTTAATTTTTCATAACTATTTAAAAACATCCAGGCGTGTTGTGTAATCATCGCTAGAAAACTGTTTTCTTTAACCATTTTACAATTACGTTCTATAAACACAGCAAATAAGTCGGTCTTGCTATCAGGGTATTTGTTTTTTACATATTCAGATAACTTTACCCCCATACTATTACTACCCATATAAGGTGGATTGGTACAGACTACATCGTACTTATAGCTTAAAACTTTCGCCTGTAACACGATCTCTGGCATTTTCTCTGCGATCACTGCTTTGGCAATCCGTTCTGTAATATCTCCTTGATCAACAGAATCATTAACAAAGTTCTTTAACTGACAATCCAAAAAATCTAAATCCAAAGGTTTAACATCCAAAATGGAGCCATACTCTTTTGCATCCTTAAACGTATCCCTAATATACTTTAATGTCTCTCGTTGTCTAGATTGATCAAGTTCTAAAGCTTTTTTATCAACTAATACCTCGATTATTTCATCAGTCATCCAGTTGCTTTCCTGTATCGCACTTATATTGAGTTTAATACCTTGCCCGAAGATCCTACGGGATTTTTCTCTCGCTTTCATCATTAATGCAAAAGAAGCTAATTGAACTGCTCGATCATCAATGTCCAAACCGAACAGATTCTTTTCCAGTATCAATTTGGGAATCTCGTGCTGAATATACCCTTTCTCAAGATACATATCAAAAAAAACATCAAATGCATAAACAAGGATATGCCCGCTTCCACAGCATGGATCAAGAAACGTAATATCCTCTGGATTGACATTTTTATAACGGATTTCTTCAAGCTTCTTTTTTACTTCCTCCTCTTGCTCCGCTTCATCCAAATAATATTTCCACTCCGACTTCAATGCACTATCAGGATAACTTTCCAGCCAAATCCGCCCTAGCGAGTTTTCCACCATATATCTTACAATCCAATGTGGAGTAAAGAGCTGGGTTGCGGCAGGAATGTTCTCTTTGCTGATTTTGATATTCTTTTTAAGATTTGCAAAAACCTGATCCTTCTTTTCGGAAATATAGTATTGATATAGCCATCCGATGATCTCAACCTTTTCCCAATCCGACTCTGGAATCTTCTCAGTATCGGTCATTTCCCGCAGAAACGAGTCTTTTGCCAACAGTCCTTCGGGAAACAGAATCTCTTTATAGTCCTCGATGGTTTCGAACAAAAAAGGAAGATATTTATTCAAACTGTTGCATTGTTTAATAATCAAATACTTGTACAGTTCCTCTGTTTTGTTATTTAACTTCAGCTCGTATACAAGCTCTTTATCAATGTCCAATTCAACTGACAAAGCCTCTTTCAAGATATCAGGCTCAGGGCTATCTGGATTGCTGGAAGAAAGAACCCTTACTTTTGTCGGGAGATAATTGTTTACTTCCATAAATCGCAATGCGATGAAGCGGTTGAACCAGGTATAGGCAACTTCCTCCACCACTTGTTTAAAACCAATATCCTTGATTCGTTGGATGAGCTTATCCCGCTGTTTCTTTTCTGTGATCGTAAGCTGTTTACCATCAATATAAATGGCATCCGAACTTTCGATCTGTGCTTTCTTAATGTTTTCTTCGGTAATCCCGATTTTCAGAGCCTTTGCTTCGACCTTTTTGATCAACTCTCTTCGTGCATTGGTCGCAAAGTTTTTCAACGCTGTTTTATTCATATCGATTGTTCACCAGCCCGTATACCCCGTATTTTCATTATTTGATGTGCCGCGGCGATTACCACGGCACACCTGTCTACTCCACAAATTCAATTTGTTTATTGCTCTTAATAATTTGCTTCAACTTCACAGAAAGGGAATGAAGCAATTTGTCTACGTCTTCCTCGGTTTTAAGGGTCTTATCCATAATCAAGTTGCTGATTTTCACTTTTTCCTTCTGAACAACAACCGTCTCGACTCCGTAAGAAGCCCCTCCATCATTGACCACTGGTTTCGCTCGATTGTTCCACTCTTGGATTTCACGGCTCAATCGAATATCCATGTTTTCTTTGAAAGTGGAACTTTGCGTTACCGTCGCATCCACCTTAAAGATATCGGTAAAATGATCAATGTTCTGGAATAACCCATCGTAGAAAGTTTGAATGCGATTTTTGGTTTCATCCGTCACACCATCATGGTTCGAACGCAACAGAAGATGGTCAAGATCCAATTGGATCGCATTTTTCGCCGCCTGCTTTTTATCATCCAGTACCCTCCGAATTGCCTCGTCGATCTTATTGACCAATTCGGGAATCTCTTTAATTCTTCTGTACGGAAGCGGATCCGTCAAAATCTCCAGTAACTTAGCGGCGTAATCCTTGGTTTCTTCAGCGGTCAAATAAACGCTGTTGTCCTTGTATTTGTCGTAAGCATGAAGCCCTTTATCAAAAATATCTTTCTGGTTTTCAAAGAAACTCTTGACGTAGGAAAAGTCCTCTTCCCAATCCAACAGGTTGTCTTCAAGATCTCGAAGTCTGGTAAAGAACGAGACATTGTCCATTCCCTTCGTAAACTCGCCAAAGTACTCAAGACCCTTATCCAAAAGGCTTTTTCCAGGATATTTTCTGCCCTCATAACGATTTTTCAGAGCTTTGATTTCAGCAACCTGTTGGTCTATAAGGTGACGAATATCTTTCATCAGCCCGTCTTCATCGTCAGCAAGATCCGTTTTATTGAATACTTGTTTACAGATGTTTTTGGCTGTTTTCAGAAGGGACTCATCGACCTTCACACGCTTGAGAACGATCGCTTTGTCCACTTCGCTTGCTTTCGTCAAAACATTCACCATATTGCCGTCTTCAGGTTCCAAGTATTCCGCATTGTAGCGAATCCTGATTCTTTGTTCTTTGATCAATTCGGCGATCAGGCCTGCGATATCAAGCGGCTTCCATCCATAAGGCTTGTCGCTGAAGCGATCCAAAAGAATTTTTACGCGGACTTGCTTCTGAATGCTGTCTTGTAAGCTGATGAAATCAAACACTTCTTTTACAGCCAGTTCATTGGCGTTTTGCTTCGATCCATCTATGGTAAGTTGCTCATCCTTGCGTCTTAAAATCGAGACCAAATCCTTCTCCGATTCCAAAAACGTCTTAACATACCCCAGTTTGGTATAAACATTCTCCACCAGTTTATGGAATGCGGCATTGATTTTGTCTTTTACGGAAGCCCCTTTGATTTCCGCTTTGTCACCGTTGATGAAAAACACGCCGCTTTTTATCGCTTCCTCCAGCATATCACGCACTCTTCGTCTTCTGTCCCTTGCTTCTGCTTGTTTGTTGTTCAAGATATTTTGAATATTTTCAGGAAGTTGAGCAGGGTTCTTTTTCTTTCGGTACTCTTCGATCTTCAGAACTTCCTCCATTTCTTCGATATAGGCATCACTGCCTCCCAACTTCAAGATCATCTCGCCATTCCCCGAAGACATCAGCATTAATTCCTGATCGGATTTGGCATAATGATCGGACAGAGGAGAAAGGATATTAATTCCGATACTCGAAGTTTGATTTCCATAGTTTTTCTCGTCCATTTTTTGGTTGTATGAGAACTGATACTGCGGCGAGTACCGATACCTTTTGTCATCATACAAGTCCTGAAAAATGTAGTTGGCAAGTTCTCTCTTGATGAGATCTTCATCAATCTTCATGCCCTTGATTTCACGATTGATATCTTGCTCATCATCCGTTAAGAACATATAGACTTCCCCGTTCTTTTGAATCAGGGTTTGCGAAATCAACTTCCGCAACGCAACCTCGATCTTCGCCTTAAGTGCCAGCTTGTCTTCATCGATGCTTGTCACCATTAGTGTTGCGATGTTATCAATGTTTGCTGGCAGTTCTTTAATGTATTTGATCATAAAAAGGACTTTGAGCAAATCGATGTTAAATTCGTCATCTTTTAACGCTGGGTTCTCATATGCACCTTCAATCACCCTTGCGATGGAAGGGGTCAGAAATTCTTTGATCGTATCGTAAAATGCATAGAAGGGAACCAAAATGCCTTCTTGGACGTTCTTGTACCGAAGTCCAGCCTCTTTGAAAGCGGACAGCATGGAACGTTCCCCTTCAGACAGGTGCTTCCCTGAACTTCCATGTTTACGCACTTGCTCGAATACGTTCTGAAGTAGCTTAAACTGATAAGGAATAAACGGATATACGTCCGCAAACTCTTTCTCGTCCTCGTAACCTCTTAGGTCAGCCGTACTATCTTTAAAGCTAATGAGGTTCTTCAATATCGCACTTTTCTCATGATAGAGCAGTTTGAGCATGTCAGCGGCATGCTCTCTCTTCAAAAGAATCCGCTTTTTAATGACCTCATCAACGGAGATAGAAGACAAGGACAGCCTCGTATCGAATCGCCCTTGGATTCGAGAGAAGTCATCTCCCTTCACTTTCACAATGCTGTCGATGCTTTCTTGGGATGTAACCATAATCCAGACTTTACCTCTGCAGTACGTCCCAAGATCCTCTGCCACCGTTTGCAGGTTCAACATCAATTGACGGCTATCGCCAATGTATTGTCCAATTTCATCGACAAGGAAAATTAAATGGAAGTTATTTCCCTTTTGATCTATGTACTCCTTTACGTCTTTGGCAAACTTTTCAATGCTGATTTCAAAGTTATTTACACCGTTCTCGAACCAATTCCTGGCTGACTCTTCAGACATGGATGTCACTTTCGTTAATGCCCCGATGACGAAATCGGCATCAAACCAAAAGGTATGCCTGCGATCAATCCATTCTTCTCCAGCCAGGGCTTTAAACTCCCGTTTAAAGTCCTCGTAGACACCTTCTTTGGTGAGATACTTCTCCATTTCAGCAACGCCTGGAATGTCACCGTAGAAACCACGATGTTCATAAAACACTTTCATAAATACCCGAAGGATCGCATCTTCCTTGGACTTGTTATCCAGCGGACTTTTCGAGTCTATATTGAAAAGAATCACTTCCGTTTCAACATTAGCCGCTCGTTTCATATTTGCCAAAACCAACGGATCCTGGATTTTGTCCATAAAGAAATCAATCGCTCTTTTATCCTTCACCTTTTTGTTTTCCAAAAGGTAAGCAAGGATTTTCAAGAAATGGGACTTACCCGAACCGAAGAACCCTGAAATCCACACACCCATTTTATCGGTGTACCCGTCGATTCCCTGCTGATAATTCTCGTAAAATTTGGATAAGTGCCTGTTCAATTCTCTGGTCACGACATATTCGTCAAGTTCCTGATAAATGTTGTCCTCATCAGTCTGAGCGACCTTGATAACACCTTTTATGTTTCGCTCAATATCTTTCTGAAACATGTCTTTGATCAACATCGGCTCTTCCCCCTGTAAATCATTTAATCCACTAATCGGAATGCTCTGTAATAGTTGTCGTCCTTAAATCGACCAAACAATTGAAGAGACAAACCATCGTATTTGCCTGGAAAGAACAAGATGACAGGAATTTTATCCAGTACCTCCTGAAGGTTATTGAGTATCGTATGGGATCGTACAAAGGGATAGACCTTTCCTACTCCTGTAATGAAAACAACATTATGATCCCGCATTTGCTCTTTGATTTTTTGAAGGAAGATTTCAGGTTTGGCGAAATTGGTCATTGCCTTAAATAAGGCATCTTTCCCCTGGTTCTCCTCCATTTGAAAAATCCGCTCAAAAATCCGCTTTTCTTTCGCAATCTCAATGAGCATTTTGTAAAGATCAAACTCGATAATTTTACGGTTGGAGCCTTCATGACTGAATTCTTTCTTTATGTGCTGAATGTAATCCCGAACCACCAATTCATATTCAGGCTCGTAATCAAACACATAAAAACTGATCTCATTGCCGAGACCCCTGCCTTGGATGAACTTGTCCTCTTTTATCTTTGGAATAATTTTATCAAGCCGCTTATTCAAATTCGCCATGATGTTCCCTCACTCATTCCCCCATTGCCTTCACATAAGCAATGTCTCCAATGTTTACCAAGTGCCTTTTCAATCGTTCGTCCATCAGCAAACGGGTCAGTTCCCCTGTTTTCTTGTTTTTGAGAATCCCTGATTCCAATAAGATTTTCACAAACACTTGCTTAAGTTTATTTACAGTTTGATCCGTCCAGCTTGCAACACCTGCGTCCTGTTCTGCTTTAGACGCAAAATATTGGTTTAGATCTTTTTTTTCGAGAAGAAAATTGCCCGCTTCAAGTTTCTCCCTGATGACTTCATTCATAAACTCATAGAAGAGCCTGTCCGTTTTCATAATGGCATACAGGTTAATGATTTTCCCTGAGTCGAAAGAGTCCGTCAGAACCAATTTTCTAAGCGTAGCATTCAATACGCTTACTCTACGCAGAACCGAGGGGAGACTGCGTTTTAGACTTGATTTTACTTTGTACTGAAACAAATTATCGGTCAGCACCTTTTCTTTTATTTCCGCCTCAGTATAGCCTTGCTCCGCAAGACTTACGACCTGTTTGAATTCATAAAACAGGAATGAAGCCCCAGTTAAAGTCGCACTATAATCTAATTCTTGAGACATGATACAACTCCTTCTATCCAGTCGCTGTTTGACCATCCTTTAACAGTCCGTTCATTTCTAATATCCGTTCAACGACCTCAAGTCGCCGTTTCCCGCACTGTTGTTTCAGAACAGTAGTAAAATCGTCTTCTTTCAGGAACTTCCTTTGGTTGTTTAAATAAATATCTGTTATGCTTCTTATGAGGGTTTCTTCACTGATTTCATTTTTCCAATATGCATCAATAATGCTGTTCAGTGTACTGGCCAATTCTCTTTGCGTCTTATAGAAAAGTTTAATTTCCAAACTGAACACCTCATATCTGCCCTCATTATTACTCAAATCCTATTTTATTCTTACTTTTAGTGCAATACAAGCCAAGGAAAAATGAATCATATCATGAAAATTCCAAAAGACGGATTGTCAAGCTAAATGCGACAGCTCATCCATGAATGCTTCGTGAGCAGATTTCCAGTTCAGGCATTTTCGAGGGCGGTTGTTAATGAGGTGAA
>Ga0310823_100888_pt1 | contig 13620 bp, 12 predicted proteins | sample P4_ome_3_FD_201316 | JGI IMG/M metagenome (GOLD analysis project Ga0310823, IMG submission 201316) | Sorghum-adapted microbial communities from Joint BioEnergy Institute, Emeryville, California, United States - P4_Day56_Rep3 | ecosystem: Engineered > Bioreactor > SSF (Solid state fermentation) >...
AAACCAACGCCGCCGAGTACGGTGGGCCTGCACCCGCCAATCCCGGCGGACGCCACCCAGCACCAAGCAGGTACGCCCCTGCTAACTCGGAAGAGCCGGCAATCGGTTGTCTCATGGAAACCACTCCCAGAACCACGCAGCCCGGATGCTTGGCGAAATATTGTTTCTTGAGTACGCAGGAAAATCCGCTGGTACCGCAGACGCGCCGCCTTTTCGACCAGCCGGCGATAAGGAGAATTTCATCCGCCAAATGCTTGGCCGTTCTTGTCCGTGAATGACTCGGAAACGATATCGTTTTCTGCGGCGCAAGAGCGAAAGGGGGGCGCGATGCGTGCAATTGCAGTCGTTGGCGCGATGGTTGCTCCTGTCGCCGTGTTCGGGACACCTGTGGGGCCGGGGCCAGTCGCGTGGGGTGATCCGGACGAGATATCGCCGGTGGAACAGAGGTACCTGGCTCAGCTGTACGGGTACGTGCACCCACCCGTTACCGCCGAACGGCTGGTTCAACTCGGCAATCTGACTTGCGCGGTCCGGCGTAGTGGCGGATCCACCGAGGCTGCCAAGGAGAGGGTTTGGCAGAGCCTAGAGGCGCAGGGTGTGGTCTCGTCTCGGGCGGAGATAGGCACTCTTGTTCACGTCGCCGTCGACAACATCTGCCCGGAGGTCGGATATCCATGAATCGCGTTGCAATGTTTCTGGCGAGTCTGAGCGCTGTCGGTATTGCGAGCCTGGCCCTGGTGGCGGTTGCGGTCGCGTCTGCGGGGCCTGCAAGCGCTGACGACGCGGCGTACATCGCAGCCCTCGACAATGCGGGTCTGATCGATCATGACGGGCGTCCCTACCATTGCCGCCCGGACGGTGTGTGTCACGGGCAGTTCGAGAACAACGAGGCGGCACTTCACACGGGCAAGTGGGTATGCAACGAGATCAAGTGGAATGGCCGGTCTCGGACCTCATTGATCGATTGGCTGAGCCATGGCGAGGGCCTCATGCCTTCCCCATATAGCGCGCCGATCATTGTCGACGCAGCCACCAAGTATCTGTGCTGACCCGCATTGGGACCCGACTGGGCGAAATTGCGCGAAAACCTGATCGCCTGGCCGCGTGGACTGGAGGCTCGTTGCGATGAGGCCGAGTGGCCAGAGCAGCCGGCTCACACTTAGAAGCCGCTCTTAATCTGCGGAAACTGTGGTGCGCGATACTGGGATTGAACCAGTGACCTCTTCCGTGTCAGGGAAGCGCTCTCCCACTGAGCTAATCGCGCCTGCTACTTCGATTGAGGTGGAGACGGGAATCGAACCCGTGTGCACGGCTTTGCAGGCCGTTGCCTCACCACTCGGCCACTCCACCGCGGAGGGTTGACGCCGTTCACCTTCGAGCGGATGACGGGATTCGAACCCGCGACCCTCACCTTGGCAAGGTGATGCGCTACCAACTGCGCTACATCCGCGTGCTTCCGAACGTCGTTGCCGTCCGTCGCGATGCACGACGATAGTCCAACGAGGCGTAGCTGCACAAATCGCGAAGTAGCGCGCGTCGCGGCGCGGGCTCGCGGGGCCGCAGACGCCCGATCGCGCCGCCGAGCCGCGGCGACGTCCGGGGCCGGCGGGTTCGGTGTCGAGCGGCCACACTGGATGTGACCGAGCCGACGACCAGAGCGATTCGGGTCCCGGCCCGCCGTCGTGCTAATCTTCGACGTCGTTCGATCGATTACCGATCGAGCTTTCGGGTCTCGTAGCTCAGCGGGAGAGCGTCCGCCTCACACGCGGAAGGTCACTGGTTCGATCCCAGTCGGGACCACAACAACCCCCTCGACGCAGGGGGTTTTCCTGATTCCGGGCATGCCGCAGAACGTCGGCGTTGCCGGGCCGGCCGGCAGCCAACCGATTCCGCCTCGGCGTGACAACTGTGCGTCGTGTTGACAACAGTTGGATAACTCACGAATTGTCGTCCGCGAAAAAATCAAGATCACCCTTGTGCTGTACCCAACAGCGCGCGCACCCGGTTGCCGAACACCGAGTGCCAACTACTGGAGGTGCAGCATGGTGTGGACGACGAAGAGTCCTAAGAAGAGCCTGTTCGTGGTCACGATGGGCGCGACGGGGCTGCTCTTCGCCAGTCCTCTCCTGAGCCCGTGGACGGGTCCTCGCGCGGTCGCCCAGCCGACCCGCGGCGGGGTGCCGTGCCTGAGCATGATTCAGCAGATCGCCACGCAGCCGGGCACCATCCCGCAGGCGCTGCAGCACGCGGCGACGTCCATCACCACCGGCACCCCGCCGGCGGCCCTGCCAGTGGTCGTTCCGCCCGCTACCGACGTCGGCGTTGCCGCCCCGCCGATCCCGCCGACCCCGCCGGCCGGGGTCGTCGACACCGCCGCGGGTGCGCTGCCGCCGGCGCCCGGCGCGCCCGGTGCCCCGATCGGCGTGCCGGGCGCACTCGGTGTCCCGCCCGGACCCGGCGCCCCGGGCACCGGGATCTTCAACCCGGTCGAACTGCTCATCCCGCCCGCTCCGCCCGCGCCCGGCGCACCGCTGGCCGACATGGCCGGTGTGGCGACCCCGCCGACACCGCCCGCACCGGGGCTTCCGTTGGTCGGGCCGGCCGCCGGAGCCACCCCACCCGGGCCGCCCGGGCCGGGCGCACCGATCGCCAACGCGGCCGGTGTCGCCACACCGCCGAGCGACTCGGCCCGCCACGACCGCGACTCCGACGAGGTGCGCACCGAGGCCGGGCAACTGCCGCCCGGCGCGGGCGTCCCCGGCGGCGGCACCAACCCCAACCCGTCACTGGTCGACCTGGTCATCGGCGACGCCGTCGGCGCGCTGACCAACCCGACCCCGCGCACCCCGCCGTCGGCCGCCGCCGTCGGCGCTCCGGTCGCGACACCGCCCACGCCGCCCAGCCCACCGGCCACCGCGGGATCGGCGGTCGAGGCCGTCACCCCGCCCGCCCCGCCCGGGCCCGGCGTGCCGGCCGCGGCCCCGGTCGAGGGCGCGACACCCCCTGCCCCGCCTGCGCCCGGCGCGGTGATCGAGGACTCCGCCGGCGTCGTCACACCGCCGACACCGCCGACACCGCCGGCCGATGGCGCGGCGGCCATCGAAACCTTCAGCCCGCCCGCCCCGCCCGCACCCGGCGCCCCGGTCGAGAGCGCGGTCGACGCCGCCACCCCGCCGGAACCCGGCGCACCCGGCACCTCGGCCGGGGGATCGACCGGCGGGGAGCTCCCACCGGCGCCGCCGACCCCCGGCGGGTCCACCACGACGGCGATCGAGACGTTCTCCCCGCCGGTGCCGCCCACCCCGGGCACCGAAACGGTCACCACGCTCGAACAGGTCACCCCGCCCATCCCGGGGCCGCCGTCGATGGTTCCGGAGATCGAGTGGGTGCAGACCCCCGGCATCGACCTGCCCTCGATCCCCGGCCCGCCGCTGCAGAACGGGGCCGACATCGCGCTGCAACCGCCCCCGGTGTCGTCGGCGCCCGTCGATGTCGCCGCCGAGGTGTCCACACCACCGGTGCCGGTGAATCCTCCTGCGCCGGTTGAGGTCTCGGTCACCGACGCCACTTCGGCGGAAGTGGCGCTGCCGCCCGCCCCGGTGGAGGTGGGCGTGGACGCGGGTCTGCCGCCCGCGCCGCCGGCGCCCGGCGCGCCGATCGACCTGGCCGCCGGAATCGGCACCCCGCCGGTCCCGCCGGCCCCGGGCGCGCCGGCCACCGAGGGGATAGAGGCCGCGGTCCCGCCGGCCCCGCCCGCCCCCGGTGGGCCGGTGGAGGTTCCGGTGGAGGTGTTCACGCCCCCGGCCCCGCCCGTACCGGGTGGTCCGGCCGAGGTCCCCGTCGAGGTGTTCACCCCGCCCGCACCGCCCGCGCCCGCCGCGCCGGTCGACACCGCCGCGGCAGGCGCGACACCCCCGGCACCGCCGGCGCCCGCGGCGCCGGTCGACGTTGCGGCCGCCACCGCCACGCCACCCGGACCGCCCACGGCCGGCGACGGTGACCATGCCGGTGCCGAAGTGGCCGCACACCCCGACCAGGCCGGCCCCGCCGACGGCGGTGGTGCCGGCGAGGGCGCAGAACCCCTGGCTGCGACCGGGAATACCGCCGACGAGGCGGCGGAGTCTCTCGACATCGGCCCGGCCGCCACACCCCCGACCCCGCCCGATGCGGCCGGAGATGCCGCGGCCGGGGCCACACCGCCGGCCCCGCCGGCGCCGGGTGCGGAGGTCGACACCGCGGCGGCCACGGTCACCCCGCCCGGACCGCCGGCGCCGGGTGCGGAGGTCGACACCGCCGCCGCCACCGTCACCCCGCCGGCGCCGGGCACACCCGGCGGCACCGTCGCCGTCCCGGGACAGAACGGGACCCCGCCCACCCCCGGCGCGCCGGGCACCTCGGCCGACACCAACGTCACCGCCGCGACGCCGCCGACCGGCCGGACCGGCCCGCAGGACCTGACCCTGCGTAACCTGATGACGCCGCCGGGCCTGCTGCGCACCACCCAGGGCGCGGTGTCGTCGGTGACCGGGGTGCTGCCGCCCGCGCCGGCGCCGGCGCCCGGCGCATCGGGCAGCCTGGCCGCCGGGATTCCGGCGGGCGACCCGGTGACCGGGCCGATCGCCACCGGCATCTCGAACCTGGTGGCCCCGCCGGCGCTGGCCCTGCCCGACATCCCGGGGCTGCCGGTGCCGCTGCCCAACGGCATCCCGATGCCCACCGACCTGATCTGCGAGGGCACCGACTGGTCGACGTCGCGCACACCCGCCGCCGAAATCCCCGCACCCGCCGGTGACCGGCGCGACCGCTGGGAGGACTGAGCCGTCCGACCCGCTAAACCGGCCGCACCGCAGGCAACCGGGCCAATTACGGTGGTCGGGTGAGCATCGACCAACCCGCGGAGGCCCAGCAGGGCGGCGGCTTCAACCCGCCGGTGCCGACCACCCGGGGCGGCCCCGACTACGGACGGTTCATCGACGCCGTGCGCACCCTGCAGGATCACGCCCGCGCGGCCGACGCCCCCGACGAGGTGATCAGCGAGGCGGCCGACCTCATCGAGAAGGTCTCGCAGCTGCTCGCCCCGTACTACGCCGACGAGTGGAGCTCGCCGTCCGGTCGGCGCTTCGACCTGCCCAACCGCGGCAACCTGCTGCTGATCCCGTCGGAGCTGACCGAGACCCCCGACGGACGCATCGAGGGCACCGTGCGGTTCCAGCGCTTCCACCTCGGCCGCAACGGCGCCGCACACGGCGGGGCGGTGTCGCTGCTGTTCGACTCGCTGCTCGGCTTCACCGCGTTCACGCTGTCCGGCAGCCGCGGCCAGCGCACCGCGTTCCTGCACGTCGACTACCGCAACATCACCCCCATCGAGAAGGACCTGCAGGTCGACGCGACCCTGGACCGTATGGAGGGCCGCAAGATCTTCGTGTCGGGCCGGCTGCGCGACGGCGACACGCTGCTCGCCGAGGCCAACGCCCTGTTCGTGAAGCTGCTGCCGGGACAGCCGTGACCGACGACGCCGGCAGGCTGCGCCGCTGGCGGAACACGCTGCGCCGGCGACCGGTCGCGAACGCCGTCTACCGGGCCGCGGTCGGCGTAATCGGTGGGGTAGTGCTGCTCGTCGGGATCATCGCCATCCCGTATCCGGGGCCGGGTTGGGCGATCGTGTTCGCCGGACTGGCGATCCTGGCCACCGAGTTCGACGTGGCCAAGCGGGTGCTGCAGTGGGCGCGGGTGCGCTACGACCTGGCGATGGCGTGGTTCGCGCGCCAGCACATCGCGATCCAGGCGATCGGTGCGGCCTGCACCGGAGCCGTCGTGGTGCTGACCCTGTGGGTGCTCGGCGCGATCGGCTGGACCGCCGGCCTGTTCGGCGTCGACTGGGGCTGGCTGAAGAGTCCCATTGGCTTGGGGTCCTGACCACCCGCCCCGATAGCATGGGTCGCGTCCCCAGAAAGAGCTTCACCAGCGTTGACAGACGGGAGAGTCATCAATGAGTGCCGCCGCCCAATCCGCCCCAGCAGCCCCGATCCGGGTCGCTGCCGGGACCACTGCGGGGGAGGCGGTCCGGCAGGCCGGACTGCCGGGTCGCGGCGACCCGGCGGCCATCGTGGTGGTCAAGGATCCCGACGGTCGGCTGCGTGATCTGTCCTGGGTGCCCGACACTGACGTCGAGGTGATCCCGGTGCCCGCCAACACCGAGGAGGGTCGCAGCGTCATCCGGCACTCCTGCGCGCACGTGCTCGCGCAGGCCGTGCAGGACATGTTCCCGGAGGCCAAGCTCGGCATCGGCCCGCCGATCACCGACGGCTTCTACTACGACTTCGACGTCGACCGGGCCTTCACCCCGGAGGATCTGGAGGCGCTGGAGAAGCGCATGCGCCAGATCATCAAGGAAGGCCAGCTGTTTCACCGGCGCGTCTACGAGTCCAAGGAGCAGGCCAAGGCGGAGCTGGCCAACGAGCCGTACAAGCTCGAGCTCGTCGACGACAAGTCCGGCGACCCCGAGGTGATGGAGGTCGGCGGCGACGAGCTGACCGCCTACGACAACCTGAACCCGCGCACCAAGGAGCGGGTGTGGGGCGATCTGTGCCGCGGCCCGCACATCCCGACCACCAAGTACATCCCGGCGTTCAAGCTGACCCGCAGCTCGGCGGCGTACTGGCGCGGTGACCAGAACAACGCCAGCCTGCAGCGCATCTACGGCACCGCGTGGGAGTCGCAGGAGGCGCTGGACCGCTATCTGGAACTGCTGGAGGAGGCGCAGAAGCGCGACCACCGCAAGCTCGGCGTGGAGCTGGACCTGTTCAGCTTCCCCGACGAACTCGGTTCGGGCCTACCGGTTTTCCACCCCCGCGGCGGGATCGTGCGGCGGGAGTTGGAGGACTACTCGCGGCGCAAGCACATCGAGGCGGGCTACGAGTTCGTCAACACCCCGCACATCACCCGCGAACAGCTCTACATCACCTCCGGGCACCTGGAGTGGTACGCCGACGGCATGTTCCCGCCCATGCACATCGACGCCGAGTACAACGAGGACGGCTCGGTGCGCAAGCCGGGGCAGAACTACTACCTCAAGCCGATGAACTGCCCCATGCACCACCTCATCTACCGGTCGCGGGGGCGGTCGTACCGCGATCTGCCGTTGCGGCTGTTCGAGTTCGGCTCGGTGTACCGCTACGAGAAATCCGGTGTGGTGCACGGCCTGACCCGGGTGCGCGGCATGACCCAGGACGACGCGCACATCTACTGCACCCGCGAGCAGATGCGCGACGAGCTGGCCTCGATCCTGCGCTTCGTGCTCGACCTGCTCGCCGATTACGGCCTGGACGACTACTACCTGGAGCTGTCCACCAAGGACCCGGACAAGTACGTCGGCTCCGACGAGATCTGGGAGGAGGCCACCGAGGTGCTGCGCGAGGTCGGTGAGGCCTCCGGGCTGCACCTGGTGCCCGACCCCGGCGGCGCGGCGTTCTACGGCCCCAAGATCTCGGTGCAGGTCAAGGACGCGCTGGGCCGGCATTGGCAGATGTCGACGATCCAGCTCGACTTCAACATGCCCGAGCGGTTCGAGTTGGAGTACACCGCCGCCGACGGCACCCGCAAGCGCCCGGTGCTCATCCACCGCGCGCTGTTCGGCTCCATCGAACGGTTCTTCGGGGTGCTCACCGAGCACTACGCGGGCGCGTTCCCGGCCTGGCTGGCGCCGGTGCAGGTGGTCGGTATCCCGGTCGCCGACGACCACATCCCGTACCTGCAGGACGTCGCCGCGCAGCTGCGTTCGCACGGCATCCGGGCCGAGGTGGACACCAGCGACGACCGGATGGCCAAGAAGATCGTCAACCACACCAACATGAAGGTGCCGTTCATGCTGCTGGCCGGTGACCGCGACGTGGCCGCGAACGCGGTCAGCTTCCGGTTCGGCGACCGCAGCCAGATCAACGGTGTCCCGCGTGACGAGGCCGTGCAGGCGATCGTCGACTGGGTCGCCGGCCGCGAGAACGCTTTCCCGACGGCCGAACTCATCAAGGTGGGCGCACAGCCGTGAGTCCGGACGAACGCCTTCACGACGAGACCGCCGCCGGGAACGAGGAGAAGGTGATCATCGACCGCGGCGCGGGCGAGCCCGACCATCTGCAGCGGCTGTGGACGCCGCACCGGATGAGCTACATCGCCGGCGCGCCGATGAAGCGCGACGGGTCCGGATCGGCGCGCTCCGACAAGCCGTTCACCGACATCCCGCAGATGTCGGACGAAGAGGGCCTGGTGGTGGCCCGCGGTGAGCTCGTCTACATCGTGCTCAACCTCTACCCCTACAACCCGGGGCACTCGATGGTGGTTCCGTACCGGCAGGTGGCCGAGCTCGAGGACCTCACCCCCGAGGAGTGCGCGGAGCTGATGGCCTACACCCAGAAACTGATCCGGGTGATCAAGGCGGTGTCGCGTCCGCACGGGTTCAACGTCGGGCTGAACCTCGGCAGCTCGGCCGGCGGGTCGCTGTCGGAGCACCTGCACCTGCACGTGGTGCCGCGGTGGAGCGGGGACGCGAACTTCATCACGATCATCGGTGGGTCCAAGGTGGTCCCGCAGTTGCTGCGGGAAACCCGCGAGTTGTTGGCCAACGAGTGGGCGAGGCAGTCGTGAGCAGCATCTACCTGATGACGCGCGCTGCCTACGCGAAGATCTCGGCTCCGGTGGCCCGGGCGGCGCTGCGCGCCGGGCTGACCCCGGACCGCATCACGATCATGGGCTCGGCCGGCGCGGTGATCGGCGCGCTGACGCTGTTCCCGATCGGCCAGCTGTTCTGGGGCGCGCTGGTGGTGGCGTTCTTCGCGGTGGCCGACATGCTCGACGGGGCGATGGCCCGTGAGCAGGGCGGCGGCACCCGGTTCGGCGCGGTGCTCGACGCCACCTGCGACCGCATCAGCGACGGTGCGGTGTTCTGCGGGCTGATCTGGTGGGCCGCGTTCGGCGTGCGCGACACCAGCCTGACCGTGGCCGGGCTGATCTGCCTGGTGACCTCGCAGGTGATCTCCTACATCAAGGCCCGCGCCGAGGCCAGTGGGCTGTCGGCCGACGGCGGGCTGATCGAGCGGCAGGAGCGGCTGGTCATTGTGCTGCTCGGGGCGTTCCTGTCCGACCTGCCGTTCTTCCCGATGCCCTGGTTGCTGTCGGTCGCGCTGTGGCTGCTGGCGGTCACCAGTCTGATCACCCTGGGCCAGCGCGTGCACACCGTGCGGATCTCGCCCGGGGCGATGGGGCCGCTGACCAAGGACGGTGCCACCGGCACGGGTGGCCAGAGCCCGGGGACGAGCGAGTCATGACCGCGGCCCCACCGGAACCGACGTCGAACGTGTCGCTGGGCGCCAGGTTCACGGACTGGGGATACGCCGCGGGCTGGCAGCTGGTGCGTGCCATGCCGGAGGCGTTGGCGCGCAACTTGTTTCGGGCCGGCGGCCGCTTCGCGGCGCGGGGCGGCGGCCCGCCGCAGCTGCGCCGCAACCTGGCCCGGGTGCTCGGGGTGCCGCCGGAGCAGGTGCCCGACCGGTTGATCCGGGATTCGCTGGCGTCCTACGCCCGCTACTGGTGTGAGGCGTTCCGGCTGCCGGCGATGGACCACGCCAGGCTCGGCCGTGAACTGAGGGTGCGCGACTACCACTACGTCGAGGCGGCGCTGGCCGCCGGCCGCGGGGTGGTGCTGGCGCTGCCGCACAGCGGCAACTGGGACATGGCCGGGGTGTGGCTGGTGCAGAACCACGGCCCGTTCACCACCGTCGCCGAACGGCTCAAACCCGAGTCGTTGTTCCGGCGGTTCGTCGCGTACCGGGAAAGCCTCGGCTTCGAGGTCATTCCGCTGACCGGCGGCGAGCGCCCGCCGTATGCGATCCTGTCGGAGCGGTTGCGCGCCAACGGGGTGGTGTGTCTGCTCGCCGAACGCGACCTGAGCCGCAACGGGGTGCAGGTCGACTTCTTCGGTGAGCCCACCCGGATGCCGGCCGGCCCGGCGAAGCTGGCCATCGACACCGGCGCCGCACTGCTGCCGGCGCACTGCTGGTTCGAGCCGAACGACTGGGGCATGCAGGTGTTCGAGCCGATCGACACCTCCTCGGCCGACATCACGGCCATCACCCAGGCGCTGGCGGACCGGTTCGCGGCCAACATCGCCAGGTACCCGGCGGACTGGCACATGCTGCAACCGCAGTGGCTGGCCGATCTGTCTGACGAGCGGCGCGCGCGGCTGGGAGCGACCTGATGCGTATCGGCATGGTCTGCCCGTACTCGTTCGACGTCCCGGGCGGTGTGCAGGCCCATGTGCTGCAGCTGGCCGAGGTGCTGCACAACGATGGCCATGTCGTCAGCGTGCTGGCCCCGGCCTCACCGCATGTGAAGCTGCCGGAGTACGTGGTGTCGGGTGGGCGGGCCGTGCCGATTCCCTACAACGGTTCGGTGGCACGGCTGCGGTTCGGACCGGCCACCCACCGGCTGGTGAAGCGGTGGCTGGCCGAGGGCGACTTCGACGTGCTGCACCTGCACGAACCCAACGCGCCGAGCCTGTCGATGCTGGCGCTGAACATCGCCGAGGGGCCGATCGTCGCGACCTTTCACACCTCGACGTCGAAGTCGTTGACGCTCACCGTGTTCGAGCCGATCCTGCGCCCGATGCACGAGAAGATCGTGGGTCGCATCGCGGTGTCGGATCTGGCGCGGCGCTGGCAGATGGAGGCGCTGGGCAGCGATGCGGTGACCATTCCCAACGGTGTGGACGTCGCGTCGTTCGCCAATGCGCCGCTGCTCGACGGCTACCCCCGCCCGGGGAAGACGGTGCTGTTCCTCGGCCGCTTCGACGAGCCCCGCAAGGGCATGGCGGTGCTGCTGCGGGCGCTGCCGAAGCTCGTCGAGCGGTTCCCCGACATCGAGGTGCTCGTGGTGGGGCGCGGCGACGAGGACGAGCTGCGGGAGCAGGCCGGGCGGCTGGCCCGCCACCTGCGGTTCCTCGGTCAGGTCGACGACGCGCAGAAGGCCTCGGCAATGCGCAGCGCCGACGTGTACTGCGCCCCGCACACCGGCGGGGAGAGTTTCGGCATCGTGCTGGTCGAGGCGATGGCCGCCGGCACCCCGGTGGTCGCCAGCGATCTGGACGCCTTCCGCCGGGTGCTCGAGGACGGCCGGGCCGGCCGGCTGGTGCCTGTCGACGATCCCGACGCGTTGGCCGCCGGGCTGATCGAGGTGCTGGAGAACGACGAGTTGCGCCGCCGCTACGTCGAGGTGGCCGCGGAGGCGGTGCGGCGCTACGACTGGTCGGTGGTCAAGAAGCAGATCCTGCGGGTGTACGAGACCGTGACCGCGACCGGCACCAAGGTGACCGTGGCCGGGATGTCGCCCCGCGGCGAGACCGGCGCCGCCCGGACCCGCACCCGCGGCGCGAGCGGCGGGGGAGGCCGGCGGTGATCACCCCGATCGCGGTGACCGTCCTGGTCGTGCTGCTGGTGGTGATCCTGGGCCTGGGTCTGTGGGCCTATCAGACCGCCAACCGGCTGGACCGTCTGCACGTGCGCTACGACCTGTCCTGGCAGGCGCTCGACGCCGCGCTGGCCCGCCGGGCAGTGGTCGCCCGCGCGGTGGCCGCGCACGCCTACGGCGGCGGCCCGGCCGGCCGGCGGCTGGCGGCCCTGGCCGATGCCGCCGAGCGGGCCCCGCGGTCCCAGCGGGAGGCCGCCGAGAACGAGCTGTCCGCCGCGTTGGCGATGGTCGATCCGGCGTCGCTGCCCGCGCCGCTGGTCGCCGAGCTGGCCGACGCCGAGGCGCGGGTGCTGCTGGCCCGCCGGTTCCACAACGACGCGGTGCGCGACACCTTGGCGCTGCGTGAACGGCGGCTGGTGCGGTGGCTGCGTCTCGGTGGAACCGCCCCGTTGCCAACGTATTTCGAGATAGCCGAACGCGCGGAGGTGAGCCCACCGGTCACCAGACGGGTGTCGGCGCGGGTGGTGCTGCTCGATCGCAGCGGCGCGGTGCTGCTGCTGTGCGGGTCGGACCCGGCCGCCGAGGAACCGGCGCCGCGGTGGTGGTTCACCATCGGCGGCGCCGTGCAGCCGGGCGAGACGCTGGCCGAGGCGGCAGCGCGGGAGCTGGCCGAGGAGACCGGGCTGCGGGTCGACCCGTCCGAGCTCATCGGGCCGGTGTGGCGCCGGGACGCGGTGATCGACTTCAACGGGTCGGTGATCCGCAGCGAGGAGATGTACTTCGTCTACCGCACCGACCGGTTCGAACCGTCCACGGCCGGGCGCACCGGGCTGGAGCGGGGCTACATTCACGGCCACCGCTGGTGCGATGAAACAATGGTGCGAGAGCTGGCCGCCAACGGGGAGACGGTCTACCCGCTCCAGCTCGGCGAGTTACTCAACGAAGCGAACGCGCTGGCCGACGCACGGGGCACGCAGCCGCAGCTGCAGTCGATCCGCTGACGCTGCGGATTTAACACGATTGCGGCCGCCTCTAGACTGGATCAGTAGCGATTTGGAGGAGATACCAGTGGATACCGCACCGGAGATCGGGTCGGTGGCCCAGACCGGAACAGCCCGGGTCAAGCGCGGCATGGCCGAGATGCTCAAGGGCGGGGTGATCATGGACGTCGTCACCCCCGAGCAGGCGCGCATTGCCGAGGCCGCCGGTGCGGTCGCGGTGATGGCGCTCGAGCGGGTGCCCGCCGACATCCGCGCCCAGGGCGGGGTGGCGCGGATGAGTGATCCCGATCTCATCGAGGGGATCATGGACGCGGTGACCATCCCGGTGATGGCCAAGGTCCGTATCGGCCACTTCGTCGAGGCGCAGATCCTGCAGGCGCTCGGCGTCGACTACATCGACGAGTCCGAGGTGCTCACCCCCGCCGACTACACCCACCACATCGACAAGTGGAAGTTCACCGTGCCGTTCGTGTGCGGCGCGACCAACCTCGGTGAGGCGCTGCGCCGGATCGCCGAGGGTGCGGCGATGATCCGCTCCAAGGGTGAGGCCGGCACCGGTGATGTGTCCAACGCCACCACCCACATGCGCAAGATCATCGGCGAGATCCGCCGGTTGACCGCGCTGAGTGAAGACGAGTTGTACGTTGCCGCAAAGGAATTGCAGGCGCCTTACGAGCTGGTTGCCGAGGTCGCGCGCACCGGCAAACTGCCGGTGACGCTGTTCACCGCGGGCGGCATCGCGACCCCGGCCGACGCGGCGATGATGATGCAGCTCGGTGCGGAGGGGGTGTTCGTCGGTTCGGGCATCTTCAAGTCCGGTGATCCGGAGGCCCGGGCGGCCGCGATTGTGAAGGCCACCACGTTCTACGACGACCCGGACGTGTTGGCCAAGGTGTCGCGCGGGCTGGGGGAGCCGATGGTGGGCATCACCGTCGAGGGCATCCCGGCCCCGCATCGACTCGCCGAGCGCGGCTGGTAAACACATCTCGTGGCGATAGAAGAGATCCTCGATCTCGAACAACTCGAGGTCAACATCTACCGCGGCAAGGTGTTCAGCCCGGAGTCGGGTTATTTCCAGCGCACATTCGGCGGCCACGTCGCCGGACAGTCACTGGTCTCGGCGGTGCGCACCGTCGACCCGCGGTACCAGGTGCATTCGCTG
>Ga0310823_100889_pt1 | contig 13608 bp, 6 predicted proteins | sample P4_ome_3_FD_201316 | JGI IMG/M metagenome (GOLD analysis project Ga0310823, IMG submission 201316) | Sorghum-adapted microbial communities from Joint BioEnergy Institute, Emeryville, California, United States - P4_Day56_Rep3 | ecosystem: Engineered > Bioreactor > SSF (Solid state fermentation) >...
ACCATCTCGTCGACGACGCCGATCTCCTCCAGCTCGTGCGGCGACGGCCGAGCGCGCACGAGTCGCGTGTACTGCTCGGCCATGCCGGGAAGCTTCCCTGGCCGGCCGCGTCGCAGCTAGCTCCGAGTGGGTGACGAAGTCGCGGCGCGAGCGAACGGCCCAGCAGGGCCGGAGGCCTGGGCTCGCGCTCGGTGGTGCGCTGTTGGCTCCTGCTCGGGAGTCAGGCGTGAGCGCGGAGGCGGCTGAGCATCCCGTCCTCAGGGTGGTCTCCGCCGGTGAGCATCACGCGATCGAGGTAGAGGTTCGCGTGTTCGCAACTGGTCTCTGGGAGGAGCAGGCAGGCGTGGCAGGCCGCCAGGTTGAGGCTGTCCGTACCCGACCCGCGGGACTCGGCACACACCGGGTCCGAGGAGCACCATTCCGAGTGCTCCAGCGCCCCGAGGACGACCTCCTCGAGTCGGTCCGGATGGGCGAGTGCCGCCAGCCCACCGAGGCTTCCGGCCGCGTCGGAGGAAGCGGTGTACAGGAGGATCCCTGCCTGGTCCTCGCCCGAGTAGACCCGCTCGCGCAAGGAGGCGACGGGATAGCCGGCGTGGAGACTCAGTTCGGTGACGAGCACATGGGCCAGCGAGTGGAGCGCCACGAATCGCGGCTGGACCGGTGGGCTCGGGGGAAGGCCGAGGCTGGCGTCCCGGATGTGGCGGGCATGGGTGAGAAACTCGGCGCGCTCGGTGGCGAGGCGGTTGGTCTCCCAGGCGCGGACGGCCGTCTCGTCGAGACGGATGAAGATTCCTTCTCCGTGGATCTCCGTTGCGGGGAGCCAGTCCGTCTCGTCCTCGGCTAGCGGGGCAAGCGGGTGGTCGGCGTCTGGGACCGGAGGGACGACCCGCGTGAACCCGGCGAGGGCTCGTACCTCCCGGAGTCGGCTCACCCGCGAGACCTGCGCGACGAGCCCTGTGAGGGCGGGAGCGACCTCCTCGGGTTCGCAGACGAACGAACCACGCTCGCCTGGACGCGTGCCATCGCGCAGCGCAAGGTACTCGTCGGCGCGAAGCTCGCGGTCCGTCGGTGGTGAGCCTGCATCGACACCACGTCGGCGGGTGATCAGGGCCTTGACGGTGTCGATGGACAGGCCATGGTGGCCCGCAAGCATCGCGGGCAGCGACTGGTCCAGCATCTCGTCCGTCAGGCTCGAGAGAACTTGCCAGTGCTGCTCGACGAACTCGGCTGCCATGGTCGACCACGGCGGGATCGAGATGCTCGACCGCAGGGAGCCGAACCACACGTTCGAGGAGCCTCGTTGAAGCGTCCGCAGGGGGCGATCACACGAAGGATCGTCCGAGGGCAACCAAGGGCGCTTGCCGTGGCACCGAGCGACGCGGGTCAGCGCTTGCTTCCCGAAGGCACCGGCGAGTGAACGACGGGCGCCGCACGTGCAGGAGACCAGGATGTCGTCGAGCGATGAGGATCGGCCCAGCGCGCGGAGCGAGAGGACATGCTCGCCATCGCCCGCAGGACCTTCGTGGACCCACGCCCGGTACGGGAAGTCCTCGATGTGGCCTGCATCGCAACAAGCGACGAAACGCGACGGGATGAGTGGGCGGTCGCACTGGCGACAGTCGTTCTCGTTGACGCTGTCGGAGAGCTCTGAGAGCGTGCCGAGCCGATGGCACTTCGGGCAGTAGTGGACGGTCGGGAACCGCATGGCAGGCACGTCGCCACGAGAAAGGCCGGAGGGAGGCGAGCGGAAGGACCGCACACCCAACGCCCGGGCAAGCCGTGGCTCGTGGATCGGCGTCGAGTAGCGCGGCCAGTAGTCCAGGCCGGCGATCATGTAGCTCTGGTCCCCGGCGGGGAACACGCTGCCGACCCCGTAGGTCGTGACCAGCTGACCCTGCCGCGCCTTCGCGACGTGCTTCCTAGGCACGACGGCTTCTCCTTCCCCGCCGCACGACGAACAACGTGCTCTCCGCGTCAACGTTTCGGAGACTCGTGAGCGTGGGCCACGGTGGGACTGATACAGGGAACTGGTCGATGAGGGCGTCGCTCGTGCCACCGCCGCCGATGGGACCGCCCGCCGGCGTGACGAGCGCGTCCTTCGCGCCGGTCCACGTCGTGTAGTGAGAGACGTCGTCTTCGACAGCGCTCTCCCACGTGTCGAGTAGGTCGTCTAGTGCGTCCTCGACGCGGCCCACCTCTTCCGGAGCGACTGACCGGACGCGCTGCAGGATGACCGACCGGAGTGCGGCCTGGTTAGCGGCTTGGGTCGGCACCGCGACTGCCCTGTCGTCCGCTGCCTCTTCGACGAGCAGTCGCGCCGCCGCGACGAGCATGCCGTGGAGGCCGCGGTCGACGGCGCGGGCGGCGAACGGGGTCGCACCGGTCGCCTCGACCTGCCGATAGAGAGCGCGGTGGTAGGGGATGAACGTCTCGTAGTGGGACAGGTCCCGAGTTCGGGAAGCGTTGTACAGCGTCACCACCAGCCCAGGCCGCTTGCGCCCGACGCGGCTCGTCGCCTGGATGTACTCCGCGGTGGTCTGAGGTTGTCCCATCACCACCATGAGCCCGAGGCGGTCCACGTCGACGCCGACCGAGATCATGTTCGTCGCGAGGACCACGTCCGGTGCTTCGGGGTCCGGGTACGACGTCCCCAAGCGGGCGAGCTCCTCTGGGATCTCGCCCGAGCGCCGTCGGGACGTGAGCTCGCGAGGTTCGCGGATCTCGCGCGGGGTGGACGTCGACCGCTGTGCGACCACTCCGATTCGGTCGGGGACGTCGTCGATCGTCTGCATGTACGCCGCGCCGAGGACGCGGAGGCTGTTGAAGTACCCGAGCAGGGTCCAGTACGCGTCGCGTACCTCGTCACCTGCGTCGAGGGCGACTCCAGCCTGGAGCAGGGCCGCGTACGTCCGGACCATGAGGGTGGCGTGGCTCGTGCCGGGCGCCATGACCCCGACGTACTCGCGGGTCGCCAGCTCCTCGCGTGACGCGGAGACAGAGAAGAACGAGTCGTCCGGGTCGATGCCCGGCGGAGGGAACTGGCGGGACTCCCTGTCGAAGACCGCTCGCACCTGGTCCGTCGCGCGGCGGATCGTGGCGGTCGACGCCACGACCTTCGGCCTGGCCTCCCCGGTCGCCGCGGCATCGACCGCGGTCTCGTACAGCCCGACGAGTGTCCCCAAGGGGCCGCTGATGAGGTGGAGCTCGTCCTGGACGATCAAGTCGGGCGGGTCGACGGCGCCGTCCGCACCGAGGAGCGTCCCTGCGCGCCCCTCCCATGTCAGCATGGCGAACTTGTCGACCGTCCCGATCAGCAGGGACGGTCGGTACTTGTAGACGTCGGAGTCCACGACGTGGACCGGGAGGCCGTCGTGGAACGGGCAGTCCAGCCCGGGACACCGGATGACGAGACGGTCGGCGGAGCGGTCGGCGTCGTATGCGGCCAGGGGCAGGTCGGTGCCGCACCAAGGGCACCTGAGCAGCTGTCGTGGGTTGCCTGACTCCTCGTCGTCGTCGCCACGTGTCTCCGCGCGGCGAAGTGCCCTGCGGGCATCGTCGACGCTGTTGGGGGTCGCCGCCTGACCTACCCAGAGGCCGATCGAGAACGGTGCGAGGCTGGGGGCGTGACGGCGTCGCCAGATCTCGAGTGCGCAGATCAGCCCGGCCGCCCGCTCGAACTGCTGCAGCGTGAGCAGTCGCAGTGTGTAACGCATGAGCACGCCGACCCCACCGCCGTCCTCCTTCGTCCTGCGAAGGCGGCGAAGCAGGAGAGTGAAGGCGATGAGGCCGAGGTAGGCCTCGGTCTTGCCGCCACCGGTCGGGAACCAAAGGAGGTCCGCGATCTCCCTGTCCCGCGATCGGCGGTCCACGATCCCCTCGAGGTTGATCAGGATGAAGGCGAGCTGGAACGGGCGCCAGTACTGCGCGGCCCCGCTCGGGGACGAGGTACCCGTGCGCAACATGTCCTGTCGCGACCGCTGCTCCCGCATCACGGCGTTCATGACCCGGAAGGCCTCGTCGGCCACGGGGTCGCTGTCGAGCGTCTCGATTCCGCGGCGCATCCGGCCCGCCGCTTCGTGCGCCGCCCGGAGATGGCGCTCCGCGGCGGCGCGTCGCTCGCCGTCGAGCGCGGCCAGCCGCGTCTCCTGCCGCGCGATCCACGCGTCGTAGGCGTCGACGAGTGCGTGCAGTGCGCTGCGGTCGCCGGTCTCGGACAGCGAGGCCATGTCGAGTGCCTCGACGTCTGGTCGATCAGCCTTGGCTGCCCGGATCTCGTGCCGGGGGAAGTAGGTCGTCTCGATCCTGACGACAGGGTCGGTCTGATCCCAGGTCACTGCGCATCCGTGGCCGACGGCGGCGCTGACGCTGTCCCGGTAGAGGAGCTCGTTCGCCTGGTCGTCAGGATCCTGAAGTCGGGGCGTGGAGCCCGGGCGGCGTGGGGAGAAGGAGCCTTCGGGAGTCGTCGCGATGATCTGCGGCCGGAACCAGCACCATCCGTCGATGTCACCACGCTCGGGCCGAGGGAAGGAGTTCACCAACACCGCGGTCACGGACACGACGCCGGCTGCGGCGGGCCGGACGACGATCCTGAGGTTCAGGCCGTCCGCCACCGGGATCCCGTACCGTGCAGGGCGGCGAACGTCGACGATGTGCTGGAACACCGGGATCGGAACCCGCCGCCAGACGGGCGAGGGGCTCGCCTCCGACGACGATGTCTCGTCGAGCGACGGGACGTACCGGTTGGCCGAGACCTCGAGCGTCACGCCGGGGGTGGTCACCGGGTCGAGGCTGAACGTGAGGCCCATCGAGGACGGGTACCGGAGGTGGGCGAGGTTCACCCCGGGGTCGAACTCGGAGTCGGGCGCGGTTCCGGTCTCCGTCTCGGGCACTGCACTGGCGTCCTCGACCAGCGCAGGCGAGACGGGGTGCAGGATGCCGACGATGAAGCGGTCGAGTGGGCGTTCGTGCAGTTCTTCGTCCTGCGGTCCACCACCCATGAGGTCGGCTTCGAGCGCCCGCCGCACGTACTCCCTGGCCGCGTACCACGCCGAGAGATCCGTCATCGCCCCTCCGCCTCCCACACCAGCCACGGGAACCCGACCGCTCGGACCCCCAGCCAGAGTCCATGCGCACCGACGGTGCCGTGGGCCTGCGGCGGACCCGCCACCGTCTCCACGGTCTCGACGTGCACCTGCCCCACGCCTGGCCAAGCCACATCCTTGCGGGCACGACGTTCCGGTGTCCCGACTTGCCGCGCGAAGACTTCTCCGAACGCGGTGCTCGTCCGTGCGACGACGACCCCCTCGTGCAGGAAGCGGTAGACGGGGAACTGCATCGTGCTCGACGGGTCCAGCTCCACGTCGAGCGGTGTGCCGGGCGCGAGCGCTCTGATCACCTGTTGAGTTGCACCAGCCGTCGACCCGACGGGTGGTGCTGTCCGGTCCGTGTCCTCACCGCGGATCTCGAAGCGCACAGTGCCCCTCCGCTTGCGGTTCGTGCAGTACCAGCGGTCGCCGTCCGTGCGGCGGAACGGGTACCAGGAGTCGTCGGCCATCCGGAAGAGTCGCTCGCGCGCGCGTGTCACTGCGACGTAGAGCTCCCGGACGCGCGCAGGGTCGTCGTCCGGACCATCGTCGGGGAACTGGACGAGCACGACCGTATCGAACTCGAGGCCCTTTGCACGGTGGATCGTCGACACGACGACGCCGCCCGCGTCCTCCGCGACCAGCTCGCTCGGTACGGACCACGGGGTGAGGAGTGCGCTTGCCACGTCCCGGGTCTCGATCGCCGCCCCGCGTGGCCGGCAGATCGTCCTGAGCGCCTTCCAGCGCGCCACGCCGATCTCCTCGTCCGGCTGGGCCGCGATGAACTCATCCCGGGTCCAGGACGACCGTGTGCCGAGGGTCTCGGCCACCCACGACCCGATCACAGGTTGCCGGATGGGCCTCCGGACCGTCGCCGGGATCCCGAGCGCCCAGAGTCTGTGTGCCGTGACGAGGGATTGGCCGTTCGTGCGGGTCAGCAGCGCGGTCGTCCGGGACGCGTCCTGCAGGAGGGGACCGAGGTCCTCCGGGCGCTCGATCCTCACCAGGGAGTCAAGGAAGCCGGAAACGCGGACGGAGGCGTTCGAGAGGTCGAGGCGGACATCGTTGCGCAGCGCGATAGCGTGCCGGGCCTCTCGCGTCGCCGCTCGGTAGGACCCCGTCAGTTCCCTGACGGCAACGCCTGGACGCTTCGCGATGAGCGCCAGCATCGCGGAGCAGGTCATGCTCGACTGCGGACCCAGTTGGAAGTCGTAGATGGCCTGGGCCGGGTCGCCAAGAAGCGTGAAGCCGGACTCCTCCGGCAGATGCTCGACGAGTCGGACGAGGAACTCCGCCCGGATGCCGACCACGTCCTGCACCTCGTCCACGATCAGGTGCCTCACGTCCTCGATGGGCTCCCACGTACCCTTCTCGACGAGTCGGGTGGCTGATCGGATGCGGGCGTCGAAGCCGATGGACGTCGGATCCTCGCCGCAGTCGAGCATGATCCGCGCCGCGAGGCCGTCGAGAGTCCTCACCGCAGCGGAGGCACGCACGTCGGACTTCCGGAGGCGCTGGTTCACCGCCCGGACCGCTGCCCGCGAGAAGCTGATGACGATGAGTTCGCTGGTCGGGTCCAGATCGTGGTCGCCCTGGGTCAGGCACGCGATCCGTGCCGCTACGACTTCCGTCTTGCCGGATCCGGGCCCGGCCAAGACGACAAGGCGATCGGACGCTTCCGCGCTCACGACAGCTGCCTGACTGTCGTCGAGTCTGATCTCGGTCATTCTCTCCACAGCCGCTCGAACTCGCGGAACGCGAGGCGTTCGCCAAAGACGTTGAGGTTGTCCTCGACGTCGACGATGAGGACTTCCTCCGCGCCACCGTTCTTCGGACCGCGCAGACCGCGGCCGACCATCTGCTGATAGACGTTCGGGCTGAAGGTCGGTCTGCAGACGTAGACGGCCCTGACCGCAGGCGCGTCGAATCCCTGTGTCAGGACGCCGTAGTTGGTCAGAACCCGGATGCTCCCCTTGCGGAACTCGTCGATGTAATGCCGGCGGACCTGCGCCTCAGTGCTGGCGCTCACGGCGACGGCCGGAACCCCTCGGAACGCGAGCAGGGCCGCGATGGTCCGCGCGTTCTCCACCGTTGGGGCAAACAGGAGCACCGGCCAACCGGGAGGCAGGCTGAGGATCGAGTCGATGATGCGGTTCGTGCGTCCTTGGTCCCGCCCAAGGTTCGCGGCGACCTCATCAGGGAACCGGTTGGTCTCCTCGATCTCGGCGCGCTGAGCTTCGCTGAACTCGATGTGAGCACCGCGGAGGACGTCCCGTCGGACGTTCGCAAGTACGCCCATGCTTTGCAGTTCGGCGTACGGGTTGTCGCCGAGCACGCCCACATCCAGAAGGTTGCTGTCGTACCGCCGGACGAGGCGTTCCGTCTCCTCGTCGGACTGGCCACGGAACGGCGTTGCCGTGAGTCCGATGACGCGTCCTCGCTCGTTCCGCTTCCTCCCACTTCGCCCGAGCCACTCGAACAGTCGCGTGTAGCGCGGAGAGACGGATGTGTGGGCCTCGTCCACGACGACGACGGATGGGTCACGGAGCCAGTCGTACTCGTCTCCGGAGCGTTGGAGGATGCTGTCGAGCTTCGCGTCCGTGGCGACGACCACCTGCGTGCCATCGGGCTCTTCGGCGACCGAGTTCGAACCCCACAGGCGGCTCAGCACCAGGGGGTGGGCGGGGCCGATCGCTCGCCATACGTAGGTCCAGCTCTCGGCGGCCTGTGCGCAGAGTTCGTCCGACTGGGCAATCCAGACGATCGGCCCGCCCAGTCGGCCGGCCGCGACCTCTTCGACGAGTGCCTCGACCGTGACCCGGGTCTTCCCGGCACCTGTCGGCAGCGACACAACTCCGCGCTCTCGGTCCGTTGCGCCTTGGAGGAGGGCGCGGATGCGCTCCTTCACGGCCTTCTGGTAGTCGTGCAGCTCCGGCAGTGTCACGGGGCCGTCGATCACCTCGCGCGACGGCACGGGACGACGAGGGAAACCGGCCCACTCGACCGGGAGGCCGAGTTTGGTGACCCACTCGCGCTCACGCCGCCGGCCCGAGAACTCACGCGGAGGTTCGAGTCCTCGCTCCTCCAGAGCAGAGCGCACGACGCGGAGGATTCCGATGCCGTGAACGGCCAGGGCGAGTTTCGCGATGTCGGTGGCGGCCGGTTCATCCGGCGCCTCGACAGCTTCGAGCGCTTGGGCAGGGACATGTTGCCTGAGTTCCTGCAGTCCGACCGCTTCGACGAGGCCCGCGAGCGGGTCATGGCTGGCGGCCTTCCGGATCCTGGCCCGCAGTTCCGACGCGCGAGCGGACTCCATCTGCCGAAGGACGCGGTCGATGTCCTCCGGCGCCATCTCCAGCTGAAGGACCTCTGAGACTTGACGCAGAACGGCCGCGGGCTTCGAAGCTGTTACCAGGACGCGAGTGCCGTCGCGCATGGCTGGGATGCTCCTCGGCACTTGGCCCTTCGGCGTCGACACCAGGCGCTCGAGCCTCGTGCATGGTTGCAGCAGCAGTTCGTAGTCTTCGACGGCGAGGCGAGGATTGAGCTTGAGCGGTGGGAACTCGTCGACCAGATAGGACGGCTCGCCCGCTTCCTCCGCGACGATCTCCTCTCGGAGAAGGTCCTTGCCGTCGTTGATCCCCCAGTGCTCGATGAACCGCGCGGCGTCCTCCTCGAGTGCGACGAGCATCGCGGGGACGCGCGCCTCGAGAAGGCCGTCGTAGACGACTGGTGACGTCGTGACGCCGATGTTCTCAACTGCGACGGACTCCAGCTTGTGGCCGACACGGACCACGAGTTCGTCCGTCCGGTACTCCGGGGGGATCCACGTGTAGAACTCGGTCCTGCGAGCGTCGTCGAGCCACGTGTCGGCGATCTTCTTGAGCGTGTGCCAGTCGTCCTTCGTAAAGTCGGCGGGGGTCTCCCGCACCCCGAGCCTGATCGCTGCAGCGCTCGGGAGCTCCGATGCGACGGGGAGCGCATCGTCGGGGAGGTCGTCAGAGGGCATGACACACCGTCGCGGTGGGAGAGGACCGAACGGTGTCGCGAGTCTCCCCTTGCGCCGGAGGAGCCAGAGCTCGGGTGCAATCACGGGCATGGTGCCGTAGGTGCGGTTTGTCCGATGCTGGACCGTCCACCGGCGCGGCACGCCGCGGCTGAGCACATGCTGGGTGAGGAGGACTTGCCCCTCCGGTGAGAGCCGCTCGATGAGCGCGAGCGGCCACGGGGGCGTAGCGCCTTCGACCACGATGCTGTCCGCCTTGGGCTTGCTTCCCGTGGCCGCATCGATGAAGAGGTCCGTCATTGCTTGCTCGTAGGCGTCGCGCCAGCTCTCCCGCGGCACCCCTTCCCGCCAGGCCGGTTCGCTCACGGCTCCGAGCTCACGGAGAAGCTCGAGGTCAGGAGCATGGAAGCGCGGATCGACCAGCACGCCCCTGTCGCGTCTGCCGTCGGGCGGGACGATGGCGCCCGGAAGCAAGACGTCGGCGATCGGTCGCCAGCGCCCATCGGCGGTCTGCACCTTCACGCTTGTCTCGGTGGGGGCGGGAAGCTCGGTCGTCAGTAGCTCTCGGGCCGTCTCGGGCGGGAGCTCGCGTACGAGCGCCCACACTCGCTTCCAGTCGGCTTCAGTCGTCGGTCCCTGGACCAGGAGTCGCTGGAGCTCACCTCGGCGGTCGAGGATGCTGACGCCCAGAGCGGCAAGAGCTTCACGGACACCTTCGAGGTCGACGAGTGCATCATGTACGAATGTCCCCTCGGCGGCGGTGTCGGTGCCGGACTGATCGCGAAGGAAGACCCGTCCGCGGACGGGGCGCACCAGTGATCCGTCGGTCAGCAGGATGATCCGCGCACTCGTCACCGATTCCACGACCTCGGGTGACGCACCTGGTGCCCGCACGATGCGTGCCGCTAGACGAATCGCGGCCGCTGAAGCCTCGGCGCTCCGGTCTTCTGTGAGGCTCTCGAGCCAGGCGGCAACCGTAGGACTGCTCCACTCATCGTGTCCGACGAGCCGGCGGGTCTTCAGCCGTCGTTCAGGCGTTGCGTTCGTGTCGTCATGGACCCATGTGTCGAGCGGGGCGAACCCACAATCCCGCCACTCGGCCACCCAATCGGCGTGCAGGCCGTCCGGGAGCATTCGGAGCTCGCTTGGGAGGCGGAGGCGTCCCGCGAAGTCCGGGAGGCTCGGACGGGTCCGAAGGGCATCGAAGATCGGCTGATTCACGACCTCGTCGGCCCAGTTGCGCGCCTCGCGTCCGCGCGCCGGAAGAAGGTCGAGGTGTGCGCCGGGGTGCGCGGGGTCGAAGAGCAGCGCCATGTTGCGCGCCAGAAGTCGGGGCAGCTCCTCGGTGAGGAGCTGTTCGTTGAAGGCTCCAGGCAGGAGTCGAGTGCGGTCCTCGCTCAGCTTCCATGGCGCGTTGACGATGCCCGCCAGGGTGGTCTGCGCCTCGGTCGGGAAGTAGGCCCAGAAGAGGCCGAGCGAAGCCGGCGCGGGGCGCGGTACTGCCCACATGAGTTCAACGATCTCCCGGTCGGCGAGACGACCGGCATCGGCACGCGCGGCGGGGGTCGGACGCACCATCGCACGAAGGACCGTGAATGAACGACGTGTGCGGCCGTGTCGGATCTCGAACCGTGGGCCGTCCGATTGACAGGTCAACACACGGTCGTGCGAGCCGCCGGGCCCGTCGTCGTAACAGAAGCGAGCCTGGGTGATGTGCGGCGAGAAGAGGAGGAACTCCTCGGGGAACCGTCTGATCTCGAGCGCAACACGCTCGCGGTGACGGGTCAGCGGCAGGACGACGACTGTGGCCGCCCACGACATGAGCTCAGCAAGGATCGCGTCGGATCCCGGATCAGGGTCGATCGGTCGCGCGAGACGCATCACCGGATACCTCGGAGATGCGAAGCCCGCTCCTCTGATCGTCGCCGCGGCCCAGGGCGCGTCGAAGGCGAAGCTAGCGGTGCGACTGTGGATGACTGGACCGTCGGAGATCGCGCGGACGGACTTGAAGCCGATGCCGAACCGTCCGATGCGGTCGTCGTCCTTCGGGGACAGGTCGGATGCCATGACCGCGCGAACACCCTGCTCATCGAAGGGTGCGCCGTCGTTCGCCACGTAGAGCGTGTCGTCGGCCAGGCGGACCTCGAGACGGTGACCGCCTTCGCGTGCCGCGTCGACAGCATTCTGGACCAGCTCGTAGAGCTGCCGGTCCCGGTAGCCCCCTTCCGCGATCCGGAGCTCGTTGTTCGCGTCCTGCTCCACGCGGGTCGGGTCCTCGCGGTACACCGCGAGGCACGCCTCGCTCTGCTCCACCACCACCTTGGCGAGTGGAGAGGCGGAGTCAGCCCATTCCATGCCGTGTCGCTCCTCGCTCCCTCGCGTCGTGCGTGCGCTCGTCCGTGCGTCCAGGCGCGCGCGATCCCGAGCATGGCAGGGAGGAACGACAAGCGGAACGTTGTCGCGACGAACTCACCCTGGGCGCAGGACGGAGCGTGCTCGCTAGGTCATTCGCCGCCGAAGCCACGCGTCTCGGATCTGGCGAGCGGCATCGGTCATGTCAGCGTGTTCCCACACGCGGATCACGAGCCATCCGAGCGAGGCGAGGTGATTGTCGGTGGCCCGGTCCCGTTCGACGTTGCGTGCGAGCTTGGAGGTCCACCAGGCTCCGTTGGCTCGAGGCGTCGTTCCGTGGACCGGGCACGCGTGCCAGAAGCACCCGTCGACGAACACGGCGATGCGTGCCCGCGAGAAGAGGACATCCGCCCGGCGCCTGGGCAGCCCCGGCAGCGGGCGGTCGACGCGGAACCTGAGGCCGAGGCGATGCAGCTCGCGACGCAGTGCACGTTCGGGACCCGTGTCGCGCCGGGGTTGTCGCGACATCCGGAGCGACACGCCGCTCGATGGCGGCACGTTGTTCGAGTGGGATCCATGGGTTGGCGTCGGCATGCTCATCTTCTCCCTGCGCCGCACCGGTGGTGCGTCACCACCATGGTCCGGCCTGCCGGCTAGCCTGAGTACGTGGACCTCGCGTCACCGGATCTCGCGCCGCCCTCGACGGCGGTCCCGACCTCGCCGACGACGGCGACCGTGCTCGATCTGTTCGCCGGCGCGGGCGGTCTTAGCCAAGGCTTCGTTCAGGCGGGCGGTTTCGCAGCAGTTGAGGCCGTCGAGTCGGACCTCGCGGCTGCTGCGACGTTCTCGCTCAACCATCGGTCGGCTCGCGTGCGCGCGCTCACGATCGAAGAGTGGCTCGACGCGGGTGCGGTGCCACAGGTGGACGTAGTCGTCGGCGGCCCCCCGTGCCAGGGGTTCTCGGCGTTGGGCAAGCGCGACGCAGAGGACGTACGCAATCTCCTCTGGCGCGAGTACGCGCAGACGCTCGTCCGTTCGCAACCCAGGTACTTCGTGGTCGAGAACGTTCCCGCGTTCTTGAAGTCCCGCCAGTTCGCCGACCTGGTCGAAGCCGCGAGTCCGGGGGGGCTGCTGGAGGACTACCGGCTCGAAGCGCGCGTGCTCAATGCCGCCGACTTCGGTGCTTTTCAGGCTCGGAAGCGCGCGGTCGTCATCGGCCACCACGCCTCGTTGCGCGCACCGGGATGGCCGACGGCCGAGTTCCGATCGCGTCACCGTACCGTGCGTGAAGCCCTTCGGGGAGTTCCGGGCCAGTGGGAGAGTCTCGAACTCCCGGACCGGTCGTTCACGTTCCGTGACGTCGAACTTCCAGGACCGTACCTGACAACCGAGCTCCACGTCGGGCGGAACTACGCCCCGATCTCGCTCCAGCGGTTCTCCCGGATCCCGCCGGGTGGGAACCGCTTCGACCTGCCTGACGAGCTCCTCGCGCCCTGTTGGCGGGCTCACTCGAAGGGGTCGGCCGACGTCATGGGACGGCTGCACTGGGACAAGCCTGCGGTCACGATCCGCACAGAGTTCTTCAAGCCCGAGAAGGGGCGCTATCTTCACCCGGAGGCGAACAGGGCCATCACCCATCTCGAGGCCGCTCTGCTTCAGGGGTTCCCGACCACGTACAAGTGGGCGGGAAGCAGGACCGCGATCGCGCGTCAGATCGGCAACGCCGTTCCCATCGAACTCGGATCCGCGATCGCGGGCGTCATCAGGGACGCGCTGAGTGATCCGGCGGCGCCTCCGGCCGGTCTCTTCTGAGGGGTTCGGGTGATGCGGCCGCGCCTGATCCCGCCCGACCCGCACTTCGCCGGGCCAGCGGCGGGCGCTGCGGCCACCGACCCCGCTGTTGGCGGCGCAGTTCGGCACACAAGCCGCGGAAGCCGCCGGCGCTGAGCGCACCGTCTGGGAGGCTGGCGGCGAGCTGCACGTCGGGATGACCCGGGCGCAGGACGGGTCTTGGGTCGGGGTGTGTGACGCTCACTCGACCTCACTGCCGTGGAGATCGACAAAGCGCTGGTGTCCACGCCGCGTCACGCGTCGTCGCAGCCCATCCGGCAGCTGTTCAGGCAGGAGAGCACCCACTCAATGGGCTCCGCCGTCACGGAGGGGGGG
>Ga0310823_100900_pt1 | contig 13445 bp, 8 predicted proteins | sample P4_ome_3_FD_201316 | JGI IMG/M metagenome (GOLD analysis project Ga0310823, IMG submission 201316) | Sorghum-adapted microbial communities from Joint BioEnergy Institute, Emeryville, California, United States - P4_Day56_Rep3 | ecosystem: Engineered > Bioreactor > SSF (Solid state fermentation) >...
TGTTCAGCAGGTATCGCACCGCATCTACTTCGGACAGCCGTTTCCCGTGAGCCGCCGCGATGATGCGGGCCGCGTCGCCGCGGGTGTATTCCCGCTTCGCCTCCATGTCGTCGACCGGCCAACCCAGCCGCTTCGCCGCCGCGTAATACCGGACGTACCAAGGCTCGCCCGCCTTCTGCTCCGGAACCTCGTATTCCGGGAAGGCGCGCAGCACGAGCGCCAGAAATTCGCGTTCGCTGATCTTCAGATCGGGGCGGAACGTGCCGTCATCGAACCCGTTGGCGATGCCGTTCCCGGCAGCCCACGCGATGACGTTTCGCGCCCAATGATTTCCGACATCCTTGAAAGAGGCGTTTCCCGCGCTTGCCGCGTGCGCCCCGCTTCCCGCAAAAAATGCGGCAACAAGCAACGCGAGACACAGGTTCCGACATTTTTCCCGATTGTTCTCATCCCGTTTCCCCTCGCTTGGACAGATTGCGGCAACTTTCGACAAAAAGGGTTAACGTTATCATACAGGATGACGCGGAGTTGCTCCAGTGTCTTCATTCCCGTCCGCACGAAAAAAAACCGTCCGCCGAACCCCCGCTTCGGGGCCCGTCGGACGGCTGTCCGCATGCCGTCAGCCGCTTGCCGCGAATCTGACGTTCAGTTCCCTCGCCAACTGCTCGGCCGTCTTCCAGATGTCGCCGGCTCCCATCGTCAGGACGAGGTCGCCCGGTTTCACCCGCTCGAGCAGCCAGGCGAGCGCGTCTTCTTTCGTCGGCAGGTAGACCGTGTTCGGATTGCTGTTCTTCACGATCAGTTCGGCCAGCCGCTTCGAGGTGACGCCTTCGATCGCTTTCTCGCCCGCGGGCGAATAGATGTCGGTGATGACGACTTCGTCGGCTTCCGCGAACGAACGGCTGAAGGCGTCGAGCAGGAAGAACGTCCGCGTGTAGCGCTGCGGCTGGAAGACCGCGATGATCCGTTTTTCCGTCGCCTTGGCGGCCGCGATCGTCGCCTGGATTTCCGTCGGATGATGCGCGTAATCATCGATCACCAGAATGCCGCCCGTCTCGACGATCACCTGAAACCGCCGCTTCGCGCCGCGGAACAGGCGGATCGCCTCCGCGACGCGGTCGAACGCAAGGCCTGCCTCCAGGCATACGGCGATTGCCGCGAGCGCGTTGCCCGCGTTGTGCCGTCCCGGCACCGACAGCTCCACGCGGCCGAGGCGTTCGCCGCGCCTTTGCACCGTGAAGGAGACTTTCCGGTCGCCGGGCGCAAGATCGGTCGCGCTGTAATCCGCCTCGCGGCCGGATTCGATCGAGTAGGTGATGATCCGGACGCCGCCGAGCCGGGGCACAAGCTCCCGGATGTTCGGATCGTCGGCGCAGACGACGGCGAGCCCATCCGGCTTCACCTGGCGCAGAAACTGCACGTACGCCTCTTTCAGCTTGCCGAAATCGCCGTCGTAGTTTTCCAGATGGTCAGGCTCGATGTTCGTGACGACGGCCGTATGCGGTTGATATTGCAGAAACGATCCGTCGCTCTCGTCCGCCTCGGCCACGACGTATTCGCCGCCTCCGGCTTTGGCGTTCGTGTCGAGGCCCACAATCTCTCCGCCGATGATATAGGTCGGATCGACGCCGCACGACTCCATGACAAGGGCGATCATGGACGAAGTCGTCGTCTTGCCGTGCGCGCCGGCGACGGCGACGCCTTTGCCCGCGTTCAGGAGACGCGCCAGCATCTGCGAGCGGTGGATGACCGGGATGTTCCGCGCTTCGGCGGCTCTTCGTTCGACGTCATCCTGCGCGATCGCCGTCGAATAGACGACGAGCTGCGCGCCGGCGACGTGTTCCGGCTTGTGTCCGATATAGATCCGTGCGCCCTGCGCCGCGAGCTTGTCGGTCCGCTCCTGCCTGGCCACGTCCGAACCCGACACTTTGTATCCCTTCTCCAGCATCACCCTGGCGATGGCGCTCATTCCGTATCCGCCGATGCCGATGAAATGCACATGTTCCGCCGTGCTCAAATGCCGTATCACCAACCTTTTTCAATATCGCGATCATGGAGCAGAGAGGAACGAACGTCTGCAATCAGGTACAGCGAGCCGGATACGACGGCCAGATCCTCGGAACCCGTTCGTCCGATCAGCATGTCGAGCGCCCGGCGCCAATCCGGTTCGGCCACGGCATCGGCTGGACAGCCGGGGATGCCGGCCGCGATCCGCGCAAGTTCGCCTGCGTCCAGCTTCTTCCTGAAATCCGGTTCGGTCACGATGAGCGAATCCGCTATTGGTAGTATATGCCGCAGCATGTCGATATGATTCTTGTTCGCCAGCGCGCCGATCATCAGGTGCAGCCTGCGCCAGCGGAACGATTCCCTGAGCGCGGCCGCGAGGGCGGCCATCCCTTCCGGGTTGTGCGCGCCGTCGAGCAGAACGCGCGGATTTTCCCGAACCAGCTCCAGCCGGCCGGGCCATCTGGCCGAAAGCAGCCCTTCTTCGAGCACCCCTTCCTCGAGGATGAGGGCGTAGTACTGCCGAAGCACTTCGAGCGTCATGACGGCGACGGCGGCGTTCGCCCGCTGGTGCGCGCCGCGCATCGCGATCTCGAGCGGCTCGATCGCGCGGAACGGCCCCTCGAACCGGAACCGCTGCGTCCCCTCGCCCGCCTCGATCGGCATCTCGCGGAACTGCCGCCCCAGCAGATAGAGCGTGCTCTTTCTGGCGCTTGCCGTCTCGTCGAGGACGCGGATCGCCTCCGGCTGCGAGGCGGCGCTGACAACCGGCACGCCGGGCTTGATGATGCCGGCCTTCTCGGCCGCGATCGCTTCCAGCGTGTCGCCCAGCACATCCATATGGTCGTGACCGATGTTCGTGATGACGGACACAACCGGCACGACGACGTTCGTCACGTCGAGCCGCCCGCCCAGTCCGGCTTCCCAGACGACATAATCGGGCCAGGCGACCGTCGCGAAATAGAGAATCGCGATCATGGTCGTCACTTCGAACATCGTCGGCGAACCGAGTTCGGTTTCGGCCAGCTCGTCGACATGCGGTTTGACTTTGTTCGCCAGCCGCACCAACACGTCGTCGGGAATGTCTTCGCCGTTGAACCGGATCCGGTCCGTATAGCGGGTCAAATAAGGCGACGTGAACGTCCCCACATCGTAGCCCGCGGCGCGGAGCACGCTGGTCAGATAGGCGCAGACGGAACCTTTGCCGTTCGTGCCGGCCACATGGATGAACTTCAGCCGGCGCTCGGGCCGGTCGAACCGCTCGAGCAGCCGGGTGATCCGTTCGAGTCCGGGACGGATGCCGAACGCGGTCAGACCGGTGATCCAATCGCGCGCCTCTTCGTATGTCCGGAACGGACCCGCATCCTGCTCCCCGGTGCCAAACGCGCCGCCGGTCCGTTCGCTCATGTCAGGCATCTTTAACGCTTCTCCTCCTTGTGCGGGCCGTCAGCCGCGCAGTTCCGCGATGCGGGCGATCGTCCGGTCCCGCTTCTCGGAGTAGTCGCGCAGCTTCGCCCGCTCTTCCTCGATCACTTTCTCGGGCGCTTTCGCCATGAAGCCTTCGTTCGCGAGCTTCTTCTCGACCCGCTCGACTTCGGCGTTCAGCGTCTTCAGCTCTTTCTCAAGCCGCGCGATTTCCGCGTCGATGTCGATCAGCCCCGCCAGCGGCAAATAGAGCTGCGCCCCGGTCACGATCGCGGTCATCGCCTTCTCCGGCGCGGGAAGATCCACGCCCAGCTCGAGGGAGGAGGTGCCGCAGAAACGGCGGATGAACTCCTCGTTGCGCCTTGCGATCGCAAGCTCGGCTTCCCCGGTCAGGCTCGCGATCAGATCGACCTTCTTGCTCATCGGCACGTTCACTTCGGAGCGGATGTTGCGCACGGCGCGGATGATGTCCATGAGCAGGTTCATCTCGCGCACCGCGTCCGGCGCTTCGAACGCGGCGTCGTATTCCGGCCACGGCGCCAGCGTGATCGTCTCGCCTTCATGCGGCAGATGCTGCCAGATTTCTTCGGTAATGAACGGCATGAACGGATGCATGAGCCTGAGCGTCCGGTCGAGCACGTACGCGAGCACCGATTGGGTCGCGCGCTTCGCCGCCTCGTCGCTGCCGTACAGGTTCAGCTTCGCAAATTCGATATACCAGTCGCACAGATCGTCCCAGATAAAGTTGTAAAGCAGCCGTCCGGTCTCACCGAACTCGTAGGCGTCGATGAGCCGGGTGACGTCGCGCACCGTCTCGTTCAGCCGGTGCAGAATCCATCGGTCCGCCGTGCCCAGGGGGCCGGTCAGGTCGATGTCCGCCGCCGTGAATCCTTCCAGATTCATCAGCGCGAACCGCGACGCGTTCCAGATCTTGTTCGCGAAGTTGCGCGCCTGCTCGACGCGCTCCCAGCGGAAGCGCAGATCCTGGCCGGGCGAGATGCCCGTCGACAGCATGTAACGCATCGCATCCGCGCCGTAGCGCTCGATGACGTCGAGCGGGTCGACGCCGTTGCCCTTCGACTTCGACATTTTCTCGCCGTTGGCATCGCGCACGAGGCCGTGGATGAGGACATCCGCGAACGGCCGCTCGCCGATGAACTCCAGCGCCGTGAAAATCATCCGTGACACCCAGAAGCCGATGATGTCGAATCCGGTCACCAGCACCGTCGTCGGGTAGTAGCGCTTCAAATCTTCCGTATCGTCCGGCCAGCCGAGCGTCGAGAACGGCCAGAGCGCGGAGCTGAACCACGTGTCCAGCACGTCTTCGTCCCGGCGGAGCGCGCCGCCGCAGGCCGGACAAGTCGTCAGATCTTCGCGGGAGACATGCATTTCGCCGCAATCATCGCAGTACCATGCGGGGATGCGGTGGCCCCACCAGAGCTGGCGGGAAATGCACCAGTCGCGCACATTTTCGATCCAGTGCATGTAGTTCTTCTCGAACCGCTCGGGCACGAACCGGACGCCCTTCTCGGAACGCTGGACGGCGATCGCCTGATCCGCGAGCGGCTTCATCTTCACGAACCATTGCGTCGACAGGAACGGCTCGACGACGACGCCCGTCCGCTCGCTGTGCCCGACCTGATGGATGTGCTCCTCGATCCTGATCAGAACGCCCTGCGCCTTCAGATCCTCGACGATCCGTTTGCGGCACTCGGAACGGTCCAGACCTTGATACGGTCCGGCGTTCTCGTTCATCTTGCCGGTCTCGTCCATAACGATGACCTGCGGCAGATCGTGGCGCAGTCCGATCTCGAAGTCGTTCGGGTCGTGGGCCGGCGTGATCTTGACCGCGCCGCTTCCGAACTCGCGGTCGACGTACTCGTCCGCGACGACCGGAATTTCGCGGCCGATGATCGGCAGCACGATCGTCTTGCCGATCATGTCCTTGTACCGCTCGTCGTCCGGGTGAACGGCCACCGCCGTATCGCCCAGCATCGTCTCCGGGCGGGTCGTCGCGACCGTGATGTGGCCGCTGCCGTCCTTGAGCGGGTATTGGAGATGGTAGAGCGCGCCCTGAACTTCCTTGTACTCGACTTCGATGTCGGACAGCGCCGTGCGCGCGGCCGGATCCCAGTTGATGATCCGCTTGCCGCGGTAGATCAGGCCTTTCTCGTAGAGGCGGACGAACACTTCGCGCACGGCGCGGGACAGCCCTTCATCCATCGTGAACCGTTCGCGCGAATAGTCGAGGGAGAAGCCCATCTTCGCCCATTGCTCGCGGATCGTGTTCGCGTAATGCTCTTTCCACTCCCACACCTTCTCGAGAAACTTCTCGCGGCCGAGATCGTACCGGCTGATCCCCTGCTCGCGGAGCGTCGCTTCCACGCGCGTCTGCGTCGCGATCCCCGCGTGGTCGGTGCCCGGCAGCCACAGCGCGTCGTAGCCTTGCATCCGCTTCGCGCGGATCAGAATGTCCTGCAGCGTGCAGTCGAGCGCGTGGCCGATGTGCAGCATGCCCGTCACGTTCGGCGGCGGGATGACGATCGTGAACGGCTGCGCGTCCTTCCGCCGTCCCGCTTCGAAATACCGTCCCTTGATCCAGTAATCGTACCATTTCTTCTCCGCCGATTTCGGGTCGTACGTTGTCGGCATCGTGTCAGCGGATCTGTTTTCTTCCGTCATGCGAAACCTCACTCCTCATGCGGCATGGATCCGGCAATCTCCGCGCAGCGGCGCAGCGGGTCCAACAAAAAAACCTCTCGCCCGACAAAGGACGAAAGGCTATTCGCTTCCGTGGTACCACCTTCATTCCGCCGGCGCTCCAAACGCTGGCGGCGCTTGCCGGCTTGTAACGGTTGCCAGCCGGCCTGCCCTGGCGCTGTCTGAGCGCTCGAACAGGCGACTCCGGGGCGACCCGCAGCCGTCCGATCCTGCGGAACCTCGCAGCCTTACGGCTCCGCTCTCTGAAGGCAAGACGCGCAGCTATTCCCCTTCTTCGTCGTTCGCTGTCGGGATTGCCGAATCCCGTAGTCTAACAGTTATTATTTCCTATCATAACGATGTTAACCGTCTTCGTCAACAAGACGGCCCGGCCGCGGGCGCGGGAAGCCGGTGTCGATGCCGTACTGCCGCGGGTCGTGAAGTTCCATCGGCGAGAAGTCGGCGTGGATGACGCATTTGTTGCGCCTCGTGAAATTCCATTGGCGAGAAATCGGCGTGGATGACGCGTTGTTGCGCCTCGTGAAATTCCATTGGCGGGGTTGCGGCATGGTTGGCGCGCTGCTGCGGCTCGTGAATTCCCGTCGCGGCGTGTATGGCATGTCCGTTGGTCCGGAGACCGGTCGAATTGGCGAAGTTTTTTCCTCTATTTCTTGGCTTTCAGGCCCATACCCGTGAAATAGACAAAAAAACTTCGTTTATTTTTATATGATTCCCATTTTTGGACGTTCTGTCATAAAATAAGCGAAATTACTTCTTTTATTGTTGTTGAAAACACGACTTTCACCAATATAGAAGAAAATATTTCGTCTATTTCCTGCGGGGCAAGCCGTGCAAGCAGTATTTCGCTATCCATATAACGCGTGAGCATTGTTGAAAAAAGCCAAAACGGCCGATTCAGGAACGGGAATCCTGTTCGACCGTTTTGCATCACGCGGCGTGCGGCCCGAAATTTCTTACGGGATGTACAGCACCTGGCCTTCTTCCAGGGCCGAGCCGTTCAGCCGGTTGACCAGCGCGAGCTCGCGCGGATTCCGCTGATAACGGAGGGCAATGGCGTCGAGCGTGTCGTCCTTCTGCACGATGCAGAGCCGCACCGTGCGGAACGATTCCTGCGCGGCGGCTCCGCGGAACAGGCTCCGCCAATCCACTTCGTCCGACGAAGCATGCCGGTATCCCGTTTCCGCCGCTTTCTGCGCCTGCGGCGGTTCCGGAGCTTCGTGGAGCTTCGCTCCGGCATCGTCCCGCGCCTCCCTCCGATCCGGGAAAAACAGCTTCCCGAGCCCCGCGGAACTTTCCGCTCCCGCCTGTTCGTCTTCCCGCTTCGCTCCGACCGCGACTTTCACGTCGACTTTGCCGAACGCGGGCTGCGCGGCGGCGGGCTGCTGATCGTCCGTCCGGTTCCAATCGCCGGACTGCGCCTGCGCCATGGTTTCATCCTGCTGCTGCTGCTGCGGCTCCGCGTCCGCTTGCCAGGCGTCCGGGCCCGCCGTCGCGGAGAGCTCATCCGCTTCGGCGAAATCCTGTTCGCTTCGCAAGGCGCCGGCATCCCCGGAATCGGCCGCGGAAGCGCCTTGCTCCGCACCCGGCCGAGGCCCGGATTCCGGGTCGTCCGCCGGCTCCGCTTCTTGTCGCGCGATTGCCGCGTCGGCCGCCGGATTCTCCTGCGTCCGCGTCGCGAACGCCTTCCATTCCACCGGACCCGCCGCCTGGACCGCTTCGGCCTCAAGCTCCGGCTCAAGTTCCGGCTGCCCGGCGAAGCCGTCTCCGGCGGAAGCCGCGGCTGCTGCCGGTTCGGACAGCGATCCGGCGTCCGCATCGCCCGGGCCTTCCGCGTCATCCGCGCTTTGGTCGCCGCTGGTCCGCCATTCCGCCGGATCCTTGTCAAACGCCTGCTCCGCGGACGATTCGAAGAACAGCCCGGCTTCGACTTCCGGCTGCGCGGTTTCGCCGGCGGTTTCCGAAGCCGCGTCTTCGACCGGATCCCGCCCGCGGCGGTGGACGACCGTATACGGCTCCTCTCCCCAGGCGTAGGTCTGTTGACGGCCGCCCGCCGTTCCCGCCAGGACGCCCCGCAGCGTCAGGACGCCCGTGATGTTGAGCGTGCGCTTATCCAGCAGGTCGACATCGAAATTGTCCACTTCAACGGCCAAATCTTCGAGTCTGCCCACCCGTTCCAGCGGCAAGGTGATCTCCACCGGTATCCAATGCTCGAGCTGCCGCGAATTGCGGCGTTCGTCGTCCGGAAGATAGACGCCGCCGAGAAGCAGGCTGCCGCGCAGCACCACCTGATCTCCCTGGCGTTCGGCCTGGACGTAAGGCGTCAGTTCGATTTCCTCGATCTCGCGGATGTCCGCCGCTTCCTGCGGCAGATGAACGCGTTCGTAGACATCGAACCGGAGCCCGCTCGGTTCGTGCACGTCGCTTCCTCCTTCCTTCCGCAACCATGGATATGAACGGATTCGTTCCTTCGTTCAATATCTATCTATATGGCCGCGGGAAGGAGGGCATGCCTGCATTTTCCCTCGCAGGCCGGCTCACAGGCCGGCGCGGCGGAGCGCGTCTTCGAACCAGCGGGGCCGGGGCGCCTCGACCACGATCGGCTTTCCGCTCCACGGGTGGGGGAAGACGAGCGTTTCGCCGTGCAGCGCCTGATGGGGAAGATGCGGATCGGCCGGAGCGCCGTACAGCCTGTCCCCCAGCAGCGGATGGCCGATATGGCTGAAGTGGACGCGGATCTGATGCGTCCGTCCGGTCTCGAGCCGCGCCCGGACCAGCGCCAGGCCGCCGGCGGCCTGCACCGTCTCGTAATGCGTCACGGCGGGGTAGCCGCCGGACGCGACCCGCCTGCGCGAGCCGTGATGCCGGTCCTTGCCGATCGGCGCGTCGATCGTGCCGCGCTCCGGCCGCGGTGCGCCGTGCACGATGGCGACGTACCGCCGCTCGATCCGCTTCTCCCGCATCGCCTCGTCCAGGCGCAGTTGGGCCAGATCGTTCTTCGCATAGAGCACCGGCCCGGACGTGTCCGCGTCCAGCCGGTGGATATGGCGGACCGGCAGCGGGTCGCCCGCCCGAAGCACGTGCCGGACTGCCGCTTCGTCCAGCGTCCCGCCCATGCCCGGATGCGCGGGATGGACGGGCATGCCGGCCGGTTTGAGCAGCACGAGGCACCAGTCGTCCTCGTAGAGCGCCTCGGCGCCGGCCGGCGTTCCGCCGCCCGCAAGCAGCGGATGGCCCGTCCAGTCATGGGGCGGAAACGCCCTGAGCGACAGCATGCCGCGCTCCAGCCGGATGCCTCCGACAGAAAAAAGACGGTTCAGCCATTTCTCAGGCCATCTGCCGTCCGCGATAAGCCGGCGGCACACCTCGTGCGGATGCGTCCCGTCCGCGAACCCTTCGGGTCGCGGATCGGGCAGCGGGATGCGCAGCCACTCGCCGTCGCGGACGGCCTGCGTCAAATCGAGCAAGACGATCCCTCCGCTTCCGTACCGGCATCACGATTGCGCGGACGGCGCCGATCGACCGCGCCGGCCGCGTCGGCCGTACCGGCCACGTCGGCCGAAGCCGGACCGCATCGCGCGTTACAGCCGGCGCAGCGCTTCGTCATGGGCTTCGATCGTCGCGTCGATGTCCGCCTCGGTATGGACGGCGGAGATGAACATCCCTTCGAACTGGGACGGCGCGATGCTCACGCCGAGATTCAGCATCGACGCGAAATACGCCTTGAACCGGTCGAGATCGGACGTTTTCGCCGTCTCGTAGTTGATGACCGTCTTGTCGGTGAAGAACGGGCAGAGCATCGAGCCGACCCGGTTGATCGTCGCCGGGATGCCATGACGTTCCGCGTTCTCCTCGAATCCGCGCTGCAGCCGGGCCGACAGCGCCTCGAGCCGCTCGTACGTCTCGGGCGTCAGCAGCTTGAGCGTCGTATAGCCGGCCGCCATCGCGAGCGGATTGCCCGACAGCGTGCCCGCCTGATAGATCGGCCCGCTCGGCGCGACCATCTCCATGATCTCCCGCTTCCCGCCGTACGCGCCGACGGGCAGGCCGCCGCCGATGATCTTGCCGAAGCAGGTCAGGTCCGGCTCGACGCCGTACAGCCCCTGGGCGCAATGGTAATGGACGCGGAATCCGGTCATCACCTCGTCGAAAACAAGCAGACTGCCGTATGCCCGCGTCACTTCGCGCAAGCCTTCGAGGAAGCCCGGCAGCGGCGGCACGACGCCCATGTTGCCGGCGACCGGCTCGACGATGACGCAGGCAATCTCCTCGCCGAACCGCTCGAACGCGAGCTTGACGGCGGACAGGTCGTTGTAGGGCACCGTGATCGTGTGCGCCGCGACGCTGTCCGGCACGCCCGGGCTGTCCGGCAGACCGAGCGTCGCCACGCCGGAACCGGCCTTGATGAGCAGGCTGTCGGCATGGCCGTGGTAGGAACCTTCGAACTTGACGATCTTGCTCCGCTTCGTGTACCCGCGGGCCAGCCGCAGCGCGCTCATCGTCGCCTCGGTTCCGGAGTTGACCATCCGCACGACATCGACGGAAGGCACCCGCTCGACGACCAGTTCCGCCATCATCGTCTCCAGTTCCGTCGGCGCGCCGAAGCTGGTCCCTTTCTCCGCCGTCCTTTTGATCGCCTCGACCACTTCCGGATGGGCATGTCCGAGAATGAGCGGTCCCCATGACGCGACATAGTCGATGTACGTGTTGCCGTCGATGTCCGTGATGCGGCTGCCCGCGCCGCGCGCCGCGAACACCGGCGTCAGGCCGACCGATTTGAAGGCGCGCACCGGGCTGTTGACGCCGCCCGGAATGAACCGCTTCGCCCGCTCGAAGGCGGCCTTGGAGTTCTCATCTCTGCGGATGCGAGATTTATCGACCAATTTCGTCACTCCTGTCGTTTCAAGAATCGGCATGGTATGCTAAACTGGAATTACCGATTCGCGGCAATGTCCGTTTTTTTTTGCCGCCAAGGAAAGCCGAGGTAGAACCATGATCGAGTTGCTTAGAAAAGTGTCGCTGTTTGAGCAACTAACCAATGAACAGCTTGAGCACATTTTGTCCATCGCCCAGCGCCAGACGATTCCGCCGAATACCATTCTGTTCCATGAAAACGATCACGGCGCCGCGTTTTATGTCATCCTGAAAGGCTCCATCAAAATCTTCAAACGTTCCGCGAAAGGCGAAGAGAAGGTGCTCACCCTTCTCCAGGCCGGCGACAGCTTCGGCGAGCTGTCCCTGATCGACGGCCGCCCGCGCTCGGCTTCGGCCGCGACGCTCGAGCCGACATCGGTTCTCGTCATCGCGGAACAGCCGTTCCACGATCTGCTGCGCGCGCATTACGACATCACCCGGCGCATCATGGCCGAGCTGTGCCAGCGGCTCAGGGACACGAACCAGCATGTGCACGACCTGACGTTCCTCGACTCGCGCACCCGCGTCATCAAAAATCTGATCCTGCTCGCGAACCGGCACGGCCAGCGCAGCGGAAACCTCATCGTCATCCGCATGCCGCTCAATTACGACGAGCTGGCGCAGATGGCCGGCGTGCAGAAGCAGGTGCTTGCCGAAGTCATCCGGGACGTCGAAGACCGCGGCATCCTCCGGCTGTCGCCGAACGAATATACGCTCGATCTGTCGAAGCTGCGGGTTTGACGCCTGCGGCTTCTTCATTTGCCGGATCTGTCAGCCCTTCAGCCAGTTCGCCGCGTCGACAGCGTGATAGGTGATGATCAGGTTCGCGCCGGCGCGCTTCAGGCCGGTCAGCGTCTCCAGCACGACGGCCCGCTCGTCGATCCAGCCGTTCAGCGCCGCCGCCTTCACCATGGCGTATTCACCGCTCGTGTTGTAGGCCGCGAGCGGCAGATCGAAGTTGTCCTTGATCGTCTTGATCACGTCCATGTAGGCGAGCGCCGGCTTCACCATCAGCATGTCCGCGCCTTCCAGCACGTCGGACTCCGCCTCGCGCAGCGCTTCCCGGACATTGGCCGGGTCCATCTGGTACGTCTTCCGGTCGCCGAACCGCGGCGCCGATTGGGCGGCGTCGCGGAACGGGCCGTAATAGGCGGACGCGTATTTCACCGAATAGGACAGAACCGGCACCGATTCGTGCCCGGCGGCGTCCAGCGCGCCGCGGATCGCGGAGACGAAGCCGTCCATCATGTTCGACGGCGCGATGATGTCGGCGCCGGCGTCCGCCTGCGACACGGCCGTCTTCGCGAGCAGTTCGAGCGATTCGTCGTTGGCGACGTCCGCGCCGCCCGAAGGGGTACTGCGCACGACGCCGCAGTGGCCGTGGTCGGTATATTCGCACAGGCAGGTGTCGGCGGCGACGACAAGATCGGGGGCGATCCGCTTCACTTCCCGGATCGCTTCCTGCACGATGCCGTTCGGATCGTAGGCCGACGAGCCGATCTCGTCCTTGTGCTCGGGAATGCCGAACAGCATGATCGATTTCACGCCGGCTTCCGTGACCCTCTCGATTTCCCCGGCAAGCATGTCGAGCGAAAAATTGTACACGCCCGGCATCGACTTCACTTCTTCGCGCACGTTTCGGCCATGGGTGACGAATATCGGATACATGAAATCGTTCGCGGTAAGCACGGTCTCCCGGACCAGCTCGCGCAGCGCGGCGGTGCGGCGGAGACGGCGATGCCGGATCAGCGGATAGCTCATCGGATCATTCCTCCAACGATTAAAATGTTCGTGTCGCTCAGGCGATCAGACCGGTCTGCGCTCCGCCCAATAGGCCGCGATCGCGGCGACGAGCGCGTCGATCGTCGACTCCGGCGGCTCGATCGTAACGGCAAGTCCCGCTTCCCGCGCGGCCGCCGACGTAAGCGGGCCGATCGACGCGACGGCTGCGCCGCGCAGAAGCGCGGCCGGGTCGTCCACCCCTGCGCTTCGCAGCCGCCCGATCAGATTTCGCACCGTCGACGCGCTGGTGAACGTAACGATCCGGATGCCGCCTTCGCGCAGCAGATCAAGAATGTCCTCCCCGCCGCCGGCCGGCACCGTCTCGTACACGTCGATCTCGACCGGCTCGACGCCCAGCGCGCGCAGCGCTTCCGGCAGCGACTTGCGCGCCAGATCGCCGCGCGGCAGCAGCGCCCGCTGTCCCGGCCGCACAACCCCGAGCATGCTCTCCAGCAGGCCTTCGGCGTGGAACGTTTCGGGAAGCGCGGCCGGCGCAAGGCCGATCTCGCGCAGCGCCTCGGCCGTCTTCGGACCGACGGCGGCGACGCGCGCCCGGTGGAACCGGCGGATGTCCTGCCCGAACCGGCGGAGCCACTCGAGAA
>Ga0310823_100903_pt1 | contig 13309 bp, 9 predicted proteins | sample P4_ome_3_FD_201316 | JGI IMG/M metagenome (GOLD analysis project Ga0310823, IMG submission 201316) | Sorghum-adapted microbial communities from Joint BioEnergy Institute, Emeryville, California, United States - P4_Day56_Rep3 | ecosystem: Engineered > Bioreactor > SSF (Solid state fermentation) >...
CTTCCCACCCGACGCCGGCAAAACGCATGCACGCCAGACCCGAAGGTCGGCACCGACCGTATGAGCCAGACGCCGGGCGAGAAGAGATCCAACCACCGCAACGCGGCAGCCTCACCCTGACACTGACCCCGACCGTACCAGCCACCACCCCCGCACACGCTGGAACCTCCGCGCAGAGTGGGTGGCAGGGGCGTGGGACCGCGGCGCCGAGCCTGGGACCTCGACGCCGCGGCCGTCAGCGGGCGGCCTCGAGACGATGCCGCGCCAGCGCGTACGCCTCCTCGGCGAGCGCCGTCGCCGCCCGGTGGTACCGCCGGGACATGCGCCCGGTGGCGGCCTCCAGCAGGGAGCCGAGCGACACGGCGCCGGTGAGCGCCGCGAACCCGGCGGCCAGGGCGAGGTTCGGCAGGGGCGCGCCGGTGCGCTGCACCCCGACCGAGTAGGCGTGGGCGGTACCGCCCTCGAGGTCGACGGCCGCCGCGAGGACCTCCGCGAGCGTGAGCACGCCCTGGCCGCCGCGCCCGTGGATGCGCACGTCGAGCACGCCCGTGCGCGTGCTCACCTCGTGCGTCACGTCGACCACGGTCGCCTCCCCCACCCTGCGCTCTGTTCACCCGGCTCGTACCGGTCCACGCAAAAGACCTAAGTCCGTCCGCAGCGGGCGAACACCCGCACGCCCCCCGCTCCACTACCCCTGCGTCTCGGGGTCCGCCGCGCGCTACACCACGCGGTTCCCGACGGGCCGGGCGCGGTGCAGCACGCGGGGCACCCGCTCCTCGACGAGCCCGACGAGGTCGAGGAGCTGGTCGGCCGGGACCGGGCGGCCCAGCCCGAAGCCCTGGGCCGCGTCGCAGCCCATCTCGCGCAGCACCACGAGGGTCACGTCGTCCTCGACGCCCTCGGCCACCACGGTCATGCCGAGGTGCCGGGCGAGCTCGATCGTCGAGCGCACGATCGCCGCGCTCGCGCGGTCGGTGACGAGCCCGGCGACGAACGACCTGTCGATCTTGAGGCGCTGCACGGGCAGGCGCTGGAGGTACGCGAGCGAGGAGTAGCCCGTGCCGTAGTCGTCCACGGACAGGGCGACGCCGTCGAGGGCCAGCCCGCGCAGGACGGCGAGCGACCGCTCCGGGTCGACCATCGCCATCGTCTCGGTGATCTCGAGCTCGAGGACCTCGGGCGGCAGCCCGTGCCGGTCGAGGGCGTCCCGCACGCGGGTCACGGTCTCCGGGTCGAGGAGGTCGTGCGCGGACAGGTTCACCGCGACGGCCAACGGCCGCCCCTCGGCCCGCCACCGCGCGGCCTGCGCGAGCGCGAGGTCGATGACCTGGCGGGTGAGCGCGCGGACGAGCCCGGTCCGCTCGGCGGCGGGCACGAAGGCGGCGGGCGGCAGGAGCCCGTGCACGGGGTGCTGCCACCGCACGAGCGCCTCGACCTTCGTCACGGTGCCCGCCGCGACGCCGACCTGCGGCTGGAAGTGCAGGACGAGCTGCCCGGCGGCGAGCGCGGCGGGCAGCTCGGTGGCCAGGTGCGGGGTGAGCGCACCGTTGGCGGACATCCGGCCCGTGTACCGGGCGACACGCTCGGTGCGGTTGCGCGCGGCGACCATCGCGACGTCGGCCCGCTGCAGCAGCTCGTCGACGTCGAAGCCGTCGTCGGGCGCGAGCGCCATGCCCACGAGGGCGTCGACGGTGACCTCGATGTCGTGCACCGTGAACGGCGTCGCGAGCGCCGCGCGGATCCGGCCGGCCCAGGCGAGCGCGTCCTCGTCGTCGGCCACGTCGACGAGCACCGCGAACGCCTCGCCGCCCAGGCGGGCCGCGGTGCCGTCGGGACCGACGCACTCGCGCACCCGCTCCGCGGCCGCGCGCAGCAGTCCGTCGCCCACCCGGTAGCCGAGGATGTCGGTGATCTCGGTGTAGCGGTCGAGGCCGACGAGCACGACGGCGACGCGGCTGCCGCCCCCGGCGCCGAGCCGCGCGCGCAGGGCGGCCGCGAACGCGGGCCCGTTGGCCAGGCCGGTGAGCCCGTCGGTGCTGGCGACGCGGCGCAACGCCTCGGCCTGGCGGCGCATGCGGCGGGCGAGGAGGGCGAGGCGCGCCCCGACGAGGATCGTCGCGACGATGCTGGCGAGCACGACGGCGACCACGTCCGGCTCGCGGCCCATCAGCACCTCGACGAGCAGGACCGTGGGCAGGACGAGGATCCCGCCGCAGAGGGTGAGGACCTGGCCGACGCCGAGCTGGTCGGGCCTGCGGGTCTCGTCGCGGGTGCCGAGCGCGTGCAGGGCCGGGTGCACGAACGCGGAGCCCAGGAGCAGGTAGCCGAGCAGCCACCAGGTGTCGAGCGCGTGCGGCACCTCCGCGACCTCGGGCACGCGCCCGGCGACGTTGCGCAGCAGGTCGCCGACGAGCACGGCCGTGAACGCGAGTCCCACGAGTCGGGTGGGCGGCGCGAGGCCGGCCTCCACGCGGGCCAGGTGCAGCACGCGGGCCACGAGGATGACGTCGAAGACCACGTAGCAGAGCTCGACGACGAGGTCCCAGGACCCGCTCCTGGCCTCGGCCCACGCGGGAGCGACGAACCAGACGTAGGCGAGGAGGCCGGAGACGGTGCCCACGATCGACGCGTCGAGCACGGCCTCCAGGTAGCCCTCGCCGCGCCGGCGCCGCGACAGACCGACGAGCCCGACGATGAAGAGCACGTACCCGGCGACGTAGAAGACGTCGGCGGTGGCCGGGAACGACGGCCCGCGCCCGACGTCCTCGGCGGCCGCCCAGGCGATGTCGCCGACGAGCCACGCCCCGATGCCCCCGACGAGGACCCACCACGGCCGCCGCGGCTGCGGCCGGTGCCGGACGAGCGCGGCGACGCCGAGGCCGAACGCCCCGGCCGCCATGGCGACGTAGGCGACGTCGTGCATTGGCCCGAACGGCAGGACGAGGTGCCCGACGGCGAGCAGCCCGCCGACGACGTACCACGCCGTGGCGAGCGGGCCCGGGCCGGCGGGGTCTGCCGGTCCGTCGGTGGGCACGACCCATCGCCGCGGGACGGGTGCCGCGCGCGTCCTCACACCTGGGGCATCGGTCGAGCGCGTGGGCGAGTGAAGTGCGAGGCCGCGGCTCGGCGAGCCGGAGCGGGTGAAAAGTGTCGGTCTCCGCGCAGGTCGGACGTGGGAGCGCATGTCATCAGAGCCCCCGCATGGGACCTCGGGGGGCGGCGGACCGGCATCGGGCGGGTATCGTGAACGGTCGTCCGGACGCTTCCGAGGGGGAGAGAGGCCCGATGGTCGTTCCTGCCCCGGCACGTGCGCGCTAGGGCCGGAGGCGTCGTGCACGTCGTCCTCGTGACCCACCACTACCCGCCGGAGGTGGGGGCGCCGCAGCGCCGGTGGGGTGCGCTCGTCCCGCGGTTCGTCGACGCCGGCCACCGCGTGACCGTCCTGGCCCCCTCACCTCACCATCCCGACGGTGTCGCCGGGGACCTGTCCCCCGAGGAGCGGCCGGGTGCCCGCGCGCAGGGGCCCTTCGGCGAGCGCATCGTCCGGCTGCGTTTCCGCCCGCACGGGACGGACCTGCCCTCGCGGTTGCGGGACCAGACGGTCGCGGCGATCGACGCCGTCGTGCAGGGCCTGCGGGATCTGCGGGGCGCGGACCGGCCCGATGTCGTCGTCTCGACGGTCCCCGGGATCCCGTCGATCGGCGCGGGCGCGGTGCTCAAGCGCGCGCTGCGCGTCCCGCACGTCGTGGAGATGCGCGACGCGTGGCCGGACCTCGTCGAGCCGAGCGGGATGCTCGGCGGGCCGGGCGGTCCGAAGCGGCAGGCCCGCAGGATGCTCACGCACGCGATCCACGTGCACATCACGGCGCGGCAGAAGCACGCCGCGGCGGTCGTCACGACGACGCACCGCTTCGCGGAGGTGCTCCGCGACCGCGGCGTCCGGCACGTCGAGGTCATCCGCAACGGCGCCTACCTCGACGAGATCCCGCACCTGGGCCCCCGGGACGGAGACGGCCCGCTGCGCGTGGTCTACGTCGGCACCGTCGGCCGCAGCCAGGGCCTGCACACCGCGATCGAGGCGGTGGACCTGCTCGCCCGTCGCGGGGTCCCGGTCGAGCTGCGGATCGTGGGCAGCGGGGCGGAGGTCGAGCATCTGCGCGCCCTCGCCGGGCGGTCCGCCGGCTCCGTCGACGTCCGGGGCCGCGTCCCCCGCGCCGAGGTGATCGACCACTACGCCTGGGCGGACACCCTGCTGGTGTCGCTGCGGGCCTGGACGCCGCTGCGCTGGACGGTGCCCTCGAAGCTGTACGAGGCCCTGGCCACCGGGCGCCACGTCACGGGCGTGGTGGCCGGCGAGGCCGCGGGGATCATCGGCGAGACCGGCGCGGGGCACACGGTCCCGCCCGAGGACCCGGTGGCGCTCGCCGCGCTCTGGGAGCGGCTGTCGGCGGACCGCGCGCGCCTCGAGGTCGGCGAGCGCGGCCGCGCGTGGGCGTACGGGCACTGCGACTACGACCGCCTCGCGGAGCGCTACCTGGCCCTCCTGGAGGAGGTCCGGCGGCGGTGAGCGGCGACGCTGCGGCCGGCCGCGCGCGTCCCGGCGGCCCCTTCCCCCGTGCCCGCGGTGGCGCGGCGGGGCACCGCGCCCGCGCGCTGGGCCTGACGTTCTCGGTGGCGGCCCGCGGCCTGCGCGAGGACCCGCTGCTGTTCGCCGTCCAGGTCTCCCGTCGGCTGCCGGGCGGGGTCCGGACCCTGGCGGCCCGCGCGCTCGCCCTGACCCCGGGACCGGTGGGGCGCGCCCTGGCCGCGTGGTGGCAGGACCGGCCCGGCGCCGTGGTGGCGGTGCTGTCCGGCGTCGGGCGCCCGTCCCGCCTGGCCGGGGAGCTCGCCGTGCAGGTGGGGCGGCCGGACCTGCTGCCGCAGGTGTGCCCCCGCCCGACGCCGGCCCTGCGGGCGCGCGCGGCCCACGCCGTCGGCGACCTGTCGGGCGCGGTGGCGGTCGCGCCGCGCGCCCTGGCGGAGCGGTACGCCGGGGAGCGCGCGGTCCTGCGCGGCGAGGCGAGGCCCGTGGTGCGCCCGGTGGTGCAGCCTGCGGTGCGACCTGCCGGGCGGGCGACGGCGTCGGGCGGCGAGGGCGTGCGCGTGGTGCACCTGCTGACGAACTCGCTGCCGCACACGCAGTCGGGCTATGCGCTGCGCAGCCACGCGGTGCTGCGCGCCCAGGCGGAGGCGGGGCTGCGCCCGACGGCGGTCACGCGCCTGGCCTACCCCGCAGCGGTGGGCCGGCTGGGGGCGCGGGTGGTCGACGTCGTCGACGGCGTCGAGTACCACCGGATGGTCCCGGCGACGCTCCCCCGCACGCTGCCGGGGCGCCTGCAGCGGCAGGCGGAGATGCTGGACGCGCTCGTGGCGGCGCGCCGGCCGGCGCTGCTGCACACGACGACGGACTTCACGAACGCTCTGACGGTCCGCGCCGTCGCGGAGACCCGCGGGCTGCCGTGGGTGTACGAGGTGCGCGGGCTGCTCGAGGAGACGTGGCTGGCCCGCCAGGCGCCGGGGCTGCGCGAGGACGCGCGTCGCAGCGAGCGCTACCGGCTGTGGCAGGCGCGCGAGACGGAGGCGGCGACGGCCGCGGCGCACGTGGTCACGCTCGGGCGGGCGATGGCGGACGACCTCGTCGCGCGCGGGGTGCCCGCGGAGCGGGTGACGACCGTCCCCAACGGGGTCGACGAGCGCCTGCTCGGGGCGACGACCGAGCCGCGGGAGGCCCGGCGCGCCCTGGGGCTCCCCGAGGACGGGTTCTGGGTGGGCACCGTGAGCAGCCTCGTCGGGTACGAGGGCCTCGACACGCTGCTGGACGCCGTGGCCCGCCTGCGCGCGGGCGGGGTGGACGCGCGGGCGCTGCTCGTGGGCGACGGCGTCGCGCGGGCGTCGCTGGAGCAGCGGGCGGCCGAGCTGGGCCTGGGAGACGCAGCGGTGTTCACGGGCCGGGTGCCGCGCGAGCGGGCCGCGCTGCACCACCAGGCGCTCGACGTGTTCGCGGTCCCGCGGCAGGACACCACCGTGTGCCGGCTGGTCACTCCGCTCAAGCCCGTCGAGGCGATGGCGCTGGGCCGGCCGGTGCTCGCATCGGATCTGCCGGCGCTCGCGGAGATCGTGGCGGAGCCCGGCGCCGGGCGCCTCGCCCCTGCGGGGGACGTCGCCGCGTGGGCGAACGCGCTCGCCGAGCTCGCGGCGGACGACGCGCTGCGGGCGCGGCTCGGGGAGGCCGGGCGCCGGTTCGCCGCGACGCGGACCTGGCGCCGGGCAGGGCAGACTTACGCGGGGCTGTACGCACGACTGGTGGAGAGGGCATGACGGCGGACGAGCGCGCGCGCGACGTCGTGCACGAGGTGGTCCGCCTGGACGACCTGCGCCCGGTGTACCGGCAGCCGCCGCTGCTCGACTACGCGGTCGACCTGTGGCGTCGGCGGCACTTCATCCTCGCCGACGCGCGGGGGCGGGTGATCAGCGGGTCCCGCGGGACCGCGCTGGGCCTGGCCTGGCTCGTGCTGCGGCCCGTGCTCGACGGCGCGGCGTACTACGCGATCTTCGGGTTGCTGCTGGGGACGCGGCGCGGGGTGGAGAACTTCATCGGGTTCCTGCTGGTCGGGGTGTTCGTGTTCGGCTACACCACCCGGGCCCTCAACGCCGGCGCCATGGCGTTGATCACCGGGCGGCACATGGTGAAGGCGTTCTCGTTCCCGCGGGCCTCGCTGCCGCTGGCGACGGTCGCACGCGAGACGCTCAGCACCATCCCGACGCTCATCACGATGCTCGTGCTGGTGCTGCTCATTCCTCCGCGCGAGCAGATCACGACGCTCTACCTGCTGTTCCCCGTGATCATCGCGCTCCAGGGCGTCATCAACGTGGGCGTGGCACTGCTGGCGGCGCGGCTCGTCGCGCACGTCCCGGATCTGCAGCACGTGATCCCGGTGCTCACACGCTTCTGGTTCTACGGGTCGGGGGTGTTCTTCGCCGTCGACTCGCTGACGTACCTGACAGAGCGGCCCGTGCTGCTCGAGGTGGTGAAGGCCAACCCGTTGTTCGTGGTGCTCGACATGAGCCGCGACGTGCTGCTGTACGGCGTCGCGCCGACGGCAGGCTCCTGGCTCGTGCTGGTCGGCTGGGCGGTGGTCTTCGGCCTGGGCGGGTTCGTGTTCTTCTGGCGGGGCGAGGAGACCTATGGATCTGTATAGGCCCGGTCTCCTCCTCGCTCCCCCGACCGTCGTCGTCCACGACGTGCACATGACGTATCGCGTGCGGCCGACCACCCGCCGCGCACGCGGCACCTCGATGGCCGCGCACCTCGTGCGCAGCCTGCGGCCCCGACGCCCGGTCGACGTGCACGCGGTCCGCGGTGTCTCGCTCGTCGCCCGCGCCGGGGACTCGATCGGGCTGCTGGGCCTCAACGGATCGGGCAAGAGCACGCTGCTGCGCCTCATCGCCGGTCTCGAGAAGCCTCGCGCCGGGGAGATCCACGCGAGCAGCACCCCGATGCTGCTCGGGGTGAACGCTGCGCTGCAGCCCGAGCTGTCCGGTGCGGAGAACGTGCGTCTCGGCTGCCTCGCGATGGGCATGTCGCCTGAGGAGGCCGCGGCCGCGCACCGGGGCATCGTGAACTTCGCGGACATCGGCAGCGCGATTCACCTGCCGATGAAGACGTACTCGTCCGGCATGGCCGCGCGTCTGCGGTTCGCCATCGCGGTCGCGGTGCGCCCGGAGATCCTCCTCATCGACGAGGCGCTCAACACCGGGGACGCCGCGTTCAAGGAGCGCAGCACGGCCCGCATGCGCGAGATGCGCGAGGCGGCCGGGACGGTCTTCCTGGTGAGCCACGCGGCGCAGACGATCGAGGAGGAGTGCAGCCGGGCGGTCTGGCTGCACGAGGGCCGCGTGGTCATCGACGGGCCCGCGGAGGAGATCGCGCGCCGCTACCGCTGGTGGACGTGGAGCATCGCCAAGGGCGAGACGGAGAAGGCGGCGGGCCTGCTCCGGGACGCGATCGCGGACGGTCGAGATACAGTGGTGCACATGACGCCCCCGCCGCCACCCGGCGCACCGCCCCGCCACTCCCGGGGCGGGACGCGCCGCCGCTCTCAGGCCCGGCCGCGTTCGGCCGATCTCAGGGGAGGGATGCCGTCGCCGTACCACCGGGAGAGCGGCGTCGACGAGCTCTTCGGGGAGTGGGAGCCGTGAGGCGACGCGTGGTCATGACCGTCTACGGCACCCGTCCGGAAGCGATCAAGGTGGCGCCCGTCATCGCGGCGATCGATCGCAGCGAGCACTTGGAGAACTTGATCGTTGTGACCGGCCAGCACCGCGAGATGCTCGACGAGGTCAACGCGATCTTCGGGATCGAGCCGCACTTCGACCTGGACATCATGCGGCACGGACAGACCCTGTCGCAGATCGCGGCGCGGATCCTCGAGGGACTCGACCCGATCCTCGCCGACGTGCGCCCGGACGTCGTCCTGGTCCAGGGCGACACGACCACGTCCACCGCCGCGGCCCTCGCCGCGTTCTACCGGCAGATCCCCGTGGCGCACCTCGAGGCCGGCCTGCGCTCACACGACATCTCTTCCCCGTTCCCGGAAGAGGCGAACCGCAGGCTCACCTCCCAGATCGCCTCGCTGCACCTGGCACCGACGGCGACGTCCAAGGCGAACCTCCTGCGCGAGGGCATTGCGCCTTCCGCGATCGTCGTCACGGGCAACACCGTCATCGACGCACTGTTCACGACCGTCAGCAAGGCCGTTCCGTTCGACGACCCGGCACTCGCCGCACTCGTCGAGTCGGACCGACGCATTGTCCTCGTGACCGCGCACCGCCGCGAGAGCTGGGGTGCGGCCATGGAGGGCATCGGGCGCGCGCTGGCCCGTCTCGCTGCCGCCTACCCGGACGTGGCATTCGTGCTTCCCGCGCACCGCAACCCCGTCGTGCGCGCCGCCGTGCTTCCCGCGATCGAGGGCATCACGAACGTCCTCGTCACCGAGCCCCTCCCCTACGGCCAGTTCGCGCGCCTGCTCGACCGCGCGCACATCGTGCTCACCGACTCCGGCGGCGTGCAGGAGGAAGCGCCCAGCCTCGGAACTCCTGTCCTTGTGATGCGAGAGAACACCGAGCGCCCCGAAGCTGTCGATGCTGGAACGGTGCGCCTCATCGGCACGGAAGAGGATCGGGTCGTCAAGGAGGTCTGCCTCCTTCTCGACGACGCCAAGCACCACGCTTCGATGGCCAATGCCGTTAACCCATACGGCGACGGTAAGGCGGCGACCCGGACCGCGGCTGCCGTCGCTTCGCTCCTCGGCTTCAAGGCCCAGGTCGCGGAGTTTCGTCCGTGACAGAAAGCGTCCCGTCGACAGACGACTTTCACGCACTCCTCAGGGGCCGGTGCGTCACGCATGCCGCGTATGCCCAGGCAGGCTCCGCCAATGAGGGTGCCACCTGGCACGTCTCGCGTGATGGCCACTTCACGCGGACCGACGATGGCCTTCGAGCTCTGTTTCAGGGGACGAACGGAGTCCACGAAGTCCGCGCCATCCTTCGCAACCCTGGCGGCGAGTCCACTGGAGTCGCAGCGCGCTTTCTCGTCCACGGTTGGAAGCAACTCAGTTATGTGGCGGTCGGGCGCACGACCGGGAACTCATTCAGGCACATCAAGGCCCAGCACGTTCAGCAGGGTGAGTGGACCCAGATCGCGTTCGACGACGAGGACCTCATCCTCCGTATCGAGACTGCGGGCGAGCCCCATGAGCCGGCCCCGAGCAACGACGTGCGCATCTACATCAAGGGAATCCCCGGAGATGAGGGCGCCGTCGTCGAGGTCGACTGGGTCGGCTCATGGACGGCAACGGGCAAGGAGCTTCTGGGCGAATGGCCGGTGGCGGCCCCGGACTCTCCCGTCCGGCGAGCTCTGACCGAGTACCTCCTCCACAAGAACCCGGCCATCGACGACGATGCGAGGCGATACCTCGAGACCGGCGACTTCCCCATCCTCCCCGGTGTCTTCCTGCCTTGGGGACTCGCCGAACCCATCCCCGAAGAGGTAAGCACCTCGCCCACCTACAGATACGCTTGGCACTCGCTCTACCCGGCAGCCTTCTTGCTGCTCCACGCCGACCAGCACGGCTCGAGCCGCGCCCGCTGGGCCGCGTTGCGCATCATCGACGACTGGCTCACCCGCAGCTTCTACTCCTGGGACCCGGATCCCCGCTATGCGTGGTACGACCACGGGACGGCGGAGCGAGCCATCACGCTTCTTCTCGCCCGCGCCACCCTCAAACCGTCCGACGTGGATCGGCGCACGCTCGCTCGCCTCGACGAGGCAATCCTGGAACACGCGTTCCTTCTCGAGAATGAGGCCTTCTACGCCAGGAACCAGCGGAGCAGGTTCCACAACCATGCGTGGTTCCAGGACCTCGCACTCCTCGCCGCTGCTGCACTCGCGCCCTCGGCCGCGTCAAGTCGATGGATCTCCACAGCACGCCGTCGCTTGCGCGCACAGGTAACCGAACTCATCTCCACGGAGCGCCAGGTCTCCGTGTTCGTGGAGAACTCCATCGGGTATCACCATGGAGTTCAGACGCTCGTCGAGTTCGCTGACAGCCTGGTTACTGCCGCGTCTGGCGAGCGAGACCTCCACGAGATCGCCATCGGGCTACGCCGCTGGTCGCAACTCTTCCGATACGAAGACGGACGTGCCCCGTCAAATGGCGACACGTTCCGGATCCCGAACCCAGCAAGCGCGCCGGCGCGTCGTCTCGAACGTCCCCTCGGGGCGACGATCCTGCCGCGAGCGGGCTACGCGCACGTCGCTGGTAGCGACCGCGGCCGACAGTTTACGCTCTGCTTCTTCGCGACGTCACTCAACCGTACGCACAAGCACGCGGACAACTTGAGCGTCACCCTCTCGCTAGACGGCGTGGAGTGGATGATCGATCCGTCGTTCTACTCTCACCAGTACGAAGACCCCATCCCTGCTTATCTCCGCGGCGCCGCAGCTCACAGCGCACCTTTCATCCCCGGCGTCGAGTACTCCATCGAACCGGGCTTGGCCTCGCTCAGCGGCACCACGGACGCATCTGGAGGGTTCGTGTTCGAGGGTCTTCATCGAGCCTTCGCCGACCACCTCGTGCGCCGGACGCTCAGAGGTCCCGTGGACCACCTGCACGTCGAGGGTTCAGACAGCGTTGAAGGGCCTGTGCAGCGCACCGCAGTGGGCCGCTTTCACCTCGGCGATGGCGTTACCCCACATGTATCCGGAAATCGCATTATCCTCACCCACACCGCAACACCCGCTGCACTCGAGCTCACGCTACCGTCGAAGCCTGTGGTCCTTGCGGGCTGGCATGGTGATCCCGACACCAGCTCCATCTCCGGAACTGGCTTCCAGGAGTATGTGGACACCCACACACTCGTGGTCCCAGTCGACGAGTCGGGCCGCCTGCACTGGACCCTCAGGGCCATTCACTAGCGCCCGCGGACGGTACCTAACGCGGTAGTTCCGAATTAGCGCGGCCGAGCAGTTCCCGAAGACGCGCTACGAACGGCGGTACCACGCCACCGTGCTCCGGGAACCCATGTCGGGCTCTTCGCAATCGAGGGTGTAGTCCGCGGTTGAGGGTGGTCGGCGCGTCGGTGTCCGGGTAGAGGTCGAGGTCTCCCGAGGATGAAGGTTCTGACGCCGCTCATCCGGAAGACCTCGACGTGCGCAACGCTACCTTCGCTTGCCCTGACCTGACCGCGTTCACCGGCCTGAACGACCTCGGCCTGGAGGTGGTCGGGCAACGCCTGGAGCCGGACCGGGCGGTCCTGGCCTGTCGGGTGCTGGAGGCCGACGGGTGGTGCCGACGGTGCGGATGCGAGGGCGCACCCCGGGACACGGTGACCCGGCGACTGGCGCACGAGCCGTTCGGGTGGCGCCCGACGGTGCTGGAGATCACGCTCCGCCGCTACCGGTGCACTGGGTGCGCCCACGTGTGGCGCCAGGACACCTCGGCTGCGGCGGAGCCTCGCTCGAAGCTGTCGCGGCGGGCGCTGTCGTGGGCACTGGAAGCGCTGGTGGTGGCGCACCTGTCCGTGGCTCGGGTCGCCGAGGCGCTGGGGGTGTCCTGGCACACCGCGAACACCGCGGTCCTGGCCGAGGGGCGCCGGGTGCTCATCGAGGACCCGTCCCGGTTCGACGCCGTCACGGTGATCGGGGTCGACGAGCACGTGTGGCGTCACACCCGCCACGGCGACAAGTACGTCACCGTGATCATCGACCTCACGCCGGTGCGCGACGGCACCGGATCGGCACGGCTGCTGGACATGGTGCCCGGCCGGTCCAAGCAGGCGTTCAAGACCTGGCTCGCCCAGCGGCCCCAGACCTTCCGCGATGGGCTCGAGGTCGTGGCGATGGACGGGTTCACCGGATTCAAGACCGCCACCACCGAGGAGCTACCCGACGCGACCGCGGTGATGGACCCCTTCCACGTCGCCCGCCTGGCCGGCGACGCGCTGGACCGGTGCCGGCGCCGCGTCCAGCAGGACCTCCACGGCCACCGCGGCCGCGCCGGGGACCCGCTCTACACCGCCCGGCGGACCCTGCACACCGGCGCGGACCTGCTCACCGACCGTCAACGCGCACGGATCGAAGCGCTGTTCGCCGACCCCGAGCACGTCGCGGTCGAGGCGACCTGGGGCGTCTACCAGGCTGTGATCGCCGCCTACCGCCACCCCGACCGGGCCCAGGGCCAAGCGATCATGACCGAGGTGATCGACTCCCTCAGCCGCGCGGTCCCCACCGCATTGACCGAGCTCATCACCCTGGGCCGCACGTTGAAGAAGCGCGCCCCCGACATGCTGGCCTACTTCGACCGGCCCGGAACCTCCAACGGCCCGACCGAAGCGATCAACGGGCGGCTCGAGCACCTCCGCGGGACCGCCCTCGGCTTCCGCAACCTCACCCACTACATGGCTCTTCGCGGTTCGTGGTGATGGGGCTGGGTCGCGTCGTTGAGACGTAGGAGGCTCGTGGCCTGCTGGGATGGGTGTTGCTGAGACATCCCGACCAGAAGGACCACGAGCCGTGTTCGAGCCTACGGGCTCGCTGCGTGATGCCGCGAGCACGATCTTCAACTTGCCTGACTACCGCGTGATCGGGCTCTTCGGACTTCCGGTGGGGATCACGTCTTGAGCCCGCCGGCGACGAGCAGCATGCGCAGTCGGTAGTTGTCGCGGTTGCGGTATCCGCGAGCGAGGCGGCGGTGGAGCTCGATGATGCCGT
>Ga0310823_100921_pt1 | contig 12939 bp, 10 predicted proteins | sample P4_ome_3_FD_201316 | JGI IMG/M metagenome (GOLD analysis project Ga0310823, IMG submission 201316) | Sorghum-adapted microbial communities from Joint BioEnergy Institute, Emeryville, California, United States - P4_Day56_Rep3 | ecosystem: Engineered > Bioreactor > SSF (Solid state fermentation) >...
GCAGGCGCCGACGGACTTTGCCGCTCGCGCGCTCCTTTCCCTTGGAGTCCTGAGGAGCTATCCTCCCCTGCCCGAATAGTTGGGCCGGCATAAACAGGGATAATCGCATGACGGGTGTTCTCATTGTCACGGGCGGCAGCCGCGGCATCGGTGCTGCCACAGCAAAGCTCGGCGGCGCGCGTGGATATAAGGTCGCGGTCAACTACAATCGTAACCCGGCGCATGCCGAGGCTGTCGTAAACGAGATCGAAAAGGCCGGCGGGCGTGCCATCGCCGTTCAGGGAGACGTGAGTCGTGAGGACGATGTCGTGCGGCTGTTCGAAACAGTGGATCGGGAGCTTGGCCCCGTCACTGCCCTCTTCAACAACGCCGGCATTGTTCATCTGATGAAGCCGATCACCGAGGTGGTGGCGTCGGAGCTCGATGAGATGTGGCGCGTCAACATCACGAGCCAGTTCCTGTGCGCGCGCGAAGCGGCCAAACGCATGTCCACCAAGCTCGGTGGCAAGGGTGGTGCTATCGTCAACATGTCATCGGCGGCAGCTCGGCTGGGCGGCGCCAACGGCTCTCTAAGCTACGCCGCTTCAAAAGGTGCCATCGATACATTCACGACCGGGCTCGCTCTCGAGCTTGCACCGCAGGGCATTCGCGTTACGGCAGTGCGACCCGGCCTGATCGAGACGACTATCCACGACGACATGGGAGACAAGGAACGCTTGGCGAAACTCGGTCCCACGGTGCCACTGGGGCGAACAGGCAAGCCGGAGGAAGTTGCCGAAGTCGTCCTTTTTCTGCTTTCGCCACAAGCCTCTTACGTCACCAACACCATCATCGATATCGGCGGAGGCCGGTGATGCATCGATCTCCGTGTTGGGACCTTTTCCGGCGCGCCTGCGTTCTGATCTCGTCACCGCAGCGCCCTGTTCATCGGGCGCAGAACCATCGCAGGTTCAACTACTCCGGAAAGCCGCATGAAGCGGAGAAGGGTCTGGGCAAGACGCGCGCTCCTCGGCGCTGGTCTGATCATCGCGGCCGCGGTTGGGGTGCTGGCCATCATCATCCGCGGCACCGTGCCTCCACTGAGCGGCACCCTCGAGGTATCGGGGCTTGCAAAACCCGTGACCATCATGCGGGACGGCAATGCGGTGCCGCACATCACGGGCGCGAGCACGGCTGATCTTTACCGGGGCCTCGGGTTCGCCCATGCCCAGGACCGGCTGTGGCAAATGGAAATGATGCGCCGTGCGGGACAAGGCCGGCTCTCCGAAATTTTTGGTGAGCGTACGCTCGAGCTGGACATCTTCCTGCGCACGCTCGACCTCGCTGGCCACTCTGAACGCAGCTATGCGCGATTGCCGGCTGAGGCCCAGGCGCTGCTTTCGGCCTATGCAGAGGGTGTAAATGCTGTCCTGGAGCGGCCGACACACCTATTCGAGGTACGTCTGCCGCCGGAATTTCTGTTGTTCCGCCATCAGCCCGAGCCTTGGCAGCCGGCGGACAGCCTCACGATCATCAAGATCATGGCGCTGAACCTCAGCGCCAACCTTAACGCTGAAATTCGGCGGCTGACGCTCGCCGCTCAAGGTCTATCTCCAGCCGAGATCGACGATGTCATGCCGCTCAACGGCGGCGAACGACCACCGCCGATGCCGAACATCGCCTCGCTCTATCCCTTGAGAACGCTGAGCACGGCGCAGTCCACAGTAAGAACCGCGGCGCTCGATGCCATCCTCGATCCCGGCGCGTCGAACAGTTGGGTGGTTGCGGGAACGCGGACAACGACAGGTAAGCCCCTTCTCGCCAACGATCCGCACCTGCGGCTCTCGGCACCTTCCATCTGGTATTTGGCCCACCTTGCAATTGAGACCGCCGATCGCGGCCGGATCAATCTTGTCGGGGCGAGCTTGCCCGGCACCCCGGTCATTGTTCTTGGGCGGAGCGATACGTTCGCCTGGGGCTTCACGAATTCGGAAGCCGACGTCCAGGACTTGTTCATCGAAAAGCTGAATCCGGACAATCCTGAAGAATATCTGACGCCGACGGGCTGGCAACGATTCCAAGTCGACGTCATGGAGATCCGCGTTGCTGGCAGCGAGACACGTTTGGTTGAACGTCGCCGGACCCGACACGGGCCCGTTCTTCCCGCCAATTTTCGCAATCTCGGCCAACTCCTCGGGCCGGGCCATGTCGCAGCCCTGCAATGGACGGCGTTGTCGGACGATGACACCACCATCCTCGCTGGGCTGATCGACGAGAGAGTCCGCACGGTTGATGACTACATCGAGCGTGCCCAATCCTTCGTCGTCCCGATACAAAGCATGGTGATTGCCGATATCCAGGGAAAAATCGCCATGATCGCGCCCGGCCGGCTGCCAGTCCGCCATCCCGACAACCTGATGGCTGGCCGTGCGCCTGTGCCGGGCTGGGAACCGATCTACGATTGGCAAGATTTCGTGCCGCCAAAAGACATGCCGCATGTGGTCGATCCGCCCGAAGGCGCGATCGGCACGGCGAATGCGCGCATCGTGCCCGACAGCTATCCGCATCTCATCACTTTCGACTGGGATGCGGACTACCGCCATCACCGCGTGCGAGAGCTCATTGTCGACCGGGATGGACATGATATTGGCTCGATGCAAGCGGCCCAGCTCGACGTCCATTCCCCCGCTTTTGCAGAGCTCGCTCCGCTGATGATCGCCGCTGCCAGACCAGCGGCCACGGCTCCAGAAGACAAGGAAGTGCTCGATCTCTTGAGCCGGTGGGATGCCTCAATGCGCGCTGATACAGCGGAGCCACTCATCTTCGTCGCATGGCTCCGCGAGTCCGTTCGAGGGATCTACGCCGATGATCTCGGGCCGGCCTTCGGGAGTTTCTTCCATCCTCAGGCGAAGGCGATGATTCGCTTGCTCAAGGGTGACGCGACAAGCCGAGACTGGTGCGACGACGGCAGGACGCCGGAACGAGAAAGCTGTTCAGACGTCCTCGCATCTGCACTGCGGCGGGCACTCGAGGACCTCGAAAAAACCTTTGGCACCGATCGCGCCAAGTGGTCCTGGGGCGAGGCCCATACCGCACTCGGCGAGCATCGAGCGTTTTCTGCGCTCCCCATTATCGGGCGCTATTTCAACGTCGGTGTTGCCTCCCCTGGCGGACCTTACACGTTAAATCGCGGTATCGTGGAATTCGGAACGGATAGGCCCTTTGCCAACCGGCATGCGGCGAGCCTGCGGACCATATACGATCTTTCCGATCTCGATAACTCGCTGTTCATGCAGCCGACCGGCCAATCGGGCAATCCGTTTTCCCGCTATTACCGAACTTTCGAGAAGAGCTGGTCCAACGGTGAGTACATCCAAATCCCGACCAACCCCGCAACCATCGAACGCGAGGCAATCGGCACCTGGCAACTCCTACCGGCAGACAGAGCTTGAGCTATTTCGTCCTAGCAAAGACTTAGCGAATTGCCGGGTAACGCCAGAAATCGCCACGCGAGGTGCTTATCCGTTCCAAGATCGGGATGCGTTTCTCCGGCGGCCGCTCTCCCGTCTGAATGAGCAGCTGGATGTCATTCAGCAGCTCGGTTTTTTCGGCGTAACCCGAGTGATTGAGCGAGAACATCTCGCTATTGATGTTGGTTACATCGATCGTATCGACACCGGGCACCAGGATCGGACCTTCCGGCGGCACGTCGCCGGCCCGCGGCACGCCACCCCAGAACTGTCGTGACACCGCGAGGGCCCGGTCGTTCGCGGCGGCAAAGAGTGTAACTCCGTTGCTAATTCCCTGAATTTCTCGGGCCAGGAACTCGAAGCTATCGCGGTCCACATCGGGTGCTGCGAGGATCACCTGCGAGATGCGAACTGAATCCGGCGCCTCGCGGCGGAGATCGCGAAGCACCGGCAGCAAGAGCTGATTGCCCATGCTATGGGCAATGATGCTGACCGACGTGGCCCCCGTCTCATTGACGACCAGTTTCAGAAAATCCCTGAAATAGGGCTCTGCGGCTTGCGCACTCTCCCGATCGTAGCTGTAGTCCTGCATTCCAAGCTGGCCTTTGGAGGGCCAGCTATAAAGAAACGGCGCCCCGTCGAACTTCAGATCGTAGGCGATCTGGGCCGTGCGAAAGATCGCGAATTGAAAGCTGGTATTGAAACCATGCACGAAAACCAGTGCGTGGTTCTTGTAGGCCATCGATTCGGCCAGCCGTTTGCGAACGAGCTCCAGGAATTCCAGCTCTCCCACCTCGCGGATTTCCTTCAAGGTGAAATGCTTCCTGGGATCCTCCGCCTCCTCCCAGATGACGATCTGCGTGAACGGTATGCGATAGACCCACGGGCGTTCGATCTGAGGGACTTGATGGATTTTGGGAACCGTCACTAGGGCATGACCGAGCTGCAGGCGCCTCCCGCGATCCGAGCCATAGTCTACCCGCTCCGCATTCTCGATCCTGCCGCGATCGGTGCCGTAGAAGACAGGCACGACATCCCATTCAGAATCAGCCGGTGGTGGGTTCGCCATCGGCTCCATGCCATTTCGCATTGCCGGAGCGTCGCCAGCCGAAGGATCGGCTCCAGTCTCCGGCATTGCTTCAGGCAGTGAACGGCGACCAGATCTCCATGTTGGTTGCTCCGACCCATGCCGGGCCGTCTGCTCTTCATCCGAAGCGTCCGGTTTCGTCGCGGTCTGTTGGTCCCGGTCGGCGGGCTCGGCGCCAACCTGTTGTTCCTCGCCTTGCGGCGGGATTGCAAAATCCCGCGAGATCATCTGAAAGTTGAGGAGCAAGCCAATGCCCAACGCAACGCCTGTTATGAGCACCACTGCCGAGCGCACCACGGCCCGTACCCGTCGCGAGATCGTCCGCGTGAGCCACCAGACGAAGGCGTAAATGAGGACCACCGCGCAGGCGATGAGCGCAAGCGTTGCGAGCGGCGTCAATTCCATGGCTCGTCCCCCTCCACGGGCAGCATTGGCCGTGCACTGTAGAAGCGGGCCTGGGCAGCTGCAACTGCTCTCGATTGTTCGAAAGCCGCTCATCCTCAGCTTGAGGAAGTAGGCGATCGGCAGGTCGACCCCACGGGGCTTGCCTTGCCGCCGCTTCGCGGCCAAGTTCCCCGCACAGTCGAGGGCTGCGAATGAACCAAAGACCGAAACGTTTGCCCTTCAGCATCGCTGAACTTGCCGACGGCGTCCGGCGCGGCGACCGAGCCATGCTGGCCCGCGCGATCACGCTGATCGAGAGCACCCGTTCCGACGATCAAGAGCTCGCGCAGGACCTGCTGCAGGAGCTGCTACCCTCGACCGGGAATGCCTGGCGCATCGGCATCACCGGCGTTCCAGGGGTCGGTAAGTCGACCACGATCGACCAGCTTGGGATGAACCTGATCGCCAAGGGCCACAAGGTGGCCGTGCTGGCAGTGGACCCAACTTCGAGCCGGACGGGGGGCTCCATTCTCGGCGACAAGACCCGTATGGCCCGCCTTGCTGCTAGCCCGAATGCTTTCATTCGACCTTCGCCCAGCGCCGGAACGCTCGGTGGTGTCACGCGCCGGACGCGCGAAACGATGCTGTTGGTGGAGGCCGCGGGATTCGATGTCGTAATTGTCGAGACGGTCGGAGTCGGGCAATCCGAGACGGCGGTCGCCGACATGGTCGATTTCTTCCTCGTGCTGATGCTCCCCGGCGGTGGGGATGAATTGCAGGGCATCAAGAAGGGGGTGATCGAGATTGCCGACATGATCGTCGTCAACAAGGCCGACGGCGACAACCTCGAACGCGCGAGGCGCACGGCGGCCGATTATCGGGGCGCGCTCAACCTCTTGATGCCACGGTCAGAAACTTGGAGGCCGCCCGTGCTCATCGCCTCGGCGGTCGAGAATCGCGGCCTCGACGAGGTGTGGGAGAAGATTGCCGAGCACCGGTCGCGGATGACGGCTACCGGCGAGCTTTTCGATCGGCGCCAATCGCAAGCAGTTCGGTGGATGCGCGATATGCTCCATGAACGCTTGCTGAGCGAGCTTAAAGCACGGAAAGACGCGGAAAGCCGGATTGCCGAGCTTGAGGCGCAGGTGCGCCAGGGGACGATCACCGTGCCGCGGGCCGTCGAAGAGGTGGTCCGTTTGCTTATAAAGGACTAACTAACCTGAGAGGTTTGGTATTCTCGAAAGCGAAGCGCACTTCCGGCAAGGCCGATAAGTATTTATTTCGAAAGAATGTCCAATCGGCGCCCGATAATCCTTCTCACCGGCTTTGGCCCGTTTCCCGGTGTGCCCGAGAACGCAACTGCAGCGCTTGTGCCGCAGGTGGCTCGCGCAGCCCGCAAGCGCTGGCCCGGCTTTCACGTTGAAACCGCCATCCTGCCCACCGAGTGGCGCGCTGCCCCCGATACTGTGGTGGATCTCATCACGGAGCTGAAGCCGGCCGTGGCTCTGCACTTCGGCGTCTCGAGTTCGGCCTCTGGATTCACAATCGAGTCTCGGGGCGAAAACCGGGCTCGGCCGATCTGCGATGCCGCCGGGCTGCTGCCGCCGTCCGAGAGGCTTTCTCCTGATGGCCCCGATGTTCTTGCCGCAAGCTTTCCTGCACGTCGCATCGTGGAGCGTTTGCGGAGCCGAGCGCTGCCGGTGAGCGTGTCCCGCGACGCGGGCGGCTATCTGTGCAATGCAGTTCTCTATCGATCTCTCGAGGGGGCACGGCGAGTTGGACGGCCGATAAAATGCGGGTTCGTCCATGTGCCAACGGCCCTCGGCTGCAAAACCGGCAGCAGTCCCGTCCCGGCTCGCCTGGGCTGGGAGCAGGCCATCAGCGGCAGCCTGGAAATCATAGCAGCGACGCTCGGCCGACCATTCTCGGCGTGAGGTCAAAATCCCGCTCCTGCCAATGCGTTGAGGCATTCCGGAGCACAGCGAATGATCGCAGCGGGAAGGCCACGCCAGTTGGGCAGCACCTCCTCTGTGCACAAGTCGCTGGCCTCTGGCACGAGGCGCGCAATCAGCGCTTTGACAACCATCTCCGATGCGCGTTTCGCGCCGTCGTCGATCTTCACGGCGAAGCCCAGCTTTCGCGCCGGCACCGCTCCGCAGTAGACCCCTTCGGCCCCGGTCTTGAGGAACACCTGACCGGGGAACCGGGCCATGAGCACCGTATCCAGCCGCCCCTGACCCGCCACCAGCTCTGGCTCGGTCCAACAGGACTGTAGCACGCGCCGAGCCGCCTCCGCCCGCACGCCCGACAAACCCTCGCCCGTGGCCAGGCGGGCGAAAGCGCGCGCCATATTGGCGAGCGGTATTGCCCAATTGGGAGCCGAGCATCCGTCAATGCCAACCCGGTCGCTGGTGATTGGAGCACCTGTCAGATCCTTCAGCGCCGCGGCGATGCGAGCTTGCACGGGGTGCTCCGGCCGCCAGTAATCCTCTACCGGCTCGCCCATATGTACGGCTGTAGCCAGCATGCCCGCGTGCTTGCCCGAACAGTTGTTGTGCAACGGCGTAGGTAGCTGACCGCTAAGAATGAGTTGGCGTGCCGCGTCGAGTGACAGCGGCTCATGAGCCCCACAGGCAAGTGACGTCACGTCGAGCCCGGCCCTCGCAAGCATGCCTGCGGCCACGGCAACGTGCCGCTCCGTCCCGCTATGGGAGGCGCAAACAAGCGCGATTTCCGCCGCCCCGAATCCAAACCCGTCGGCTGCTCCTGTTTCGATAAGCGGGAGACATTGGATTGCCTTGATCGCGGAGCGCGGGAAAATCGGCCGATAGACATCGCCAAGCGCGAACGCCAATCGCCCATCCGGCCCCGCGACGGCTACCGCTCCGCGGTGCCGGCTTTCCACGCGCTCCCCGCGCAGCACTTCGACCAGGACGGTATTGGCCATAACGGCACCGGTGTCGGGCAGTCGCCCGCGATTGTCAATTTCCGTCGCTTGCGGACGGGAACGCGACCAGAGCATCCGCGCGTTGTGCCAGATGGCAAACTGGCGATTGACACAGGAGGTGCCCTTTGCGGCCACCGGATAAGAAGACCCAGGCTCAAAAGACGGGAAGCACCGCAGCCCTACCGCTGCCGCCAAATCTGCTACCCATGGAAGCCAAGCTCGTTGATCGCCTGCCGGCTGGCGATGGCTGGCAGTACGAGCCGAAATGGGACGGGTTTCGTTGTCTTGTTTTCCGCGCCGGCGCTGAAATCGAGCTGAGGTCGAGATCGGGCCGCGGGTTGACGCGCTTCTTTCCGGAGGTGAGAAGCATGCTGGAGGCACTTCCGGAACGCACCTTCGTGCTCGACGGCGAGCTCGCGATCGCGCAGGACGACGCGCTGTCCTTCGATGCGCTGCAACTCCGCCTTCATCCTGCAGCGAGCCGGATCAACAAGCTCGCAGCCGAAACTCCCGCAACGTACGTCGTCTTCGATTGCCTGCTCGATGCGCGCGGCCGCAGCTTGCTCGAAGCTCCGCTGACCAAACGGCGCCGCGCACTGGAAGCGTTCTACGCCAAAGTCTCTAATGAGCCGAGGCTTTGGCTATCGCCCTACACGCACGATCGCGCCGAGGCTGAGGCTTGGCTTGAGAAAAGCGGCGGCGCCCTCGATGGCGTGGTCGCGAAGCGAGCCGATGCCCCTTACCGACCAGGCGAGCGCGCCATGCTTAAGGTAAAGCAGATCCGGACCGCCGATTGTGTCGTCGGTGGTTTTCGCTACGAGCAAGGCTCCCGCTACGTGGGCTCGCTGCTGCTAGGCCTCTACGACGATGAAGGCCGTCTCCACCACGTTGGCTATACCTCCTCCATCAGCAATGCCGAACGCCCGGAGCTGACACGCCGCCTCGAAGCCCTCATGTCACCGCCGGGTTTCACCGGCGATGCCCCCGGTGGGCCGAGCCGTTGGAGCACCGAGCGAACCGGCGAATGGGAGCCGCTCCGCCCTGAGCTGGTGGTGGAAGTTGCCTATGACCACCTGACCGGCAACCGGTTCCGCCACGGAACCCGGCTGCTGCGATGGCGTCCCGACAAGGCTCCCAAACAATGCACGTTCGACCAGCTCGAGCGGGAGCTCAGTCCGCACCTCATCGAAGAGCTGTTGGAGCACTGACGTGGCAAATGACCTGGGCGAAGAGATCACCCTGAAAGGCGTTCGCCTGACCAGTCCCGACAAGGTGCTCTTTCCCGATCAGGGCATCAGCAAGCGCGCCCTCGCCGACTACTACTGCACGGTCGCCGAATACATGCTGCCCCACATCGTTGATCGGCCGCTCACGCTGGTTCGATGCCCCGAAGGCCAGCAAAATGAGTGCTTCTACCAGCGGCACGCCGGTTCAGGCGTTCCACCGGAGATCGGCGAGGTAACGATTGAAGGCTTCGAGGACTCGGGCGCCTACCTCTTCATCCGAAACGTGAAAGGGCTCATTGCGCTCGTGCAGATGGGCGTCCTTGAGATCCACCCCTGGGGGGTGCGCGTCGACCGCCCTAACCGGCCGGACCGGGTGATATTCGATCTCGATCCCGGCGACGGCGTCGGTTTCACCGATGTCATGGAGGCGGCTCACGAGTTGCGCCGCGCTCTCTCGAAGCTCGACCTCACCGCCTTTGTCAAATTCACAGGCGGCAAAGGGTTGCATGTCGTTGTACCGATCGTCCGTAGCTACGACTGGCCCACGGTCAAGGCTTTCGCGCGAAACACAGCCAAGGCGATGGCCGAGAGGGCACCCGGCAAATACCTCATTCGAACGCCCAAGGCCGAGCGGAAGGGAAGGATCTTCATCGACTACTTGCGCAACGACGCCACCGCGACGGCGATTGCGCCCTACTCCACACGCGCCAAGCAAGGTGCGCCTGTCGCGGTCCCCCTCAAGTGGGAGGAGCTGACGCCGGAACTCGATCCGGCAGCGTTCACCATTGAGACGGTGCCGCAGCGCCTGAAGCAGCTGAACAACGATCCCTGGGCCGATATCGGCCGCATGCATCAGCGCCTGCCGGCTGCAGCGACCAAGGTTTGAGCCCCACGATCAGCACCAGTTCTGTTGGATCGACCGCCCTTCGTGCGCGTTGTCAGCGCAACATCGCCACAGCACTCGGAGAACACCGATGGCGCACACGATCCAGATGTTGAAAACCCATCCCAGTCCGCAATCCCAACCGCTGGAGGATTATGCCGCAAGCATCCATGCCATTCAGGATTGCGCGCAGACGTGCATCAGCTGCGCCGATGCGTGCATGAGCGAAGGCGACATACAGAATTTGCTCCGCTGCATTCGCTTGAACCTCGACTGCGCCGACATCTGCAACGCGACCTTCAGCATTCTGTCGCGGCCGAGCATGGCGGCACCCGAGATCTGGGTCAGTCAGCTCCAGACGTGTGCGCTTGCCTGCCGCCTTTGCGCCGAGGAATGCGAGCGCCACGCGTCGATGCACGAGCATTGCCGGCTTTGCGCGGAAGCCTGTCGCGAATGCGAGCAAGCCTGCAACGACGTGCTCACGCTCACCCGGCACTGATTGGAGTTGCGGCCACCCTCACCGCTGCTAGCGGTAACTCCGCGACAGCACGCTCATGAGCTCCGCCACCTTTTGGCGCTGCTCATGGGCATCCCCGCTCGCGATGGCGTGCTCAACGCAATGAGCGACGTGGTCCCGGAGAATTTCCTCCTCGACCCGCCGCAGTGCAGCCCTAACGGCTGAAATCTGCGTCACGATATCGATGCAATAGCGGTCCTGCTCGACCATGCGCGCGAGGCCGCGCACTTGCCCCTCGATCCGGCCCAACCGCCTCAGACAGGATGCTTTCGTCTCTTTCTGCATGGATTGACAGATACCCCATGGGGGTATAAGCGTCAATCCTGATAGATACCCCTGGGGGGTTCGTCACAAGTTCGGAGCAGCGGCATGAGCGGGCACGGGCATCACGATAACCAGGCCGCACACAAGAACGGAGAAACCTGCTGCACATCGGGGCATGCGGGCCACGGCCATGAGGCTGGTGCCCACCACCATCATCCTTCCGCCGACGTGGTCAAGGACCCGGTCTGCGGAATGAGCGTCGATCCCGCGACGGCCAAGCACCGGGTCGAGCACGAGGGGGTCACGCACTACTTCTGCTCAGCCGGCTGCAAGGCCAAGTTCGAGGCGGCGCCGGAAAAATACCTGAGGAAAGGCGCCGATGGCACGGAAACGGAGGATCTGACCAAAGATCCCGTCTGCGGGATGACGGTCGATCCCCATACCGCAAAGTATCGCGCAGAGTACGCTGGCCGTACCTATTACTTCTGCCGCGCCGGGTGCAAGGAGAAGTTCGAGGCCGATCCCGAGCGCTATCTCTCTCCACGGGAGCAGGAGCCGGTGCCTGAGGGCACCATCTACACCTGCCCCATGCATCCCGAGATCCGGCAAGTTGGGCCGGGCTCGTGCCCGATTTGCGGCATGGCGCTGGAGCCGGAGCTGGTGACCGCCGAGGCGGAGCCCAACCCCGAGCTCATCGACATGACCCGCCGCTTTTGGGTTGGCCTCGTCCTCACTGTCCCTGTCTTCCTGCTCGAAATGGGAGGCCATTTGACCGGCCTAACGGACTGGCTCGGACAGCAGACGTCCAACTGGCTGCAGCTCGTGCTGGCAACGCCCGTAGTGCTTTGGGCGGGATGGCCCTTCTTCGAGCGTGGCTGGCAGTCACTCGTCACGCGAAATCTCAACATGTTCACGCTGATTGCCATGGGAACGGGCACGGCGTGGGTCTACAGCTTCGTTGCCACCATCGCGCCAGGACTATTCCCCGAAGGTTTCCGTGGCCCGGACGGTGCGGTCGGCGTCTACTTCGAGGCCGCGGCCGTAATCGTCGTGCTGGTACTACTTGGTCAGGTGCTGGAGCTGCGAGCTCGCGAGCGCACCAGCGGCGCAATCCGCGCTCTGTTGGACCTCACGCCCAAAACGGCGCGCCGCGTGAATGCAGACGGAAGCGAGGAGGATGTGGGGCTTGAGCTTGTCTCGGTCGGTGATCTCTTACGCGTCCGGCCCGGCGAGCGTGTCCCTGTCGATGGTGAGATTATCGAAGGGCGCAGCGCCATCGACGAGTCGATGGTCACCGGCGAATCGATGCCCGTCACCAAGAGCGTCGGCGATGCCGTCATCGGCGGCACGATGAACCAGACGGGAACTTTCGTGATGCGCGCCGAGAAAATCGGGCGCGACACCGTTCTGGCGCGTATCGTGCAGATGGTGGCCCAGGCCCAGCGTAGCCGTGCCCCGATCCAACGCCTTGCGGATCAGGTGAGCGCCTGGTTCGTGCCGCTGGTCATTGCAGTTGCTGTGCTTGCTTTCGCCGCCTGGTCGATTTGGGGCCCCGAGCCGCGCTTCACCTACGCCATGATCGCCGCCGTCTCAGTGCTCATCATCGCCTGCCCGTGCGCACTCGGTCTCGCCACGCCCATGTCGGTGATGGTCGGCGTCGGCCGCGGCGCGCAAAGCGGCGTGCTGATCAAGAATGCCGAGGCGCTGGAGCGCTTCGAAAAGGTCGACACGATCGTCATCGACAAGACGGGCACACTGACCGAGGGCCGGCCGAAGGTAACGGCCATTCGGCCGGCTGCCGGCTTTGATGATGCGGAGCTGCTACGCCTCGCGGCCAGTGTCGAGCGCGGCAGTGAACATCCGCTCGCCGCTGCCATCGTTGCTGCCGCGCAGGAGCGCGGGCTGGCGCTGAGTCCAGTGAGCGATTTCGATTCCCCCGTCGGCAAGGGTGTGCTCGGCACCGTGGACGGCCACCGCATCGTCATCGGCAATCGTCAGATCATGCGAGAGGCTGGTGTGGACATCGAATCCCTCGCTGGCATTGCGGAAACGTTGCGCCAGGATGGTGCGACTGCCATTCAGGTTGCTATCGATGGCAAGCCGGCAGGCGTTATCGGCATTGCTGACCCGATCAAGCCCACGACGCCGTCAGCCATCGCGGCACTCAAGCAGTTAGGCCTTC